>Ga0272441_10009416_pt1 | contig 15100 bp, 14 predicted proteins | sample SSMProp6N_FD_193582 | JGI IMG/M metagenome (GOLD analysis project Ga0272441, IMG submission 193582) | Marine sediment archaeal communities from Little Sippewissett salt marsh, Falmouth, MA, United States - SSM-Prop-6N | ecosystem: Environmental > Aquatic > Marine > Wetlands > Sediment ... | reverse complement strand
TGATCGACTGTCCGCAATGGGAAGATTCGAGATGACATGGCTGGCCGTTGGCATCGCACTCGCCGTCGTGAGTCTCACGGCTGGGCTTCTCGTAGGCGGATCGGGCAAAACTGTCGTGCTCCGCTTGGAGTAGCCCGTCCCATGCGTGCAAACCGCAACCGACAGGAGTTCACATGACCGAGAAGAGCAAGCGGATCCATCGAGTCGGGTTGGCCATCGGTGGCACGACCCTGATCGGATTGGACACCGGCTTCATCTTCCGGCAGCGATCGCAGCTGCTTTTCGTAGCCTGTATGTCGATCGCCGTGGCAGCCGGTCTCTCCTCCGCAATCTGGATCGCGAGCTCGTGATCCGACTCGCTCGGAGTGCCGGACGAATGATCCAATGAGCGACCTGCACCTTGATAATGTTCACTCTTCAGCCAGAGCCGGGCGAGAGAAATCGCACCCCAGTGAGTTCCTCTGACACAGTCCACAGCCGGCTCGCAGTCACCTCGTCATGGGCCACCTTGCTCGGCCGCAAAGCCATGGGAGCCCCCCGCATTCCGAGGAACCCGCCCGGAGCGACGTACTCGCCGCCGAGAAGATCGGGGTCCATTGCCGCGCGAAGTACCGAGCGTGCGCCTGCGGCCGCGCTCTGACTCAGCCGCTCGAAGATCGGGAGCAACTTCCGGTAGAGCCATTGCTCCGAAGCGCGACGTCCGAGATCCGTAGCCACGCCTCCCGGGTGCGCAGCAAGCGAGATCGTCTTCGTGCCCTCGAGTCGCCGCTGCAGCTCCTGCGCGAAGAGAAGGTTCGCCAGCTTCGACCGCGCGTATGCGCGAAACGGAGAGTAGCCTCGTCTGCCCTCGAACATCAGATTGCCGAAATCCATGCTCGCGTAGCGGTGGGCCGCGCTGGTCACGGTCACGATACGCGAGCCCGGAGACACCAGCAAGCGATCGATCAGCAGCCCGGTCAGCGCGAAGTGACCCAGGTGATTTGTGCCGAACTGCAACTCAAAACCATCCTTGGTGATCCCATACGGGACCACCATCACGCCGGCGCTGTTCACGAGGAGGTCGAGTCGATCGAATGCCTCATGGAAGGCGTCAGCGAAGCGACGCACCGACTCGAGGCTTGCGAGGTCGAGCGGGAGGAATCTCGCCGCAGCACTGCGGGTTTCGGATCGGATCGACTCCAGCGCGGCGCTTGCTCTCCCCTCGTCCCGGCAAGCGAGTACGACGTGCGCCCTCTTCCTCACAAGGGCACGAGCGACTTCAACCCCAATCCCACTGTTCCCACCCGTAACGATCACAATCCAGCCCGAGAGGTCGGGGATGCTATCCGCAGTCCAGACCCTTTCCATGCGCCCTCCTCCGGCACCACAATCCGTTTCCCACCATAGCATGCCCTCCCACCAGAGGCCGACTTGGCAGCCGTGGCAACGTCATCGTCAAGTTCCCGGGCGGGATTCGGTGAGGGTGCAACTTGCCCCGTCGCCAACACGGCCACCAACGAAGGCTCGCGCGCACTCCACAAGCTTGCGGCTTCACCCCCTGGCACGGGATCGAAGATCCCTCCGCCGATCCCTGCGTCCCGTGTGCATAACGCGGCCTCGCCGGAGGCGGCTTCCCGCCAAGGCGGTCGAGATTTGGGCCAAGAATCGGGATCATGTCTGGCAGATCGCTCTCGGATCGCGTTGGGCGGGGAACGACTCGCAGGGCATCTGAAGCCATGGGAGGATGAACATGCCGGCCGTAGAAGTCATCGACGTCGTCAAGGCATTCAAGGAGAAGGTCGCCGTGGATGGGCTTTCCTTCTCCGTCGAGAAAGGCGAGATCTTCGGACTGATCGGCCCCAACGGCGCCGGCAAGACGACGACCCTTCGGATGATGATGGACATCATCCAGCCCGACACCGGTCGGGTCTCGATCTTCGGTGAGATCCCGAGCCAGGCGACCAAGGGCCGGCTCGGATACATGCCCGAGGAGCGAGGGCTGTACAAGAAGCTCTCCGTCATCGAGACGATCACCTATCTCGCTTCCCTCAAGGGCATGAATCCCCGAACAATCGATTCGGAAGCCGATGCATTGCTCGAGCAAACGGGCATGCTTCCGAACAAGAAGAAGAAGGTCGAAGAACTCAGCAAGGGGATGTCCCAGATCATCCAGTTGATCGTCACGATCGTCCACGATCCCGAGTTGGTCATCCTCGATGAGCCGTTCACCGGCCTGGACCCCGTGAACACCGAGCGCGTCAAGCAGCTCCTGCTCGACCTTCGGGAGCAGGGCAAGGCCGTCATCCTCAGCACCCACCAGATGAACCAAGTGGAGGCGCTGTGCGACCGCGTCCTGATGGTCAACGATGGGCGGTCCGTCCTCTACGGAGCACTCGACGAGATCCGCGCCGAGCATCGCGGACACGCCGTGCTCGTTGATTCGGATGCCGCCATCCCTGAGATCCCAGGCGTCGCCGAGCGGCGCACGCACAAGGACCACGTCGAACTAGTGCTCGATCCGGCATCGACGCCGCAACAGATCCTCGAACAGCTTGTTCAAACGGGTGTTCTCATCGATCGGTTCGAGGTGGCCACGCCGTCGCTGCACGAGATCTTCCTTCAAACCGTCGGAGGTGATGCAGATGTCAGGTAGAACAGGGCAGATCCTTCGGCACGAGTTCCTGCACACGATCAAGAAGAAGGGCTTCATCATCCTTACGCTGGCCATCCCGGCCCTTGTCCTTCTGGGCATTGGCATCATCAAGGTGGCTTCCAGCGTCGCCTCGCCACCGGCGACTGTAACGCAGATTGGCTACGTCGATCACATCGGCGGCTTCGATCCATTGTATGAGGTCGCGAGGATCGAGCTGATCCGGATGGAATCGGCGGACGCCGCCACCAGAGCGCTCATCGAAGGCGAGATCGACGAGTATTTCGTCATTCCCGCTGACTACGTCGCCACCGGGACCGTCGCCCGCTACACACTGGGGAAGGAACTCGCGCCACCCCCTTCCGTGGCATCGGCCATCGAAGGATTCGTCGACAGCAATCTGCTGGCGAGCGAAGTGCCTCCCGAGCTGATCGGTCGCGTGCTGACCACGACAGCGATCGTCACGACGACGTTGACGCCCGAGGGCACGGTAGCCGAGGAACAGGGCGGACTCACCAACTTCATCGTCCCGGCCTTCTTCGGGGTGTTGTTGGCCATCGCGCTCAACGTATCAGCAGCCTACGTCTTGCAGAGCCTTGGGGAGGAGAAGGAGAACCGGCTGATGGAGATCCTCCTCTCGACCGTCTCACCGGGACAGCTCCTCACCGGCAAGCTGCTTGGGCGTGGGGCCGCCGGCCTGCTCCAGGTTCTGTTCTGGGCCGTCTCGATCCCGCTCCTGCTCCGATTCGCGTCCGCGACCCTTGGAGGGTTCCTGAGCACCATCGAACTGACACCGGGGCTTCTGATCCTGGGCGTGATCTACTTTATCCTTGGGTATCTTCTGTTCGCCGTTGTCTCGTTGGCGATCGCCGCCATCTGTTCGACCGTTCGAGAAGCGCAGGGCATCGCGCCGCTGTTCACGCTGGCCGCCGTGGCGCCGTTCTGGTTCATCTCCTTGCTCATGTTCTTCCCGAACAGCCCAATCTGGGTCGTGTTCAGCCTGGTCCCGTTCAGCGCGCCGGTCCTGGTGATGCTGCGGCTCGGCATCACCGGCGTGCCGGTCTGGCAACTGGTCGCAAGCATAACCGTCCTGATCGTCTCCGTTCTAGGCGGGCTGTGGATCGCCGCCAAGCTCCTTCGCATCTACCTACTGATGTACGGCAAGCGACCGCGCCTCCGCGAGATCGTGCGCGCGCTGCGCGCCGGGTAGGTGTGCCGCCGCCATAGGCGACCGCGGTCAACGCGGAGAGCAACTACCATCCGGCAACCGGAATAGCGTATGTGTCCCTCGATTCCGACCCGGCATCGTTCGGCTCTACATACAGCCTGTTGCTTGCCTCTCGAATCCCAAGATCGAAGCTCTGACCCCAAGCACTCCCTTGGAGGAGATGGCCGCAGCGTTTGTGATGACGATTGAACCGTTGTGTGTAGACGCCATTGAGAAGCTTCATCCCACGAGAGAGATTGGGGCTTGGTGTCTCCAGGAGGAGGTGTGTAGTGGGGAACGCGACACGTTGCTTGGGCGAACTGCGTTCGCCCATCCGTGCAGGCAGTAAGCGTGACAGATCCAGCCATATCTAGTCACGGTCTCGCCGAGGGCTGCGAGGTAGACGCTTCGATCTTCGTCGTCAAGGAAGATGCTCTCACGCGCATTCCCGCGGCTGGTGATGTGGTACACAGCACCTTCGTACTCGACGCGCAACGGTCTCGCCACGATGAGAGGAGTCTCGAAAACAGAGGCTCAGCCCCCTCATGTTCCCGATGAGGGCATAGGATCAGACCTTCGTTTTTCGGATCTTCATCCTAGGCGACTCGCAGCATCTTCGGGGTCAGCGCTCTATTCTTGAATCCAATAATGGAATCGAGGAACACATACCGCATTTCTCAACCCTCAAAGCCCTAGGCACTCTAGGCATGAAGCGGATAACGAAGCAGTGTGCCATGTCCCGTTGCGAGGGCCGGCCCTGCTCAGACGCGGCCTTCGTGGCTGTTGCGGCAACGAGTCGACAAAACGACCCACCAGGTTGAAGCACGCCTTCTCGTTCTTCCATGACTCACCGGTGTGCTCCACCCAGAAGGGATAGACGGTCGTGACGATCACCATGTCCAACGCATCGAGCAGGACGATCAACGGCTAGAACCCTTTCCTCTGACCTTCCCATGGCGGAGCCGTCCCGGCACAGAACTCGTCGACACTGGGCCCGCGGAGGACTCGAAGGCGCCACAGGCCATAGAGGTAGCTTCCGGCCAGCAGCAAGACGAGCGCGGGCCAGCCGAGCGCGAGATTCGCAACCGCCAGGAGGTCGGTTGCCCCACTACGGAACAGAAGGATCTGGAGCAGCAGTCGTCCGGCGAAGAAGGCGAACCATGCCAACGTGACCTCGCTGTACGCCGGACGGACGCGGGGATGCCAATACCACGCAAGCGGCCAACGGCGGGCGACGAAGCTGGTCCACGCCACCAGGGGGCGGCGGACGATCACGCTGACCAGGCACACGGCCGAGGTCGCACTGCCGCCCACGATGCCCGGGAGGAAGAATCCTTCCCCGCGGTCGAGCAGCACCGCGGCCAGAGAGGCGATCGTGACCCCCGCGAGTCCACCGAGGGCGTAGCGCAGCGTGCGTCGACGAATGAGCCGGATCACAGAGATCAGCACCGCCAACCCCACCGCGCTCCAGACTGCCGGCCACACGCCGCAACACCGGTGGATCACCAAGAACGCCAGCGGGGGAACCAGGGCGTCGCCCCATGCTCTCCGCCCGACAACGACCTGCTTGAACTCGTCGAGAAGCTCACGCCACTTCGAAGAACTCACCCTCCCGACGCCTCCTTCGCGCGGCGGCCGAAGAAGAACAGGTGCCAATTCTTTCGACTCGATCGCAGCGCCACGAACACGTACAGGCAGATCGCGAGGCTTCCCAGGATCATCACACCGACGATCCAGACAGCGGAGCGCGCGGTGAGGCCATCTCGAAACAAGATCCAGCACGAGAACAGGACGAATCCGACGTACAGGTCGACCAGCGACACTCTTCCCCACGGCATGGCGAGCAGCCGGCTGCCCTCTCCGGCGAAGTCGCCCACCACGAACCCGTAGGCTAGCACCGCGACCATCGCCAGAGCGCCCAGTCCTGCCACAATCATCGCACGCGTCATGGCTACCTCCTCTTGAACCTCCCTGCATCGTAGCGCGGGGAGCAGACGCGAGGAAGCATCTGCCCCCGCTTACAGGAACGGATTTGCTGATTCGTACGGCAAGGAATCGACAACCCGGCCCGCAATGTTGAGGCACCCCTTCTCGTGCCTCCATGATTCAGCGATGTGTTCCAGCCAGAATGGATTGGCTGTCGCCACAACCACGAGGTCGTACGCATCGAGTAGAGCGACCAGCGGGGCGCTGCTCCAGACTGCCACCGCCTGCCTCTAATCCGATTCCGCTCCCCAGTGCTAGAATGGACCGCAATGCCTCGCTATGTACGGCGGCTTAACCCCGCGCGAAAGCGTCAGCGGGTCGGAGGGAAGAGAGCGGGCTTGGCCTCTCTGATCAGCTTGGGTCTTCGCGTTCCGACGACCTACGTTTGCTCGTCCCGTGCGCATGCGCGGTACACCCGCTCCCGCGACCCTGCCCGCCTGCTGGATGCTCTGCAACATGAGGTGGAAGCACTCGACATCTCATCCTCGCAGGCGTATGCCGTGCGCTCCTCGGCGCCCTTGGAGGACCGTTCGGAGGCGAGCATGACGGGGCAGTACGCATCCCTGCTCTGGGTTGAGGGGACCGCTGCGATCGTCGAGGCCATCCGGGAGGTGTGGACTGCACGCCCGGAACTGGAGGCACGGTCCGAGGGCGCAGCAGACGAGATAGAGGTCCTGATTCAGGAGATGGTCCCTGCCGTTGTCTCCGGCGCCTCGTTCAGCCGGCATCCCGTGACAGGAGCGGATGAGATCATCGTGGAGGCGGTCGAGGGCACATCGGAGAGCTTCCTCCAGCGCGGCGAGACGCCGAGACAATGGGTGATCCGGGAAGAGCAGATCGCGGGTGACAGCGACCTGCTGCCTCGCGAGGTCCTCGATGAGATCGCGCAGACGACGCGGCGTGTAGCGAAAGCGATGTGCTATCCGGCCGACCTCGAATGGGCATACGATGGCCGCTTCGTCTGGTGGCTGCAGGTGCGTCCGATCACATCCCTTCGCGGTCTGCCCGTCTACTCGAATCGCATTTCACGCGAGTACCTGCCGGGCCTCGTGAAGCCTCTCGTTTGGTCGGTCAACGTTCCAATGATCAACGGTGCTTGGGTCGACCTCTTCGAGCATGTGGTCGGCTCGCTGGCCATTGATCCGCTCTCCCTGGCCAAGCAATTCAGCTACCGGGCATACTTCAATATGAGCGGCATGGGCAGCCTGTTCCGTCGACTTGGCCTGCCGGCGGATGCACTCGAGCAGGTCTTCGGTCTCGTGGCCACCGCGAACCGTTCGCCGTTCGGCCCACGGTGGAAGATGGTCAAGCACCTTCCGAGACTGAGCAGGTTCCTGGTTCAGTTGGCCGGCTTCCATCGAGGTCTCACGCGCTGGGAACAGGCAGCCGGAGCCTTCCTCGCGGAACGCGAGCGATCCCTCGAAGCAGCGAAGGATCTGCGCGAGTTGATGGACTGGGCGGATGCCTTCCGCCGCTGGATGCGCGCCACGGCGCGGCATCGCATCTTGAGCTTGCTGCTACACCTGACAGTCGGGCAACTCGCAAGACGCGCGCTACGACGCCAGGGAGGCACCGACCCGACGAGCCTCGAACTCTCGGACCCCCGGCTGACGGAACTGGAACCGGATGACTCGCTGCGGGCGCTGTCGGCGAAGCTCGGACGGCTCGCACCGGCCATGCGTCGTAGCGCCGACGATCTTCCGTTTCATGAGTTCATCCAGCTTGAGGCGCTGAGGGACGTCCGGGTTCAGCTCGACGAGATCATCGAGCGATTCGGCTTCATTGGCGAGAGCGGCAACGACTTCTCCTCGATGCCGTGGAGGGAGAATCCGGAGAGCGTTCTCCGCCTGGCCCTCGCCCAGGTCAACTCTCACATCAAACCGCGTCCCCCGAGCGTGGCCATTGCGGAGGATCGTGCCATTGCACGTTGGGCACGGCGCGTTACGAGGCGGCGCGTGGACCGTGAACGTGTGGGCGCCACCTTCTCCCGCGGATTTCATCTTCTTCACGTGTGGGCACTGCGGGCGGGATCGATCCTGGTTGACCGTGGCGTGCTCTCCACAGCCTACGACGTCTTCTTCCTCGCCGCTGAAGAGCTGGCCGAAGTGGCCGACGGGGAGCTCTCGGCGTCCGAGGCAGCGCAGCGTGTCCGGACGCGCAAGAAGGAGATTGCCGAGGCGGAGTCGATCCGCCTTCCCGACATCATCCTCGGCGACCGCATCGTGGGAACGAAAGAGGCGACGTCAACGAGTGGAGATCTGGTGGGGCTCGGCGTCTCCCGCGGCATCCACGAAGGGTCCGTCTGCGTCGTGCGTGGAAGCGACGAGTTCACGCGCTTCCGCGATGGGGATGTTCTGGTGGTTCCCTACTCCGACGTCGCCTGGACGCCGCTCTTCATTCGTGCAGGATCCATCGTCGCGGAGGCAGGCGGCATCCTCTCTCACAGCGCAATCGTCGCTCGGGAGTACGGCATCCCTGCCGTGGTGTCCGCGCCCGGCGCCTGCGAGCTTCCCGATGGCGCACGAGTTCGCGTAGATGGCCTGGAGGGACGAATCACTCTCCTCGACGTCTCCTGAGCCTGCTAGAGAGCTGACGAATCCGAGGACCGAAGCTCTTCAGGATTTCGCCGTAGCCCATCAGCGCGACCTCATCGGCCAATGACTGCAGGCCTCCCGAACGACGGATACGCGCGTACTGCACGATCTCATCCCTCATGGCGAGCATGCGAACCGCGAAGAGCCCGAGACCGTAGTACACGAAGGACAGGTCATGGAATCGGAGATAGAGCCAGCCACTGGCAAGCAGCATGGGGGCAAACCGACCGACATGGGCACGGGAACCTGTCACAAGGCCAAGAACCTGGGCGAGAGGATAGACGACAAGAGGTGTGGGCCAGTCGACGACGAACAGGCCTCCGATGGCCGGGCTTTGACCTCGGCCCCCGCGGAATCGGTTGAACAGCGGCCAGATGTGCCCAACGACAGCGAAGCCGGAGGCAATGAGGACGTAGGGCGCATCGGGGTACGCGAGCCTAAACGCAAGAGCTACGGCCGCGGCTTTTGCCATGTCGAGAATGCTCGTGAGGCACCCGTAGCGCGCGCCGAGTTGGAGGCGAACGGCGGTGGCGCTCACGGCGTCGGAACGGAGAACGTCCTCTGTGCTGGGGACTGTGAACTCGGCCGGCTTGAGGCGCTTTCCGCGCCCGAACAGGCGGGTGACAATCAACGCAAAGGGAATGGAGCCGACGATGTACCCGGCGACGGCCGCGAGGACGGCCACATGCATTGTCACTTCTCTACCTCGTTGCTCACGGACGGAGTATAGTGGGCTACGGGCTTTCCATGCGATCGACCCGTGGGAGGTGGCGCCACATGCGCGTGCTGCGAATCGTGATCCTGATCGGTCTTGTTGTCGGGGGAATGTCGGTGGTCGTACCAGCGGATGCGCTGCCTGACGAGAGAGGCCCCTATGACTACGCCACGTACGTAGTCGGGCTGAGAGATGAAGCGCGGAACCGATCGATGGATCTCCTCGTCTTCTATCCGCTCGAGATGGAAGGCGCGGTTCAATCGCGGCCGCTCATCATCTTCAACCATGGGTTTCTTCTGTCGTCGCTCGGATACCGCTCCTATGGAGAGCATTTCGCCTCGCACGGGTTTGTGGTGGCGCTGCCGTCTTTCTCTACGTCATTCCTGAGCGTTCACCACGCGAAGCTCGCCGCCGATATCCACTTCGTCGTCGACTACCTGCTGACATCGAGTGAGGATAGGACACATCCGCTCTTCGGGCGGATCGATCCGACACGGATCGGAGCCTCCGGGCACTCGCTAGGGGGCAAACTCTGCCTGCTGGAGGCGGTGACGGACCCGCGGATCGTGGCGATCGGCGTGCTCGATCCCGTGGATGAGGGCAATCCTCTCTGGGAGGATCCCGTTCGCTATCCGAGTGTCGCCCCGGAACTGATGCCTGAACTCTCGATGCCGCTCCTCTTCATCGGCGCCGAGCTCGGATCGATTCTGATCACGTTCAGCCCGTGTGCCCCCGCGGATGAGAACTACCAGCGCTTCTACGATGCGGCGAACTCGCCGGCGATCGAGATCACGCAACTCGATGTCGGGCACAGCCAGTATGTGGATGAAGGGGAAGCCGATGAGACGGACCCCTGCGCACGGGGCGACGTGCCGAGCGAGTGGGTTCGCTCCTCTTCCGCAGCGTACCTGACGGCGTTCTTCCTCGGGCATCTGGCTGGGTCGCAGGATGCCCTTGGCTGGCTCGATGAGCGCCTGTCCCAGGACGAGGCCGAGAGCAGGATCCTGGTAAGGCGGAAGCCCGCGGACTGAGGCAAACAACCTCGCCCGGCTTCGGGACGTGCAGTCGGGACTATACTGCTCGCGAGGTGATCCGTATGATCGCAATCGGGGATGCGGCGCCCGCGTTCGAGCTGGTCTCTGATACGGGCGACAGCGTGCGCTTGGCCGACTTCCGGGGCAAGCGAGTCATCGTCTACTTCTATCCGAAAGCGGATACGCCCGGATGTACGAAGCAAGCCTGCGCGATCCAGGATCTTGGGCCACAGATCAGCGACGCCGGGGTGACCGTGATCGGAATCTCCCCAGACCCGCCGGAGAAGCTAGCCAAGTTCCGGGCGAAGTACGGTCTGGAGTTCCTGCTCCTTTCCGATCCGGATCACGCCGCCGCGGCCGCGTACGGCGCCTGGGGCAAGAAGACGATGTACGGGAAGACGTACGAGGGGATCCTTCGCTCGCACGCCGCGGTCGACGAGACGGGAAGGATCGTCGCGATCAAGAACAAGGTCAAACCGCTGGAAACCGCCGCGCTTTGGGAGGTCTGGAGAGAGGGCTAGCGCACGACCCGGTCGCCGCGGCAGGAGTACGGGAGGGCAAGCGATGAAGTCGATGGAGCGAGTGGAGCGAATGGCGATCGCAGCGATCCCTGCCGCTCTTGTTGTTGCAGGCGGCCTCGCGTGGGCAGGAAGCGCTGGGGGAGGCACACTCTTCGGGTTCCCCACATTCGGCGCCCTGTACGCGCTGGCCTTCGTGATCCAGTGGGTCGTGTTCGTGCCGTCATATTTCCTGCGAAGCGAGCGCTTCTTCGACATCACGGGAAGTCTGACCTACATCTCGGCGGTTGCCCTCGCGGCAGCGTGGAGTGCCTCCGTGGACGCTCGATCCATTCTCCTTCTGGGCCTTGTCATCGCGTGGGCGGCAAGGCTCGGGACGTTCCTGCTTCGGCGCGTCCTGCGCGCAGGAAAGGACGAGCGGTTCGACCAAATCAAGCGATCCTTCCCACGTCTGCTTCTCACGTGGACGCTGCAAGGACTCTGGGTCTCTCTCACACTGGGCGCGGCACTGGCGGCGATCACCACGACAGTACGGCTGCCGCTTGGAGTTCCCGGGTTCGTTGGCTTGACCGTCTGGGTCTGTGGATTCGCGCTTGAGGCTCTGGCCGATGCGCAGAAGAACCGGTTCCGGTCGGATCCCGCCAACCGCGGCGAGTTCATTCGGAGCGGGCTGTGGAAGTGGTCCCGTCATCCGAACTACTTCGGCGAGATCGTCCTGTGGATCGGCATCGCAGTGATCGCGGCGCCGGTTCTGCGCGGGTGGCAATGGGCAACGCTGATCTCCCCCATCTTCGTGGCTCTCCTGATCACACGGATCAGCGGCATCCCAATGCTCGAGAAGCGAGCCGACGAAAAGTGGGGAAGTCGAGCGGACTACGAAGCATACAAGCGCGCGACATCCGTCCTGATTCCGCGCCCGCCCCGGCGAGCGGATCCGTAGCCAGGAGAACACGACATGGACCATCCGAAGCCGAGAGTCGTCTTCAGCCGGTGCCTTGGGTTCGAGCACTGCCGCTACAACGGGAACATCATCCAGGAACCGGCGGTCGAGCATCTGAAGCCCTTCGTCGAAATCGAAACCATCTGTCCTGAAGTGGAAATCGGCCTCGGGATTCCGCGAGACCCCATTCGACTGGTCGGAGACCCGGACGCCCCGAGACTGGTTCAGCCCACAACCGGGCTCGATGTTACGGACAAGATGAGCCGTTTCGCGGACGAGCGCCTTGGGGTCCTCGAATCTCCAGATGGATTCATCTTGAAGTTCGGTTCGCCTTCTTGCGGACCTCGTGAGGTCAAGTGCTACGTGAACGAGAAGAAGGGCGCAGCGTCGACCAAGACACACGGAATGTTCGGCGGTGCCGTTGCCGAGCGATTCCCCGACGCCGTTGTCGAGGACGAGGGCCGTCTCAAGAACTTCGATATCCGCCAGCGCTTTCTGACTCGGCTGTTCACGAAGACTCGCTTCCAGGAGCTTCGCAAAGCTCCGTCGATGAAGGGGCTCATTGCGTTCCACGCCGAGCATAAGCTCCTCCTCATGGCATACAACCAGACGAAGATGCGCGCTCTTGGGCGCATTGTCGCGAATCCGGAGAGACAGCCGATCGATGTGCTGATGGGAGTCTATGCCGAAGGGCTTCGAGAAGCACTGGCCAAGGCGCCACGGCGCGTCTCCGCGATCAACGTGCTGATGCACGCGCTGGGCTACGTCTCCGATTCGCTCTCGCCGGCGGAGAAGGCGTTCTTCCTCGACGGCCTCGAGCAGTATCGGAATGGCCACGTTCCGCTCTCTGTGCCGACGAGCTTGATGCGCTCCTGGATTATTCGCTTTGACGTCAGCTACCTCGCCGATCAAGTCTACTTCGAGCCCTATCCGCAATATCTCGTGGAGGTACTCGACTCCGGGAAGGGAAGGAAGCTCTAGCGATCGCGAGCTAGAGTCTCCGGCTGTCGTAGGCCCAATGAAGGAGCGCTTGGCGCTGGCGCGGACGGCAGGAGAGATCATCGGGAATGCAGTTCTTCCTGATCTGCGCGATGTGGCGCGTCATCGCTTTCCACCGCTTGATCTGACGTGCATCGTCCTCCATGCGCCGGCCCATGTAGTAGCGGCAATACCACTGGAACCAGCCTCGCGGATCGTCCGGGTGGATCCACCCCTTCTCGCGCCAGTACGCAAGGGACTTCGAGGCGTTGACGCCAAAGAAGTTGAGCGAAGAATCGCGGCGATCGGGTGAGAGCTTCGCGCCCGTGTACCAGCCCTCCGGGAACTCGCCGCGACAGTCGGTCATGTACTTGCCGCCAAACACGCCAAGTGCAAGCATTTCCGCCGGCGTGAGTTCGGGCCGAAACTCCGGATGGAAGCGCTCGCCAATGGGCTCCGTGAGATGGTAGCTGTATCCATGCTGCATTCGGTCATGGACGACGATCTCTCTCGGTCTGGCATGCTCGGCACTCGGCATGGTCTCAGCCTACGGCGAATCGACCCGCAGGACCAGTTGCCACTCTCCAATCACGCGCTGCCTGAAAGCGACCCTACGCCAAGGAATCGACGAACCGGACCACGAGATTGAGTTAGAGCTTCTCATGCTTCCACGGCTCACCCGTGTGCTCCAAGTAGAACGGATACGCCGTCGTGACGATCACGAGGTCGCAGCTTCGGTGCCAGGTCTATGTTTCTGCGCCCCGCCCCAAGAGCGTCATGCGTGCGTATGCCTACAACGGAAGCTTCGCCCGCCGCTATTCGGTGTCCTTCCCACCGAGCACTCGGATCTGTTCTTCGATTCCCGAAAGAGCTTCCGTCAATTGATCAGCTTGATTCTTCAGAGCGAGCAGTTGGGTTTCCTTGTCTACCGATACCGGTCCATACCACCCAGCCATCGGAGCACCCGGGTAAACCGGAGGCGCATAGCCGTATCCGGCGCCGTAGCGTCTCCAGCCTCGCCCCATACCGCGACCCCATCCTGCTCCTCGTCCAAATCCGTACCCTGCGCCGCGCCCGCCCCAGGAACTGGCGTATCCAGGGGCCGCATACCCTGCGCAAAACCCAGCTGCTCGCCCCGTCATCGGACCCATTCCTCCGGGCCCTGTTCCGTCTCCTCTAGGCATGTTGCTCCTCCCTCACGCGTGTCGCTTCAAGCACCCACTGGCTCACGCCTGCTATCGCTTCCGTCGACCGGCGCGGCGGCCACCGCGCCGGCCACTGGCTTGCCCCATTCCAACGCCTGTACCGAGACCTCTTCCCACCGTCCCAGACTGTGACGTACCCCGGCTGGGGCGCTGGAAAAGACGTCGAATCCCGCTTCCGATACATGAACCTAACCCGCGGCCCGTCAACGGTCCTTGTCCCGCTGGGCCGGTCCCATCTCCTCTTGGCATGATTCACCTCGCTTCAGAGACGTCGACAGCTCATAGTTAGCATATGCACACTATCACTTCGGAGGTCGAGTGTCAACCTGCCGACACACGCGCATGAATCCAAAGGTGCGGAGCTGTCTTTCTCCACCGCGGGATCCGGCCGGCTCAGGCACCAGCCTTGTTGCTCCCACAGCAAGGACTCAACGAACCACCCGACGAGTTCGAAGCTCGCCTTCTCGTGCTTCCATGACTCGCCGGTGTTCCAGCCAGAAGGGATAGGCCGTCGTGGCGATCACGAGATCGTAGGTTCGGGGCCAAGTCCTGTCATCTGACGTCTGCCGTCTCACGCCTCTAGCTGCGTGCCGCTGAATCCCCATCGCGTCCAGCTTCGCAGGATGTCAAGACGCAAGATCTGACGGCAAGACTGATCGCCTCTATTCCTACGGCAGGGACTCGATGAATCGGCCCGCAAGATGGAAGCACGCCTTCTCGCGCGTCCGTGACTTGCCGCTGTTCTCCTGCCCGAAGGTGACTGTGGAGAAGGCGAGGGTACCGTCGCTCTGGACGGAGGCAAGATCCCACGTAGCCGATCCGCTGTCTCATCTGGACGATGCACATCTCAAGAGGGAAGATCGCTGCGGTGAACCGGAGCCCGCGTTCGATGGGAGCGCACGGGATTCTGTACGACCTTCGACAGGGTCAGCATCATGTACGCAAACGTGAAAGCAGGCTCCGGTCACAAAGCGTGAGCGCAGGAGGACGGCGTGGGCGATCCGACAAGCGGGTGCGCGGGGTGGTGTGACACAGTCGCGGCCGTTGGATGGCCCGCTCGGAGGCCGGCTTCTTTGCGTAGCGCATTCTCTGGACACAGCGTATCCCTGGAGCGAGCATCTTGAAGTGGATGTTGGCTCTTCCGGCAATCGGGGCGGTCGCGATCATCATGACGATGACGGGGCGCGGCGGGGGCAACTTCTACATCCCCATTCTTGTGGCGTTTGGCGCACCGATGCATGTGGCAGCGACGAGCGGTCAGTTCATTCTGCTGGTAACCGCGGCCGCGGCCGCC
>Ga0272441_10009415_pt1 | contig 15105 bp, 15 predicted proteins | sample SSMProp6N_FD_193582 | JGI IMG/M metagenome (GOLD analysis project Ga0272441, IMG submission 193582) | Marine sediment archaeal communities from Little Sippewissett salt marsh, Falmouth, MA, United States - SSM-Prop-6N | ecosystem: Environmental > Aquatic > Marine > Wetlands > Sediment ... | reverse complement strand
GATGAAGATGCGTTTCGGTCGCGGCACTGCCTGTCACAACCTTTCGTCATATCATTATATTATTGTACCTGGCACTGATTCTTCTGGCACTGATTCGGGATTAGCGAAGATGTGCTCCCCGCTCGAAACCCGGTTGTAGACGTGGTACCAGCCACCTTCGACGACAACTCCCGGTCTTCGTGTCGTCGCCGGACTCCTCTGACTCCAGCCAACTCCATCTTCCCAACTTCCTGATGCCTAGCGACATTACATCTTTTGGCACCGTTAACCCGGTTCCTGACGGACGATCTCCTCCTTGATACCGGCGACGCGTTCCACCGCCAGCACGAAGACGACACCGGTCCCGTGCTCGTCCAGCCGCCCCGCCGTCTCGATGGCGGCCATCACTGGATCGACCAACTCGACCTCGGTCAGGAAGATCACCACGTCCGTCTGGGCCTCGAGCGTCAAACCGAGAAAGGTCCGCGCCTCTCCCATCCCGGTACCACGGCCCGGGATGATGGTCGCACCGGAGATGCCGCAGGCCTTGGCGGCGTCGATCACCTGATCGGTGACGTTGGGTTTGAGGGCGGCGATGATGACCTTGTACTCCATGGCTTCATCCTTCCTGAGTTCTCGTGCGCGACCGGTGCGCCCACCACTCAGCAACCTTCGCGTAGCCCATCACCGTGATCATGGGGAAGAGGCTGGCGAACGCGATGAGACCGAAACCGTCGATGGCGGGATTGCGACCGGGGATGGTGGAGGCGAGCCCGAGCCCGAGAGCAGTCACCAGCGGCACGGTGACGGTCGAGGTGGTGACGCCACCCGAGTCATAGGCGAGCGGAATGATGGCTTTCGGGGCGAAGGCGGTCTGCACGAGGACCACGAGATATCCGATGCCGATAAATAGCACCAATGAGGATCCGGTGACGATGCGAAAGGTCCCGAGCGCGATGCCGATGGCAACGCCCACGGCGACGACGAGCCGCAGTCCCCACGGCCGGATGGTGCCGCGCGAGGCCTGTTTGGCCTTGGTGGCAACGGCGATCAGTGCGGGCTCGGCGAGCGTCGTCGCGAATCCGATGACCGCGCCGAACAGATAAACCCACCCGTACTCCCACCACGGCGGTGAGGCCGGTACCTCGCTCGAACCGAAAACGAGTTCCGGCGAAGAAAGCTGGCGCGCCATGAGCTCGCCGATCGGGAAAAGCGCCAGCTCGAGCCCGATGAGAAAGAAGGCGAGACCCATCACGACCAGGACGAGGCCGCCGACCAGCCGTTTGAAGTGTGGAATCGGCTGGCGCAGAACCAGGTACTGGAAGCTGATCAGCAGGGCGCTGACCGCGAACACGTCGCGGCCGGTGTCGACCAGGGCGCTACTCAGAGCCTCGATCACGACGCCCCCAGGCCGAAGCGGACGATGCCGAGCAGCATGACGAAGATCATTGGCGTCAGCGACGCCACGGCGATCATCCCAAAGCCGTCCACCAGCGGGTCGCGCCCCCGGATCGAGCTTGCCAAGCCGACCCCAAGGGCGGTGACCAGCGGCACCGTCACGGTCGAGGTCGTGACCCCACCGGAGTCGAAGGCGATGCCGACGATCGAATCGGGTGCGATGAATGTCAGACCGACCACCACCGCGTAGCCGCCGATGATCAGATATTGAATCGGCCACCCTTTGAGGATCCGAAGCACTCCGATCAGGATCGCGATCCCCACCGACAGCGCCACCGTCAGCCGCAGCTGAAGGGCATAGGCCGAAATTGCCTCGTCTCCGAATCCGATGAGTCCTTCGTCCGCGGCGACCTGGGCGGCCTCGCCGGCGACGGCAATGAGCGCCGGCTCCGCCACGGTGGTCGAGAAGCCGAGCAGAAACCCGAAGACCAGCAGCCACGCCAGGCTGCCCTTGCTGGCAAAGGCAAAGGCCATGCTCTCGCCGAGCGGGAAAAGTCCCATCTCGAGCCCACGCACGAACAGCATCAGCCCGACCATCACGAACGCGACCCCGACCAGGCTTTCGCCGAGATTCGGGAGCGGCTGGCGCAGCACCAACCCCTGAAAAACAATGATCACCAGGATGATCGGCAGCAGATCACGGGCCGCGTCCCACAGCCGCCTCAGCAGCGTACGAAACGACGGGCCCAGAACCGCGAGCTTGGTGAGCATCCGGGGATCGTCCTCCATTCTTTCATGGCCCGACTGGGAACATCCAGCGAACCTTAGCAGACCGCCTGTCGAGGTTCGGCAAAACAGCTGCCACAATACAGCAATGCGGAACGTGGTACGGATACAGCTTTGCCCTCACGTGGTCGATGGCCTGCCTCCGCCGCGGACAGCTCGGTAGTTTCCCTCGGCTGCTTTTTCAAAATGGAGATGTCGACCGGCTGGTCGGCCACAATCCTCTTGAACCGCTGATGCTCTCTTTCGAGTGCTTTCAGCCTGGCCGCTTGGTCGAGGCACACGACGCCGTGACCCGCGGCCGATCAGGGTGTCGCTGCGAGCGCGACCATGTTCCGGCCGAGTTGCGGGAGCGGCGCGTGATCCCGGGTTCAGGCGATTCCACGGCAGCCCGCTCATACGCATCGACCGTAACGACGGTACGGTTGGCCCTCCTTGAAAAAACTCAATCACTCCGGGTGGTCCCATGCCGTAGCTGGCGAATCATCATTCGCTTGCGGACGAATGCGCACTGTTTACGAAAGACTACACCACGAAGGCCGCACCTCCGCTGCGGCATCCTGGCCCATGGCCTCGCTCGCACCTACGGCTCCGCCTGCAGCCACGGCTTCTTGATCGCCTTCAACTGCAAGGGCCGCGACATCTGACCGTCGTGTGCGACGCGGTGCTTTTCGAATGACATAGAATGCTCGGGCTCGTCCTCCGCAAAGGTGGCCTGAAATGAACCCGGTCCCGAGCACGAGCCCAGGTGTCGTGGGTTGGTGGGCTGGAGAGGGAATCAGACGCCGTTTGCACAACGACGATTTTGCGGCCAGACTTGATGGGTTCGACGACACGCTGTCGACTGAATTGGTTCGGATTCAACAGTGATCCATCTTCCCAACTTCCGAAAGCCCTGCACCGTACTGGAGGTCCGGTGACCTTAGAGATCGCATTTCTTTTCGCTCTGCTCGGCGTCATGGTCGTGCTGTTTCTCACCGAGAAGCTGCCGGTCGACGTCACTGCGTTCGCCGGCCTTTCGCTGCTGGTGGCCACCGGCTTGGTGACGACCGACGAAGCTTTCAAGGGATTTTCCTCGCCCGCGGTGATCACGATGCTCTCGGTCTTTCTCGTGAGCGCGGGCCTGCAGTACACGGGCGTGGCAGATGTTCTTGGAAGGGGAATTCACCGTGTGGTCGGCGACCGGGAGGTGCTGCTGATCATTGCGATCATGCTCGTGGCTGGGGTCCTGAGCGCTTTCATGAACAACATCGCCGCGACGGCGGTCTTGCTTCCGGCAGTGGTCAGCCTGGCGCGGCAGGCGGGGCTGCCTCCCTCTCGATTTCTCATGCCCCTGGCGTTTGGAGCGATTCTCGGCGGAACCACGACCCTGGTGGGCACACCCCCGAATCTTCTGGCTTCCGAGGTCCTCACCGACCAAAGCCTGCGACCTTTTGGGCTCTTCGAGTTCGCGCCCTTCGGCCTCGCGCTGCTCGCCGCCGGTGTGATCTTCATGATCACCGCCGGGCGCAAGCTCCTCCCGGACCGCAGCGGCGGCATGGCCGAGATGGAAAAGGCCAACCTCGCCGAGGTCTACCGCCTCGAGGAGAGCCTGTTCTCGATCACGATTCCAGCGGGCTCGGCGCTCGCCGGCAAGACCCTGGCAGAGACCCGGCTCGGAACTGTGCTCGGCCTTCAGGTCGTTTCCGTCAATCGCAACGGCGATGAGACGCTGGCACCGGGGGCTGACTACACCATGAAGGCCGGTGATCGATTGGTGGTTCAGGGGCGACGGCGCGACCTTCAGGATCGTCTGGAGCTGCAGGATCTCGAGGTGGCGGAGCTCGGCTCGACCACGATGCAGGCGGCGGCCACATCAGTCAGCGGCCTCGTCTTCCGCTTCACGGACCACTCGGACACCCTCGGCAAATCCGTCATAGAACTCGACATGCGCAACAGGTTCGGAGTGACCATCGTCGAGCTCCGTCGCAACGGCGAGTCACTTCGCGACGGCTTCACCGACCTCCCGTTCGAGGTCGGCGACGAGATCCTGGCGTTGGGGCCGGTGAATCTCATCAACGAGCTGGCGTCACGGACGGAGGTGGAAGTCGTCGCAGAAGGTCAGGAAGCGATCGAGCGCCTCGACGACAGTCTTTTCGTCCTGCGGGTGGCTGAGAACTCCTCGATGGCCGGGTCAACCGTCGCCGAAACCCGTTTGCGGGAACGGTGGGACCTGACCATCGTCGGGGTGGTGCGCGGTGAAGAGACCCAGCTGCTGGTATCGCCCAACGAGCCGCTCCATGCCGGTGACAAGCTCCTGGTCACCGGCCAGCCGGCCAAGGTGGCCCGGCTCTTGGAACTCGGTCAGGTCGAAGTGACCGACAAGGGGCCCGGGGCATCGCTCGAGTCAGCGGATGTGACGCTGCTCGAGGCGGTGGTGGCACCGCGGTCGGCAGCCGTCGGTCGCAGTCTTCGGGAACTGGCGTTTCGGAAGAAGTACGGTTTGCGCGCACTGGCCATCTGGCGCGGTGGCGTGCCGATCCGCACCGGGTTGCCCGATATTCCCCTCCGTCTCGGCGACGGCCTGCTGCTGCACGGCCGCCGGGACAAGGTCGCCCTGCTCCAGGCGGATCCGGATTTCGTGGTTCTTTCCGAAGGCGACACCGGACCGAGGCGGCCCGGACGGGCGCCATTTGCCATCGCGGCGCTGCTCCTGATGGTCGGGTTGGTGATGGCCGGAATCTTCCCGATTCAGGTCGCGGCCTTCTTCGCAGCGACCCTGGTGATCCTGACCCGGGCTTTGCACATGCACGAGGCCTACCGGGCCGTCGAGTGGCGAGCGATCTTCCTGGTCGCAGCGATTTTGCCGGTGGGTGCGGCAATGGAGCGAACCGGGGCCGCCGAGCTGCTTGCGGGTTCGGTTGCCGGTATCGCAGGTGACGCGGGGCCGTATGCGGTTCTGATTGCCCTCATGGTGCTGTCGAGCCTGCTCAGCCAGGGTCTCGATGGCGCGCCAACCGTCGTGCTGCTGGGTCCGGTTGTCATCTCGACGGCCGCCCAGCTCGGCTTGTCGCCCTACCCGCTGATGATGGGCGTCGGCCTGGCGGCATCGGCCGCATTCATGACGCCCTTCAGCCACAAGGCCAACCTGCTGGTCATGGGGGCGGGCGGCTATCGATCGGTGGACTACCTGAAAGTGGGCACCCCCCTGACCATCGTCATTCTCGGGATTCTGGCATTCATGATCCCCCTCATCATGCCCTTTTAGAGCCCAAGTCGCTCGGACAGGAATCTCCCGAATGGGTGTGTTCGAACGGTGTCACGTACCGCATTGTCGGGTTGTCAAGGTCCGCACAACTCGACACCTCGGTACGCGGCACCCATTCCGTCCATTCGGATTCAACAGTGATCCGTCTTTCCAGCTCCCGAACGCGCGAACCAACTCCGGGTGGGTCGCGCTGTTTCTCGTCGTGCTCGGTGCGACCCGCGAGCTCATGGGCGACAACTACTGGCCCTACGGCATCGCGCCCAACCGCAAGGCCCTCGAGACCCTCTTCCGCTACTCCCACGAGCAGGGGCTCTCGAGCCGCGAGCTGACCATCGAAGAGCTCTTCCACCCGGCAACGCTGCAGCTATCGGAGTGAGCATTGGACCGGGTACGATGAGGGTTGATGCGAACCACTGAAAAGGGACGGTGCGATATGCGTTCGATGGTTGCTGCTGGTGTTGGGCTGCTGATCGCGTGGTGCTGCGCAACGCCGGCACTGGGACAGACCGAGGGGTCGGGAGAATCGGCATCCGGCAGCGAGGCGTCAACCGCGGCCAACGCCAACAACCCGCTGGCCGACATTCGGGCGTTCAACCTACAAAACTACTACATCCCGGAGTTCTCGGGGGTCGACGAGAGCGCCAACACCTTCTGGGCACGCTACGCGCAACCGTTCGGCAAGTGGCTGTTCCGCGGCTCGTTGCCGGTCTCGCGGGTGCCGACCGGGAGCGACTCCTCGACCTCGGGGCTCGGCGACCTCAACGCCTTCGCCGCCTACCTCTTCGACACCGGCGACCCGGCGGTGAGCTTCGGTATCGGGCCCCAGCTGACGATGCCGACGGCGACCGAAGACGAGACCGGCACCGGCAGGTGGCAGGCCGGCGCGGCCATGGTGTACTTCAACGGGAAGTCGCAGCGCTTCCAGTGGGGCGGTCTGGTGACCTGGCAGACCGACTTCGCCGGTGACGATGACCGATCCGGAACCAACCTGCTCGCACTGCAGCCCTTCTACTTCCTCCAGCTGGGCAAGGGGTTGTATCTCCGCGGCGCGCCGATCGCTGTCTTCAATCTCGAGAACGACACCTATCACGTGCCGGTGGGGCTCGGGATCGGACAGGTGATCCCGACGGAGAGCGTCGTCTTCAACGTGTTCGTTGAACCCCAGTTCACGATCCTCGACCGTGGAGCAGGGCAACCGGAGCTGCAACTCTTCGTGGGCCTCAACCTGCAGTTCTTGGGCAGCTGAATAGACGTCAGGCTTCGGCAAGTCAGGGCGGTCACGCGCAGTGCGGCGACGACCGGAGCCGTCTCGGTCAGCTGCGTCTGTACATCCACCTGAACCCTGTCAAGGCAGCGATGCCGACCTGGCAGGTACCATCGGACCGGGAGGCCGAGATGAACCGGAACCGAAACCGCTCACGAGCAACCGACGTCATCGTGTGGGGCGCCACCGGCTACACCGGCGAGCTTGTCGCTGAATACCTCGTGGCCCGCCTCCAGGACACCGGCCTGCGACTTGCCCTCGGTGGTCGCAACCGCTCGAAGCTCGAGCAGCTGCGACGGCGTATGGCCGACAGCTGGCCCGAGGCCGCTGAGCTCCCGTTGGTCGTGGCAGACAGCCGCGATCGGGCGGCGCTCGAGGGGATCGCAGCCGACACCGAGGTGGTGTGCACCACCGTCGGTCCCTACGCGAAATACGGCCACGAGATGGTGGCGGCCTGCGCCGAGCAGGGCACCGACTATTGCGATCTCACCGGCGAGGTCCAGTTCATCCACGCCATGATCGAGCGGCATCATGAACGGGCACGCCTCACCGGGGCCCGCATCGTGCATTGCTGCGGATTCGACTCGATTCCATCAGACCTCGGAACCCTCATGCTCCACCACGCCATGACCAAACGGCCGGCGCGCCTCGATGAGGTCAAGCTGGTCGTGGGCGCCAGCCGCGGCGGCTTGTCCGGCGGCACCGTGGCCAGCCTGCTCAACGTGGTGGTGGAGGCAGCGCGGGACCGATCCGTTCGCCGGATCGTAGGCGACCCCTACGCCCTCAACCCGGATGGTGAGCGCCACGGACCGGACGGACCCGACCTCCAGCGCCCCCGGTTCGACCCGGCCCTCGGCCGGTGGACCGGCCCCTTTGTCATGGCCGCCATCAACACCCGGGTCGTACGCCGGTCGAATGCACTGCTCGGGTGGCCCTACGGCCGCGATTTCCGCTACTCGGAGGTCACCGGATTCGGTCCCGGCCCCAAGGGGCGCGTTCAAGCCACCATGATGGCCGGCGGCCTCGGCGCCTTCGTCGCCGCGCTCAGCTGGGCGCCGACCCTGACGCTGCTCGAAAAGGTCGCGCTGCCCTCCCCCGGCGAGGGGCCGAGCCCGGAAACCCGCGACGCCGGCTTTTTCAAGCTGAAGCTCCACGCACGTGGCACCACCTCTGCCGGCGACACCGTCCGGCTCACCGGCCGGGTCGAGGGACACAGCGATCCGGGTTATGGCGAGACCGCCAAGATGCTGGGCGAGTCGGCGCTGTGCCTGGCTCTCGACGGCGCCGAGCTGAACAGCCCGGGCGGCGTCCTCACCCCCGCCTCGGCCATGGGTCGCACCCTGCTCGAGCGGCTGAGGGCGGCCGGCATGGTGTTCGAGGTGGAGTGATCCGGAGGCCATCGCGGCCGCACCCCCCTACGGCTGGTTCCTTGTCCATCTTCTTTGAACGATCTCGCCATGCCCCTGACCGAAGGGGTGGATCAACCATCGCGGGCGGGTCTACCGCCGCACCGCGATCCGACCAGGGGATCGACCTCGAACACCCGCGTGATCATCTCCGCCCAATAGGCACCGGGTCCGCAGCCATGGCAAACAACTCCCGACCTGCGGACCTGGGACCCGTTAAAGCACCTTCCCGCGAGGTTTCGGGAGCTCACCTCCGGCCAGTCCAGGACATCGGGCTGCGGTGTCCGCCACATCCAGCGCCGGACAACGGGCAGCGGCCGCCATTGCCGACAAGTAGGGACATGCCAAGTCCGACGGCTGGCGGGCCAGCGCAGGGCATTTCTGGGCAGTGCCCGCGTCAACTGGGCATCTCCCCACCGCATCGACATGGACCGCTGGTCGGACATCTTGGTTCCCCGCCGCCAATGGCGCGCCGCCGAGGGCGTGCACCGGAATCACGAAAGCCAGAATGAGCGCGGTGAAGACGATGGATAGAACGACAATCACCGAGGCTTCGAAAAATTTGAACATGACATCCTCCACCGACTGTTTTGTACCGTAACGCACACCCGATCCGGACGCTTCCAATCGAAGCCCTCAGCCGGCCATGATGCAGATCATGGGTCCGCCCTCTATTCAGTGCCGGGTCGGCCAACCGAAAACACCCTCCGCGAAAAGCTCGCCGTGCTTCCGGCAGAATGGATCTGGAACCTCTTGGAGGGGAGGACCGTCATGAGAGCCGCTCCAACCGCCCACATCCTCGTCGCCTTCCTGTGTATCCCACTGCGGCGGCCTCGGCGCGTTCATTGCCGCGCTCAGCTGGACAGCCCGGGCGGCGTCCTGCCCCCCGCCTCGGCCATGGGTCGCACCGTGCTCGAGCGGCTGAGGGCAGCCGGAATGGTCTTCGAGGTTCATTGAACCGGCGGCAGCTCGGGGCGGGTGGCACCCATCCGGGTGCGCCCCGCGACCAAGAAAGAACGACCTCCTCTGCGTCGAGGAGGTCGTGTTATCTGCGGCGCTCGGCCTCAGATTGAGGGCGGTCGAAATTCGCCCTCAGTGATCTGACGCACCAGTCCGCGCCTCGTCATTTGTGCTGCGCCTCGCCCCGTGGGATCACCCGAGGTCGAAGCGATCGAGCATCATCACCTTGTTCCAGGCCGCGACAAAGTCCTCGACGAACTTCTCCTTCGCGTCGCTCGAGGCGTAGACCTCGGCGACGGCGCGGAGCTGCGAGTTGGAACCGAAAACGAGATCCACCGACGTCGCGGTGTACTTCAGCTCGCCGGTCTCGCGATCGTGACCCTCGTAGAGATACTCGCCCTGATCCGACTTCTTCCACTCCGTGTCCATGCTGAGCAGGTTGACGAACCACTCGTTGGTCAGCACGCCGGTCTCGGAGGTGAAGACTCCGTAACTGGTGTCGCCGAAGTTAGCGCCCAGTGTCCGCATGCCGCCGACGAGGACGGTCATCTCGGGCGCCGTCAGCGCGAGCTGGTTGGCGCGGTCAACGAGCTCGACCTCCGGTCGACGGTAATGCTCTTCGCCGATGTAGTTGCGGAAACCGTCGGTCATCGGCCTCAGAACGGCGAAGGATGCCTCGTCGGTCATCTCCGCGGTGGCGTCCGTGCGACCCGGGGTGAACGGAACCTGGATGTCGAAGCCCGACTTCTTCGCCGCTTCCTCGACCGCCGCGCAGCCGCCGAGGACGATCATATCGGCCATCGAGACCTTCTTGGTGCCGGTCTGCGCATCGTTGAAGTCCGCCTGGATCGTCGCGAGCGCCTCGAGGACCTTGGCCAGCTGGTCGGGCTCGTTGACCTCCCAGCCGTTCTGCGGAGCGAGCCGGATGCGCGCGCCGTTGGCGCCGCCGCGCTTGTCGCTGTCGCGGAAGGTCGCGGCGGATGCCCAGGCGGTCGAAACGAGCTCGGAGATCGACAGTCCCGAGCCGAGAATTTCCTGCTTGAGCGAGGCGATGTCGTTGTCGTCGATCAGTTCGAAGTCGACGGGCGGAACGGGGTCCTGCCACAGCTGCGGTGCCGCGACCTCGGGACCGAGCAGCCGGACATAGGGACCCATGTCGCGGTGGGTGAGCTTGTACCAGGCCCGCGCGAAGGCCTCGTTGAACTCGTCCGGGTTTTCGAAGAAGCGCCTCGAGATTTCGAGGTAGGCGGGGTCCTTGATCAGCGCGATGTCGGTCGTGAGCATCATCGGCTTGTTCATCTTGCCCTCGATGTGCGCGTCCGGCACGTTTGCAGGACCCGTCGGCGTCCACTGCCAGGCACCGGCCGGGCTCTTCGTCAGCTCCCACTCACGATTGAACAGATTCTGGAAGTACCCGTTGGACCACTCGATCGGCGTCGCCGTCCAGGCCCCCTCGAGACCGCTGGTGATCGTGTCGGCGCCCTTGCCGCTGCCGTAGCTGCTCTTCCAGCCGAGCCCCTGCTCCTCGATCGGGGCCGCCTCGGGCTCGGGGCCGACGTGGCTCGCCGGGCCGGCGCCGTGCACCTTGCCGAGAGTGTGGCCGCCGGCGATGAGGGCGACGGTCTCCTCGTCGTTCATCGCCATGCGGGCGAAGGTCGTGCGGATGTCCTTGGCGGCTGCCAGCGGATCCGGTTCGCCGTTCGGGCCTTCGGGGTTGACGTAGATCAGGCCCATCTGAACAGCGGCAAGCGGGTTGGCGAGCTCGCGGTCGCCGGAGTAGCGGGCGTCGGCCAACCACTCACCTTCGGGACCCCAGAAGATGTCCTCCTGCGGCTCCCACACGTCCTCTCGGCCGCCGCCGAATCCGAAGGTCTGAAGCCCGGCATTCTCGAGGGCGACATTGCCGGCCAGGATCATGAGATCCGCCCAGGAGATCTGCTGGCCGTACTTCTGCTTGATCGGCCACAGCAGACGACGGGCTTTGTCGAGGTTGGCGTTGTCGGGCCAGCTGTTCGTCGGCGCGAAACGCTGCTCGCCGTCGGAGGCGCCGCCGCGACCGTCGGTGGTTCGGTAGGTGCCGGCGCTGTGCCAGGCCATCCGGATGAAGAACGGCCCGTAGTTGCCCCAGTCGGCAGGCCACCAGTCCTGCGACTCGGTCAAAACATCGTTGATGTCCTTCTTGAGGGCCTCGAGGTCGAGCTTGGCGAACTCTTCGGCGTAGTCAAAGTCCGGCCCCAGCGGATTGCTCTTGTCGGAGTTCTGCCGGAGGATCTCCAGATCGAGCTGGTTCGGCCACCAATCCCGGGTCGTCATGGCGCGACCGGTCATCTTGTGCCCCTGGCCCTCGCCCTTCTGCGGGTCGGCGTAGTCGGGCATATCCTGGGCGATGCCGAGCGGCGCGACGAGTAGCACGGCGGCGGCCACCACGACACTGCGAATCATCGAGTTTCTGATATTCATGATCTCCTCCGATCGTTGGGGGTTTTTGACCCTGTTTGCTGTTGTTTACGAGAACACGCGCCACAGACACCCTCCGCCTCCACGTGGGTCATCTCGACGAGCCCGATTGTGGCGACCGCCTCCGGCAGCTGCAGCTCGTCGAACGCGTCGCTATAGAAGTCCCTGATCAGCCCGCACCGCCGGCACACAAAGTGGTGGTGCCGACGGAGGTTCGCATCGAACCGGGCGCGCTCGCGGGGTGGGCCGAGCGTCCTGATCAGACCGAGGTCGGTGAGCAGCCACAGGGTCCGGTAGACCGTATCGAGCGAAATCGTCGGTAGCCGCTTGCGAACACCTCGAAAGACGGCTGCCGCGTCCGGGTGCCGGCCGCTCTCCGCGACGTGACGGAAGATCTCCATGCGCTGATGGGTGATCTTGACGCCCGCACTCCGGCAGACCTCTTCGCAATGCGTCATTCGACGTGCGATTTCCGTGCTGTCAGTCTTCAACGGCGGACCCCTCGTTCAGAATAAATTACGACCTAGGAATCATACATTGTTTGAATCGGGTGTCAATGACCTTGTGTGCCGCGTACCGCATTGTGGCCCCGTCAGCAATTGGGGTCGGAGATCGATCAGTCGGGCTCATCGAGGCGGTGCCCGAAGCCTGGACCCTCGCGCGGCGCCAGTCAGCGAGGACACGGAGACCTGCCTCATCTGTCACGAGTCCCTCCACCCCGGAATCGTTGCAGGCTGGCGATCGAGCCGGCACGCGGCCGTCACACCGGCGGTGGCAACGGCGGTGGAGGGTCTCGCGCGAAAGGTCTCCAGCGGTGACATCCCCGACAATCTCGCCACCGTGGTCGTGGGATGTGCCGAATGCCACACCCTGCGGCCCGGCGAGCACGCCGGCGTGTTTGACCACAACGACGACCAAGTCCACTCCGTCGTCAGCCCCGGCGACTGTGCGGTGTGCCACGCCGTGGAGGCGCAGCAGTACGCCGGTAATATCATGGCCCACGCCCACCCGAAGAACCCGCACACCACCACGATCCGCATTAAGGACGGCCACTCCACCCACTCAAAGCGGATCAAGGAACTGCAGGAATGGCTGGAGGAGCGTGAGCGGCGCGAGCGCTGAGATTCCAGTTTCATCCTTGGGCTGTTGAGGCGCCAGGCGGGACGACGCAAAGATGGGACGCCCTGTCGGCGGGAATGCACATGCATCGAGCTTGGCCACCACGCACAACGACGCACGTCACGACGTCATGGAGTGATACGTGCCACCCTCCCCCGGGATGAGTGATAGGGGAATTCCCGCCTGTTCCCGCGAGTTGCAACCGAGGCAGCGATCATTTGCATTCATCACCCCGGAGGTACGCGATGAGCGACGAGCACGCGATCAACGACACGATCCGGACCTACTTCGATTCCATGTTCGAGTCGAGCGGCGAGAAGGTCCATGCGGCGTTCCATCCCAACGCCAAGATCACCGGTGAGCTCGACGGCGAGCTGCACGAGATGTCGGTACCCGACTTCGCTGGATTCGTGGAGAGTCAGCAGCCCTCTCCCAAGGAGAAGGGTGAGAGCGCGCGGCTCGAGGTCGTCTCACTCGACATCGCCGGGAATACAGCCGTCGCCCGGGTGCGCGACGACTACCTCGGCATGACCTTCCTCGACACCCTCTCGCTTCTCAAGACCGACGATCAGTGGCGGATCTACAACAAACTCTTCCACGTCGAGGGCTCGTCGAGCTGACAGGCACATCTCGAAAGCCACAGACCGCGTGGCTGATTGTCGGCAACTGGGGTTGGAGATCGATGTGTCGGGGCCGCGCATCGCATCCTGACGCCCCACTGCGATCGAACGGTGCCGGGAAGGAAGTCCGTGGCTGCAGAAGGAAGGGCGATGAATAACGGGGCTGAATCTGTCAACGGGGACATGACGATTCGAACGGTCATGAAGACCGAGGATATGGACTGGACCCCAAGCCCGGCGGGGGACGTGCTGCGCAAACGCCTCCATCTGGTGGGGGAGGTGGAATCCGGTCAGGTCACAACCGTCGTCCGCTATCTCCCGGGCTCCTCGTTCCCCGAGCATGACCATCCCGACGGCGAGGAGATCCTGGTCATCGAGGGAACCTTCTCAGATCACCTGGGAGACGCCCATGAAGGGACCCATCTCCTCAACCCCGAGGGGTTCCGTCATGCCCCGTACTCCGAGGCCGGCTGCCTGATCCTGGTGAAGCTCCGTCAGTACGGAGGCGAAGGCCGCGGGTTCCACCGGATCCAGACACGCGACATGACGTGGGCGACCACCACGCTGCGAGGACTCGAGCACAAGACCCTCTACCGGGACGCCCGTTTTCCTGATGTCACGCGGCTCGAGCGCTGGGCGCCGGGCGCGGCTCCCGGCCCGAGGGAGTTCCCCGGCGGTGCCGAGTTTTTCGTCATCGAGGGTGCCCTCGAAGACCCCGAGGGACGTTATTCGCGCGGCACGTGGCTTCGGCTGCCTGCCGGATCGACGCTCGCAGCGCGCTCGCACACCGGCTGTGTTGCATACGTCAAGACTGGAGCCCTGCCCACACTGCGCTCCACCCCGTGAAAGGTGTCGCTCACGGATTCGATGGTTGAGCTGCCGGCGCCCATCCATTGATGGGCACCTCGTTCACCACTGCGCCACCGTTGCCTTGTGCTGTGCGCCGTCCAAACCCACACCATCCCGTCCACACTTGGGAGAAGCTCCATGCCGCGGCATCCTCTCCTGTTCATCCCCGCCGCCGCGACGGCAGGGACTCAGCCCTCGGCCGCCTGCTCGAGCCCATCGAGCTCGTCGGGATCCTCGCCCAGCCAGGGGTCCCCGACCGCCCCCTTGATTGCTCGCACATACTTCCGCCGCGCACGAGACCGCGTATCTCCGAAGAGCACAAGTACTTGGTCAACATCCATCTGAGATTTCCGGACACGCCGCAGGAGTTCACGGTGTCCGCTCCAACGGTGCGCCGCCGGATCGCCAACCATCCCGGCGGCAACTGGGTTGAGGCGGATAGACGCCAGGAGACCATCGAGGTACCGTCGGTTCGCGACCAACTTCGAATCGGACCACCCCTGCCACAGCGGTCCAACCACCCGGCGCCTCGCGTTGAAACTGCGCGTGACCCCTTGATGCCGGGTCCTCATCGGCCGGCACAACGGGACCGCACCACACCGACGTGCGACGTGATGATGGTTCGACATCAGAAACCGTGCAGAGACCTCCAGCCCGTCATGCTGCTTCACGATCGTTTCTGCATCCGTCGAGAACTTCGACCTGGCAGGCCGGACGTTCACGTGCGGCACATCCACAGCTGACGCACGTGTAACATGGGCCTTCAGGTCAATTGCCATGTCGGAACTGGTTGGACAGAAACTGGGGCACTACCACATCGTCGAGCAGATTGGCGCCGGCGGAATGGGAGTGGTGTATCGGGCACACGACGAGAGGCTCGATCGCGACGTGGCGATCAAAGTGTTGCCGGCATCGGTGGCGCAAGACCCCGACCGCACCGGCCGCTTTGAACGCGAGGCTCGGGCGGTTGCCAAACTCGACCATCCAAACATCCTCGCGATCCACGACTTCGGGATTGAGCGA
>Ga0272441_10009414_pt1 | contig 15108 bp, 16 predicted proteins | sample SSMProp6N_FD_193582 | JGI IMG/M metagenome (GOLD analysis project Ga0272441, IMG submission 193582) | Marine sediment archaeal communities from Little Sippewissett salt marsh, Falmouth, MA, United States - SSM-Prop-6N | ecosystem: Environmental > Aquatic > Marine > Wetlands > Sediment ... | reverse complement strand
CGGAAGCACTTGCCGTCTATGGCACAACCAACTCCGCCCATCCAGGTGTCGCTCGGTTGCTCATGGAATCCAAGACCGTGGTCGGTGGAAGTATCCATCTACTCAAGCGTGCGCCCATTAGTGAACATCCGCTCAACATGGACCCTGCAGAGACGCGCAAAGCGTTTGCTGACAAGGGTTGGAACACGATCGTCGCCTTCCAAACGCGGAATCCCATTCATCGAGCGCACGAGTACCTGCAGAAGTGCGCCTTGGAGATGGTGGATGGCTTGTTTGTCAATCCTCTCATCGGGGAAACGAAGCAGGGCGACATCCCGGCGGATCTCCGCATGAAATGCTACGAAGAGATCCTTGCCGGCTACTATCCAACGGATCGGACGATGCTGGGCACCTTCCCCATTCCCATGCGCTATGCCGGCCCCCGAGAAGCCATCCATCACGCCATCTGCCGTAGGAACTACGGATGCACACACATCATCATTGGCCGTGATCACGCTGGGGTTGGCAACTACTACGGGACCTACGATGCTCAACAGATCTTCGATCGGTTTGCTCCCAGTGAACTGGGAATCACCCCGCTGAAGTTTGAACACGCATTCTACTGCAGAACATGCGGCCAGATGGCGAGCGCAAAGACTTGTCCGCATGACAAGGAACATCATGTATTCCTTTCGGGAATGAAGATTCGTGAGATGCTGGCCGAAGGAGCCGCCATACCTGAGGAGTTCACCCGTCCCTCAGTCGCCGACATTCTGAAAGAGGCGCACTCATCTGCCTGAGTACGGCCGGCCCTTCCACATCCCACTGCGTCCAGTGACGTGACGCCACGCTGAGGAGACGGTCATCGCGGTGTAAAGAACTCCAGCGATAGGGAGAAGTGGCGCTGGCCAGATCTCCGAACGTTGATGTCGCAGGATCGGAAGGAAACTGATCGTCATGAGTCCCCATGCTGCGCCGCCAACCATGGCAAGGCTGGCGCCACCAGGCGTGCCGATCACAGCACACACAATGCCCACGATCGTGGCCACAGGAGGGGCCGCGTAGATGAGCAGCATTCCAATCACTGTTCCGATCAGTCCCAACACAGAGTAGCCCAGTTGGTGAAAGGCTGAACGAGCCACCATATCCCAGATACTTCGTAGCGTTCCGTAGACGCGGACACTCTGGACTCCATGCGTAAAGCCGAGCCAAACACGACCGCCATGCCCCTTGATCAGTCGGCCGAGGGCGCAGTCGTCGATCAGAGCCGAGCGGATTGCTACTACACCGCCCGCCTTCTCCAAGGCGCTCCTGCGTACCAGGATGCAACCGCCGGCTGCTCCGGCTGTACGTCGTCGCAGATCGTTCACAAACCGGAATGGGAACAGCTTGGCGAAGAAATAGACAAATGCGGGGATTAGTAGCTGATCCCATCGTGTGTCAACCCGCAACCGAGCCATCAGCGATACCAGATCAAGATTCTCAGCGGTCGCCTTCTCTACCAACGCTTGAAGCATTCCCGGATCGTGGGCGATGTCGGCATCGGTGAACCAGACATAGTCAGACGGTTCCGTTGCTGCGAGCTTGGCACCTTGGTTCATCGCCCACACCTTGCCAGCCCAGTTGTCTGGAAGAGGTTGACCGGGAAGTACTGTTAAGCGATGAGGAAATTCGCTGCGCCCAGCGGCACAGCGGGAGACGGAGGAGGTATCGTCTTCGCTGCGATCATCGACCAAGATCACGCGCAGCTCGCCTGCATACTGTTGGTTGAGTACAGTGGGCAGCGTCACTTCAAGCACGGCTTCCTCATTGCGAGCCGGGATCACCGCTACCACCACTGGATCTCGGCGTTGCGTTTCGAGGTTGGATTGGATTGGATCAAGCTGAGGCTGAGGAAGCCAGAACCCGCCTCGCCCGACGATCAATACGATCCACGCCACCAAACATGCACCAACGACACCCCAGGCAATGAGCATTCACGCCTCCTTACATGAATCGTACAGGAATCCTGCGTCCTACCCCACACCTTCTGGCGCGTTGATGACATGTCTCCTGATACTTGGTCCAGCTCCAGAGCTCATGATGACCTTCCCCCCTGAATCCAGTCCAAGGACAATGTCAAGACTAACATCGATGACTTCGCCACACGGATTAGCCGCAACGGCATAGTATCAAGGGTAAACACGCTGAAACGGGTGCTGCCAAGTGTAACGAATATCACAGATCTCTAAACTAGGATCGAATGGCAGATGAGATGCCTTCATAGAAGGACCCCCTGTAGCGTGTTCTGGCATGTGGGGACAAGTGACTGTATGGAACGCCGAACCTTGCTTACCATACAAACAGCTAACTGTGCGGTTCTACATTCAGGCCCCCAGGCTCTATTGCGCGGTTCCTATTCGCGCTCGGACAATCTGAAGAACTTAAATCTCATCCTGGATTTCTCTGCCTGTGAACTGCTTGACTTAGTAACGCGCAGCGGCGCGCTCGAAAGCAGGCAGGTGCTGTTCTTGGGAAGCTGCTTGCAGATTAAGAAATACCGAGACGATATCAGGATAATCTCCGACGCCTTCCAGCTGCTCCTCGTAAAGTGCGACGTTGGCAATTTCTGCGTCTACTCCCGCCTGTGCGGCGGCAGCCAGACTCTCGGGGGCTTCGATCATGCCCAGATACGGATTCTCGCCCGGATAAGCAACTCCATACTGATCGAGGATTTGCTTGAGGGCATCGATATGCTTCGCTTCTGCTGCCATGATGTTGGCATAGGGATTCACATTGCCGTATTCATTGAGGATGGCGTCATAGGTTGCGTAGGCCGCATATTCGCCTTCTGCACCTATAAGAGCTTCAAGTACGGCTTCCTGGACCTCAATGGGCAAAAGCGATTCCTGTTGCACAGGCTCTACGACGCAGGCTTTCCACCACCCATTTCCGGTCCCAAGAGCCATGACACTACCGATTGCCAGTACTGCGATTGCTACTCCAAGTAGCAGGGTTCGCTTCACTCGTTTCATGGTCAGATCTCCTTTGCATACCTACATCTTGCAGTGGTCTTAGAAAAGCAGAGGGTGGCTAACCACCCTCTGTATGGTTCCAGATCGTTCTACAGGCAACTGCCGTCACGAACACCGCTGCCGGTTCCCTGCCCCATGCCGCCCCCTTGGCGCACACCGAAGCCACTACCGTCTCGCAGTCCGTTCCCGGCACCGCCCATGCGTTCGCCATACCCGCTGCCATCCATCGGGCGGGCCCAGTCCGCGTCTTCCGAATTGAGGATTCCGTCGCCGTCAGAGTCTCGCTCGTTCAGATTGCAGTCGCCCGTTGCCGCTTTCTGCGGTTCGAACGTCGTGCTTGCCCCGAATCCGTTGCCTGCTACTGCAACAACGCCAACTGCCAGAAGCGATACGAGTGTCAGTCCTACGATTAAGTTTCTTATCTTGTTCATTTGAATCTCCTTACACATCTAAGATAGGACCATGATGCTCCCGTCAGGTGTGTAGGGATGGTCAGACCTGTGGCAGGAAGGTGAGCGAATTGAGAGCTAGCTCTGAAGAATTGATGATGAAGCTGTGTGTTGGTAGAGCCCCGCACGGCGTTGTCCGAGCGCTTCTAGGGTTCTTCTTATCCCTCTAGGAACTGATATCACTCACTGCGGAATAGCTTCAGACAAGCGCGAACAACCGCAGTGTCGTAGAGGTGCCCTTGGCTACGCTCAATCTTGAAGAGGCTCTGAATGTCAAGAATCACCGACCAGGATGCACAAGAAGGAGTTCTCTCGTAGCGACTCATGGCTTCTTTCTTGCAGGAACCTACCAGACAGCCCCCAAGACGCGAGTTCACCATTCACTTCCCCAGGCTCGAAAACAGTCAATCAATATCTGACGGCATCAGTGTTTCATGTTCTTCTCGAATTCCATAGCCTGGTTACACATTGCCGTAGTGACAGATAGCATCCGCTCCTTCGCGTTCGAGCTCCACAAGCCGCATGAGTAGGAATTCGGATCTTGAGGCCTAGAACAGTCAACAGCTCTTCATTTGATCCCGGCTGTTGGCTATGATCTAGGCGTGGAAGAGAAGAAACGCGCACCTCGCATTGAGAGGATTGGCGGATTGGCGGTTATCTACATCGCGTTGTTCCCATCCTAGACAACGCGGGGAAAGTTCTTGACTACGCGTTGAAACGCCTGATGATTGAATTTCGACCTCAAGACGTAATGCAGGTGATCGTGGGCACAGGATTGTTGTTCCCAACACGATCAGGGCAGGGCAGATCACGCTGAACTTATCATCTCCAGCTGTTCTGGCCGTTGTCGACTTCCACCTAGCATATGGTACAGACGTCGCGAAGGCGCGAATGCTCGCCCTCGGTTCCGCCGAGGCCCACCGCTCAGTCCAAGCGATCGATAGTTGCTCACTTATCGCTTTGCGTGACGAGGGAATGATCCTGAGCCTACGTCTCATCTGCGAATCTGCTGCAAGCATCTACCAAGTAAGGCTGGACTTGCTCGAGACTGTGAAGCAACGGTTCGACGAGGAGGGAATCAGCATTGCGCACGAAGCAACTACCATTGACCTTCGCGCCGCCCAGTCGGACTAGCCATCCGTTTCAGAAGACTGTGTCCTCAACAACTACAACGGGTCTCGCTTCTTGATGGTGGCGTGATCTTCCCCGGACTGCTGTCTGCCTCTTCGCACATAGTAGCCAATGACGAATCCAACCATCAGCGAGAAGAGCAAGAGGATGATTCGCGACATGCTCAGATACCAGAAGAGTACGCGGATGTCAACGACTTGCGTGTTCTGCAGAATGATGATGACGAACAGCAAGACCAGTGCCAATACGCCGATCAACCGCCATCGAATGCGTCGTTTTCTCATGAGAGTCCAATATATAGCGAACTCACAGGGACAGTCAACGTTGGCACTGACGGCTGCCTGCGGGATTGGCGGTCTTCAGTTGACGCAGAGCGAGCATCCGACCTAGGATAGTGCCGAGGTGCGAAATGGCGCGATTCATACGAACAGGATCGAAGAAGGCTGGCCAGGTGCCAGGAACGGCCGTCTATGTAGGCGAAAAACGAGCGGACGAGGTCCTTGTTTCTCGGTTTGAGTACGACGAATCGGACGTGAGGCAAGACAGGCTCGCCTCAGTGGAGGAGTGTCTTCCCTCTCATGAGTCATCGCAGATCTCTTGGATCAACGTCGATGGTGTGCATGACGTCGAGAAGATTCAACGCATCGGTGAGGGGTTCAACCTCCACCCGCTCATCATCGAGGACATCGTGCATACGGGACAGCGCCCCAAGGTTGAGGAGTATGACTCGATTCTGTTCATTATCCTTCGCATGCTTCGCTGGAGCGAGAAATCGGAGCAGATCGATGACGAGCAGGTAAGCGTCGTCCTTGGGCCTTCTTGGGTAGTCTCGTTTCAGGAGCGTGCCGGTGATGTGTTCGACCCGATCCGAGAGAGAATCCAGTCGAATCGAGGAAGAATCCGGAAGCTCAGCTCCGATTACCTCGCCTATGCACTTATAGACGCAGTGGTCGATCATTACTTCTCGATTCTGGAGACTCTGGGGGACCGAATCGAAGCACTGGGCGAGGAGATGGCCGAGAACCCGAAGCGTGAGGATGTGCAGTCCATTCGTCACTTGAAGCGCGAGTTGTTGTTCATGCGAAAATCAGTGTGGCCGCTTCGCGAAGTGCTCGGCAGTATTCAGCGCGACGAAAGCGATCTCGTCCGAGAGTCAACGCGTCCGTATCTTCGAGACGTCTACGACCACACGATTCAGATTATCGACACGGTTGAGACGTTCCGGGACATGGTCTCCGGCTTGATGGACCTCTACCTGTCGAGCATCAGCAATCGGATGAACGAAGTCATGAAGGTATTGACGATTATCGCGACTATCTTTATCCCATTGTCATTCGTGGCGGGGCTTTACGGTATGAATTTCGCCTTCATGCCGGAGCTGCAATGGCGCTACGGATATTTCGCAGCATTGGGCTTGATGTTCGCCATGGGCGGAGGAATGCTGTACTACTTCAGGCGGCGCAGGTGGCTATAGTCTGTATCATCGCCTTCCCAGAGCCTATGGGCCCGGCGGCTTATGCCGCACTGAAGCAGACACGAAGTGGATTCTAGAGGAAGTGGAGAAAAATATGCAGGGAGCGTTCGAGTGGCTGGGGCAGATAAGTGGTTTGGGTTCTTCAACCATCGTCAAATTGATTGTGACGTTGGCACTCGTGATTGTCCTTTGGTTGATGCGCCGGATATGGCTCTCTATCACAAATCGGCGGACCGATGATCCTCAAGTTCGGTATCGATGGAGGAAAACGGCAACCTACACGCTGACGCTTGCTGGGATTATCTTGGTCGGACGTGTGTGGCTTGAAGGCATTCAATCGCTGGTCACCTACTTGGGATTGGTGTCCGCCGGTATCGCGATCGCCCTTCGTGATCCGATCGTCAACTGGTTTGGGTGGATGTTCATCGGATGGAGGCGGCCATTCACAATTGGCGATCGAATTCAAATCGGACCGTTATCTGGTGATGTCATTGATATCGGAGTATCGACTTTCTCAGTGCTTGAAGTTGGTGCTCCTGCCCTTGGGGAGCAAACGACGGGCAGGATTGTTCATGTGCCCAACGGCAAAGTCTTCGTTGAGCCACTCACCAACATTACCCAAGGATTCAACTACATTTGGAACGAGATTCCGATCACGGTCACATTCGAGTCTGACTGGCGCAAAGCAAAGACAATACTCGAAGGTATCCTACAGGAGCGTATTGAGTCGGTTACCGAAGAAGCTGCCCGTTACATACGTGAGGCTTCACGCAAGTTCCTCATTCGCTCCGCGAATGTTCATCCTGTCGTATACACACGCATCGTGCCGGATGGCGTTGAGTTGGCTCTTCGGTATGTCTGTGAAGCACGTTCACGGAGAAAGAGCACTGAGGCGGTCTGCGAAGCAGTACTTGAGGCCTTCAGCGCAGAGCCAACGATAGATTTCGCCTACAAGACCAGCAGAATTTTCCGCCAGTCGGAGGAGGGCAAAGAAGCCCTCCGCGCACAGCCGCCTTCGCCAGCTGGGGAGCCAAATTCGCTGAAGGACGAATGCCCATGATCGCGCTCCTTCATGCGAACTGCATAGGATATAATGCAAAGCTCGCGAACACCCTTTAGGAGGGATCTTTCCATGCGCCCGCGAAGTGTCGTCATCCTCGTTCTTCTCATCCTATTCTTTGTTGTTATTGTTCAGAACACAGAAGTTGTAACTGTCAGGTTGCTGTTCTGGGATTTCACACTGTCACGTATCATCCTCTTGGCAGCAAGCTTGGGCATTGGAGTGATCGTCGGATTTCTGCTCGGACGACCATGGAGAAAGCGTACGCAGTATGCGATCTCGAAGCAGGCGCCAGAAAAACGAGGTGACACTCCCTCTGGAACTGAGCCAAAGCGGTGAGGGAAAAGAAATGCTCCGCTGCCCTGGATGGGGCCACTTCGAGCCACTCTTCACTAGCCGGCGTACGGCTTGACGGGACTGGACTTGCACGCGGACTGGATCTTATCCTACAGGTGTCGTCACCGAACGCATGCTCCGATTGATTGCTCTGTAATTACAACAAGAAACGGAGAGCCAGCCCCTAAGGGTGAAGGTTATTCTGGCTCCCCGTTTTCGGCGATACAAGTACACTTCCCTAAAGGTTGCTCAGCGTCCTTCGTTCAACTGACCTCCTGCTGCGACGCTGCTCAAATCCTTTTTTGCACTCGATCCGTGCCCGGTAACAACTTACTAAGCAAGATTCTCTTGAAATCGTTCGAGCTTCCGGTTGAACCTCCTTCGGCAGATTAACCACTCACCACAACTTGCGTACGTCCGCAATTCGTTGTTCGCCAATTTCCTTGATACGGGCTCTTGGCACGATGGACAAATGGGTATTCCTGCCGATCTGCGCAGTTCGTGTGTCATACTTCCTGCTGGCGAATCACCAAGCCACTAGCTCACGACTAGTACTCTGCTTCCGCGAGGGCAATTGGATCCTCTTCAATAACCTCAAGCGATGCGCCGCATTCCGGGCACGTAACAGGTTCGTACAACACCGCTTCATCGCCGCTGAGTTTGAATCCTTTTCCACAAACCGGACAAGTTGCGCTCGGCATATCTCCTCCTGATCAGGTGCTTCATTTAAATAGGTGAGTAACAGCTCGGTTCTGGTGTCTATCTCTTCTTCTTTCCGCTCGTTCCCTTTGCTGTTGCATTCTTTCCGCTCTTTCCTTTTGCGGATGCATTCTTCGCTTTTGCTGCTTTCCCAGCCATTCCCATCACCTCCTCCTCGGTCTTCATAGACAGAAGAATGGCGCAGCATATCACCGAAACTCTAGACTGGGAAGAGGCAAAATAGCCCGATTGGTTCACTGTTTATTGCGCACCAAGATCGCCGCGCGCGTTTGGGCAAATGGGTGCTGTACGAACGCGCCAATGGACCAGCTTACAGCAGCCACTTCGCGCATCCCAAGATCTAGAATTTGGCACAGGTTTTCCGCTGGACATTTATCCCAGTCGAATAGTGCTCTAGTACGAACCTACTCATGCTGAATTGGAGGTGCTGCTGAGGGCAGCGAAACTGGCATAGGGATTGACAGAATTGACTCCCTGATTGGTTGAGACTCTAGGGTGGCTCGATCTCGGCCACGCCCAAATCTCGGGTGATGTCTACCTGGGACGCGCACGAATCTCGAGATCCGTGCGGGGTGGTTCCTCGAAGATCGGGGGTTATTTGCCATTCGGGTCTGCTCAGATCAAGAAGGGATGCTGGTTTCGGTCGAGTGAGATCGCGGGCAACGTCTACTTGATACAGGCTGACTTCGGAGAAGACGCTGCTTCTTTCTGTAACGCGAAACTGGGAGGCACCATCTCTCTGGGAGATGCCCAGCCCCAACACCGTGTAGATCTCACGGACGCCAAGATCCGAGGAGAGATGACTCAATTCCCTGCCAGGAACCCGGCGATCGATATTGACGTTCGCCCCGAAAACCCAGCCCAGCGCTAGGGCTAGCATTCCGCAAGAGCAAAGACCAGGCATCCCTTAAGGAGCCACAAGCGGATGATTGGCTCTTCCTAACAGGGTTCGCGGGACTGACAGCGACTGGATGGGGCCACCGCTCACAACGAAACTCACTACCGAACGCGTGAACCATTCAGTCTCCCAGGCCAAGTCCCGATCCGCCTCCCCGAAATCCTCTTTACTCGCATGCAGCTCCTCCTCCGCGCAGACGTTGCTCCATGTCTCTCTCAATACTGCATTTTGTCCCGTTTTCGGAGTGAAGGGCATCCCTTGCCACTCCAATACGCCCGTAGATTTGAGTCGAGAAAGGACCCAGCCTGAAGGTTTCTTTTGGATTCCAGTAGGCTCTCGTGTATGCTGGATCAGGCGTGATTGGCGTTTGAGACATTGGAAAAGGGGACACAATGCGTAAGAAGCTGTTACTAATTGGATTACTCGTAGTTGGTGTAGCGCTGCTAAGCAGTTGCGATCTGCTTGATCAAATTATGAATGGGATTACTGGTGGAGGGACGACTGACGGCGGAACGACCGGCTCCAATACTATGGCCAGTGGATCGATGAATTACGGGCTCAGGGCGACCGTTTCTCTCAGAGGCAATCTTGCGAACCCGGTTAGAACCGTCGATCGAACTGTCGGGCCAGTGCTGACCTTCACCTGGTTCGAGAACATCGACTACGACTCGGTCAACAAGAAATTCACCGCCACCTGGAATGGTGGCGACCTCTCGGATACGTACTTCGAGGCGCAACTCAATGCTGCCGAGGACGCTATCGAGTACTTCTATGTGCGCCAGACACGGGAGAACTACTACACTTGGACGTACGTGAACGAGATCCGCGGATACAACTTGCCTCTCGATCCCAGCCTCACAGTAGGCAGCTCGCGCACCTTCAGTGTGGAAGGGTCGAACGCGCACGCGATTGTCGACCTGTTGACACACAGGGAATGGTCGCTGTCCGACGGAAGCGCTTCGGACCCAGCCGCATGGGTCAGCGTCGACCTGCAGGCATCCTCGGCCAATGCCCTCATCGGAGTCAGTACGGATTTCATTTGGATCACGCTAGACTATTAGAACACAGCGGTGGACAGCTCACGAGAGAAGGGCTACCAAGGGCCTTGATTGCCCTCGGAATCCATGCAAGAGGCCGGGAGCTGCTCTCGCAGCTCCCGGCTTTCCGAATTGGTCATGTTCTGTCATAGATAGGCCAGGCTAGTAAATGGTTGCGTCAGTCACAACAACCTCGATATGGACAACCTGTTCCTACGCTCTCGGCATCCTGTAGTATCGAGCCAGCTACAAAGGGGGAATCATCGTGTATCGTTCTCGATCGGCGTCCATCGTCAAACTGCTTGTCGTCTCCATCGTGCTGTTCCTATTCGTGTTCCCGTTGATGACAGGCTGCGATTTCATCGACCAGCTGATTGCGCAGATTACCGGAGGCGGTTCAACCAGTGCTCCGACCGCAGTGATGACGGCGACAGTGGCGCTCGATGATTACCTAGTGAAAGAGGGACTCAATCCGGACCTGCGACCTCCTATACGATACCAATTCAGCGCCGCTGATTCACTCAATGAAGAGGGCGTGTCTGTCCTGGACCCCTATGCAGGGCTCCACGAGACCTCATGGGATTTCGGAGACGGCATGACAACTCACTTCTCACCGAGCCTATCCACGATACATCTGTACCGCTGGGAGGGGCCACACACCGCAAGCCTCACGCTGCGTGGGGGCGATGGCGCTACGGACACCGTGTCTCAGACCATCACTCTCGGTCCAGGATGGCTGGAGATTGTGAGCCTTACCTGGGAGAACCGCCCGGACGGCATGGCCATTGTCACAGTGATTGTGCGCAATCAAAGCCGACAGGCTCTGCAAAGGATCGGTGTGAACCTGCACGTCGATGGAGCAATCTGGCAGATCAATGCGCTCAACGTAGCTTTCGGTGAGGGAACCATCCCTGTGAAACTATCTCCAGGAGCCACGTATACCCTGACCACTTGGGTATATCAATGGACGGGCACGCTCACGGCTACTTCTGGCGAGTGTATTCCCTATCCGCTTGGGCAGTGACAATCGAGACGCTACACGCTGGCGTTTCGACGAAGCCATTACCCGAGACCTGCACGATAACACAGGCGGCATCATCCCGAGAACCACAATGGGATTGCCCTTGAAGTGTATCGCCAGAACATCTTCGTAGGCTTGCCGCAGACGAGGGCCATCTTGCTGGCCCTCGTCCACTCACGTTCTCACGGTCTATGACAATCAAGCTTCGTGAGTAGACCACACCATCCGTTACGACAACCTCGACACCGACAATCTGGCTCCAGGAATCGTCACATCTCACAGGCTGAAGTTGGCTGTTGTCGCCTACTCAGTTGCTGAGTAGAGTCATCTTGTTGAAATGAGCGCAGATACGTGGGGGATGCAAGTCTCTTGAGAAGGCCATACTGACAACCCGTGCTGCCGTGTCCTTACAAGAAGTGACCGAAGAAAGTTGGCATAACTGCTGCCAACTCAGCGTACCCCCTGAGGAGGAGCTCTTCGTGGAGACCAAGCAGTAACATCCTAGGTGATGCGATCGAGGTCACCCACTCTAAGGTGTAGCGTTGCTTTCTGCAGACTCAGTCGGAAGCGGCAGATCGACGTGAAATCTTGTTGGCTTGCCCTCATCGGACTCGAGGCTCATCCTGCCGCTGTGATTCGTGATGATCCCGTGGCTCACCGACAGACCTAGTCCCGTACCTTGCGTGCGGGACTTGCTCGTGAAGAATGGATCGAAGATGCGATCTTGGAGCTCACTCGGAATGCCTGACCCTCGATCCTCAAACGTTGTGCGAACCCAATCCCCATCCTGATCACTCAGGCATGAGGTGAAGATGGACAGAATCTTGTTCTCATCATGCCCGGAATACCGCTCGTTGAGTGCCGCTTGGGCGTTCGTGATCAGATTGACGAACACCTGTTGAATTTGCTGACTACGGCATCGTACGCGCGGAAGATCCTCAGGGACATCGACAACAAGCGTGATCTGATGCTTGTGGAGTGCCGCCCGATTCAGCAACAGCGCCTCCCCGATGATGTCTGAAATCCGGGCAGGGCTGGTTTCTGCAGTGTCCACCCTGGCAAAAGACAATAGGCTTCTCACAATGGCAGCGATACGGTTCCCTTCGTGGATGACACCCTCTGCATACTCCAAGGCACGCGCATCGCCCCTGACGTGGCTCTTGATGAGCTCAGTGTAGTTGATCATCCCCATCAGCGGGTTGTTGATCTCGTGAGCCACTCCGCTCGCCAGTGTGCCGATGGACTCTAGCTTATGTGCTTGCCGAAGCTGAGCTTCCAGGAGAGATTGCGCTTCCTCCGCATTCTTGTATTCCGTGATATCGCGGCCGATGGTGCCGATCATGATCCTCTCAGAGCCCCTAATCACGAAGCCCGCTAGCTCAAGGAACCGGCGCTCACCATCAGGCCGTTGAATCTCCACGTCCCTGAATTGGTTGGCATCTGATGACAAATACGCCGGCATCACTCCAGTCGTGCTACAGAGACGCTCGCGCGCCTCAGGGGTTCGCTGTTCCTCAGGCAGTAATCGGAATTGGGTGTCCCCAAGATGTTTCCCGATTGCTTCGGTGGCAGGAATTCCTGTAATGCTCTCCTGTGCAGGATTCCAAAGGATGACAATGCCCTCGCCGTCAACTAGGACAATCCCATCCAAGGAGTGATCAACAATCCCCCTGAATCTCGACTCGCTCTCTCTCAGTGCCTCTTCTGCCTGCTTCCTCTCCGTTATGTCTAGGAACATGGCGACCATTTTGCCAGGTCCAGTCTGGAAGGCATGCACCTCAAAGACTCCCGAGGTCTCCCCAAATTCATAGGCCATTTGCCCAATGCTCCAAGGCTCTCCCAAAGCAGCGCGCCGGTAACGGTCGGGCACTTCGGTCTGAGCGAGGGGAGGGAACGCGTCTTCGATGCTCTTCCCAATGAATTGGCGGTTGTCTAGACCGAGGATGCGATCGGCAGCTGGGTTGGCGCCAGCAAACAGAAGCCTGCCGTCGGCTGCAAGCTGATACATGTGCATACCCATCGGTGAGGACTCAACAATGCTCTGGAACTGCGCCGCGGCATCCTCCAGAGATTCAGAGACGTGCTCTGGAGAGGCTGGATACTCTGCGTTGGCGTCAGTTTGCTCATTGCATGTCATCCCGTGCACCTCGCCGCAAGAAGTTGCCACATTATAGCCTGACACCTTGGAGACCACAGAACTCTGTTGCATATTGCTTGCCGGCAGGCTTCCTGCCTTCGCCAATCTGTTAACTCGCCTTCAGCTGGAGATCTGATGATGGCGCAGCCCATCGCGTCCCTCACAGATCTTCATGCACACAAAATGAGGTGGAGCGCATCACGGGCCGATTGCGTGACCGAGGTGCAAGCGCTTTACATGCCTTGCGTTGCCACAAGGCAACCATGATCCCCCACTCCCTGGTTCAGAAACCCCGCCGGGGTAGCCTGGCGCCGTCCCCCCCATGATTCAATCTCATCCGATCCGCCTGGCGAATTGAAGCGATAGTGGGGGGGAAATCCTTACAGCTCCCGATGGACGGATTTCCTTGCCACAAGAGCAGTCTCAGGGAGAGCAATCATCGCCGTAGCCATCGCAGGTTGGGTTTGTCCAGATGGGCCGCCGCCAAGGGGCTGTATAGGTCTTGCTTCCAATCTCGTTCCCAGATCCATCGAATAGAGTGGCTTCGTAAGCGTCGGGAAGATTGTTATCCTTCACGTCTCCATTGGCTGTCATGATTCGCGTATTGTAGCCACTTCCCGAGACAAAGCTGTATTGCGCAACATTCACAAATGCCTCCCATGGGGAGTAGGTCGGCGTTCCGTCAGCCCAATGCTCTTCCAGTGCGTACAAGAAGAACCAAGTCATGTCCTTGACCGGTTCCCAATACATGGCGTGGCTGGCAGCATACGCGTAGCAGAAAGGATGTGTAGCGTGGTCCACGTCGACGTTTGTCCAAGCTGTCTCCCTTACCGGACCATGCCCGCCAAGTCGCAACTGCTGAGGTGCACCTTCGTTGTTCAGAACGACAATCGCCAGCTCCCAATCTCGGGTATGGGGCGACGCGACAAACGGCCACCAGAACGGATTGTGAACATAGTAGTACCAATACTCGATAAAGACAGTCGTAGTGCTCCTTCGGATGTGAATATAGACCCATCGCTGTTGTTGATACGAACTGGATGCATCGTATGTGGCTAGATTATCCATATCGTCAAAGTTGTCGTCGAAATCGACCCGTATCGGGTAGTACCGCGTGCCAGGTTCGTGAACGAGAACGGGCATGTACTCGAGGGCGAGCGTTTGGTAGTCGCGGTTCAACGTGACATCTGCCATGTACGTCACGGAGGTATATCCGTCATCAAGACTCGAATAGCTTCCACATCCACAATCGTTGCACGCTCGGACCTTATAGTCGTAGGAGTACACACACTCAACGTCGAAGTCGTTGTAGAAGGTCCCGGGCGTTTGTGCGATCAGCTCATAGTTACCGATATCGTAGCGGGCTCTGTAGAGCTTGTAGTACGAGGCGACGCTCTGAGCCTCCCACCGAACCTCGATTCGGTCGCTGAATTCATTGTCCGTTGCTTCAATCCACGAGGGGGCAGAAGGAGCAGAACAAGAGTCGGTGGACCCTTGGCTGTATGACGAGTAGCCACTACAGCCTTCGCTGTTGCAGGCCTTGATCTTGTAGTAGTACGTGACGTCAGACGCAAGCCCCGAATTGGTCCACGACAAGCCCGTCACGGTTTCCTGAAAGTAGTAGGTTCCGCCCGACGATGTCGCTCGGTATACGTTGTACGAAGTCGCTCCAGAAGAAGAGTTCCAGCTTACTGTGATCTTGTCAGTGTAGGTTCCATCGCTCGCTTGGACGTCCGTTGGCGGATCCGGAATTTCTTCCCCGGTGGACCCTTGGTTGTAAGACGAGTAGCCACTACAGCCTTCGCTGTTGCAGGCCTTGATCTTGTAGTAGTAGGCGACATTGGATGCAAGC
>Ga0272441_10009413_pt1 | contig 15111 bp, 12 predicted proteins | sample SSMProp6N_FD_193582 | JGI IMG/M metagenome (GOLD analysis project Ga0272441, IMG submission 193582) | Marine sediment archaeal communities from Little Sippewissett salt marsh, Falmouth, MA, United States - SSM-Prop-6N | ecosystem: Environmental > Aquatic > Marine > Wetlands > Sediment ... | reverse complement strand
TTGACCGTGTCGCCAAAACAGGCCACATAACGGTCGTAACCATTCCTGGCATAGATCAGCGGATGGTAGGTGTGGGTCACGGGAGCCGAAAACCTAAGCCGCCGGGCGCTTGCCACCAGATCGTCGGTAATTGCAGCGATATCGGCCGCCAAGCCGCCGTCGAATGCCGCCATCTTATTGGATTGACCGGGCCAAGATGGCCTGGGCGATCATGGTTTCTTGTATCTCGGGGTCCATCAAAGTTGTCATGTGTACCCGATCCGTTCGATCCGGTGTGAGTTGATGGTCTGCAGGCCTTTCGAATATCGACCAGCCACGTCGGACGATTCGAACAGGCCAACTGTAACCCAAACCGTTCCCAAACACAACTGATTCAGCCGCTCAATACGACGCCCGAAAGTTGTAACAACCAGATTTCCATTGACTTTTTCAGTAGATGATGGTCCTATTTCTCACGCACCATCCAATGTGCCATCTCCGGTCATCGCTTTCAAACCCCATCTAAACATACAGGTCCGTTTATGGCTGAAGTCAAATCACCTTCGACTGCCCCGCCTTCGGCAACAAAGACATTGAATGCCAAGCGACTGGAATCCGATAACCGGACGCTATGTCGAGAAAATGAGGTGTTGAAACAGAGAAACCGTGAGCTAAACCTGATCATCCAATCTTTTCTCGCAATCAATTCCAGACTCGTGTTGGATCGGGTGCTGTCTAAGATTTTAGAGGCAATCAAAAATTTGTTCGGTGTCGTCGGCAGTTCCATCTGGCTGAAAGATCATCGCACCGGGGAGGTGGTGTGCCGTCAGGCAGCAGGCTTCCAGCACAATGTCGTCAAAGGCTGGCGCCTGGCACCCGGTGAAGGCGTAGCCGGATGGGTCAGCGCTTATGGTGACAGCGTCATTTTAGCGGATACCCGGGAGGATATGCGCCATTTTCGAAAGGTAGCCGATACGATGCAGGTAGAATTGCGTTCCATCATCAGCGTGCCCATGCGGGTCAAAGGGGCGGTCATTGGCGCCCTGCAAGTGGTCGACAAACAGGTTGGCCGGTTTGATCAATCCCACGGGATGGTACTTGAAGCGCTTGCCGACGCGTCGGCGACCGCCATCGAAAATGCCCACCTTTTCGAGCAGGCCAATCGTGAAATCGTTGAACGCAAGCGGGCGGAAAAGAAGCTCAAGAAAAATGAAAAGGAGCTAAAGGACAAAAGCATCGCGCTAAAAGAGGTCAACACCGCACTGAACGTGCTGCTGAAAAACAGGGAGGAAGACCAGGTTCACATGGAGGATATAATTGTGGCCAATGTCAAGGACCTGGTGCTGCCGTTTCTGGAGAAGCTCGCTGGAAGCCAGCTGGATGAAAAACAGGCCACTTACATCGACATCATCCAGGCCAATGTTTCCACTATCGTGTCCCCTTTTCTGCGCCAGATCCCGATGAAGTTTTTCGATCTGACCCCCACGGAAATCCAGGTTGCCGATCTGGTTCGTAAAGATAAAACCACTAAAGAGATCGCACAAATCCTAAACGCCTCTGCAAAAACCATCGAGGCCCACCGCAACCGCCTGCGTAAAAAACTGGGGTTGACCAATCAGCGGATCCAACTTCGCGACTACCTGATGACCCTGGTGTAGTGCTTTAATGTCAATGATGGTTATGCAGGCCCAATGAGTTCGCGAATCTTTTCAACCAGTTGTGTATTGGAAAACGGTTTGGTGATGTAGGCATCGGCCCCCATGGCGATTCCCTTGGCCATGTCGGCATCCCGGTTTTTGGCCGTGAGAAAGATAACCCGGATGGATTCCCATTCGGTCCGCTGTCGAATCATCTGGTAGATCTCATACCCATCCAGATCTGGAAGCATAATATCAAGCAGGATCAGGTCGGGCCGAAGCTCGGCGATTTTTTCGATGGCCTCTTTGCCGCTTTGGGCCAGTTTTGATAAATACCCTTCCTTTTCCATGAGAAACTGTAACGGCACCAGAATACTCAATTCGTCATCCACAATGAGAATCGTTTTTCGATGCATACGACTGCTCCCAAGAGCCGAATAATGCTGCTTCCATGCCTTCAAAGATGGAATATTTATTGCTCGTAAAAAATGATTTGATTTCAGTATAGTGGATTTTGGGTCGATGCACAATCCGTTGTGAAAAAAAACAGGGGGTCCTTTCAAACACATGAACACGAGGGATCAGCCCCAACGGTCCTGACCGCTTAATACCGCCGCGACCGCCTGACGGTAACGGTCGAGGGAGTCAGCCTTACGGATTCGTTTCACGATTCGTCGTCCATCCGGGAACTCGGCCGCAAAATAGCGCCAGAATCCTTTCATCCGGTCCAGTACATGGCCAGGCCCGGAAAACTGACGACAGTATCCGGACACCAGGTCATCGTGAAATTTTTCAAACCGTGTGTTCCTGTTGCAGATACGCCGGGTCCCCGATTGGATCATTTCAGGCAGAAACGGGTTACCGATCAGCCCTCGCCCCAGCATCCAGCCGGACACTGCCGGAAAGCAGGATTCCAATAATTGAAACTTGGCCAGAGCATTGATATCCCCGTTGTAGACCACCGGATGGGAGATATGTGTCAAACAGACTTCGAAAGCTTTCAGATCCACATTGCCCGCATACATCTGCACCCCGGTGCGCGGGTGGACAATCACCCGGGCCAGCGGGTAACGGTTGAAAACCGGGATGAGCCGATCCATTTCATCGCTTGATAAACGCCCCAAACGGGTCTTGACGGACAGCGTGCCGGAAAATCCATGCAGCGTTTTATCCAGGATGCGGTCAATCCTATCCGGATGCGGCAGCAGCCCGGACCCCCTCATTTTCTTGGCTACCATCGGGAACGGGCACCCTAAATTCCAGTTGATTTCCCGGTAGCCCAGATCGAAGAGGGTGTTGGCCAGGCAGAGAAACTCATCTGGGTTGTTGCTCAGAATTTGGGGGACGACCGGCATGGTTCGATTGTCGGCCGGCGCCAGATCCTGCAGGTGGGAGGGTTTGATGCGTCGGCCTTTTATCGAGGTGACAAACGGCGCCACCGCCTCGTCAACACCTTGAAAATGGCGTCGGAAGGCATTTCTGAATACCGCATCGGTAAAGCCACGGAGCGGCGCGAGAATCACGTGTTTCATAGACATGGTCGCCATGACGTGGGAATTGCCAGGCTCAGGTAACAATCGCCCTCTTCGAAGATCAGCCGTTTTTTGACCATGGATTTAAAAAAAGTGCTGATCTGTTCCGAACTGTGGGCGACAAATACCCCGGCCACCTGTTTGAGGGTACGGGGGGTCTCGCAATAGCGGTAGATCTCGGCTGAGATTCCGATGAGCCGATGCCTGGCTGTGGCCTGCATCGGCAAATGCTGGTCGATGATGATAAAACTGCCGCCATCGCGAAAGGACAGTGCCGGCTTGCCGCCAGTCTGCCGCTGCATGGTGTCGTAGTCTTCCTGCCATCGGCGTGTTTCAATTTCAACGGATCGCCACCGTTTCAGCTGGCGTGTCCGGTCGCCGCGATAGCCCTGAATCATAAAGCGGATGCCTGCAGCCACCGGTTCCGGAAACAGTTTTTTCAAGTTGGGATGATTGAAGACGGAACGGATACGAAACCGCCGGGCAAACCGATATACCGGACTTTCCAGGCCTAGCCAGAAACTGATCGTTTTGAGAGGCCGGTACCAGCGGGCAAATGCGAGGGAATGAAGGGTTTCATTTACATCGCTGTCATCGCTAGTCGGGAAATGAAGCATCAGATTGGATGCGTTAACGATGCCCAGGGCCTCACAATGCTTCATCAGGCTCAGGTTGTCGATGACTCGCGCACCTTTGTTCATCTTGGCAAGCAGTTGGCTGGACAGGGCTTCGATGCCCACTTGAACCGTATCCACGCCGGCCTGTTTCATTTTCCGAAGCAGCGCCGGGGGGGTATTGGCCCGCAGTTCGGTAAAGATGGACAGATCCCGGCCTAACTCCCGGATCCCGTCGAAAATCGGCGCGGCATGGTTAATCGGAAAGGCATTGTCGGCAAAGGTCAAGGAGAGGACTTGATGCCGTCGAACGAGGTGGTCCACCTCCCGGATGACCTGCTCCGGTCGTTTGGTGCGATACCCCTGCCACTGCAGGTTCAGGTTGCAGAAGGCACACCCCTTGAACTGGCCATCGGTATCATGCCGGTGCCACCAGCATCCCCGAGAGCCCTCGATGGGCAGAACGGGGAAAAAACGATGCTGCGGCGAAAACCCGGCCAGCATGCTGAAGTAGTCGTCGTAGTCCGGCACCGGCAGGCGGTCCAATCGGCTGAGTTGGGAAAAATGATCGGCTCCTCCGGGACGGCTGTCGGCAGAAAAGACACCGTCGGGAAGATCCGCGATGGGCCTGGCGCCAAGGCGGGTCAGATGGTGCAACAGGCCGGCCAAGGGACGCTCGCCCTCCCCCACCACCAGGTAGTCGATATCTGGGAAAAGGGTCAACAGGTCGGCAGAGCGTTCCCCCGAGAAGGAAGACCCGCCGACGACCACGGGAAGTGAGGGACAGATGGTCTTGATCTTTGAAATCAGGTAAAGGGAAGCGGTCACTTGGCAAAACGAGATGGTAAATCCGACCAGTTCAAGCGCAGACCAATCGATTCGCTGGAGCCAGTCGCCCATGATGGTTTTCACCTGACAGACCACCTGCTGAAAATCTTCAGGTGCGGGGTCTCCCCGCTTTAGCGTCCGGGTGTACAACGATTCAGCCAGTTGGGCACGCTCGGGATAGAGCAGTGCCGAGAAGACGGCCTCGGCCCGCCAGACCCGCCGGGATATGCCTTGATAGCGCTTGTATCCCAATCGGTGGGCCACCTTCAGGAACAGGTGGCAGGCGTCCGTCTGAATGTGCGGTAACGTTGCGGTAAGGTAGGCTTTCAACGCCCCCAACGGCAGGGACGGGCGGTTGAATAGCGGCCAGGGTGCGGATACCAGAAGCACCCGTCCCTTGATTGCCGTTGTTTTTGCTGACATCATCGCTGGCCCTATCGCGCCAGACCGGATCGAGCTAGCAGGCGTTGGACCCGCCGGTCGGCGGACATATTAACGTTATCGATGACGTGACTAAACCTAAACAACCGATATGATGTTGGATTTAAAAATCCGTTTATGCACCCGCCCGGAGGCAGCGGATCACCGTGTCCGGAAATCACTTTCAGGTGCAGCCGGCCGTTTTTCACCACGGCCGTCAAGTTGGTTTTTTTCAGGTGGTCATATTGATCGTCCAGGACGATGGATATCCGGGTAACACCATTCAGTCTTTCACGGGAAAGAATCTGGCCCACCACGCCCCCCATGAAAACCAACGAGGAGTCGAAAACTTGTGGTTCACCGTCAAACAACACCCCAACGCCGGACGTGGTTTTATTCCGGAACGGCTGTTCGGAACAACCCGGCAGACCCGCGATCAGCGCCATCAATATAAGAAAGACTGTTTTTTTCATTTATCCCCCACAAATCATCGTATGCCATCAGTCAAGTGAAACGAGCAAATGCATGCACCAGGCGGCGAAAGGGGATACTTTATAACGCTAAAGCGATTTTTCATCAACCCGAAAGCGTTATTACCGATCTTAATTTTGGGTACTGAAACTCGCCCGCGAAGACCTGTGGATGATTTTCAGGCCGGATCGTGCCACCTCGAGATCATTGATTTTTTGCTTGAAACCGAAGACCACTGCGTATACATCAATCCCAGTCCAATTAAACCGTGAGGCCTGACTTGACCCCACCACGCCGAGCCGCGCCTTTTGGCTGAATGCACCACTTTCTATCAACCTTGCCCAACCACTGCCGATCTGTGTGACAACTATGAAGATTTCGATTCGATGGGCGTTGATTGTCGGGTTTTTAGGTTTGATCTGGGGAACCCATCTGATCACAACCACATCTTCCTATCTGACCTCCCAGAAGGTACTTCGACAGCACGCCCGGGACATCATGAAGAACATCGCCGAGCTGGCCATGGAGCAGTCCCAGCGCCATCTGCTGAATGCTCATGGTGCCGCCGCGTTAACCAGACGCCTGCTATCATCCAACGTGGTCGGCAACCAAACGCATCAGATCGACACCCTCGAGCGGTATCTTCACGATCAACTCACCGTTAACCCCCATTTTGCAGGTATTTATGTGGGTACACCCCATGGGGATTTTTATGATGTGCGCCATTTCGACGCCAAGGTGAAGGAAGGATTTCGCACCAAAGTTATCCTGAACACCCCCCAGAAAAAGCAGGTTCGCTTAATCTATAGAGATCCGCTTTTCAATCAACTGACAGAAGAAACCAGCGAGGCGGACACCTATGATCCGCGGCAAAGACCCTGGTATCAGAAAGCAGTGGCTGAAAACCGCATCGTCTGGACTGATCCATACATCTTTTATACCTCCCAGAAGCCGGGAATCACCATAGCCGGCCCCTTTTTCGATCCGGCCGGAAAACTCATGGGTGTCGTTGGTGTGGATATCGAAATCGACCAGCTATCTGTTTTCATAGGAAATTTGAAAATCGGCAAGCATGGAAAGGCCTTCATGCTGAACCGCAACAGCGACGTGGTGGCCTTCGGGAATCTGGACAAGCTTAAAATCCAGGGAACTGCGGATGGCGTCACCGCACGCCTGGCAAAAATCAATGAATTGGACGATCCGCACAGCCGTAAAGCCTTCGACGCGGCAAAGGTCCAAACCGATGCCTCGGGGATGCTGATCATGGACGGATCGCGATTTTCCCGGTTTTCGCACGAGGGCCAGATCTACCTGGCCATGTTCACCCCCTTTTCCAACCCGCAGTGGCCTTGGATCATCGGGGTTTACCTGCCGGAAGACGATTACCTCGGTGCCATCAAAACCAATCGCTTTCACAATATCTTGGTCACCACGGTAATATCCCTGTTTGCCGCCTTTGTGGGATTTCTTCTTGCTCGGGGGGTCATCCGACCGATCGCCTTGCTCGGACACACCTCCCGGCAGATCAAATTGGGTCAATCGACGCCCCTGCCGCAGATCCACTCAGCCTATTCCGAAATCCAGGAAACCGCCGGCGCTTTTGCAGAAATGAAGACCGCCGTGGAGCGAAGCCGAAAAAAATACCAGGGTATTTTCAACAATATCCAGGATGTATACTACGAAGTCTCTCTAAAAGGAACGCTGATTGAGATCAGCCCGTCCATTGAAAAAATATCCCAATACCGGCGAGAGGAGCTGATTGGCAAAACCGTACTCAAAATCTATGCGAACCCGGACCAAAGAATTGGTATCGTTGGACAACTGTTGGACCAGGGGCGCCTGAACGACCAGGAAGTGGTGTTCAGGGATAAGGACGGCCGGCTGAGACACTGTTCCTTAAATTCCAAGTTACTTCGAACCCCGTCCGGCAAGCCTTATCGCGTCATCGGCTCCCTGCGCGATATCAACGACCGTAAAATGGCCGAGCATGAGTTGCTTCAGTATAAGAATCAATTAGAGACGTTAATCAAGGAGCGAACCCTTGAATTGCAGAAAGCCAACGACGGCCTCGTTGGACAAATCGAGCGACGCCGTTCCACAGAAACACAGCTTCGGGTCAGTGAAGAGAAATACAGAACCATCCTGGATACCATTGAGGAGGCCTACTTTGAACTGGATACTTCCGGCACCCTCACCTTTGTCAATGATGCCGCCTGCCGGATCATGGGGTACAACAGCAATGAACTGTTCGGCATGCATTTCAGACATTTTTCAGCGCATCCGTCGACGCGCGAGATCATCCAGGCGTTCCGCACCATGGTCCGCTCCGGCGAGCCGGTGAATGTCATCACCTACCCGGTGATCACCAAAACCGGAGACGAGAAGGTGCTGGATCTCAGTGCCGCCTTGATTCTCGATCCTTCCGGAACCATCGCCGGGTTTCGCGGCGTGGCTCGCGACATCACCGCCAAGATCGTTGCGCAGAAGGAAAAAGAAAAACTCCAGGGCCAGCTCAACCATGCCCAGCGAATGGAGGCGGTGGGCACACTTGCGGGTGGAATCGCCCACGACTTCAACAACCTGCTCATGGGGATTATGGGCAATGTATCCCTGCTCGCTTCCAAACTCAAAACCGCCAGCCCCCTGTCCGCTTACCTGCAGGCCATAGAGCAATGCGTGGAGAGCGGTGCAGCCCTCACGCGCCAACTGCTCGGATATGCCCGCGGTGGCAAGTACCAGGTCGCCCCGGTCAATCTTAACGAGACGGTCCAGCGGACCGCCGACATGTTCGGCCGGACTAAAAAAGAAATTCAGATCCATGCCCGTTACCAGGAGGAAGTCTGGACGGTGGAAGCCGATCAGGGCCAGATCGACCAAGTGCTGGTAAACCTGTACGTGAATGCCTGGCAGGCCATGACCGACGATACGACCCTGTCTCTGTCAACGGAAAACGTTATTTTGAATGAGGGCTACACCGCCTCTTTCGGCGTCAAGCCCGGACCATATGTGTCCGTTCGTGTCCAAGACCGGGGTAACGGCATCGAACCGGAGACCATGAAGCGGATTTTCGAACCTTTTTTCACGACTAAAAAAATGGGCCGGGGAACCGGTTTGGGACTTGCCTCGGCATTTGGTATCATCAAAAACCACGGCGGCATCATCGATGTGGAAAGTCAGGTGAGCCAAGGCACAATATTCACCATCTATTTACCGGCCATATCCCGGACTTCCGAAAAAACAACCGTTGCGGCACCCGATCTGCCGCTGAACGGTTCCGGCACCCTTCTGGTGGTGGATGACGAACCGTATATCCTGATTGCCCTGAAAGGGATCCTCCAAAACTTGGGATACCATGTCATCACTGCCAACAGCGGGCACCAGGCCATTGCCCTGTTTGAGAGCGAGATGGATCGTATTGACGGGGTGCTGCTGGATATGATCATGCCCGATTTAAACGGCCGTCAGGTGTTGGCCCGATTGAAAAAGATCCACCCTGGGATCAAGGTGTTATTGTCCAGTGGATACAGCCTCGACGGCCTGGGGGAAGATAACAAAGAAGAGGCAGGGGATGGCTTCATTCAAAAGCCGTATCTTATAGAACAGTTGGCAGCCGCCCTGGAAGAACTCTTAAATGGCGGCGATCGTTCTGCGACAACCTGAATCACCCGTGACAACCATTCGCCGATATCAGTTACTCGGAATATATGGATTTGCCGGGAGTCAGTTTGACGGTCAAAGGCAGTACATGGATGGCGTGCGACACTTCCCGGGTGCGACCCAACGTCCATTCACCGCATTGTTTGCCATTGTTCATCCGCGAATCGATCTGCCGGACCACGCCGGCAACATCGATCACCGGGTGCCGCATGAACACCTCGGGCAGGCCGTAGGTCAGGTTGCACGCCAGACACTTTCCGGGGCGCTGTTTGAGCTGAAATTCGAAATCAATCTGATCATCCGTTTCCCCGGCGTAGGCAAGGGTAATATCGTAGGCGCCTTCCGACGCATCACCCAAAAGGGCGGCGAAAAACCGATCCGCACGGCTCGACGGGAAGATTTCGTCCAGTATGGGTTGTCTAAAAATCGTCTTGCATGAAGGTGTCTGCATCGCTCGGGTTCCTCAGGGTTGAATCTTCACGCTTGTCGCCGCCATTGAACCGCGACAGCGCTCGCTAACCCCGCCGCTTGCGGCGGGGTTAGCGAGCGAACTGAAAATCGCTTTTTTTATCCTTACGGTGAAGATTCCCCGCGGCTTGCCGCGGGGAGGGTTCAATCTAACGTCACATCGTGGTCCGGACCTGAGTGGTCATCTATACCAGCGCCCCTTCAAAATCAACCACCCTGGCAGACGACGCAGGCACAAGGCAAGCGTATCATTGGGGAGAACCACCTTCGAGGTAGTGCCGGCCCAATCTGCGGTGGATGACCGGCAATGATGTCATCGGGGGCGGGACATAACTGAATATCGTTTTCAAAAACCGCTCGGTGATCCGGTAGGTTGCCCCCCACAGCAATTCGTTGTCACCATTATGGCGATGAATGAAACAAGGCATCTCCCGATAAGGCATGTCCGGTGCGCCGGGGGTGCCGGTTTTGAACGAGATACGATACCGGGCATAGTTGGCGACATCAAAAAACGCCGCCACAGGAATGGTAACGATTTTTTCCACTTCCCAGTTGGGGAAAAAGCGTTTCTGGTGGTTCACCCATCCCACCATCGGGTAAATGGCCCGTTTGAACATGACCAGGTGCTGAGCAGGCATGGGACCTAAAAATCTCACCCCGAGTGGATTGAGCCGCATCTCCTCGAATCCTTCCCGCAAGGCAGCGGCCAAGAGCAGGGCCAGTTTCGGGAAATCAGTCTTTCGGTGTCGCCGCCACCACGAACCATGGGGCCACCGCGACAATGGCATTCTCGGCAGATTGATCCATCTGGCCAGCGGCCGGTCGATAAGCGGCGCGATGCCGCCACCCGGACAGCACAGGTCACCGCCTTGACGTACACGCTGGGAACGTTTGTTCAGAATCAAAACCGGTTCCCCACTGGAATCTGTTCCCAGGAGAAAAAGGACCGCAGAGTTCAGACTCAGATCGCCATTGGCATTGAAAGTGAAGGTTGCCGGAGACGGACGGTGAAGGCGTTCCTGCACGAGACGGATAAACGATTCGGATGATCGGGGCAGTGTGGGCATGACGGTATCCATGGGTGTTACCGAGCTCACTTGACGATTCGGATCCGGCAGGTGGCACGCAACCGGTCCCAGAGGGCTCGGATGATCACGGCAGCCACGTCCTTGGGTGCCAGGCCCCATTGGCCGGACCGGCGCTGAGAGTCTGTCAGCAATCCGGTGTTGGCAGTGAACAGATCGAAATGATCGTTGATATAACTTCCCAGTGTAAAATGAAGAGAAACCAGTTCGTCCGACGTCATGTTGGCAATGGTGGCTTTGTCTCTTAACGACAGCGTTCGCTCCAGATGGTTCACCGCCGCCGCTATGGTTTCCGGCGGATTTTCCCGTCGAGGCCGACGCTGCCGCTCGACGACTGACTGCAGCGGCGCGGTGATACCGGTCTCTATCATTGAGAGAAAAAAGGTCGACTCAAGGATTTTGGATACCTTGTCTGCAACCGAATAGACGACGTGGCCTTCACCCTCCCCGTCCACATGCAGCACCTTAATTTGATTTTCGACGATCCACACGGCGATCCGCCGGGATGCGGAAAATCCGTTTTCCCCGTCAAGATCCTGAATCAGGAGTGGTTTGTTCAGGTGCAAAGCGGTTTTTCTGGTCGTTTCCAGTCGAATGGAGGACGTTTCGCCGGCGGTGAAATAAACTGAGCCGTGACTGGCCTCGACGGCCTTCTCCGTGACCGATCGATTGGAGGCGTCAGACAGCCGATCGAGGCGGAATTTGTCCGGAACCGGTTCACCTTCACGGCACCACCCGCCATAGGCCAGTCCAAGCTTAACGGCGACCTCCAGGGCAGCCGCGGCAGCGCCGGGCTTCCCGCTGGAAATGATTTTCTCAATCATCCGTTCTCATCTCCCTCGATGTCCTTCAGGTCGGTCTTTATACCCCCTGATGCAGGAAAAACAACCAATCGCTGGCCGGGATGGATCACGTTACTCAAGCCGATGCGGTTCCAGATGAGCAGTGCGGCAAGGGGCACCTCGAACTTCTGGGCGATGCCCGAAAGGCTGTCCCCTTCCTTGACCACATAAACACGCTGGTTGCGAATTTTGGCATCCGCTTCAATCAGGGCTGTCAGGCGGTCATGAAAACCCGCTTCACCATCGCTGGGAATGTTTACGGAGCGTGTCCCGGCAGCCAGGTAATGTCCCCGTATTTCCGGGTTAAAATCTTTGACCGTTTTAAAATCGGTTTTCGCCGCATTGGCGATTAGACGGAGGGGAAGATCCGTGAAAGCATCAACCCGAACCGTTGAAAACGTCTCCGGAGCATAAAAATCACTTGGAGAAAGGCTAAATCCATGATTCTGGGGTGCTTCGACAATGCGTTTGATGGCCAGGATGCGAAAGACGAAGCGCTGGGTTTCCAAGGGAAGGTAGAGTTGATAATAGTTGGTGACGCCCTGCTCCAGGATTTCTGCTTCGAGACCTTCTTCCCCCATGTTGTAGGCAGCCAGGGAAAGACTCCAGGTACCCAATCGTTCGTAGAGCGCTTTGAGGTATGTCACCACCGCCGGCGTACTCAGATAAAGATTGCGCCGCTCGTCAAAATGGACATCCACGACCAATCCAAATTTTCTGGCAGTCTGAGGCATCAGCTGCCAGACCCCCATAGCCCCTTTCCTGGACCCGGCGTGCATTCGAAGGGCACTTTCAGCGATGGCGAGATACTTGAGGTCATCGGGAAGCCCATTTTCCCTGAGCATCTGTTCAATGTACGGGAAATAGCGGGTGGTCCGTTTCAGCCAAAGAATCACCTGGGAGCGGTTCCCCAGAGAAACCAGCATCTCCTTCTCAAACCGCTCCAGCGCCTGCGGGTCATCCACAGGCACCGTTTCACCACACAGCAGAATCGGCTGTTCAAGCTTGAGCGCAGAGAGCAATATGTCATCGGCAATCTCCTGGGCCGCGGTTATGCGAGGAGACAGCACGCTAAAAAGGATCGTGACTGTGTAAACAAGAAGGTTGGGCCATATGGATATTGTCATATTCATGATTCGTCGTTGTGCCGTAAACGCACGCAGGATGACTGGATTGGCGCTTATATGAACAATTGATCGCAACACGGTTGAAACACAATCATAATCAGTCTGATCCATTTATTCCAGTTCCAACCAGCGGCAGATTAAATTTTTTATATCTGCGTTTTCCAGTTTATTGTCGGATACGGAAACCAGACCCAAGCGAAGGGAGATCCTTTCATCATCCCCCCATGGCCACCACGCCACATATAGCACCACCCCGTTAACAGGATCCATGGTAAACACCTTCTGGCCGGGCACGATACCGAAACCGGACTGGAAATAATCGCGGACAGGCGCCTCGGCATCATCAATCGTGGAAAAGTCCCATTTGTGAGAAAATTCAAGCGACAACGGAAGCTCGACCATGATTTCATCCTGACGGTCGATTACCGCCAGCGCCAGGTTGAACTCTTTGTCCCACCGCCACGGGCTGGTTTCAGGAATGTTGAGGCTGATGCGTTGGCAGATGCTTTCCAGGGCTTCCAGATCGTTCGGTGGCATGGGCTTCCTTCCTTTTGATAGGAATGCCTGCCATTATCGCCGTTCCTGTTTGGTGGCAGTATAGATGGCAGGTCAGTCGAAAATAAAATTGCCTCAAATATAGGGCAACCGGTCTCTCTTTGGCAAGCATTAGCCAATCCGAAGCCACACAAACCAGTGTCCGATTGGTTATTTTCATCACGAGCAACACGGTTTCCCAAAACCGGGTCATTGCGAAAAAGTAGCGACAGAAACAGGTATGGCGGACAGGGTCCTCAACAGCACATCCGGGTCAACCGCCAGCATAAACCCTCTTTTCCCGCCGTTTATGTATATCGTTTTCAGTTCCAGAATAGTGGTCTGTACATAAACCGGCATGTTTTGCCGGGTACCGAAAGGACTGATGCCGCCCACCTGGTATCCGGTGCAATTCAAGGCTTTTTCAGGCTGGACGGGAAGCACCTTTTTCGCACCGATAACACGGGCCAGCTTACGGGTTGAAACCGCCTGGTCGCCATGCATGAGTACCAGCAGGGGTGACAGCGCTTCGGTCTCCATCACCAGGGTTTTCACCACCCGATACTCGGGGATATGCAATTCCAAGGCAGCCTGGCGGGCACCACCGCGGTCGGCATAGGTGTAACTGAAAGCATCAAAATCCACCTGCATTGCCCGCAGGAACCGTATGGCCGGGGTGATCGGGTACCTGGGTCTATTCATTTGACCTCCATTGTCGGGCATATCGGAACCCCATGGCAAGGCAGGACGCGGCGGTCATTCTTCCAAAAACCGGCTGACAGCAATGGTCATTTATATCAAGTTGCAGCGAATTTTCATAGTCCTTTGCACCCATGGGCAATGTTTTCCATCGGTGGCTATAATTTATGGACAAACTTAAATGATATCTGCATACTAAATATCAATCTTTCAATTATTACCGGAAGCTAAAGGCGAGCTGATGAAACCGCTTTCCCCAGATAACCTTGTTTCAGCCTGGATTGATGAAATAAGCCGGTCTCATGGGCTGGAACGAAAAAACCGCACGCCGGTTATTCGGATCGTGCGGTTTTCTTTTTACCTGCGGTGGCGATTACTGGAATGATTTGGATATTCGGCCCGACTCACGGTTTTGGAAGATGAGTTCCTTTGGCTCGATCTCACGGCTGTATTCAATCTTGCCGTGGGAAATGCTGCCCGGTTCCAGTACGCTGTCCAAGCTGTCGCTAATCTCACGCTTCACCACGTTGTTTTCACTGTCCATCAGGGTAAAATAGTCGGGATGCGTGGTGATAATTTGTCTGCTGACATTTTTCACCCAGACATAAAGCGAACCGTTGCCCATGTCGTGTACAGCCATTTCTGCGATGCCGTTTCCGGTGTATTGCCTCAGCCGTGTGTTGCGTCCCTCACGAGCCTGTTCCCACGCCTGCCGGCGTTTGGCTTTAGCGGCACGAACGGCGCGTGCTTGGTCCGCCTTTTTTTGTTGGGCCAGTCGATCTTCGTAAAGAGCCACCTTTTTCTGATACCGGGAATTGTCGGGATCCAGTGCCAGCAATTGGCGATACAGCTTCAGGTTAAGGGCAGCATTGGAGACCGGAACGGGCTTGACTTCGTTTTCGAGGGCCTCGATTTTTTCCTGACGCGCCACCTTTGCACGCTGCGCAGCAGCTTCGGCCGTTTCAGCCTCTTGCCGTTCGGTTTCGGCAATTGCTTCTTGGCGGATCCGCGCTTCTTCTTCCAGAGCCCAGCGTTCGGCAAGGTCACCGCCGACGGCAACCACCTGTCCGTTTTCAAAAGCGATCGGCGTGCACAACGCCGCTGTTACCGGTGCATCCGAAGAATCCCCGGCGGTTGTCTGATAATAGGCCACAAAACGCCGGTCGCTGATATCATTTCGAAGGTCCGGCGGGCCTAAAGTCTCGAAAACGACCTCCT
>Ga0272441_10009412_pt1 | contig 15112 bp, 5 predicted proteins | sample SSMProp6N_FD_193582 | JGI IMG/M metagenome (GOLD analysis project Ga0272441, IMG submission 193582) | Marine sediment archaeal communities from Little Sippewissett salt marsh, Falmouth, MA, United States - SSM-Prop-6N | ecosystem: Environmental > Aquatic > Marine > Wetlands > Sediment ... | reverse complement strand
TTTTTTTCCGGTTGTTTTACGTTTTTTCTTTCCTGTGATACAGCAACCCTCTAAATACTTAAGCCCCCTGAGGGGGTCTTCACTGTCGTCTGGCAAAGTCGGCAATTCCTGACCGTTTTTTCTTAGATCATTATAACATTGAATCGCATCTTGATAGAGTGTATTCCATACCGATTGTGGCAAACATCCGGGGTCAAAACCATCCCAACCGGGGGCGTTTCCCTGTTTCAAGTCTTTCTGGCTATGTTTAAGGTGAGGGCCATATGGTAAATCGTGATCCATTGTTGGGCAGAATTTGCCTTGATTGATTAAACTTAGAGTGTGGCTCAGTGTTTTAATGTCGTTACAATCTTTGAATGGGTTGACATAGGTGTCGCGAATAACTCTGCCACTCTTGAATTTAGTCTCTTTTGAATAGTGTCGCATTGCAATCGTTCCCATGCAATCGTTCGGAAAAGGCACGGGCAGACGGCGAACGTTTCCGCTTTTCGGTTGCGAACCTATCCCGTGTCAATCTCTTATTTCAATAGCTTCATTATAAGCTGTCGCTCGACATCCGTCAATTTAGCCCATTTTTGCGCAAGAATACCCAATTCTGGGCCAACTGGCTTAGGGGTGTTTTCGCTAAGTGCTTTATCTGCCGTTCGTTGCGGTGATTTATTCAAGTCCAGTAACGCCCAATAGGTCATCCGGGTCTTGAATCGGAAAAGGTTCGGATGTGTCCGGTAAGTTTCGGCATTTGTGGGGGTTATCTGAATTGTCGATGTCATTTCCCTGATTTTCTTTCCTATCGTTTCCGAACGTTTTCGACACAGGATGCACCCGATTCTGCACCCTTTTTTGCACGGTGTTTTCAGTGTTATTCGGGACGGTCATTTTCGGGAATCAACCTGTCCGCACCCGTATCTTTATGTCACCCTCGGCGGTTCATCTTAAACGTTTAGATTAATTCATCCGCTGAGACCGGGCCGTTGGGTTCTTCCGGGTCGTGGGGTTCCGTCGGTTCAGTATCCTTTACAGCATTCCGTGCCGGCGTCAGTGCGTCCTGAAACGTATTCCAGCGACGATACATAAACCGGCCCATGCCGCCGACCACAAGGACGCCGGCAAACAGACCGACGCCGCAATAGATACCACTATCGACCTGACGTATTCTTTGCGGTTCGGCTTCAATGGTGACTGTCATTGCGGCCTCCGGTTCAACCTGCAACGGGCTTTCCAGAGACAGTACCTGTCCGCTGTAAGGCATGCTGATCTGCAGTTGTGCAACGGAACCTTCCGCGGCGGCCTGTGTCTGGATAATCCGCTGTGTAATCAATTCCAGATTATCGCTGTCTGCCTTTCCCAGAGAATTTTCGATCCGCTCGGCCTGCTGCTGGCTGAAAGTGATATTGCCTTCTACGTCAATAAGCCCGCTGCTGCCGTTTGCAGCGCCCGAAACCTGTTGACGCAGGCGGCCCCGTGCGTTCACCAGACCGATCTTTGCCTGCTGTTTCAGCAGATTATCCAGATCGACCCGGATGTCTTCATTCAGGGCCTTGTTTCCCTGGGAGAAGTTATACCCGATGGACAACGCCCGGCGCGCATCCGACTGACGTCCCTGTTCGGCCAGTTGACGTGACAGTTCCAACTGCTGCTGTGCCACCATATCATTTCTATAGTTCATTTCGGTCATTTGCTGCTCATACGACTGGATATTGTAGCGGTGGGCTTGTTGGGTTGCCGAGGCATTCTTATTGAGCGTTAACGTTCCGTCCAGAACATCATAATTGAACCCTTCAGGCAGATACACCTGCCAGGTGATATTCTTGAGAGGCAAGTCAAAACGTGTCCCCGACAAATCGTGAACGCCTGCCCAGTCATCGACCCCGTTTGCAGAACGAACGGAGGGCATCTCCGCCACATATACCATATCCAATATGACATTTCCGGATGCCTGCTGCGGGAGCGGCACACGCAGCACGTCCTGCCCCGCAGCATCGGTGCGGATGGAGGGCTGGGTTGCCTGTCCGTCAACTGACAGAGACCAGATAACGCCATTATCCGGCAGCATCACCTGCAAGTGCCGCCGTGTTCCCACACTCAGTGTCAGCAGTACCCTGTGTATCGCTTGTCCGCTTGGCGTGATGACAGTGGAAAGTTCGGCCCGCCGTACCTCTGCGCCGATCTGTTCGGCCGCTGTATGACGAATGGCCTTCACTGCCAGCATATTATCCTGTGAGGTGCTGAAGTAGCACATGGCTGCGCCGGAAAGGTCACCGGCGCCAAAATATTTTGGAATATTCCGCGCTTCAGCCGGGCGCATCGATGTATTTTTCGATTCGACGGACAACTCGATCCGATCTGTGGCAAATACGACTGTATGACCCTGCTGCAGATCTGCATCTGTGCACTGGACCGGGCTCAACGAAACATTGCCCCCTGCCTGGTTGTACTGTGTTTCATAGGTCAGCCGCAGCAGGTATGGCCGATCATATACTTTATCGGCCAGTTCGACGCGCCAATGCCCCTTGCTGGTTTGCTCACGACGGGCTATTCCAGGTCCGGTAATAGTGACGCCCGTGGCATCGTCCGGCAGCACCAGTTCAAACGTTTTCGCCCCGGCATTGTAAAGCATATACCGCAGGAAATGATCATGGCGAACCAGGCCGTCAGTGATTTTGGCGACATGCAGCGTCTGGGCCACCACCCTGGGCTGGACCATCTCCGTTTGAAGATCCAACTGCCAATCGGGCCGTAATAACTGGAAGGCCAGCGTATCCTGCCCCGATCCGCCGAGTTCGGCCGGGTTGATCTCGCTGACACCCTGCCGCATCGCAACCGACAGGCGTACCCCTTGTTCTGACCCGATCATCAGTTGACCAGTATGCTTCAGTACTTCGTCCAGCGTCACACGGGGCACGGTCAGGCGTTCGGGCACTTGTGTGATGGGTTGACTCAGCGCCAGATTCAATTGAATCGTTCCGGTGAGTTTGCGTTTGAAGTGAACACGCGCCTGTCGTTTGCCGGTATCCGTTAACTCATCCCAGTGGCTTACTTCTTCAGCGACAAGGGTGTCGATGTCATATCCTTCGGGGATATCCAGAACGATATCGAACCGGCCGGCTTTGGTGATCTCGATAAACCACTGGCTGTTATAGACGAGACGTTCGTCCTCGGCATTAAACCGCGCGATTTCCCGGCTGCGTAACTCACTCTGAACAGCCAGCACCTGCCCGGTAATCACGCTGTCGGCAGAATCAAATCGAAATGCCTGCGTGATTTGCTCTTCGGAGAGTCCCTTCACTTTTCCGACAAGTTCGGCGGTTTGGCGAGTGTAATCGCGGGCATTCATGGCTGTTGGATGCTGCTCCACGTTAATATATACCGAAGAATCGGCGCCCAATCCCATCATGCTGTGCTGCTCGATGGCATCATGAACGATCAGCGGCTTTAGCCGGACTTGATAGGGCAGCGAAGCGCTGGCCGATTGAGTAACCACGGTTACATCGTACACACCTGTGACGGGCCGGATCATGCGGACCTCGACCTCATGGCTCACCGGGTCAAAACGCCAACTGCCGATATCCGGGGCATCGACCGAGGTCACTGTTTGGCCCTCGGCAATATACAGCTTAAGGATGTCAATTTGCCCCTGGGCAATCTGCAGCCGAACCTGGTGGAACACTTCCAGCAGCCCGGAGGTCATGTGTGCCAGGGCGATATCTCTCGCGTAAAAGTGTGTTTCTTCCTGGGATGCCTGTCGTTCTTTGGGCCGCCAGGTAAACATGGCCGGCCGGCCCGGCTCAAACATTGCTTCGGCGGCGGTTGTATTCTGAATGACAGAACTGCTCAGATGAATTGCCTGGGGCGACTCGATCAGTACATTTGTATCCGGGATGACAAGCTTGACGCGGTTCATCAGCGCCATCGGCAGCGGTAAATTGAATCGGCCCGCGTGCTCCTGCCTGTTTTCCTTCACGAGCGGAACAAGAAAGACCGCTTCTATATCGTACACACCCGCTTTGTTCACAATGACCGTATGTTTCCCATTCTCCGGGCGTATCGTTACAAATTCTGCGGGATCCGGCGATGAAATAAGAACCGCGGATTCGTCCAGCAGCGCAGCACTGGATGGCGAATCAGCCGAAATCCGCAACTTATACCGGACCTCCATATGATCGTCATCGGCTGTCAAAAGGCATTCGATCCGTTTCACATTTGAAGTCTGGCCCGGCAACGGACCGGGCCCCACAACCGCACAGCCGCTAAGCACGCTCAGGACTCCAATGACTAACAGCAATGACGCCGCTGTAGTCCGGACAGGAATCGAGGTGCGGCGGTAATGCTTCTTTAAGCTGATAAAGATACACCACCCCGTCAATGCTGCCGGTGCCCCCCAGGTCATCAGTGCTTTCAGTGTCGGCCAGGTGACGGGTATTTTCGCCGTGAAATACAAGGCAACGGCTATGACTGCGGCAACGGCCCACAACGGAAACCGCCGCCGGATAAAACTCACCGCCGCTGCAATCACTATAATCGAACTGACCGCAAATATATTTATCAGGGTGATATTCCGTCGCCATGCAGGAACAAGCTCTGTGCTGACCTGAATGGCCTGGTCGGGATCCGCATTCACTGCATGGGAAAAACTCAATACCGTTAAGGACGCAGGTTGTTCTATTCGACCATAGAGCGCCGCTCCCACCCCCGCCCAGACAAGCGCAACCAAAAGCACGGCCAGAACCACATTCGGCAGCCACCGGCGAAAGAAGACGGCGCAGAGAACAATTAACACCAGCGCGATAATGCCTGCCGCCCATAACATGACAGCAACGCGCGACCAGCGATGCATTGAATTGATCCACAGTTGAGCGACCTGCTGCAGCACAGGCGACAACCCCACAGAAGCGGCCTGACGCGACTGTGCCTGCATGTTGCCGCCCGCCGGGAAAATCGCCCAGTCTCCGGGTGCGATGATATGCCAATCCGTGTAAGTTACCGGAACAGTGCAGCGAGGGGCGGTCAATGCCAGCCGCTTCCGCCACAAACCGCCGGCTTGATGAACCTGGCCGTACTCCAATTCAATCGTCGAGGGATCGTTGGGGTTGATTTTACGGGGCAGCGGAATGAGCAATTGATCGGTATCAGTGTCAAAGGATGTTGCCAGCCGCGTCTTGACTTCGGCTGAATCCTTCTGCTCAATCAGGGAGACCGACCACACGCTCGCCTGCGGCGGCATTGTCAACGAAAGAAACTGCCCCGTCGTATTCTTAACCTTATAACGAACCGTGGTGACCGATTCGACCCGTCCGTCAGAACCGACGGCCAGCCGGGTCTGATGGGTCACAATATCGAGGATCACCGGCAGCAAACCACTCCGGCGATAGGGATCGATATTCAGCAAAGCAACATGGGGTTCGGTGACATATTTATAGGCGGCGAGAATCGGGCTGCTCGTCAGCAAACGATAATCAACCGGCAATTCATCGATGGTGATCGGCAGCAGTCCCTCGGTATCGGACGCCGACGGGGGGTCGGTCTGCATTTTCAGATCCAGGTGGCTGGTGACGACGACATAACCTGTTTGCGTCTGTACGTCCCGGCACTGCAATGCACCCAGCAGAATCGCGTGGTTGGGACTGTGCTGCTGTGTATAGGTCACGGCCAAATTATAGTCTCCAATAACCTTGCGCGTGAGCGTGACGACCCAGACACCATCCTGCTGTGCCCATCGCCGAACATCACTGCCGACAAATTCAACGTTTTCCAGCCCCTCGGGCAAACTGAAACGCAGTTCATCCACGGGCGAGCCGGTAATAATGTAGTTGATGACTGCCGAGCCGTAAGCCACCGATTCACCGATGGACTGAAGATGGAAGACTTCCGCCCTGATGCCGGCCGGCTTTCTGTGGGCCATGAGGCGCAGATTCCAGTTTGGCTCCCGGAACCGGTATGCAAACTGCGCCTCTGCGATGCGCAGCGGGACCGAGGCCGTATGAACCTCGCGTAATTCCTGGACCTCCGGATCGTCGATATCGATCCCGGCTTCGGCCGCAATGACAACGTACCCCCGGTGTGTTTTAGCCCCTGTTACCTGTAACGCCTGCAGTGTCTGCTGCTGCTGTAAAGGTCCGCGTCCCAACTCAAGCTGCAGACGGATGAGCGTGCGCCCGGTTAACGGTTTCGCAAACATGACCCGCACAGTGGTGCCTTTGCTGTCATCTTTCCTGCCGGACAGTTGGTAGTCCTCGACATGTTCTCCATCCACAGAGGCCACGACCATACCGGCTCCGACCAGAATGTCGAGCTGGCGAATCGGTGCATCGCGGACATCCAGCTCCAATTCATCATTCACAACAAGATCATCTTCTTTAATCGTCGCGACAAAACGTTCGGCGACATCATAACTGGGCACAATATCATCCACCGACAACTTCAGTGTATAGCGGCTGCCGGCGCATGTATATAAGAATACTTTGCCTTGGGGAATGGGGCGGTTTTGCGGTCCGTCCACATGGATGCGGGGAAACGCCGCGGCATCGATTTGAGTTGCCCCCGAGGACTGGGTAACAACGAGCTGCAGGGCGCTGTTCGTACCGACAGCCAGGTGTCCGCTGGCCCGTATTCCCCCGGCCGGCTCGATAACCGGAACCGTGACTTCAGCAGGCAGTTTGCCCACGCCGGCTTCGCCCTTAATACTCAGGCGGTAGTTCGTTTCCTGCGGCCGGCTCAGTTCGATCACGAGATTTCGCAGCCCTTCATTGGGGTCTGTCACTCTCCAGGTGCGGATATTGGCTCCGTCAATCGCAGTGATGCTCAGTCCGTCCGGCAATGCGAACGTGAGGGTTTCAATCTTGCCCTGCATAATTTGAAAATCAAACAGCGTATCCACAAGCAGCCGGCTGGCTTGCACATCCACAATGGTATTGGATTGGCTGGACAGCACCAGCTTGGCATCGGCCAGTTCCACTTGGGGTTTCCATCGAACAATAAACGGCTGGTTCGGGCCAAGGATGGCGGTAATGACCCGTTGTCCCGCTTCAATCCGCTGCTGGACCCGCATCGCGCCGGGCAGTTCCACATCCAGGTCCGGCCGGTCGCTTGTCAGCTCGATCTTTTGCACACGGCCTGCCGGTATTTGAAGCTGAACCTCTCGCCACTGGCTGTTCCCTTCAATTCGAGACTTTGCCGCGAAAGAGGCATTCAACGGATAGCGGCCCTGTTTGGGCCATGAGACATAATAGGCCTTCGCGTCACGATCATAATCAAGTTGATAGTCGGCTTGTGCCTGATCGGCGTGTGCCAGGACAACATCGCCCTGAGCCAGCAGCATCCGGCGGTTGGGGGCTTTCGTTTCAGCTTCAAAGTCCAGGGCCAGAGCCAGCTCTCGGTCTTCGATGCGACCGGTGATATTTAACTCTGCGATGTTGATGTTCGTGGACAGGTCTGGTTCCGGCTCTACCTCTGGTTCCGGTTCTACCTCTGGTTTCGGTTCCGGTATGGGTTCTGACAGTGTTATTTCGGAAGGCGCTCTTTCCTGACGGACTGTTTGTTGTTCACTTTCAGCAAAGGATGCTGCCGGTAATGCCCAGATTGCCAGTAAAAACAGTATGTTGATGTGTCGTGTTAACATGCCGAAACCCTTTCATTAAGCCATATTTCCAACTGCCGTAGAGAGTTGTTTATTTCATCTTTGTGCCTGACCGTTTCAATGGATAAATGTCAAGCCCGCTATTATTTATAATATGTTATTTCCCTGCCGTACTGATGTAAAAGTTTTGTAAAATCTCACCAGCGCCTCTATTGCGCCCGGGGAAGGTTCTCGGATCGTCGGATCAGTTCGGCCAGTTCACGCACGTCACGGTCCAGCCCAAGAACACGGCTGACCTTTTCCGCGGTAACAAGCACATCTGTCAGGTTGCTGCCCTGGACGTGTTCGGACTGACGCAGAATCTCAGCAAACTGGGCAGCCGCAGCCGCAAGATAGAAATAGGGCGAATTTTCCACCGTTCGTGTTCGGGCGATTGAATTTTCAAGATCGCAGGATATTTCCTCGATCTGGTCCGTATCCGCATTACGATATCGCACAAACACCGTTCCAAAATCATCGAATTGGCTCGCAGACGGACCATTGATCAATTCCAGTTCATACAGGGCTGTGGAACACTGGCCGGAGCCGACCTCGCCGGCGTCGATGGTGTCATCACGAAAACGGGCGTCTTCAATGTCCCGGTTCTCATATCCGATCAGCCGGTATCGGCGGACACGGTCCGGATTAAAGCTGACCTGTATGCGGGCATCTTTCGCCACGGTATGCAGTGTTGCCGCCAACTGTTCGGCGAACACCCGTTGTGCCTGACGCAGTGAGTCGAGGAAAACGTAGCTGCCGTCGCCCTGATTGGCCAGCGACTCCATAAAAGCATCATTGTAAGTGCCATACCCCACGCCCACGCAGGTAATCGTAATCCCCTGTTTTCGATCTTCTGCAACCGCTTTCAGAACCGCTTCGGCTTCTGTTTGGCCGACATTGGCAACGCCGTCAGAGCAGAGCACGACCTGGTTGATCTGCCTGGCCGAATAGGCGCGCCGGGCCGTTGTGTACCCCAACTGAAGCCCCGCTAACAGGTTCGTGGTTCCGGACGGTTGGACGGCATGAATAACCTGTCGAATTCTCTCACGCTCGCTTACAGGCACGGTATCCAAAAGGAGGCGTGCCTGATCTGAACACGTAATCAAAGTGACACGGTCCGCAGGTTTCAGGTTGTCAAGCAGCAGACTCAATGCCTGTTGAATCAGCGGCAATCGCTCCGGCTGCCCCATCGAGGCCGACGTATCGATCACAAAGACCAAATGGGCCGGTTTTTGCTGATCCCGGCCCAGGGTGCGGGCCTTAACGCCGATCTTCAGCAGCGTCAGGTTTTTCCCTTCTGCGGCAAACGGAGAGGCCGCCGCTTCGGCGTGGACCTTAAATGTTCGATCCGACTGCTGCGGGTATTGGTAGTTAAAGTAATTGATAAATTCCTCCATCCGAACAGCACCCGCCGGGGGCAGGTATCCACTGCTGATATAACGCCGACTAAGCGTATAGGAAGCCGTATCCACATCCAGCGCAAACGTTGACAGCGCGTCCCGTTCGGTCATGACCCAGGGATTGACCGGGACCGGCTTAAACCGCGAAGCCAAAGGCAGGTTGAATTCATCTTCATCGAGAACCTCAACCAAAGTCCCCTCCAGCCTGCACTCTATTGGAGGATACTTTTCCGCAAGTTCAGTTACAAGCTCCTTCAGGCGTTCTGCGTCCTTATCATCCTCCCCATCAGGCGATACAATATTTCCGCTTATGTTCCCCATCGCCTCTGCACCCTCGAGTTGTCTCTTGGCGTCGGGTTCGGTCACAGGGACTGGTATCGAAGAATCTTCCGGAAGCGATTTTGCTAAGGCCGCTTTACGTTGTTCTGATAAATCTTTCCAATTCTGTGGATAATTGATTTCTTCAGAATACGGGATTGATTTTCTCTGCACTTGTAAAATCTCGTTTAGTTCTTCACTTTTTAGCTCTTCGCCACGCTCTCGCTGTTCAATATAGCTAACCACATGTTCCAATGTCTGCCTCTGAATCTGTGCCCTTTGATTGGACGGATCGACGGCCAGCAGTTTATCCAATTGCCCCAACGCCTCTTCGTATCGCTGCTCTTCCTGAAAACGCGAAATACGATCTTCGTAATTAGAAACTGCCTTAGTTCGTTCTGCCTCCATACTCTCACGAATTTGTTTAGTCAGTGCAGCAGTTTCTGTTTTCTTCCGTGCATCTTCCAGAACCGCACTATCTTTCGTACTCTCGTCTTTGGAAAGAGACCCAAGCATGGGAATATCTCCCAAAATAGGTGCCTTGGCTTTACCTTCTACGATGCCGTCACCATCCCGATCTTTCTCAATTGCCTCCGGGATACCTGCATATTCAGTCTGGCTGGTGGGATGCCTTACTGAAGATCTGTTTGCAGATATATCACTAATCAAAGCGTTATATCCTCTTGTCGTCGGCTCTAATCCTTCTCTGGCGGCTCCTTGAGGCATTTCCACAAGTTCAGCTTCATGTTCCGGTTTTGGGCCGACGCCTGCAGGTTCGCCCCATTCGCCAAGGACAGTTTCGGTTGGCGTTGCCGGTTTTTTCGGCGGGGTCATTTTAGACGATGAAACAACCCCTCCGGCTGTGGTAGTAGTACGGTTGCGTCTGACTTGAGGTGCAGGCGCAGGAGTGCCTACAAATGCGGGTGGTCCGGGTGCGGGCTTGCGCGTGGATGGGGTTATAGATGCCGGATCTGTTCGAAGGTCGGACATTTTGCCGTCTTCAACGGTGAATCCCCGTGAATTCAAAGCCAGAGTCGGTTCCGAGTCAATACCTGTCACTTTCTCCGGAGCGTCGATTCCCTCGACTTCCCGGCCTAATGCAAACTGACCATTAACTATCGGATTATTTTGATACCTGTTATAGCTTATTGTACTATCAATACGGTCAATGGGCGCACCTCTGCTTCCTCTGCCGGTTATTCCAGGAGAACCTGATGGTTCAGACTGGTTAACTACATCTTGGGATGCTCCATTCCCTTTGGTGATATTGCTTGAAGGATCAGTGAGAATGGAAGGGCTCCTTGTTGAAGAACTTTGATCATTTTGGATTTTCCACCAGGGTAAATGAGAACCAGTGGTAACATTAGCATTGAGATCCTCGTTATAGATCCCGCCGTCCATACCACCCCGGCCGCCCATTCCCATACCGCCGCCGCCATAGCCACCACCGCCATAGCCGCCGCCATAGCCACCGCCCATCGTGCCAGTGATTGAGCCCGACGTTTTGCCGCCGGCAATGCCATCTTTATCACTATCGCTTATCCTGCCATAATAGTCCCTCGATATATTGCCCCCTTTGATACTGCCGCCTCTTATGGTATCGCTATAGGGATTTTCAACGTCGAAGACCTGTGCAATTACCCTTTCGTCCTTCGGGGATTGCTGACCTGATTGACTATACCCCATGTCCTCAGAGTCAAATCTTTCAAATCTTGTGCCGCCGGTAAAGTCTATGTCAAACTTTGAAGAACTCTCAGAAGCCAATATGGTGCGGTTTCTCCCGCCAGAAAGATCCATTTCAGGTTTTAATTCCGGAGAAGCGCTTTCGGCAACCATTGCCATATTAGAATATGCTGCTTTCTGCAAGCTTGGCATAAATATGAAGAATGCCGGCAGCGCGATCATGGCAAGAATCGCTGCGGCCGCCGCCAAATATCGCATCGTAAAAAATACCGACCTGTTATTTCTTTTTCCAGCCAACCGGGAAAGCTTTTGAAGACGCTTCTTGTCCAGTGTCCGCTCCAGCTCATTCTGCACCGCATCGGCAGTCACCTTCACCGCCATCCGCATGTCAGCCAGACGCTCTCGCAGCTCGTCGTCCGTCTCCAGATACGCCGTCAATTCGGCTTTCGATGATGCGTCAAGGTCATCAAAAATAAGTGCCGCTAACAATTTTTCAGCTTTTTCTCGATTCATATTCAACTCCTGACCCGGCCATCGGCCGGAAGGATCAAAATTCATGTTTAACAGGCCCGGAATACCTTACACAACTCCCGCTCTTTTGAGTCGTTGCGCGAGTTCTTCCAGGCCCTTGTTGAGCCGATAGTTCGCCAGGGACGTTGAAATCCCGACCACCTCGGCGACTTCCCGCAACGTCATTCCCTGGATGATCCTGAGCAGCACAACCTGGCGAAATTGCTCATCAAGCTCACCCAGTTCTCGCAGGGCGACTTCGCGTGCTTCCTTGCGAAGCGCCTCGCCCACGACATCCAGCTCCTTTGCCGCCTGTTCATTTGTCACTAGGGCCGACTCGGAAGCACTCTCCAGCACCTTAACCCGGCGTGCACCCTTGCGGAACGCATCGATTGTCAGGTTTTGAGCCGTCTTGAACAGCCAGGTCGTCAGGTTTTTGACGCTGCCGCGGCCCTTTTTGGATATCTGCAGATGGAATCTGACAAAGGTTTCCTGAACGATGTCTTCCACTTCGTGATCGCCGCCGCCCAGCATTTTGCCCACGTAACGCAGCAGTGCTCCCTGGTAATGAGTGACCACGGCCATCAGGTCCCCGGGGTCCGGCAATGGCGGTTTTTCCTTCGCTATCGCAGATACATGTACCGTCGTTTTCTCTTCACTCATTTGGAATACATTCCCATTCATTATAGATATAGACGACAGGGCAAGGGGAATTTACAAATGAAAATAATTTTATAGCTCATATTTTCTTCCGTGGTACCCAAAAAATTGATAATTGGACGATTCCGTCTCTTTTTAGACAACGAAACCACTGATATGTTACAGGGATAATAGGATATTTTATGTAAAAAATCTGTAAAAATATTACAAACGATGTGTTACCATCTTGCGTTATGTTCCCCTGATAAATCTAACGTTCATCACACAAGCTGGTCTGCGGACTCTACCGACAGCGGGTTGGACGGATGAACGAAAAATCGCCGTATCCAGAAAAGGTACGCCAGGGCAAACACCACCCACAGAAGCATTGCCCATTTCATCGATGGATTCGACAGGAAATCAAACCGCCTGATTTGTTCCATCTGCTGCTCAGTCATCCCCGCTTTTTCATAATACGTTTCGGTGCTGACAATTGAGAAAGTAATAAACGCTGAGATTGCCCAGCCGCTGAATATCAGTAAGGCGGCCCACCATGCCTTACTGTCCAGACGATACAGGCCCCATGCGGTCCAGACCAGTATCAGGCAGAGAACAACCGCCGCAATCGCTCCCGTGATACCGCTGAGGACGGTGCCAAAGAAAGGAATTGTCCAGTTGCCGGCTCCCGTCATAGGCATACAGAAAGCCCACAGGGCACAGGCAAAGGCGGCTCCCAAAACAGGCAGGGGGCAGTTGTCCGTCCAGCGGGGCTGCGGATCGTAGTATTCGCACGTGGCCTTAACATCCCGACCGCGATAGAACAGCACAAGCAGGCCCGGTATGATGATGTAAAATACGGCCATAAATCCCACCATGATGCACTGAATGACAATGATTGCGGCTTTCGGCATCTGGTTATTGTTATTGGCGGCGGCCATTTGCTCAGACATATTCGGCAGCATCGTTAACATGAAAACAAATCCGCCGATTCCGCAGACAAGCCAGTACCATGAGGAAATCAAGATAATCGCCCGCGCCCAGCGTCGTGTCTTGAGCGAACCGATGCCCATTGAGATGAACCATACTGCCGCCATTGTGTAGAGCATGATCGCGGGAATCATTGATGTTAAGCCGACACCTTCCGGGGTTTCGTGTCCGGAAACGGATGTGGCAATCATGCCGAGAATCACAAACGGCACCATCATCCCGGCCAATACGCCGAGAATGATTTGAAGAATTCCGAATACGGTTAATCTCGTTTTTCTATCCCGAAAATCCGGTTCCAGTGCAGTTCCGTTGAGTTCCTGCATGCTGATATCTCCTTTCAATCGTTTGGTATACCCTTCATGGTAGTAAATTCCCGCGAGCGAAATCATAACTTACGGCCGCAACCTGACATAGCCGCGAAGAAACGGGAATTTTCAATTGTGATCAGTATATAAACAGAGAACCACTCTCAGTTCCCAACCCATTAGACGCCGCCGTACCAAAAACGTTACAATAAAATACAAAAATCAATCAACTTTGCTGCGGAACCTGGCGGACGTGCAGGGGCAGGGAGGCCTGAACGGTGCCGTCGATGGCCAGATCGATCTGGTACTGGCCGTGGTGTTGAAATTCAAGATTCTGCATGTTCAAAATAAGATTGACTGCGATGGCGGGAGCGTTGTCGCCGATGCGGACGGAGATGTTGCCTTCCAGCTTGGGACCGATGGAATTGCCGTCAGCGTCGATGATGAAAATCTTGACGGTGTGGTCGCCGGCTTCAATCTTTGAAAAGCGGATGCGGGCGGCGATACTGCACGCCCGGTGGCGGGTGGGGGTCTCTTTAGCGAAGATATGGTCAAACGCACCCAGCACATTCAGTTTTCCGTTCTGGTTGGTTGCGGCGTCACAGAGTAAAAAAGCTTCGATATTCATGGGTTCGATCCTTATCCGTAGTTTTGGTTTGTATCGTGATTATACCGGATGAAGGGGATGTTGAAAAGGACATATACTGATCACGATTAAAAATTCCTGTTTCTACGCGGCTATGTTGCCCTGCGACCGAAAGTTACGACGTTACTCGCGGGAATTTACTACCCTGAAGGGTATAAAACATTTTCTATTTCCCATTTCCTATTGTCGGATTTTCATAAAATGCTTGTGACGGGGCAGGGTCTGTGATATAAGCCGGTTTTAGAAAATCGGACTCTTTTAAGGAGACAGTGCTTATGTTATCGGCGATTGAGCAGAATGATGCGGTGGTTTTTGATCTGATACAGCGTGAACAGGCCCGTCAGGGCATTTCGATACGGATGATTCCGTCGGAAAATTATGTGTCCAAGGCGGTCATGCAGGCCACGGGAAGCTGCCTGACCAATAAATATGCCGAGGGCTATCCCGGCAAGCGGTACTATGAGGGCCAGCAGATTACCGACCAGATCGAAAATCTGGCCCGCGACCGCGCCATGCAGTTGTTCGGGGCCGAGGCGGCCAATGTCCAGCCGCATTCGGGGTCGCCGGCAAATTTAGCGACATATTGCGCCCTGGCCGAACCGGGATCGACGATCATGGGGCTGGCGCTGCCGCACGGCGGGCACCTGACCCACGGGTGGAAGGTCAGTTATACCGGCAAGTTTTTCAATTCTGTGCAGTATGAGCTGAATCCGGAAACAGGGCGGATGGATTATGACGCGATTGCCAAACTCGCCAAAGAGCACAAACCGAAGATTCTGATCTCCGGTTCCAGCGCCTATCCCCGTGCGATTGATTTTACGAAATTCCGCGAGATCGCCGACAGTGTAGGCGCCTATCATATTTGTGACATGGCTCATATCGCCGGGCTGGTTGCGGGCAAGCAGCACATGAGCCCGGTTCCGTATGCCGATGTTGTCACAACAACCACCCACAAGACGCTTCGCGGACCTCGCGGCGGGATGATTCTGTGCAAAGAAGAACACATCGCTGC
>Ga0272441_10009411_pt1 | contig 15113 bp, 11 predicted proteins | sample SSMProp6N_FD_193582 | JGI IMG/M metagenome (GOLD analysis project Ga0272441, IMG submission 193582) | Marine sediment archaeal communities from Little Sippewissett salt marsh, Falmouth, MA, United States - SSM-Prop-6N | ecosystem: Environmental > Aquatic > Marine > Wetlands > Sediment ... | reverse complement strand
GTAAGCCAAGCGCTCCTGGTAGCTGCGTCGCGCCAAAGCGGGCGGTGGACAAAAACAAAGGTGTGGACAGCGTCCCGGGCCCGCTCGAGGTCCTGCTTCAGCCAGGCGAGTTGCTCGCCGGCGATCTTCCCCTGTTGGCCCACGACTTCCGAGTCGAGCACGACGAAGTGGCGGCCACCATGGTCGAAGCTGTACCACAACGGACCGTAGCGCTGCCTGAACAGATGCTCGCTCGCCGCGCCGGACACGTCGCGATGACCCACAACCAGGAAATGCGTCATATCAAAGCTGCTGCGCACCTTTTCGAATGCGTCCCACCGCCGCGAGAGCACCTGGTCTTCGCCGTCGCGCGCGTCCACCACGTCACCCAGGTTCACCACGAACTTGGGCCGTAGCATGTTGATCTCGTTGCGCGCCTGGAGGAACATCGGCGCCGGCGAGTCAGCCGTCGCGCCTGCGGTTTCGCCCATGACCACAAAGGAGAAAGTCTCCGCCGCGGGCGCCGCGGGCGCCATCAAAACGAGCACCAGTACCGTCACCCACGTCACCCGTTCGCCCCAACACATGTGAGTTCTCCCCGTTCCAACACCTACCGGTAACCCAACGCGGCAAGTCAGACCTGCCCACGCGCCGCGCATCGGAACATACTATGCACCGAGTCACCGTTCGCCACAAGTCCCTGACACCTGGCGACCGCCTTCTTCGAGTCAGGCGTGCCGGACTTCTAGATGACGTGAGCATCCAGTCGATGAGCAGGAATACGCTGCCCCACACCAACGTCTACCACCGACGACCCGAATCCAGGCTTCCATGGGTGTGCGCTGAGCATAGGGGCGCGAGGGCAACCCCACAGGCCAATGCGAGTTCGCACTCCGTCTGATCGCGGCAACCCGACACCGATCGACCGCAGCGCAGTTCCCGGCAGAAAAAGGGCCCGAAGAGCATACCCCGCCACCCGAGTAGCGGGCGTTGCACTACTTCTGGGCCACGGCAAGCGGTGGATGCCGCTTACCCGATCGAGGCCCCGCCGGCCGGGCTCGATGCCGCCTATGCCATGCCAGCAGGCGGGCCAGCCTTCGCTGCTCGGATTGTGAGTCTACGATTGTGCTCAACAGTTGCCTCCCGGCCGGCCCCGCGAATGTTATCGGCATCGCCGAGCAACCCGGCTCTATATGTATGCTCCGCGTTCAATATATAATATGCGTTGACGCGCAACAGACCGGCGCAGGGCAAAACTCGTGTGCCGATCGACAAGAATACGCCCGATCAAGCCGCTATCCGGACCTGGGTGAAATGTACTTCCTCGGCCGGGCAGCAACATCAGCAGATGCCCACCTGACCGGATGCTCGGCTTATCGGACACCGCACGCACACCGGCCCGCCAAATCACCGCTTGGCATTTGCCATCGCTTCGGCTGGTGGATAGTATTCAACGTGATGGGGCCGGCAGTGCCTTTGTGCGGGGGTCTTTGCGGGCGGCACAGCGTCTCTTCCGCATCGCAGGTCACCGTGGTACCGGTTGGTCCCTAAAGCGAGACGCGCGAGGGTGAGAATGAGCGTGCCTGGCCGATGGGATGCCTGATGGATCGCCACATATTCGGCAAGGCAGATCAGTCCGAGGGGCGTATAGGGACGACCCGCCATAGAGTTCCTCGTTGCGGTCCAGGCTCCCCCATTATAAAAAAGGCCAACGCGGGCCATGACCCGCCGGTACGCTTGTGCTATTGTATGGACGAAACGACCTTGCAGGCAGCCGACACCGAAGCTGAACCGGGTGCCCGCTCGCTTGTGGGAGAGGAGTCTGGAGGACGTAGCGATGAACGGTAAAAACGAGATAGCCGCCCGCTGGGCAGGCCTCAGCGTTCTGGCAGGGTTGTTCTGCCTGCTGACGCTGTCGGCAGGCGTGATAGCGCAGGATTACACGGCCGGTCCGGGCCTGGGGATCCAGGCGATCGACGACGGCTACGACGGCACGTTGGATCCAAACTCGATGGTCAGCAGCACGATCGCCGTGCCGTCGGACGGAACCGACCTGGTCGACGGGGTAACCGTGGAGATAACCATGGCCACCCTGTTCGTGGGCGAACACGTGATCAAGCTGAAGAGCCCGTCGGGCACCATCATCACTCTCGTGCATCGAGCCGGCTTGGACGGAATTCCCGATGATGGAACCGACTCCAACGTCGCCAACTTCGGAGACGGTTCCAATCTGAGCTTTCAGTATCCCCTCACGTTCGACGACGACGCGGCCAGTGGCATCGGCGCAGAGTTGCTGGGCGACGGCATCGGAACCGACGGGGTTGTGGGCGACCCCAACGGGACCATCGCCACCCCAGACAACTACATACCGGACGCCGGCGACCTCAGTACGCTCAGTGGCGGCTCGCTGGTGGATAAGTTCAGCGCGTTTGACGACGAGAACGCAGTTGGCGATTGGGTGCTGTACCTCGGCGACGCCGCACCGGGCGGCCTACCTTATGTATTGGACCTGGATGGGTGGACGCTGAAGCTCACCACCTATGCCGACTCTGACGACGATGGTGTGCCGGACGGCAGTGACGCTTGTCCCGATACCGCACCGGGCGACCCGGTCGATCCTAACGGCTGCTCGACAGCCGACGACGACGCAGACGGCGTACTGAACGATCAGGACCTGTGCCCGGACACGCCGGCGTGCGCAAGCAACGTCGACGCGGACGGCTGTGCGGTCGACTCGGACGGCGACGGCGTGCCCGATGGATGCGATCTCTGTCCCGGCACCGCTTCGGGTGAGCCGGTCGACTCCGACGGCTGCTCGACGGCCGACGACGACGACGACGGCGTCCTGAACGATGAGGACCTGTGTCCGGATACGCCGACCTGCGCAACAGACGTCGACTCCGACGGCTGCGCGATCGACTCGGACGGCGACGGCGTACCGGACGGGTGTGACATTTGCGAGGGGTTCGACGACAACGTCGATAGCGACGGCGACGGGATTCCGGACGGATGCGACACGCCCCCCAATCAGGACACCAATGGCTGCTGCGGTGCAGCCGGACCGGTCAGCCCCATCGGTTTGGCGGTGGGCATGCTGCTGTTGAGCCGTTTCGGAGGCTATCGGCACAGGTCACGCCGCCGCGGTTAGGAGACGGGCAAATTAGCGGCAGCGGCGTACCTGACGCCGCACGTGTGGTACTTGGAGAACGCCCGACGGTGCGAACAGGCATCGCCGGGCTTTTCCATTGGACGCTGGCGACCACCCGCCAGCAACACGCGAAGGCAACCCACAGGCACCATCAGCCAAGCCCTCGTGACACCTTTTTCTACCTCGCCGTCTCTCGGTCCGTTCACGATCCGCTTAGCCCCAACAACGTAGCGGCGTTGCCGCCGAAGAAGCGCTCGCGGTCGGCTCGGCCGATGTCCATGCTATCCAACGTTTCGTTCCAGAACGCGAGTGACCCGTCGATGGCTTCGGGGCCCTCGTCGGTTCCCCACAAGAAATGGTCGAAGGGCATGTCCTCGATCCCGGGCAAGCGTCGCTTCCAGACCCACAATCCCTGGCCCGGCGTGCAGTCGGCGTGAAAGTTCGCCAGTCGCATGCACAACACCAGCGTTTCGAGGTAGGTTGCCGCCCCGCCAAAGTGAGCCATGACGAACTGGATTCCCGGGAACATGCGGGCCGCACGCTCGAAGTGAAACGGGCTGGCCGTCAGCGACGTCAAGCTCAGCTTCGGGTAGATCGGCGAGATACTGATATACCCGCAGTGCGGCAGACACATCAGCCCGTGTTCCTCGATCGCCTCCCACACCGGGTCGTGTGCCGGATCGGCTGGATCGAACCCCAGATTCGGGTACATCTTCACGCAACGAAACCCCTCGCCCGCGTATCGCCGAATCGTCTCTATCGTCTGAGACGAGTCGTTGCGCAGATCCACCTGCATCGAGCCCAGCACGTAGCGCGGATGTTTGTTCATCGCGGTCAGGATATGCTCGTTATCGCCCAAAGGCGGGCAGATGTCGTTTGGCGCGCCGTGCACCAGCAACGCCGAGATCCCCTTCTCTTGAGCGATCTCGACGTGCCGATCCATCAGTGGATCTTCCATCCGCAGATGCACGTGGATATCAACCAATCGCATGCCTCGACCTCCGCTATCCAGGATATTCGCTCAGCCTGCCCAAGTATCCATCCAGACGTTCAACAAGGACGCCCGCATGCTCGAGCCTGCACACCGCTCCTCACCGCAGTTCCAGAATCAGTTCGATGACCGCGTCACGGACCCGCTGCGGCTCGTTGACATGCTGTACCAGGCTGACCTCGTCGTGCTCCTCACCCCGCGGCGCCCGCCTGCGGCGCGACGGATCGAGCGACAGCCGAATGGCCTCGAGCTTTGCGGCCGCCTTTTCACGCACGTCGAGCGGCGCCAGCGCGATCAGCCTCTCCGCCGTCGCAACATACCGCAGATCGTCCTGACCCTCGCGTATGGCCTCCCACGCCGCCGAGCGAATGGGTTCGGTCGGGTTGTCCGGGTTCACGTACACCGCGCAGTTGTCCGGGTCGTACCCCCAGTAATTATACATCCAGAAAAACACGCCCGACGCGCCAACCCGCCACGCCAGCAGCCCCATATCGTGACGAGCCGTATGCACCTCTTGCAGCGGGAAACCGTAGATCCAGTAGTCCTTGTTGTGTTCGGCTGCAAGATCCCGGCATCGCTCGAAATCGCCGTTGGCCACGATGACGTCGCACTGGTCCAACATGCTGGCCGCCCACTTCTGGCGGTTCATCACCACGCCGTACACCCGCGTGTCGCGCATCACCGTCTTGAGCAGGTCATACCGGCTCTTGCATCGCTCCAGGAGCCGCTCGGTGGGCTCGTCGTAAATCAGCACGATCAGTTCCTGACGGTACCCCTTAGCGTCCCAGTGGTCGCGAATCTGCCGCGACCCCTCCACGAAGAGTCTGTCCAGCTCGGGCGAAACCTTCGGAGCTTTGATCCGCTTGCCGCCGATCGGCTCGGAAACCTCGACCGGCATGCCGAACGCGCCGGCGATCTCCCGCTCGTAGTGCAGCGAACTGTCGTTGCCCAGGCTGATCACGATCGGCCCATCGATACCGCCCGCGTTGACTTCCGCCATGAACCGATCCAGGTCCTCAAAGTCCATGACCAGCTTGCCGCCAACGTTGCGTACGTCCATGCCGGTGCTGTTCCAGAACATCTGAATCGCGTCGATCCCGTGGGCCTTCATGTCCCGGTACCACCGGCGCGGCAGGTCGGTCCTGGCCATGAACGCGCCGCCGACGATAGGGCTGTCGACCAGCATGAAGGGCAGCACCTCACACACCAGCTCAGCCGTGTGACGCTTGCCCGCGACATCCATCACGATCGTCGTCCGATACGTCCCCGGCGCCGTGGTCACCGGCGGGCGCACCGTCAGCCAATAGAACACGGTCTGATCGGCTGGCAGTGACTGGGTTCGTCCGCCTCCCATCAGGCGCTTCGGCGACGTCTCGGCGTTGAGGCTCTCGACCCGATTCACCGAAAGCCACGAGCGAGGCAGCGCCCCTGTCTCCCGACCCGCCTCGAAAGTCATCTCCACGGTCATCTCATCGCCGGCCCGCACCGCCAACACGGCCGGCTCGTACTCGCCCGGAGTCGTTCTCACACCAAGGGTCGCCCCGGCCGATTCGGGCCGCGTCAGATCACGCGCCATCGGCTCGAGATACGGATGGGCCCAAAGCGACAACTCAGCCGACGGCTCGGCACCGGCGATAGCGGTCCAGGCAACCACACATGCAAACACCATCGCCCATTGACGCATACCCATGCCCACGCCTCCTTACGCTCATCCTGACGGCCGTTTGAGCCATTCGTACATCCGGTAATGCCAATCAGCAATGCCCGGCGCCTCGCCCGTCCACTGCACCACGACACTATCTCGCACGCCATCCAGTCGCAACCCCGCAGGAGTAAGGCCCGTTCCAGACACGTCTGTTGACACGGCCACCCCACAATCGACCGAGCAATTCGGCATCGCAAGCTGGTTTGCGGAAGCAAGCCCATCGAGCCATCCGGCTCGGGAGATTATGCACGTTGGCCTGGATCGCTTGACCTCCGGCCTATGGTAACAAGACAGGTCTGGGCAGCTTTCGGACGGGCAGGAGGCGTGCCATGCTGCTGGTCCAGCCCGGTGCCAGGCTGGGCCACGCGCGTAGCAGGTGACGTAGGACGACTATGAACATTACCGAAATTCCTCTCGCCCGCGCAATCACCGCAACTTCAGTCGCGTTAGTTCTGGCGTGCTCTGTGCGGGCCAACAGCGGGCAGACATCGCACCCAGCGACGAGCAAAGGGGCGGCGGACGTGAGCAGGATAGCACCACCTGCAGACATGGATAGGATCGGTATCAAGAACGGTGCCTGGGTGATACCTGATGACGTCGACCTCGCCCAGTCGTCATGGCGTCGGGCCATGGATGAGCACCGCGCACGGCAGCGGGCAAAGTTTGGACCCGTTAATCGACCAGACCAACTCAAGAAGGCGTTCGTCGAGACGGTGGTCTTTCTCTATGACCGGAGCTGTATGACGCAGAGACCGGGCGCTGGCGCTTCGACGAATTCCTCGACCGAGGTCAAGAGCAGTTCGGCGGCTACGACCAGGCCATCCTGTGGCAGAGCTACCCTCGCCTCGGAATCGACGACAGGGACCAGTTTGACCACTACCGCGATCTGCCGGGTGGGCTCGGCGCTCTGCGCGAGTGGGTCAAGGCCTGCCACCGACGTGGGACCCGCGTTCTGATTACCTATAATCCGTGGGACCGGAACGCGCGAACTGGAAACAGCCATCTGCGCGGTGTTCTCGAGACCCTGAAGGCAAGAGGGGCCGACCGCGTGTACCTCGATACGTTACACGCCGTGCCGAAAGGTTGGACCGAGGCGGTCAAAAAAGCTCGGTCGACCCATCTTCTTTGAATCGGAAGGCCACCCGGGCGGCCGCGCCATCGGGCCCATGCACTCATCGTGGGGCCAGGGATGGGAGGTCCACCCGCCCAGCCAGATCTTCAACACACGATGGCTTTGGCCCGAGCACAAGACCTTTCTCACCCACCACCGCCACGAGCGTGACCATTGGGATGAGGTGTGTTGCGCGTGGTTCACGGGCACCGGCGTGCTGGTGTGGGAAAACGTATTCGGCAACGATACCCCCTGGGTCGAGCGGGGCAAGGCCCTGCTACGGGCCGTCAAGCCGTTACTTGCCACCTTCCACGAGAACTTTTCCCACCCGGACTGGCAGCCATTTGCCGCCGCCGCTACGGCCGTCTGCGGACTGAGGGCGACCCACCGCTGGCTGCCTCGGCCTGCACGCAGTACGGTGAGTGCGAGCCCAAGTGCCCACAGAACATCCCCATCGTTCGCCAGCTCGAAGAGGTGGCCCGCACCCTCGGCGAGGGCCGCGAGGTCGTCCGGCAGAGGTAGGCGGCATGCCCACGCCGCCCTGACGGTCAGCACAGCCGGACTTGCATTGGTGTCCATACTTCTCAGGGGGTAGGATGGCTGGCGGCTTCTCCGAAGAGGTCGTGCGCATGGACAGTCGCCGGCGATTCCAACAAGCGATGTGCCATCAGTCGCCCGATCGTCCGCCTATCGACATCGGGGCGACCACGCTCACGTCGATGAGCAGCGGCTGCCAAACCGCGCTGCGAGAGTTACTCGGTTTTGGCGGCGAGATCGCACCGACCAACTCGGGCCTCGACGAGCGCATCCTCCAATGGGCCGGCACCGACTTCCGCGCCGTCGGGCAGATCGTCGATCTGCCCAGCCGACACACCCGCCGCCTCTCGCCTGCCAAACATGTCGATTGCTGGGGCGTGCAGCGCGAAGTTGTGGGCCAATACAGCGAGATCACTCGTTGTCCGCTGGCCGGTGCGTCGGTCGACGATCTCGACGCGTTCGATTGGCCCGAACCCCGGATCGACGAACAGCTGCTGTCACAGTGGCAGGACCAGGCGCGGCGCCACCAAGAGCGGGGCGAGTACGTCGTGATGGCCGAGCATCCCGTTTTCGGCATCCTCGAGCTTGGGTGCTGGATGTGTGGGTACGAAGACTTCCTGATTCGAACGGCGGGCGAGCCCGACTTCGTTCGCGCGTTCTTCGACCAGGTCTTCGCCATCCAGATGCAGGTGATCGAACAGTACTACACTGTCCTGGGCCCGTACATCGATCTGACCACCAGCGGCGACGACTTCGGCGCCCAGATGGGCCCGCTCCTCTCGCCCGACACATTCGAATCGTTGATTGCGCCCTACTTCACCGCCCGCATCGCTCGCACCAGGCATCTCGCCGATTGCTGGTTCTGGCATCACTCGTGCGGGTCGGTCTTCGATCTGCTCGACCAGATCATCGACTGCGGTGTGGATATCCTCAACCCGGTCCAAACCTCCGCCGCTCGGATGGATCCGGCGGCGCTGAAGAGCCGTTTCGGTGATCGTGTGGCTTTCTGGGGCGGGCTAGACGTGCAGCAGTTTCTCCGCACCGCCACGCCCGAGCAGGTTCGCCGTCACGTGGCTGAACTGATCGACGTGCTGGGTCGCGACGGCGGCTACGTCATCGCCGCAGGCCACAACATGCAGGACGACGTGCCTCCTGCCAACATCGTCGCCTGGGTGGAGACCGTACGCGGTATGGCGCCGCGCCGTGGTGCTGTGTGAACATAGAGTCCGGGGTACGACGGGGCTTTGCCAGTGGCACATGTACCTGGCCATAGGCTGCGTTCGCCAATTCCTCGCCTTGTCCGAGGCTGCCTCCTGATATTTGCTGCCGCTGCATTGCGCCTAAGCTTGCTGGTATCATGGGACGAATCATGCCCGACAAGACTCACCACACAGCCGTCGTAGTTGTCCCGCCGCAGGAGTGTTGGGAGCCGATCCAGGCCATTCGTCGACTCCACGATCGGCAGGTGCATCGGTGGATGCCGCACATCACGCTGCTGTATCCGTTTTGCCCGGCCAGTGAGTTCGACGTTGTGGTCGAACCGTTACGTCAGGCCTGCGCGGTCGTCGCGCCGTTCGAGATTGCTCTGAGGCGATTCGATCGGTTCTGCCACGGACGTGGCCGCTATACCTTGTGGCTTGCGCCCGAGCCGGCCGAGGTGGTGTCGCGATTGCAGTCGTCGTTACAGGCTGCCGTGCCCGACTGCGACGACGTGTCACGGTACCCGGGCGGTTTCTCACCCCATCTCAGCATCGGTCAAGCGACCGGCGACGATGTCGCAGCCGATCTTCAGGCCGAGTTGCAGTCCGGTAGGCAGCCCCTGACGTTCGTCGTCAGCCAGATCAGTCTCATTCGGCGAAGCCCGCCTTCGGAAGACGTGTTCCGCGTCGATCGGAGCATTGATTTGGGTTGACGGGCATGTCCTTTGTGGCCATTGCGTTGGCGTGCGGCGAGCCACTCTTACCGACGCCGCCCGATTGCCCGAACTCGCTCGACCGCATGGTGCAGACTGAGATGGTGCTACGCGGGCTGCTGGCGTTGCTTGCCTCTAGCCTGCCTGGTGCATATGCACGTCATGCTGCGGGAATGGGATCGTGATGTTGCGCTCGTCGAACGCCAGCTTGACCGCTTCGGTCATATCGAACAACACGTCCCAGTAGTCGGCTGTCTTGACCCATGGCCGAACGACGAAGTTCACGCTGCTGTCGCCCAGCTCCAACACCGCCACTCTTGGTGCAGGATCGTCCAGCACGCGATCGTCGGCGGCCAGCAACTCCTCGAGGATCGCCTTGGCCTTCTTCAGATCGTCGCCGTAGCTGATGCCGAACACCATGTCGACGCGCCGTGCATCCTTGGCCGAGAAATTCGTGATGTTTGCCCCGGTGATGGCGGCGTTGGGGACGATGATGGCCTTGTTATCCGGTGTGCGCAATCGCGTGGCGAAGATCTGGATTTCCTCTATCGTGCCGGCGACCCCCGCCGCCTCAACGAAGTCGCCCACCTTGAAAGGCCGAAAGCTGATGAGCATGATCCCGGCTGCAAAGTTGCTCAGCGACCCCTGCAACGCAAAACCGACCGCCAGGCCGGCCGCACCGATCACCGCCACAAACGAAGCCGTCGGCACGCCCAGCTTGCCCAGTGCGGTGATCAGCACGAGCGTGATCATCGCCGCATACAAGAGGCGCGAGGCGAATGCCGCAAGCGTGGCCTCAATCTTCGATCGGTCCAGCATGCGGCGGGTGATTCCTGCCAGGGCCCGCGCGATCAGCCACCCGATCACCAGTACGGCAAGTGCTTTCAGTACCCCCGGTCCGTGGATAGCTGCAAGTTCAGCCGCTTTCTCAGCGAGGTTGTCCATGATCTTCGTGCCTCCTATGGGTAAGGGGTCTTGTGTCCTTTAGCATGCGCAAAGCGATGGGCCGGATGTTCGCGGAGTCGAGCCCATCGACCGACGCGCTCGCCCGGACGTGAGTTGTGTGGCTGCTCCATCCGACGAACTGGGCGGCTTGCCGTAGGGCTCGACAGATGGACGCCTCAGGGTGTCAGCGGTACGTCATGGGCCTCGCGGATGTTGCGAGATCGGCCCTGGTCTCGCTGTGTTGGGCCGCGAGGTCAGCCGGCGCGGGCCGGCGCGATCGGTCACAGTCGATCCAAAACCTCCAGCATCTCCAGCAGCGCCAGGTTTGTGTGGTACAACGGGTCGCCCTCGGGTACGGCCGGCACCTTGTCGGCCACCTTGCCCGTCGCGCCGCTGATTGTCTGGTAGGCAAACAGCATGTTGTCGCGGTTCAGGTAGTGTGCGAAGTATGCGTTGTGGCAGATTCGCAGCATCTCCAGGCACTGCTCGCCGAGCTTGTCGTCCCCCGCCACCTCGTAGGCCAGGATGGCTGCCCGCATCGTCTCCGGCAGGTTCCACCAGGGCATGTCGTCGTTGAGCACCTTGCCCGTTTGGGTGTCGACGGCCTTGTATAACCCCGGATGTTTGCGGTTGAACCCCAGCTCGGTCGATTGGATCAGTAGCCGCGGAAGCTCGCGACAGGCCCGCTCCACCAGCGCCCGGCGCTCGTCGGTCAGGCCGGCTACGTCCGACTTGAGGCACTGCACCGTGCCCAGTCCCAGGCCGACGAACTCGTTTGCGTGACCCGGGTCGAGGTAGCTCTTGCGCTGTTGGGTGGTGCGGTCGATGTACTCCGAGAAGATCGCGGTCTCTGCGTCGTAATGCAGGTCGAGCACGTTGGCCATGAACTCGGCCGTCATCGTCACGATCTGCTGCCGCAACTGCGGCTCCTGCGACTTGCGGTACAGAAGCGGCGGGGCGGCCTGCATCAACATCTTCGGGCCTTGCGGGATGTCCGCTGGCTGGTCCTTGAACTGGTCGGTGTCGTAGCGGTTTTGGCGAATCATTTCCCCACTTCGCAGCAGCACCTGCACGCCACGATTTACGTTCGCCTCCGATCCCTCGGCAATCAGCCCCTTGCCTACGAAGAGGTCGCCCGCGCCGGTGCGGTCAGGGTCGGCCTCGATCCGCTTGCCGGCCTCGTCGATCGCCTCAAACGCGCGATTGACCCGAAACGGGCAACGCCCACCGTTGACGTCCAACGCCTGGTTAATGGCCTCGGCCATGCTGGCGGTTAGCTGCGCGAACAACTCCTTCGCCTCGCGCTTCTCGGCGGCTGACAGATCGTCCAGCCGGTCGATCCACGGCAGATGACTATCCAGCGCGTCGGCACCGCGACCCAGAAACCAAGTGTGGATCACATCGTAGCTCGTCGCCGGCAGGTCTTTGCCCGTGTTGGGGTTGAACTTGGTGTCGACGTACGGCCAATCGTCTCGCAGACGGCTGCGGCGGAGCACGAGCCTGACTGCCGGGGTGATCGCCGCTTCGAGGATGAACTGACGATAGGCGTCCGACTTGAGCGTCTCGACCGACGCCTCTTCCAGCAGCAGGGGCTTGTAGTCGCTGTACTCGTCAGGCATGGCAGCTCCTTGTGATTCACGATCGATTGGCCGCCTGTTTTTAACCCCAACGGCGTTCTTGGACAAGCGCGGTGTTGCGCAGGGCCGGGCCGGCGGGCTGGACATCGACCGCTCGACGGGCATACTTGCCTTATGTATTAGATGGAGGACAGAGTTGATGCCCCACCAGCCGTTGCGATTCGAGCCCTATATGACCGACGACCCGGCCTGCGCCGTCGTGACTATCACGCCCCCCGATCAGGCCCACATGCACACCTACTACGATCTGACCCCGTGGAGTCCGTCGGGGCGATATCTCGCTTCGTTGCGACTGCCCTACGAGGATCGCGAGCCGGCTCCCGGCGACCAGGCCGAGGTGTGCGTCATCGATCTGGCCGAGCAGACCGTCCAGTCCGTCTACCGCACCGCGGCCTGGGGCTTCCAAAAGGGCGCGCATCAGCAGTGGGGTCGCACCGACCGATTCCTCTACTTCAACGACATGCGCGACGATCGACCCGTCGGGGTCCAACTCGACCTGGCGACGGGCAAGCCGCGTCTGCTCGACGGTCCGATCTGGCAGGTCAGCCCCGACGAGACTTATGCTATCTGCCCCTGTCTGATCCGCGCCAACCTCACCCAGCGAAGCTACGGCGTGTCGGTGAGGCCGGAGCATGAGTTGTACAACACCGACCGCGCGGCCGACGACGACGGCCTATTCCGCGTCGACCTGGGCAGTGGCAGGCAGACCCTGCTCGTCTCGCTCGCACAGATCTGGGAACACCTTGCCGATCGCGACGATCTGCCGGACGGGTCGGTCCTCTACGCCTTCCACGCCAAGTTCAACCCGCAGGGGACGCGAATTCTCTTGGTCGTTCGTGCCCGCACACCCGACGGGCGCTACCGCCCGCAGATGGTCACCTTCAAGCCGGACGGGTCGGACATACGCACCGTCGTCACGCACCACGAGTGGGCTCGCGGCGGCCACCACCCCATGTGGTATCCCGACAGCAAGCGAATCCTCATGTGCGCCATCATCGACGATACCGGTTACCACTTTTGCCTGGTCGACGGCGTGACCGGTCAGGCCGAGATTCTTATCGACGACCCGCGAGGCACGGGCCATCCGATCGTCAACCGCGACTGCACGTTCTTGGTCACCGACGCCACGTACGAAGAGACCGGCCGGCGCCGCGTCGGCGTACGGTTGGTGAACTTGCAGGACAAGGCCCGGCAGGACATCTGTTGGGTCGAAAGCCCCCTGGCCACCGGCGAGCAGGCACCGCGTCGGCGCGACGCCCATATCACGTGGGATCGGCCCGGTAAGCGCCTGCTGTTCCTCGGCGCGCCGACCGCTGGGCGCCAGCTTTATATTGCCGACCCGACCGCGCCGCCCGGCGAAATGCCTGCCCTGTTCGACGGATAAGCTTGCCCGCTATGCCCACGCGCTCGACAGCTTCGGCGTCAGGCGTGTGTCTCGACCTCCAAGCGGATGCACCTCAGATAAGGTGCGTGCTCCGACTCGGGCACGATTAGCTTGACCCGGCAGTTGCCCGACTTATCTGCGCAGTCGTCCGGTAGGGCGACCTCGTAGCGTCGGAAGCGATCGTGCGACAAAAACCAGGCATACTGCCCGATGTCGAAGCGGTGGCTCCACGCGCCGCTGCGTAACTCGAGCGGTCGGCGGACGCACATCTCCGTGCCGGCAAACAGCACCAGAACGTGCTTGGCGCCGGGCTGACCTTTCAGGGCCAGCTCGACCCCCTCGGCGCCCGGTTGGAAGCATGGCCGGTTGCGATGGGTGGCGTTGGCCCCGAGCTCGTCCGGGCCGAGGGTCTGCACGATGGCGCGCGTCGGCAGCTTCGGCAGTTCGGTCCGCGCCGCCTGGGCAAACTCGCGCACCAGCGGGCCGAGTCGCCAGTGCCCTTGCCAACTCCTGCCCGGCACGCTCTCGCGATCGGCGAACTCCTTCGAGACGTTTGCACCGGCGGCTTCGAGATCGTCGATCGCACGCTCCACCGCTTGGCGGCTGGCTTCGGACGGCTTATACATCTGACGCCGTCGCGCCACCAGCATAGCGACCATCGCTCGGTAGGCGCGGCTGGCCAGTTGCAGCAGGCGGACGCGGCGGGTCAGGTCGTCGGCGTCTTGCTGCGTCAGCGCCGATCGGAGCTTGGCCAATGCGCCCGCAGCGGCGTCGGCGACTTCGACAGCTTGATCCTTCTCCGCCAGCGGTTCCGGATCGTCGTGCTCCACGCAGCAGTCGCGCTCGGCCAAATAGAGGCTGCGCTCATACTTCAGGCCGAACGCGTCACCGATGTAAATCTTGTCGTGGTGGTAGGTGTGCAGCGTCGCGTCCCAGCACTTGTCCAGCACCTCCCAGAGCAGCTTAAAGGCCGTGTCGCGGTCGACGCGGTAACGCTCCTGCAACCATTGCACGTACACCTCGCCGACGTCGGTGCCCTCGGGGTCGTTCAGCCAGGCGCCGATGCAGGCCAGCACGCCCTCGTCCGGCCCGCCCAGCATGCTCACGCCCGCCCGGTCCATCCGCAGGGCTGTTCCCGTGTGTCCGCGCTCGGCCGCATAGCGAAGGTTCTCCGTGTAGAACCACGGATGGCCCACCGGGTGAGACGTGCAGCCATGGAACTCACAGCTCGGTGCGAGTTCCACGTGGTTTTTCGCCCAGTCGAAGCGGCCCAAAAGCGGATCGTAAATATAGTATAAGCTCCAGTCCATCGGCACGCCCTTGCTTTCGACGGGCACCGACGGACGCCAGCGCTCGAGCGCCTCGGTGACGATGCGATATTCCAGCTCACGCCATGCAAACGTGCGGATGATCCACTTCTTGCCGACACGCTGGTGGGCAGCCTCCAGCCGTTTGTACAGATCGACCAGTGAGGCGACCTGCTGCTCGAAGTCCTCGAACAGGCAGTAGATCGGCACTTGTGCTTCCTGGATGGTCATGATCGTGCCGTCGAGCTCGGGGCATTGCTCGAACGCCTCATCGAACTTCGCGTCCATGAACGCCCAGAACGGCGCGTCCGGCTCGACACGGGGCACGAGTCGCCCGTCGCCGCGAAGGTCGCGAGTGAATTGGTTCTGCGGGGCGGGCACGAACCAGTCCGGGTACACCTCAGCCAGCCGCGTCGGGTACCACAGCTCGTGATGCCAGTAGTACACCTCCATGTCG
>Ga0272441_10009410_pt1 | contig 15113 bp, 10 predicted proteins | sample SSMProp6N_FD_193582 | JGI IMG/M metagenome (GOLD analysis project Ga0272441, IMG submission 193582) | Marine sediment archaeal communities from Little Sippewissett salt marsh, Falmouth, MA, United States - SSM-Prop-6N | ecosystem: Environmental > Aquatic > Marine > Wetlands > Sediment ... | reverse complement strand
AGGATGGGGTGATCGAGAGGAATCTCGGGCGGAGGTGTACCGCATTCCTCCGTCGGAGATGCATCGCCTGTGAGATGGAAGACCCCTGTTCCCGTTAGCTGGACAGTCATTGGAAGGTCGGCCGGCTCAAAGCCACCATCCACGATCCCCGAGATCGTGCCGGTGTAGCGTCGCCGGGCGCCTTCGATCCACACGTCTGTGTAATGCACGCCGGAGAGAAGCACGCCCTTGGGCAGAGGCACGAGGCTCTTCCGTGTCGTGTAGAGAAGCCCTCGGATTTCGACATCATCGCTCATCGAGGACTGTCCGGCTGCGTCAAACGCGACCCACACCTCGCTGATCAGTGTGAGGATGTTCCACACCCCCACCCATCGAAACGAACCTTCGGCCAAGAAGGGCATGCTGCTTTCGCCGCAATCGATGCTGCCCTCAAGTTCCAGCGGCCCCTCAAAGGATGTCAGCACGTCAAGACCGGAGAGCCGAGCCGTGATCGTTCCTCCCGCGTGGACTTCGCAATCGAGCTTCGTCTCCGGCGTGGCGGCAAGAAGGCATGGAACGATCACGACGCCGACGGCGGCGACAAGGCACTTCCTTCCGATCTGCTTTCGCATTGGCTGAGGGAGTATACCCCGCCTCCGGGGTCCGAAACCGAGTCGGAGCCTTGGGCAAAGGTCCGGCGGGCGGGGGTACCGACCCTCCATTCGGTATCACGCAGCGGTGCTTCAAGTGGCCTGCCCGACAGGTCTGGGTGCTACGCCACCAGCCGCAGCGGGTCCGGCTGTGGTGGGGGACTCAGGGGATCCACTTCCCGGAAGACCTGGGGTGGTTCGGGGGGATGCAGTGTCAGCCCGGCACCCTGTTCCCCGACGTGGCCATGGGCAAACCTGAAGGGATTCGAACCGAGGCGCTCACGGGCGGGACTGGTCATTGCGGGCTTACCCTCGCGTGACAGGCTGCGGGCTTCCGCGGAGCGGACATGGATGGCCTGAGAGTTCCAGCAGGCAGCGTGTCGAATTCCGGAGGAGAGAGGCGTCCAGAGAGCCGTAGACTGGCGCCCAGTTCGAGACGCTAGTTGAGTCGGGGGTCGCCTTCGTCGGCGGGGAATGTCTTGCCCAGCCACTCGAATTCGTTAGGCAGGATGCTGTGCAGGGTGGTCGCGATTTCGCGCCACTGGTCGCGCTCGGCGGCGACCTCCACCAGGCGTGTTTGCAGGTACTGGATCACCAAGGATGCTTGGATCTCGGCGCGCTGCTCAACGGCTTCATCCAGATCCTCAAGCTCTTCACGGACGCGTTCCGCTGCAATCCGTATCGGCAGGCCCTCATCCTGGTGGAGCTGCTCCAGCCGTTTCAGGATGGCCAATGCTTCCGTGCTGAATACGCGACGGTTTCCCTTGTCGCGACGCTGATAGTCGTCGAGCAGTCCGTCGAGCGCGTCAATGCGAGACCGAACGGCACGTTCGGACAGGCCCAAGGCGTTCGCCAACTCTTTGAGCGTTGCCATGACCGGGCCATTATAGGCGCGGGCCGGAATCCTGGCCACCCGGCGGCGACGCCGTTTGATATCCCCTATCGCTAGGGCGCAGTGGCCATGGAATGAGCCTAGGGCACGCTGCTCCCCGACTGCACGATCGTCAGGCTCAGCCGCACCAGGATGTTCGGTGGCGTGGGGTTGTTGGTGATGTCCAGGTAGATCATGCCATAGGGCACACAACAGGGGATCGACTCCAGCGTCGGGCAGCAACCCCAACATCCGCACCAACACGGCCAGGCGACACACGGCGGTGCCTGGATGTTGATGTAGTGGTCCACCTCTCCGGCGACGTCCGTGACGATCACGAGGCGATAGAGCCCTGTGGGAACAGGATTGCCCCAGACATCCTTCTGGTCCCAGGTCATCACGTAATAGTGCCCCTTGGGCTCCGCGAAGACCTCCCCGTAGATCACTGTGCTCTCGAACGTCTCCACGCGCCAGGCGACGATCCCGGGCACGGGGCACGTCGGACACTCGAAGAAGTAGTCCCCGGGAACGACCAACTTGAACTCGATCGGATTGGTCACATAGAAGCCTGCGAAGCACTCCGGATCTCCGACGATCGCATTCGTTCCGCAATCGCACTGACCGAGCGCCACACCAGAGAGGACGAAGACCAAGAGGAAAGCGAGGAACACCGTACGTCGCACGAGTACCACCTCCGCTGCAGATATGGGCACCGCATCCGGGAGCCGCGCGTGGACGCGCCGCGCCACAAGATCTACACGTCAGAAGCGCAGTCGGTTCCGTGGCTCAGTCTCGCGATCAGCCGGACGTCAGCCGAATCAGTCCGACGATCGCGTCGTAGGCGAAGCGACCACCGAACCCAATCAGCGCGATGGCGCAGATGGCCGCGATTCCGAGGCCGATGCGTCCTCCCAAGAGCTGCTTCCCGCGGAACGACAGGTAGGCAACAAGGCTGCACCACACGAGATCGCACAGCCAATGTCCGATGGCGAAAAGCGCGAAGCCCAGAGCGCCGTGTACGGCTGAACGCGACACCAGCGTCGCCCCCACGGTAGCCCACCACAGGAGGAAGTACGGGTTGCCCGCGCTGAGCGCAGCGCCTGCAGCCAGCGGCGAACGCCGGCTTGCGAGGCTTCTCGTGTCGCCGGCCCGCAACCCTCGCAGCATGCCGATGCCCATCCACAGCAGGAAGAGGCTGCCGGCGAGGCCGATGGCGACGCGCACCGCGGGGATCTCGAGGATCGCACCGAGACCGAACAGAAGGCCGATCATCAGTGGGACCTCGACCAATCCGTGTCCGAGAGCGACGAGCACGCCCGCATACGGCGAACGTGTCCCCTCTCCCGCGGTCACCGCCGTCATCGGCCCCGGGGCAATCACCCCGGACAACGAGATCGCCATCGCCTCGCCAAGGAACCCGACGAGTCCCATCTCCCCTTCCCTTCCGTTCCTCGATCTGTCCCTGACGACCTGGAGCCGAAACGATGCCGCATCCTACGGCGCAAGGCAACGGTAACGCGCGACCCGTCTCAGGGCTTGCCCACGGTATGCCGTTGGGGGCTGAACAGCGCATGCCTCGCCAGCGTGGCCATCGCCTCGTCGATGGCGTCCATCGGGTCCACTTCCGCGTGCAGCTCGAGCACGGCGGGGACGGATATGGCGGCGCTCCTGAGCCAGGAGCTCACCGCATCCCAGTCGATGGTGCCTTGTCCCGGAATACGGTGGTCATCCGCGCGCCCGTCGTTGTCGTGCAGGTGCAGGTGTCTTAGCACATCACGGTATCTCTCCAGATAGCCGAGCACCGGATCGCCAGGGATATCTCGGGATGTATGGGCATGTCCGATATCGATACAGATTCCCAGATTCGTCGTCTCCGGATCGTCACCCATCTCGTCGAGGATCCTGTCCAGCGCCCACGCGCCGTCCGACGAGTTCTCGACCCACAGTCGGACGTTCCGCGATGCAGCGTGCTCAGCGAGGCGCTTAACCAGTGGCACGCGCAATTGGCTGCCGCGCTTCGTCAAGCCCAGCCCTCCGACGTGGAGGATCAGCGCGTGGGCGCCGATGGCCGCCGCCAGATCGATCTGCGCGCGTAGCGCGGTTGGATCCCACCGCCAATGGGCGTAGGAGGAATGCATTGTGGTGAAGGCGGACCCGCTGCAGACCGCCCGCGTTCTGGCAAGCACGTCTCCAGCGAGCTCAGGCTCGCCTCGCCCTCGCTGCGACCACACTTCGACCCCGAGCCCGGCGGCCACCACCTTCGAGCACGCCTCGGCGACGGTTGGCCAGTTCTCCCGCGGGCGGTGATAGAAGAACCCCTGGATGCTGGCGCCGGGAGTGATGTGCCGGCGGCTACCCATCAGCGCGGGATCTCCTCCCGGCTCTCGCTGAAGCGAATCCCGAGCTTGGCGAGTTCGGTGAGGATCGGCTCGTACAGCTGCGGCACGACGGGCACCTGTACGCCGGTCAGGTCGGTCTCTCCCTGGAGAATCATCCGCGCACCGATCGCCGCGGGTAGGCCAACAGTGCGCGACATGGATGTGTCGCCATCCGGGATCCCGAAGTCGATGAGGGTCGAGGTGATCCGCTCCCGGCGATCCGCGTACTCGACGTCGAACTCGTGCTGCATGACGAGCATGTCACGCTCCCCCGGCCCGTAGCGCATCCGGTCGAGCATCAGGTGGGCGAGGGCATCAAGCCGTGTCGGCGTCCCCGTAGGGATCACCTCGTCGGAGAACAGTCCCAGCCAACGCAGATCGGAGATCACCTTCGATGACGGGGCGACTCCGAGGAACGCTGCGGTGTCGCCCTCCACGCTTCCCGCTTCGGATGAGGAAATCAGCTGCGCGGCGAGGTTACAGTAGCGCTGCCCCGCGAGGCCCTCCCGTTCTTCGTCGTCGAGGAGGCCGAGATCGGCGATCGCCTTCAAGCTGTCGCACCATCCGGGGTAGCGCAGCGTCCCACGGAACATGGTGCGCACGCCCTCGATGCCGTAGCGTTCGATGTACGGCAGCGAATCCCGATTGGGGTAGACCTCAAGCGTTCCGAAGCCGGCCACGTCCGCGGGTCGGTGATGCGTGAACAACTCCGCGCCGGGAACCTCGACGATCTGTGCATCCCTCAGGTAGCGTGCGGGGTTCCTCCCGGCGAGCAATACGCCTCGCGGAGCCCAGGAGAACTTGTACCCGAGGGGATTGTCGTTCGCCTCCGGCGCTGGCAAGCCGCCTGTGTTCGAGGTGAACGAGGCGATGGTTCCGCCCTCCGCCTTGACCCTGTCGATCACCGCCATCGCAGACATATGGTCGATCCCGGGATCGACCCCAACTTCGTTGAGGAGGATCACGCCGGCCTGGCGCGCGGCATTGTCGAGCCCCTGCATCTCCTTCTTGACGTAGGAGGTGGTGACCATCGGGACGCCGTGCTTGACACAGAGGCCGGCGACCATAGGGTGATGGACGTACGGAAGCAGGCTGACGGCAAGATCCGCGTCGCGAACAAGCCCCTCTACAGCGGAAGCATCCTGCACATCCAGGGCGAGGGCCTTCCCGTTCTCCGCGCTTCCGATGAGGCGCTCGGCCTTGGACCGGGTGCGGCTCGCCACGATCACCCGGAATCCATCCACACTCAGCAAGTATGAGACCAGTGGTCCGGCGACGAGGCCCGCACCCAACACCAGGATGTCTTTCACAGTCGAGCTCCTTTGCGTGTATCCGATCGGATCGGTTTGGACAGCCGATCGTACTACGTCGGGAGATGGCCTTCGAGATGCCGGTACGGCGGAGACAGCGCGCCCCTGTAGACGATCGTTGCTCGCTGCAGTTCTCGGGATAGGCCGCTTGACTCCAGTTCGCCTTCGAGCGACGCGCTGGCGATCGACGGCACGAATCGCGTGAGGATTTCACTGAAGAACGTCGATGCTTCGCGGGGCAGCTCGCTGGGGAGAATCTCCACGGCGAGCACCACCGGGCCGTCCCCGGCGACCCCGGGGATCGCACAGTCCCGGGCCGCATCGTAGACGTATACGGGGTCGTCAGGCTCGGTGGCTTTGAGGGTGATTTCCACGGCCCCTTCCACGTCGCAGCTGATGTCGCCGATGACCCGTAGCCGCCTGCTCGCGCCGACGCCACGCGCCCACGACTTGGTGACGAGCCGCGGCGCATCCGGGGTCCAGTAGATACAGTTCATGAGCACGTCCAGATGGGGCAAGTAGCGTTCGAACGTGCTGCGGTAGTCGCGTGGATCGGCGAAGAACTGCTCCAGATGGAACGCAGCGCCATCGGCGCGCGGCTCCACCGTGTGTTCCTCCCGGAACACGACGGCCCCTACGGTGTGGCGATCCACCAGTGCCGGCGCCTCGCCGGCGAGCAACGCCTCGGGCGACAGCTGGCGGACCGGAAGAAGGCCGAGGATCTCCTGCGCCCCGCGGGAGACATTGCCGTAGCCGGCGATGCCGATGAGTAGAGGCGAAATGGCCTCGGGCAACCCGTTGCTGACGATGGCAGTTCCGACCTCGCGCATCGCGGTTTTTGCCGCCTTCAGATCCGGGTAGTCGAGCGCGCGCCGCAGCGCGGCAAACGGGCTATCGATTCCCTCCTCCGACAGCCGTCTCCCCAGGGCCCATAGCGCGTCGATCATCCCCGCAAGGCCGGCGTAGTTGCCGAAGAAGATAAGGCGACGCCCCGCGTCGTCGACGATCCGCTCGTAGTCGATGAGCGTGCATCCGCGTTCGATCAGGCGTGCGAGCATCGGCATGTTGTGCGCCTGTCCCTTGATCGTGTGGGAGAACAGGACGTACAGCGTGTCGGACGCAATGGCATCCACCGGCAGTTCCTTGAGCCCGAGGATGCGGTCGCAGCCGCGGAGATTCTCGACGACCGGAACCCCTGCGCGACGGTACTCTTCTTCGCTGAACGCGCGCTTGGATGATCGTTGCACCACCAGATCGATCCCTTCGTCACGCAGCGCGGCTGCATCGGAGGGCACAATGGGAACCCTGCGCTCCCATGCGTACATGTCCTCTTCGCGGATACCGATTCGGTTCATTGCCAGCCTCCTGACGATCAGGATCGCCTCCGGAAAACGCGGAACGAAACTGCCTCGCGCTAGCGGGCCGCCCAGCAGTGGTGGGCGGCCTTCCCCTCCGGCGTCAGATACAGCCAGTCAAACAGTGCGCGAACGTCCTCGTGGAACGTCTCTCCCGCCGACGTGAGCCACGCGTTCAGCGTGTCGAGCGCCCCGCGCAGCGTCTCGGCACTGGGAGCGTCAATGGCCGCGTCCAGGGCGACGCGAGGTTCGTCACACGCTCCCGCCAGGTCGAGTTCCTCCTTGGCCCAGTGCCAAGGCATCGGCCACAGCTGCATCTGGAGGAACTGCAGCTTGACCAGCGCGCGTCGCGCCTCTCCAAGGAGGAGTTGCACATTATCCTGAGACTGAGATGTGCGCTGGAGGGTTTTGCGTCCTCGGGCGATCCCTTCGTAGACCTCCAGGTAGTGAACCCGGATGCGCGCTTCCCGTACGTGTTCGGGGAGTTCCGCGAGACGCTCGATGAGCGGGCGAAGGATTCCCTGCGGATCGTGCAGCACGATGGCGTGCTGGTATGAGCCGTGGAACACGTCATGCGGCGAGTCGACGTGGCTTTCCAGCTCGGAAAGCGGCCTGAGGTAGAACTCATGGTCCACCCGCCGTGGCGGGCCCTCGTCCATGGTGAACACCAGCAACTCCTCGCGCGGGATGCTGGGGTAGGCCTCGTTGGCGATGATGACCTCGAAGTCGTAGTCGGACAGACGGTCTCGATAGGGGCGGGTCGACGAGCCGAGGACGTAGATTCCGAGAACGTCTCGTCGCACGGTGTACGGCTTGATCAGCTCTCGCGCACGATCCAGGGCGGCCTCCCTCGGTCCAGCGGCAAGCACACGCCGCCGACGGTAGTCATCGACGGCGAATCGTGGTGGGTGGTAGAGGACTCGAACCTCTGGCCTCATGCACGTCAAGCATGCGCTCTCCCAGCTGAGCTAACCACCCCTCTCAACGCGCTGGAGGCGGCGAGCGGATTCGAACCGCTGAATCAGGGATTTGCAGTCCCTTGCCTTTCCACTTGGCTACGCCGCCATGCCGACGGGATTATAGGTTCGTCCCGAAGGTCGGTCAATCAAGAAACTGCTCCGGTGGCGGACTCCCCGGCGCCGGCCGACGGATTGAGCGTTCTCTTCGATTGTAGAAAGGAGGGGCATGTATTATACTGTATCCTAGGTGCATGCAACGAGCGTCTGGCTGTCGGTCCCGGTGACAGGAGGTACTCATGGAATGGGGCATACGGCCGATCGGTCGTGCAGTCGCTATCGGATGTGCGATCGGCGTTCTGTCCTTCGCGGCGTTCGCGGAGCAGCTAACGGTGATCGTTGAGAAAGGCCCGTCGCAGGACGATCCAACGAACGACGCGTGCATTGCCTTCACCGTCGCGTTCTCGGAGCCGGTAACGGATTTCACAGCGCTGGATGTGGAGCTGTCGGGCACGGCGGGCGCGAGTGTGATCGAGGTGCAGTCGGCGCCGCCGTGGGATGGTGCGACCTACACCCTCAAGGTGTCGGGCATGGGCCAGGACGGCACAGTAATCGTCGCGGTTCGGGCTGCGACATGCCGCGCGCTTTCCGACGGTGGGTGGAATCTCGCGTCGACTAGCGAGGACAACGACGTGCTGTTCGACACCACGGCGCCGGGCGAGCCGGACGACCGAAGCCCGCCGGACGGCGCGAGCTTGGCGACGACGCACCCCATCTTCTCGTGGAGTGCCTCCGAGGATCCAGGGGGCAGCGGCGTGAAGAACTACCGCATCACCGTCACGGGTCCACTTCACCGCGACTACTACACCGGGAATACCTCCTATGCCCCGACGTTGCGGGAAGGTGCCTATCTGTGGCGGGTCATCGCTCGCGATCATGCGGGAAACAGCGGGGGAGGTGGGTGGCATCTGCTGATCCTGGACACGACGCCGCCGGTCTTTGCTGATCTGCCCGCGAACCTCGTCGTGGATGCCGAACTGGGCCGGCGCTCGGCGCGTGTCTCGTGGGCAGAGCCCACTGCGACAGATGCGCTGTCTGCGGTGCTGCCGCTGGCCGCAAGTTGCTCGCCGGGGGAACGTTTCCGGGCTGGGACGACCACGGTCACGTACGCGGCGGTCGATGCCGCAGGCAACGAGAGCTTCGCGTCGTTCGATGTGACCGTTCGTGTCCCGCAGATCGATGTCATCCCCGAGGCCGAGGCGGGGTTTCTCGAGAGGGACTCGGAGGGGCCGGACGGCGTCGAGCCATCTGGCGAACTCCCGATCTCGGCTGCCTACGGGATTGGCGAGCTTATCCGAGGCGGATTCACGCTCGTTGCCGCGACGGGAGAGCCGCTCACGCGCGCAGCTGTGATTCTAGTCCTGTATGGCGTCGAGGTGGGGACTGCGTTCGATGTCCGCACGCCGCTCGATGTCCGGGTTCTGCGCTGCGGACGACGGGAAGACGTCTACCGCTTTGCCGTGGAGACGAGCGATCTCCTTCCAGGTCTGTACGACCTGCGCTTCGGCTTCCCTGACGGCAGCGTCTTGTGGATGCGAGTCCTCCTCGATCTTGGGGAAGCGTGATGGCGAGGAACGGCTTCAGCGAAGCTCGCATAAGTGTCCTGAAGGTCTTCACATCGACCGCGAGATACCGTATAGTGAGGTTCTCGACAATGGCAAACCGTCCGCGAGGGCGGGACGCAAAGCCACGGGCCTTGTTGGTGGCAAGGTAGCCGGGCTACCGAAGGCGGAGGAGTGGGCATGGTACCGGCTTTCGGGCTTTGCGTGGTAGGGTGCACTGGACGCCTCATCAGGGGCGTTTTCTCTTTGAGCCCGTAAGCGCAGTCTCTATGTTGTTCCATTCCGGTTGACGCGAGGACGTGCAGGCGCCGTAGGCGCGCGGGAGGGCGATGAACCGGTCGGTCGAACGATGATGTAGAGAAGAAGGGCACACCCCTGGACCCATGGCAACCCGTTGGCGCGGAGAGCTTCAGGTCAGGTTGTGCGCCCCTTCTGTTTCGCATTGTCGTACGTCCGCACTGCTGGCAAAGGACATAGGTTCCCTTGAGCAGGGAGCGTTCTCTCCTCGGGAGCCAAGTCTGGAGTTGCAGGCGGGGAGCACAGCCGACAGGAGTGCGGAGGGCATCGAGGAGGCGGCGGTATGGGGCATCGGAGCGAAGAAGGGCGCACGGCTCTACGTTCCCGGTTGATGCGGCACGCAGTTGCTGTGGCGCTTCTGCTTGGGATGACGGTGGGAGGGCTTGCGTCTGTACTGGCGGCAACGATCCCGCTCACAGGAGGTCTGGGCGCAACGCTTGACATCTCGGGCAACTACGGCTTGAACGTTGTGATGATGCCTATCCCAGCCACGTTGATCAACGAGATCAAGCTTGACACGCCGGCGGAGCTCACCTTGCTGAAGTTCGGCATCGAGGCATGGGGGCACGTGGATGTCGCGTTCTGCAATCTCCTCGTATCCTTGGATTCGGCGATCAACATCGCTGGGCTGGAGCGGCTCATCCTTGTGATGGACGCTCCCCTCGGGCCCTTTCGCATCAAACCGGAGATCTGGTTCGCCACGCCGTTCGAGTCGGTGGTGGACGTCAACCACTTCCCGAACAGCGTCATCATCCCACCTGGTGACATGCTGTTCGTGAAGACGCGTTGGACGCTGACCACGACTGTGGACGCACTGGACATCATGTACCTGTTCATGATGGAAGACGTCAACTTCCCTAACCCGAGTGCGGACTACCCCGAGCTGTGGTATGGGAAGCAGAGCCAGTCGTTTGGCGTGGGACACATCTTGACGATCGAGTGCGAGCCGTGTCCCGGTGTCAAGCTCAAGAGCACGACGAGCTGGTGCGCTGACTGGGGCACGAATGCTGTGAAGGGGTACTCGGCGTCCGGGCGGGTGTTGCCGGAGTGCGGGGATTGCATCAGCGCAAGCTGTGCCACGTTCAACGAGACGATCTCCATCACCGGGCTCAGGCTTTTCTGTGACATCCCGATCTGGTTGCGATTCACCGTTACCCCCGGGTTCGTGCCGTTCTTCTCGTTTACCGGTGGCGGGAGCTACACGATCTACGACGGATTCGTCCTCAGCACGTCGTTCACGTTCATCCCATTGACACTGGGCGGCTTCACGTTGAGCACCACGATCGGCGACTGCCTGGATGCGAGCCTTGTCTTCAGCGAGCAGATGCAGTTCAAGTCCGCGAGAGTGTCGTACAGCACCGCCCTCGATCTCGGCCTCATGCGGGCGACGTTTTCCGGGAACGCCTCGCTCATCACCGGTATCGGGCTGAGTCAGATGAGCTTCGCCTCGTCTCTCACCCAGGGGCTGTTCTCCTCGGGTGTCAACCTCAGCATCACCAACCAGGCGTCGCGACTGCGATTCTCCGCATTGAGTTTGACGATCAGCTACAACCAGACGCCGATGACGTTCTCCGCTGGGATTGTCTTCGGACGCACAGGGTTACGACAGATGAGTATCAGGGCAGGGGTGGTGTTCTAGGATGGCCACGAACAAGCATCAACAGTCATCAATGCGAGGGACCGTGGGTTTCGCGCGTGTGGGTCGATTCTCGAGAAGCGCGAGGGCTGCCTTTCTCACTGGGAGCATCGCGCTGTTCCTCTGCGTGGCGTTGGGCTTCACGGCGCTCGCTCAGGATGCGACGTCCATCACGATGAGCCTGAATCCGACAGGGACGATCTGTGCCGGACAGCTGGTCACAGTCACGGTGACGGTACACAACGATGACGATACCGATGATCCCACGGGGACGCTCAGCTTCAGCCTGACTCAAGGTTCTGGCTCGTTGTCGAGCGCCTCCTGCACCCTTTCAGGGAACGGGAATGGCTCGTCAACCTGTTCGTTCAGCTACACCCCAGCTTCGGCACCGCCGAACCAGCACCAAATCAGCATCGCGTATGTTCCCACGGGTGCGTTCCAGGCGTCCAGTGGGACAGTTTCGATTCAGGTCCGGCTGTGTACCGTGACCACGGTGATGGGCTCGGAGACGCCACTGATCGTAGGGAATCCGGCGGTCTACGTCGTGACCGTTCAGGAACCGGCCACGGGGAAGATCCCCACGGGCACGGTGAGCTTCTACCTGACCAATCCGCTGGGAGGGGGCTCGTTCACCCCAGCGAGCGGACCGATTGCGCTCAATTCCGTCGGCCAGTGCACCTTCACCTACACCCCGGCGAACGGGAGTGTCACACCGCACACGATCCACGCTGTCTACAACCCCTCGGGGTCGTTCGCGACCAGCGATGGCTACTACTACCAAGCGGTCGTCAAACGGGCGGCCGACATCTCGCTGATGTGCACCCCCGGCACGCAGTACATCAACGCCCCGATTGTCTGTGCCGTGCACCTTGAGGACGACACCACGGAGGGGACGGCATCGATCCCCTCGGGAACGGTGACGTTCAGTGATGGCGGGAAGAACGGGGTGTTCACCCCGGCGGCTGCAGGGGACACGTACACCCTGGATGGTAGCGGAAACGCGACGGTCACCTACACCCCTGGGCCCGGAGATGCGGGTCCCGTGGCGATCACCGTGACGTATGGAGGCTCTGCGGTGCATGCCGCATCAGCGAAGAGCGAGACCATCGTTGCTGAGCTTCGGCCCACGAAACTTACACTGGACGGCTGCGACAGCATTGTTGTCAATCAGACCTGCGGCTACACCGTTGTAGTGGAGGATGCCGCGGGTGTTGGCGCACCGGTGAGCCCCACCGGTGTTGTGAGCATCACGCGACCGTACCCGCCGGGGGGGGTCATCCTCAGCCCTCTGTCTCCGTTGTCATTGACCGTGCTGGGCAGTGGGCTCCCCAGCTATGCCCTGTTCAACTACACGCCGACCTACGTCAACGATCCGGCGGGTCAAGACCTGGTTCGGGCTGACTACATCCCAACCACCGGTCCGACTGCAGTCCACGCCACAAGCAATGCGGGTTACGCACAGCCGGTGCAGCGACGCCCAACGGAGACGTCAGTCAGTTGCTCGTCGACAGCCCTTGGTTGTTCCTGTTCGGCGACGGTGACCGATCCGGACACCCCGCCGGGAACCCAGGCGTTCCTGCAGGGTCACCTATTGCTTCTCGGGGCGACGAATCTGGTGATCGACAATACCTTCCCTTGCTATAGCGTAGTTTCAACCGGTCCGCAGACCACCTGGACCTGGTGCATGGAGACACTGGGATGCGCGGACGGGAACTGCTCGGACGATCTCAATGTTCCCGTGACGGTGCGCTACGTCTCGGAGAACACGATTCATCTCGATTCGACGGGCTCCGTAATGTGTGATCGCTCCGACCAATTCACGCCGGATCCCGGTGGGGGGAGCACTGGGGCGAACTGCACCGATGGGTGTGGAGACGGTGGCCTCGACATTCAGGCCCTGATCGTTTCCAACAACACGGCGAAGTACGTCATGGAAGGGGTCGTCCTGGCGTTGGACATCGTGGACATTCCCGTCAGTCTGATTCCGAACCCGGTGTGGTGTGCAGGTCTTGGCGTATGCTCGGGAAGCGAAGTGCCCATCCAGGAGATCATTCTCGCCGTCACAGCAGCTGCGAAGGTGATTCTCAACACAGCCATCTACGCGCTCGACAAGGACCTGGATGGCGACGGCCTGAGCTCGGATATCGAGGATCTCATCTTCGGTCCTTTCCCCAGCCCGGGGGCGAATGACCTGATCTACGACTCCGATGGCGACGGGATGAGTGACGGCGATGAGATTGCCGCTGCCGGCGGTTTCTTCGGAGGGAGCCGGCGGCCGAATCCGATGTTTCCGGACAGCGATGAAGATGGAATGACCGACGGCTACGAAGCCGATGCAGGCCAGACTGACTTCTGTATCGCTGATACAGACTGCGATGAGATCCCCGACGGGGTGGAGGTCGGCACCCGCAACTTCGTCGATGACGACGGCGCGTTTCCCAACGCGTGGTTCAATAGCTTGGCGGAGGTTGCAGCGTTTGGCGGTCGAGCCGGGTTTATCGCCGGGATCGATGTCCGCGATCAGCTCAGCGCCACGGATCGCGACACCGACGGCGATGGCCTGACCGACACCCAGGAGTGGAGGCCGGGGATCGGCTTCGATGAATTCGACGGCTACGCCAATGATTCGGACTCCGATGGAGATGGCCTGATCGATGGTCTGGACATCGAGTCCGACCTGCCCGATGCGTCGGACAACGACGGCGAGCTGTTCACCGACACGATCCACAGCATCGCTGATCCGGATTCCGATGGCGATGGGCTCCTCGATGGCGAGGAGTACCACATGACGGGCACGGACTGGCTCGATTGGGACACCGACGATGACGGGCTCAGCGATTACGAGGAACTGCGCACGTACTTCACCGATCCGTTCCAGCCAGACACCGACGGTGACAATGCGTCCGGGATCATCCCCTTCCGACCGGTCGCAGCGACGCTCCCCGGATACGTCGGCGACTACGGGCTGATCCTGTTGGGCTCGGATGGTGAGGAGGCGTTGAGCCGCACCGGTCTCGATCCGTTCGGATCCCTAGGCGATCAATCGGATCCGCTGAGCAAGGACACGGACGGCGACGGTTTGCGCGACGATGTTGAGTTCGCCCCGGGCTGCAACTGCGCACCTGGGGGTCCGTCGAACGACGGGTACGTGAACGACGCGGACTCGGATGATGACGGTCTGCAGGACGGCGTGGAGTATCAGCGGTTCGCGGTGGATCGGGGCGTGGATGAGGTCCTTGGAGCGGAGGGGAACGACGGGGAGCTGTTTGACGACACGGTCTGTGGGATCTGCGATCCGGACTCGGACGGGGACGGGTTGTCCGACGGCGAAGAGGAGCGGACGGGGACGGATCCGCTGGACTGGGACACGGACGACGACGGGTTGAGCGACGCGGAGGAGTTGCAGACGACGTTCACGGACCCGAACGACGCGGACACGGACGGGGATCTAGCGGATGGGAACATCCTGTTCCGGGAGACGGACAAGGTGCCGGTGCTGGAGGGGTACGAGGGGACGTTCGATGCCGTGGAATGCAGCTCCGACTGCGAAGAGGCACTGAGCTGGTCGTGGCAGGGAGCGTTTGTCGGGGATCCACTGGACGAGACGGACCCGCTGCAGCAGGACACAGATGGGGACAGTCTGACGGATGCGGTGGAGTTCGTACCGGGGTGCGGGAACACGTCGAACGACGGCTATGCGAACAGCTTTGACTCGGACAGCGACGGGTTGCCGGACGGGGAAGAGATCAACAACAGCCTTGCCGGGAACGACGTACCCGAAGCTGGTGTTGGCACGGTGTTTGGGAACGACGGGGAGCTGTCGAACACACCGGGAGCGGGGACGCAGGACACGATCTGCTCGATGTGCGACCCGGACTCTGATGACGACGGGTTGCGTGACGGCGAGGAGGATTTCGCGATCGAGCAGCATCTGGATTGGGACTTTGACGATGACGGTCTGTCGGACCGCGAGGAGCTGGAGGTGTTCTTCACGGATCCGTTTGTCGAGGACACGGACGGGGACATGGCGATGGGGAACATCGCGTGCCGCGCTGCGGC
>Ga0272441_10009409_pt1 | contig 15114 bp, 13 predicted proteins | sample SSMProp6N_FD_193582 | JGI IMG/M metagenome (GOLD analysis project Ga0272441, IMG submission 193582) | Marine sediment archaeal communities from Little Sippewissett salt marsh, Falmouth, MA, United States - SSM-Prop-6N | ecosystem: Environmental > Aquatic > Marine > Wetlands > Sediment ... | reverse complement strand
TTCTTCTTTGAGGGGTGTTTTTGGTTGTGTCCCGGTTTTTGATTTGTCTGTTGAGGGTTGTCATAATTTTTTTGTGAATGTTGATGGTAATGTTGATGTCTTGGTTCACAATCAAGACTATGACGTTCCAAATGAACCTTTTCCTCCAGTCCCTGAGGGAAACATAACTCTTCATACTCCCAGCCCTGGCGAAAATTATACTGGTTATCCATACAAAATTACAATAGATAATATTGATACTAACAATACTATTTCGCCTGCTAGTGGAGATACAAATTTCACGTTTTTAAGGTTTAACTGGTCGTTCTATGCTAATAGAATCTACTTATCAGATTGGATTAATTTTTCGGGTGCAGATTCAAATCCATATACTCTTGCCCCATATGTAGGTTCGTATGGTTTCAATGTGATTAATATTTCTATGCCTGCGCCTATTTGGTTTTCAAACCGTGGTCTTTATAGTCTCACTGTTCAAGTAAATGTTAGCAATAATAGCTGTCAAAAACATTATTATAATCTAAGTAAGTGGAGTGATCCATTTTATTGTTATGTTGATTCTGGTGTTATTTTTCCTAATGATGCTTTAGATGTGTTTACAACCATATTCAATAATCAATATAAGTCATCTGATATAATTGATAACGTTACTGTTGACCCACTGGAAGCTTATATTTTTGATGTCAACATTCCTACTTTAAAACCTGAGTTAACTGGTGCTGTTCGCATAGATCTTTATAATAGTACCCGCTCTATAGGTGATGGTCCAGGTAATTTCACTCGTAATGGTAGTTTCCCTGTTGGTAGAATATGGATATTTGATATGGGTGTTATCAACTATATATTGCCATATTACGATGGTACCTATAAGATTGTCATGGAAAATGGTGGAACATTTTTAATATCACCTGAAGGCGAATCACGTGTTTTAGATAACATAGGTTTTTATGAGACATCGGATTCGATTTCTATGAGAGTTATATCAATAAAACGTTTTGAAGATGAAAGTTATCTCGCTCGTGGATCTGGTGAATGTGTTTTTAGATTCGAAAACACTCATAGTTATGGGAGGGAGTTTGGGGATAATTTTGTTTATAATTTTACTATTAAGATTTATGGTAGTAACTCTGATGTTTTATTGGAATACATGGAGCGGAGATTTGATTTTATAAGAGCTGATGAAGATACTCTACAGTATGACTCTAGTGATGGAAAGAAATTACTTCTTATTAATAGTATATTGAAGGCTAATGTGGAGAGAATATTAAGTTAAAAAGGTGTTAGATGTTGAGGTCTCTAAGAAATAATCGTGCTGTTTCACAGGTTTTTGCTTATATGTTAGCTCTTGCTATTACCAGTGTTTCTGTAACTGCTTCTATACTTGTTATGACTACTACTGTTGATCAGAAAAAGGATAAAATAGCGGATAATGTAGCTGAGCAGATTGCTAACTACGTTGCAGATGCTATACTTGATCTTCGTACTATAAGAGAGGCCTATCCTAATGCTAATTATTCAAAAGTTTTAGATATTCCAACTGATTTAGTTAGTCCTTCTTATAGATATATTGTGGAGATTTGTGATAAAGGTGTTTATGTAAACTCAACAAATGGTAAGGTTTCTAGGATGGTAGGGCTTCTTAATACTTCACAGACTCAATTTATGACAATTAATGGTAGAGTTAATAGCCGTGCTGGTGCGTTAAAAGTTTATGCTAATAAAACTGAATATGTTTATAAGTTTGATTTCGGACCTGAAAACTCTACTATGCCTATTCTGAAGAAAGAGGGATACGCTAAAATTTCACATTTATGTAACTATAGTTACCCCATACTGTGGGATAGATGGCTTCAAGGTGAAGATATCACAAATATCTTTGGTGTTCAGTGGGATATTAATGATTGGAAATATAGAACAGCAATAACTGTGACTAACCCCGCTGATGAGGCTATTGATAATTATCAAATAATGGTTAGATTGGATCCATCTAATTTTGATTACAAAACTGCGAATTATAACGGTTCTGATATTAGATTCATAGGAAATACAAGCCGTCTTGATGATGATCCAGATGAATTGGATTATTGGATTGAAGTATGGAAGCCACATGATACTCTTACTTCTAGAATTTGGGTGGAACTTAATAGCCTACCAGCTGATGGAACTACTATTTATATGTACCATGGATATGAAGGTGCGCAAGCTCTTCCATCAAATAGTAGCGGTACAAGAACTTTTGATTTCTTTGAAAATTTCACTAGTTTTGATGGTTCTAAATGGGCAGAAGTTCAAGGTTCTCCTCCTTGTGCTTCGGAGGTCGTAAATGGCACTTTGCATTTGAAGGGTAATGTTTCTATAAGCACCAATGCTTATACGACCCAGGAAAATCCTGCTTGCATTATTGAAACTAAAGCACGTGCTATAGAGTATTTTAAATCTAGTCTAAATAAATATCAAATGGAAGCTAGTATGTTTGCTAGATATGAAATAGATGCAGATCCTCGTGTTTTTTATTTTTCATCAGGTAAAAACCTTGAAGACATTCCAATACCTGGTAATCAATATTTATATTCTGATTTAGCTATACTGGCCAAAGATGATGGTGGAGGGGATGTATTGTTTCAATCCAGTGGTATAACTGATGGAGCCTCTGTTGATAAATCTTTAGCTGATGAAGATTGGAAAAGACTAACTTTTATTTTAAACTCAACTGATTTAGTAATTGCTAGATATGATTATGGTTCTTATGTGAAAGAAGAATCGGTTTTTTGGGATATTTCTGACTGGGGAGCGGCTGCCAATTTAGCAGGTTATTTTGGTTTAATTACTAATCATCATCTTGCTGAGGCCTATTATGATTGGGTATATGTTCGTAAATACTTGGGTAATCTATCAGGAAGTACAAATGAGGAGCAATTTCCAACGGCCTATGTGGGTGGTGTTACCTCTAACTATTATTATCACTGGGATCATAATGGTATTAATGTTGAGAATGGGGATTTACAATCAGTTACTAATTATACTTTAAGCGGTACTCTTAGTAAAGACTATGTTAATAGTAGTACACATAATGGAAAATTCTGGATTAAAAATCTATTACCAGATCAATATTATACAATTGTTTTGACAATGGGTATTCGTAATGAGTCTCATATAATAGATAATGTAACACTTTTAGCTAACTCTGAAATAATTGAAGGTGATATAGATATTGATAAAGGTGGCTATGAAAGCTTCTTTTTTGTAGTTAAACCTGATGCTAATGGTAAAATAGCAATTCAAATTAATGATATTGATAACCCTGCAGAGGGTAAGTTCTGGTGGAATATTTGTTGGATGACAGTTGAAAAAGGTATACGTGCTATATATGCTAGTGAGGGTGGTAGATAAAATGATGAGGGATAACTCTGCTCAGATGGAAGTATTAGAATCGATACTTATGATGGGTATGATATTTGTAACACTTTTTTTTGCACAGAACTTAGATACAGCGTTTTATGAAACTATTGGTGAAAAATCCATAATTACTAATGATGCAGAGACTGCTCTTAAATCTCTGGATAACGATCCTGATTTTGAGTATAGTAGTAAACTTGTTAGATATATTGAACAGGGAGACAATATTAGTTTCCATGGTTTTTTTTATGAAAGAATATTTCCTGCTTTAAATTACAAAGTCTATATATATAATATTTCACAGATGTTTATTGATTCCACTTTTAATGATTATGATATCGAGATTAGACAACTATGGTACGACGCGGGTAGACCCTCAGTTGGTGAAAAAGAGCAAGCTCATTGGTTTTATGTAAACAATAGTTATCTATATGAACTGGTGGTGGAGATGTGGTATATATGAGGAAATTTACTGGTGAAAATAAATCTCAGCTTATTATTCTATCAGGTGTAATTATTTCAGTTCTGATTATTGCTTCTTCTGCTGCGACTGTTGGTTTGGTTAATAGGACTACTTCTATTGAAAAAACATCATTTTTACAAACTGAATTTGATAAAGTTAGGGATAAGTTTGGTGATTATTTGGAAGATAATCTTTTTGGTAGGTTAGATGATTTAAAGTTAGTTAAAGCTTATGTTAATTTTTCTAGTGATCTTTTTTCTTATGCTTTAGCCCGTCATAATTATTATTTTTATGCAGATTTTATTGAGATTCCTCAGACGCGAGGTGTAAATGATAGTGTTGTTATTGGTTTGAGTATGTATACTAAGAAAGATTATATATATGAGAAGGTTACATATTATATTGGATAAATTAATTATTCCTGTAGTTTTTCTGTCATTTTGTAATTTTGTCACGATAGCTTTAAATACTATAGCCAATAAAGTATATCATGTCACGTAGTTGTGATTAAATGGTGAGTGAGGAGTCAAAATGAAAAAACGAAGAATATTAGAAAACATTTATGCCGGAGGTAGCGTAATTGCAGCTCCAACTGCAATTGTTATGGCTGTTGCTGTAGTATTAGCTTCTGCAGCTCCAGAATTACTCCGTGATGATAAAACTTCAGAAATAGATGAAATTGTAATGGATAGACTAGTGGAGCAACTATCAGATTCATTTTTAGGAACAGGTATAGGCAGGGATGGATCTACATCATGGGAAGATCTTGATGATGTAGAAAATGATCTTGCTTATCCTGGTTTTGGTATAGATAACGACTTCGAATATGTAGAAGATGAAGAAGGCGGTACAAGAACTCAGTATTATGCTATAGATGATCTAATAATTGAAGATGTAATTCTAGTAAATCTAACAGAGCAAGATGGATCTATCATGGATGGCTCAGGTGGCGGCGCTTTGCCAGGTGGCAGCGATGGCGATGGCGATGATGGTGATTTACCTGGTGGCGGCGATGGCGATGATGGTGATTTACCTGGTGGCGGGCCAACACCTGATGGATTCACACATAGCTACGTACAATTTATTGTTTCTAATGATGATCCAAACAATATAGCTGATAATGAGGGATTTGAATACAGAGTTGAAATATCTCCATATGAATTTACTACAGCCAGTGATCAAAAGGAGGGTAGTAATCTAGGTTATTTAGTCGCAAAGGGAAACATAACCAAACATAGTATTACAAAAGAAATGGGATCGATGCTTTTCCATTCACATTCTTTTATAAGATGTGAACTTAGCCAGTATAATGTGACTGTTACGGTTTCGCCTTTACCCAGATTATCTGTTGGAGATTTCAATTGGAGTAACAACAAATATACGATTAATATTGGATCAGGAATTATTGATCCTGAGTATAACAAACCACCAATGGAACCCAAGTGCTTTAGTGGCCCATCAGAGATACTTTTCTTACCTACTTTTGACTCTGCTGACAAGTATCCAGACTATGTGCTACAAAAAGAAGACGGAGAAAAATGTAAATATTTAACTAGTTCATATTCTAAAGACGTCTATGGAGTACAAGTTGAATATGGGGCAGTAATATATGATCTTGAAGGGGATCTTGTTAAGCTTAGATTTGACTGGAATGCAGTACAAACTGTAGATGCGAGATGGCCTGGTGAACCTCCATATGATCCAAGTGAATGGTATCCACTTGATGGACCAGTTAAACCACTTACTGAGCCATGGCCAGGGGATCCATCTGGTGCTGCGGCTCCAGGTCCTACTGTTACAGTACCTAAACTTTGGACAAGACCTGGTACATATTTCATAAAAGCTCAAGCTCAAGATTTCCCAGGTGGAAATCCATTACCAACGGATAGAAAGAGCAGATGGTCTACAGAAATAAAAGAAGTAAAGGTTATGACACCTGAAGAATGGGCAGCCAAATATATAAGCTCTGAATCAATTGTTAGTAGTTTACGTGCTCTAGATCTTTCTTCTGATAGTGATGATGAGGAACCACCAGACCCGCCAACTGTATATGATGAGTATGTGACATATGGTGCTCAACTAGTATTCCATGTTGCAGTAGTTGAACCAAAACATTCAATCATATATCAGGAAGAATTAGGTGAAATAGAACTAGGTGGTACTGGATTTGGCGGAGAAGAGGGAAGTGCACCATCTCCACCTTCAAGTAATCCTCCTGATACTGGTAACGATCCTGTAGGTAATGACAATACCGGTGGTAACTTTAATAATTATAACAACTATGGAACTGGCGGAATGGTTCTCGGAGGTATGGAAAATACGGGGCAGACAGGTGATTGTTTAGCTGAAGGTACACTGATACTAATGAAAGATGGAACAAAAAAACCTATTGAAAAATTAGAACTAGGCGACAAAGTCTTATCATTTGATTACAGCAAACAAATGAATATAGAATCAAATATCATCAAAGTATCTGAAATAACTAAAAAAGGAATCTACAATGTAAACGATGGACTACTGCAAGTCACCGGCTCACATCCACTACTCGCTAGAAAACCAGATGGAAAAATAGTTTGGACTGCAGTAACCCCAATTCAGTCAAACATGGTATACGATAAACATGCATCAAAACTTGAACTAGGAGACCAACTATTAACATCAGATGGTGAATGGGTAAAAGTAGAATCCATACAATACAAACTTGGTGAAATAAAAACATATACCTTCATGGTAGACGCAGATGCTCATAACTACTACGCTAACGGTATACTAGTAAGCAATGGTGGGGACTATGAACTCGGAGGTCAATCAGAGGGATCCTCAAAGATAACCACAGAAAAAAACACAAGATCAACTGCACCAGTTATCAGCTACCAAAAAATAGTAAAATTCGGTATGATAACAAACCGTGATAGAATAGGTAAACTACTTGGAATACCTGATTACATACATTTCAGAATATATGTAAACATGGAACTAAATGGACGATGGACCACTATACTAGACTGGCCAGTAGAACAAATAGATGCAGAAAACAAAATAGAATACGAAACAAACGTACTAATCTACAATAGCCTTGGTAACAGACAATACACATTACACCATGGTGTTCTAGGAATAGAAATAGCAAAGGGCGGAACAATAAGCTAAACTTAAAAAATAATCCACCCTTTTAATTTAATATTTAGGATCACATCCCTTCCCCCCTCTTTTTTTTCTTTTTTTGTTAATAAAAAATTTAAAATAACATCTATAGCTACCATAGCACTTAATTAAAAGGTGCAACACATAGATGAACAAAAACACATATCATTATTTAACAATAATTTTCCTAATTTTAATAACAATAACAATCTTACAACCAATAGCTACAGCAGAAAACCACGTAATCATAGAAATTTTCTATAAAGAAGGCTGTGGCACATGCGAAGAAAAAGAACCAATAATAGAAAAAATCACAGAAACCTATGAGAATATAGAGGTTAAACATCTATCAATAAGCATCCTTGAAAACAGGGACAGGATGTATAGCTATGGGTTATCAGGAATCCCATCTACTGTAATAATTAATAATAATTCTGGTAACTATTCAACCCTTTTCAGAGATGATATAACTGAAGAAAACCTAAAAACATTGATAGATTACTACCTATTAGAGAATAATACTAGTAAACCCCCAAAAATAAAAAAACATGAATTCATTGATACGCCATTTGGTAAAATAAACCTATCAGGTATATCCTTACCAGTTCTAACAATAATAATAGGTTTAATAGATAGTGTTAACCCCTGTGCATTCTTCATTTTATTGTTTTTACTCAATTTACTTCTCTATGCTAAATCAAGGAAAAGAATGTTTATCATCGGTGGAATCTTCATTTTCTTCTCAGGTTTCATTTATTTCCTAATAATGATAGCATTGTATTCTGCTTTGAACCTAGTTGAAATACGAATAATAACAATTATTGGTGGAATTGTAGCATTAACACTTGGTAGTGTTAACATCAAGGATTTTTTCTTTTTCCAAAAAGGTGTTTCTCTTAGTATCTCTAAGGAAAAAAAACAAAAACTGTCCACTAGGATGAGAAACCTAGTTAGAATAGAATACTTACCATCTATGATTATTGCTACAATCGTTTTAGCAATAACTGTTAACACGTTTGAACTAGCTTGTACTCTGGGTTTGCCCGTGGTTTTCACTGATATACTTTTAATAAATGATGTCTCAGTGTTTCAATCCTATCTATATATCCTAGTTTACAACATCGTCTATGTAATACCCCTGGTTTTTATTGTTTTAGTATTTGTATTAACACTTGGTAAAAGGAAACTGTCTGAGTTTCAAGGACGTTTTTTAAAACTTTTTTCAGGGATTATGATGTTTTCATTTGGAATTGTATTATTGTTCTTACCTAGTTTATTTACAGATGTTTTTCCAACAGTTTTTTTAATTATAGTTGATCTAATCGTAGCTGTATTTGTAGGATTTTTATGGAAAAACCTTGTGGAGAATAAAAAATCTGATAATATATAAATGTTATAACGTTGTTTTAAAATGACGAAGAAGAACATTAAAAATAAGAAAGAGCAGAAAAAAATTGCTAGTAATAGGATTAAAAAACTTTTTACTATGGCTGAACAGTGTGCTCTAAGTAATAAACTGGTTTTAGCAGATCGCTATGTGGAGATTGCTAGGAAGATATCTATGAGATACCTTGTATCAATCCCAAAGGAGTATAAACGATGTTTCTGTAAGCATTGTTATTGTTATTTACTCCCAGATGTTAACAGTAGGATAAGAGTTCATAGAGGTAAGTTAATTATTCATTGTTTTAATTGTAAGAAATATATGCGAATTCCATTGAAATAAAAACCTTGGATGGTTTCCGCTATGCTTAAATAACCCTTTTGTTTATTACCGTTACCCAATTCAGCCTTTGTAACGGGAGTAATGAAGATTATGACAACTGTGTATGATGTCCCAGCGAAAGAATTCATCGATGAAGTTGCTAAAAAACTTCAGAATGACAATAATATATCTACGCCTGAGGAGAATATTTTCAGTAGGACCTCTGTTAGCCGTGAAAACCCTCCTGAAAATTCGAATTGGTGGTACGTTCGTTGTGCCTCTATTCTCCGTAAAATCTATGTTAAAAACAGTATAGGTATAGAGCATCTAAGAGCAGAGTATGGTGGCCGGCATGACCGGGGTTCTAAACCATATAAAGCTAGGAGTGGTAGTGGATCAATTGTACGCAGAGCTGTTCAACAACTTGAAAAAGCAGGTTATGTAACAAAAATTAAGGGTAAAGGCCGTGTTCTAACATCCAAGGGTCGTTCTTTCCTTGATAATACTTCTAAAGAAGTAATGAAGAACATAGCAGGTTATAGCCCTGGTTTAGAGAAATATTAATGTAATATAAGGTTTTTATAGTTAGAGTTATGGATGAAGAACTTGAAAATTTAAAGAAAAAAAAACTTCAAGAATTACAGCAGCAATCTGAGCTGCAGCAAGACTTAGAGGAACAGGAATCTCAGAATAAACAATTTGAAGAACAAAAAAAGAGGATACTGCGTGGTATTCTCACAGCAGAAGCCCGGGAGCGACTTGGGCGGATAAAAGTAGCACGCCCTGAAATCGTAGAGTCTATCGAAAATCAGCTGATAATGCTCTCTCAAAGTGGGCAACTCAAAAATAAAATAAATGATGAGCAGTTACGTATGCTGCTCTCTAAACTAATGCCTAAGAAAAGAGATATTAAAATTAGAAGAAGGTAAAAAGGTATGTCAACGCATAAACCTCTTGGAAAAAAAATTCGTTTAAACAAAGCTACAAATAGTAATAGACGTGTCCCCGCTTGGATTATGATTAAAACCAATAGACGGTTCACACGTCATCCTAAAACACGTAACTGGCGTAGGAGTAAACTTAAAAGATCATAGAAAAAAACAGGGTGTAGGTTAGACTTATGGCTGAAGAATTTGAAAGAATATTTGTAATCCCACTTAAGAAAACAGGTTTTAAATCCTCAAAAGCAGCCCCAGTAGCTGTTAAAAGAGTAAAACAATACTTAACACGTCATATGAAAGTTGAGGATGAAAAAAACATTTGGATAGATGAATCACTGAATAACATGCTATGGTCTCATGGTAAATACAGTATGCCTAGTAAAATACGTGTAAAAGCAGTAAAATTCGAAGACGGTGTTGTTGAAGCCTCTCTACCTGAGCTTGAATTAAAGAAATCTCGACGTGAATTACTTAAAGAAGAACGAGAGAAAAAAGAACCAATCCTCAGGAGACGAGAAGAAGAGGAACCCTCAGAAGAAGGAGAGGGTGTTGGTGGCGCTGAGGATTATGATATAGCTCCTACAGCAGAGGGAGATGTAAAAATAAAGAAAAAGAAACCATCTAAGAAAAAAGAAACAAAAGAGAAAGAAGAAAAACCAGAGAAAACAACAAAAAAACCTAAAACTAAGAAAACTCCTGCTAAAAATAAAACCAGTAAAAGAGAAGAAAAAAAGATTAAAAACAGTAAGAAAACAACTAAACCTAAGAAATCTAATAAGAAAGCCACTAAGAAAAAAACTTCTGCTAAAAAAGAAAAAAAGTGAATATTTTATGCTTCAACTGTTGGATTTCAATGAAAATCCTAATGTAGGTGTTTTTTGTCGAACAAATGATAATGTAGCTTTTGTTAGAAAAGGTTTATCTAAAAAAATTAAGGAAAAAATCGGTTCAGTTCTAGACATAGAACTTGTAGAGCTTAGTATATCTGATGCTACAATTATCGGCTCGTTATTAGCTTTTAACTCAAATGGAGCTGTTGTCACAGATTTCGTTGATAAAGAGACTATTAAAAAGATAAAATCTCAGGATCTTGATGTATGCGTTATAGATGATAAATACAATGCTGCGGGTAATGATATACTTGTTAATGATAAAGGAGCTCTTGTTCATCCTGATATTACGGATTCTTCTATGAAAAAAGTAGAAGATACTCTTAATGTCCCTGTTTATAGGGGTACTATTGCTTCTCTTAAAACAGTGGGTATGGCTGCGGTTGTTACAAATAAGGGTTTATTATGTCATCCTAAAGTGTTAGATGAGGAGAAAAAGCAATTGGGAGAGATATTTGATGTTAATGTTATGATTGGCACAGTTAATCATGGTTCTCCTGTTATTGGTAGTGGTCTTGTAGCTAATACTAAGGGAGCGATTATTGGTAATCTTACTACCGGTGTTGAAATGGGTCGTATAGAGGAGGCTCTTGGTTTTTTAGGATAAATAATATTTTTATTATTATTTTGTATCAAAAAATTTATAAAGAGTATATATATTATAAGTACTAAAATATAATATTGTATTGGATGATAATATGACGGCGGGTAAAACATACAAGTTTAAACCTCAAGATAAGAAAATCATCGATATATTCACAGAGCTAGGAATGCCAAAAAACCTAGCTAAAACATTGATGTACATTTCACAAGTTGACGAATGTCGTAGCGCTGAAATAGAACGCGGGGCAAGCCTTCGACAACCAGAAGTCAGCGTAGCAATGCAACAATTACAACAACGAGGTTGGATAGACAAAAGAGACCTAAAAAAGAAAGGCAAAGGAAGACCGGTTCATATATACAAGTTAACATCACCAATAGACAACATAGTCAAAGACTTTGAAAAAGAAAAAATGCATGAAGTAAATGAAATAAAACAGGATCTTTCTGACCTTAAAAAACTCATTGATACCATATAAAAAAAACCAAGTCTTGATGGTTTAAAAATAATATCTTTTTCAAACGAAAAATTGTATTTTAATCTATGCATTTTTATCTATTATTTATTTCTCTCTATGAAACACTTAAATATAGGTAGCTTATAGTGGTCGATACCTTATCGGGGAGGTTAAAAATATATGAATATACAGGAAATTTTAGAGACAGAAATACCACTTGTTGGAATAACAGTTTTTAGTATAATCGCTGCACTTGTTGTAATAATAGTGGGCTACTTTGTCGCAGTAATTATTAGCCGCTATATCCGCAAGGCAATGCTAAGAGCTAAAATGGCAAAAATCCTAGCTGAATTTACTAGTAGAGTTACAAGAATCTTAATCATTATCTTTGTCGTTGCTATTGGCATTGGCTTCCTAGGAGTAGATGTTGGAGCGGCCTTGTTAAGCCTTTCAGTGGTATCAGGTTTCGTACTAGGATTTGCTTTTCAAGAAACACTTGGTAATCTCGCAGCAGGTTTCATGATAGCAATAACAAAACCATTCAAAAAAGGAGACTACGTTGATATAGCTGATAAATCTGGGACTATAAATAGTGTTGGCGCAAGTATCACAAAGATTACAACTATTGATAACAAGAGAGTTATTATTCCTAACTCAAAAATCTGGGGAGAACCAATTGTAAACTATACCGCTCTTAATCAGAGGATGATCGATATGCGTGTTGGTATAGGATACAGTGACAATATGGATAAATCAATAAAAATAGCTATGGACGTGTTAAAAAAGAGTAAATATGTTTTAAAAGATCCCACTCCAACAGTTGCAGTTGCTGAACTAGGTGACTCAAGTGTCAATCTTTTAATCAGACCATGGGTTAAAACTGGTGACTATTGGAAAGCAAAATGGGAGATCACTCAACAAATCAAAGAAGCATTTGACAAAGAGGGCGTTAGTATACCATTCCCTCAGAGAGATGTACACCTTTTTGAACATAAATAAAAAAATCTCTCCTTTTTCTCATTTATTTTTTCTATATTATTCTTTAGAGTTTAACCCTAATATTTATAAGTAAAAATTCTTTGACCACTACTAAAATATATGCCCTTAGTACGGAGAAAAAATTAGATGACCACCAATTATGATCAGAAAAAACTGGAGAAGAAATGGCAGCAGAAATGGCAGGAGATGAAACTCTATCATTTTGATTTTGATAGCGATAAAAAACCTTATAGTATAGATGTACCACCACGTTACGCTTCAGGTCCTCTCCATGCGGGTCATGCTGTTCATTATACCCATATTGATTTTGCAGCAAGATATAAACGTATGTGTGGTTTTAATGTGTTTTTTCCACTTTGTTTTGATGTAAATGGTATACCCATTGAGGAACGTGTTGAGCGACAACTGAATATTACTCGTAAAGATATCGATCGACATAAATTCATTAAACTTTGTTCTGAGTTCGCTGAGAAAAACATCAAAACCATGACTGATCAGTTTAACATCCTCGGAGAGAGCATGGATCCTAGTATTTATTATCAGACTAATGCGGAGTACTATCGTCGTCTCACGCAAATATCCTTTATTGAGTTATATAAAAAAGGTCATATTTACAAGGGCGAGTTCCCAGTTAATTGGTGTCCACGTTGTATGACTGCTATGGCTGATGCAGAGGTAACCTATAAGGATAGGACTACTAAGTTGAATACTATAAAGTTTTATTTCAAAAAAGAGCAACCTGAGCAGATTCTAAAATACCATAGCATAGGCAGAGATAAAGATGGTACGTATGTGGAGATTGCTACTACTCGTCCTGAGATGCTCCCGAGCTGTCAGATCGTAGCTGTTCATCCAAATGATGAACGGGCGCCATGGCTCATGGATCAGATATTGGTTGTTCCATTATTTGATAAAGAGGTAAAAATCGTTGAGGATGAAGCCGTTGATCCTGATTTTGGTTCTGGTATCGTCATGGTTTGTACAGTGGGTGATAAAGAGGATCTTAACTGGGTTTTCAAATATAAACTACCAATTGAAATGAGCATTAATGAAGAAGGATGTATGACCGAACTATGTGGTAAATACAAGGGTATGACTATAGAGAATGCACGTAAAGCTGTTATAAAAGACTTGGAGAAAAATGATATCCTGATTAAACATGAACCGTTGGATCAAAACGTTGGAGTATGCTGGCGTTGTAAAACACCAGTTGAATATATAAACGCTGAACAATGGTTTTTGAAAACCATTCCATTCAAAAAACTAGTACTAAAGAAAAGCGATGAGATGAACTGGTACCCAGAGTTCATGAAAATACGACTAGAAGACTGGGTTAACAGTCTTGAATGGGACTGGGTTATCAGCCGTCAACGTTATTTTGCAACACCTATACCACTCTGGGAATGCGAAAAATGTGATGAGGTAGTTCTTGCACGTGTTGAGGATACATATGTTGATCCCACAATTGATAAACCACCCATAAGTAAATGTCCTAAATGTGGCGGTAAACTAAAAGGCTGTGAGGATGTCTTTGATACATGGATGGATAGCTCAATATCACCACTCTATAACACTTTCTGGAATCGTGATGAAAAGAAATTCAAAAAACTATATCCTATGTCACTACGTCCACAGGCACATGACATTATTAGAACATGGGCTTTTTACACTATTTTACGCTGTACTCTCCTGATAGATGAAAAACCATTTGAAAACATGATGATGGGTGGTTTCATACTCTCAGAGGATGGAACACCAATGCATGCAAGCCTTGGTAACGTTATAGATCCATTAAAAGTAATAAATGAATCTGGATCTGATGCATTTCGATGCTACGCAGCGAGCTGTGCACTAGGCGAGGATAACCCTTTTAGGAAAAAAGATGTAGTACGTGGTCAGAAACTACTAAGGAAGATCTGGAATGTACAACAATTCATAGCTAAAGTTATAAAAGATAAAAAACCCGCTAAGACAGATCTCCAGGATATTGATAAATGGATACTATCAAAATATAGCAGAATAGTGGAAAAATGTACTAAACAAATGGATTGTTTTGATTACTCTCAGACCATGAAAGACATAGAGTACTTCTTATGGCATGAACTAGCGGATCATTATATTGAAATGATTAAATCATCTATATACACAAAAAATAACAATGATAATGTTAACTACACACTTTACACAGTTGGTCTTGGAATATTGAAAATGTTTGCACCATTTTTTCCACATTTAACAGAAGAAATCTTTTATGAGCATTATAAAAAATTTGAAAAAGAAAAAAGTATTCATATCTCAGCTTGGCCAGAGTCTATTCTAATTGATAATGAAATAGAGAAAGCAGGTGAACAGGTTAAAAACTATATCTCTCAGATAAGATCCTGGAAAAGTGAGCAGGGTATGGCTCTCAATGCACCTGTTAATGCTATTGCTACTTATGCATCAAAAAATGTCATCTCACAGCTTAAGCCTAATAATGAGATAATAAAATCTACTCTTAAATACCCTGATAAACATGAGT
>Ga0272441_10009408_pt1 | contig 15117 bp, 9 predicted proteins | sample SSMProp6N_FD_193582 | JGI IMG/M metagenome (GOLD analysis project Ga0272441, IMG submission 193582) | Marine sediment archaeal communities from Little Sippewissett salt marsh, Falmouth, MA, United States - SSM-Prop-6N | ecosystem: Environmental > Aquatic > Marine > Wetlands > Sediment ... | reverse complement strand
AGCAGAGACCTTTGAGAGCGTGAACGTTACTTGTGCCGGGATCAACAAGCACGTACCCGGATACAATCGGGGCCAAAGTGTGCGTCAAGAGCGGATGCCGCCGGCAGCCGCGCCGCTCAGAGCACGCAGTTGCACCGCCCGATGGACGCGCCGAGGCCGAGCGCCTCGAACACGCGGCGGTCCTCCAGGCACAGGCCGATGTCGAGGTCGGCGCGGCGGCGGCGAATCGCGCGGACGAGGTGCCCGTACATCTCGACGCGGAGCGGAGCGGCGTAGCGCATGCGGCCGTCGGGCGACCTTGACCCGGAGGCGTCGAGCGCCCGCGACACGGCGTTGGCCCGACCCAGCCGGGCCTCCATCAGCCGCCGCGCGTGGGGGTAACTGCATATCCCGCCGAGCGTGACCCGCCGCAGGGGCACCTCCGAGAGCAGCCTGTCGAGAAAGCGGTCGTAGGCGTTCCGCCAATCCGCGACGGGAATGACCGGCATGATGACGGCGCGGACCGGATAGCCGGCGTCGGCGCATCGCCTCATCGCGTCGAGCCTCGCCTCGAGCGAGGGGGTGTTCGCCTCGAACTCCTCTATCACCTCTGACGGGTTGAGTGACCACGACAGGATGGTGTGCCCGCGATGGTCCAGCCCGAGAAGCTTCTCGACGTCGGCGGACTTGGTCAGCAGCGTCATCCGGGCGTACGGGTGCGCGGCGAAGAACGGCACCAGCTCGCGCGAGTAGCCCGTCAGCCGGTCCAGCGCCAATCCGTCCTGAAGCTTGCCGAGGTAAAACGCGGTCGGCCGGGCCAGTTGCCGCGCCGTGCGGTCGATCTCGACAAGAATCTCCGGCAGATTGACGAACACCTTGACCGTGGGCGAGAACCGCACGCCGGGCGTGCCGGCCAGGTAGCAGTAGTGGCAGCCGTACGGGCAGAAGCCGTAGGGCGAGACGTGCCAGTAGTTGGGGCACGTGTTGCCCTCTTCCTCGCTTCGGCGCACGGCGCTGCGGTGAACGCCGAGCACCAGCGTCCGCTTGCCGCGACGAAGCAGCGCGAGCGGGTCGCCGCGCCCCAGGTTGATGCGGTTGTGCGGCGTGTCGAGCCGCTCGACGACCTCGGCCCCGGGACAGGCGCTGCACACGCGCTCGACAACCGCGCGCCGCCCGGGCGTGTCCGTACACCCCTTGGCCAGGACGATCCACCGCGGCTGGAAGCCGGCTGATCGGCTGCTCATGTCCGCTCCACGACGACCTCGGGGTCGCCCGGCGCGTCGGACGGCGTCTCGGCGGCGAAGAGTTCGCCTTGCGCCTGCGCGCGTCGCGGCCTGTCCCACCGGCCGGCGATGTGACACGAACCGACGGCCAAGTCGCCGTTCTTGCAGGCGCAGACGCGGACGCCGACGCCGTGGCGCGCCGCTATCCTACGGACGCGCCGGTAGATTCCCCTGCGCGTCTCCACGGGCGGCACCAGGAGGGCGGTCCCGGCGCCCTTCATGGTCAACGTCGGCCCCGACACGTAGTGGCTCAACAGCGCGCTGGCCATGACCTTGTCGCGGACGTCGCGTCGCAGTGTCCGGACAATGCGCGGCCTCATGAACGCCGTGCTGACCGCCGCGTCGCGGACGCCGAGGCCGGCCAGTGTTGCGAAGACGTCGTCAAGCGTCCCCTCGCCGTCCGTCACGCCCGGCAGAATCGGATCGAGCCGAACCTGCGTGTCGATGCCGGCCCGCACCAAGTCCCGGACCTGGGCCACGCGCACGTCGGGAGCGGCCGTCCACGGCTCGAAGGTCTCCCACACATGGCGGTCCAGCGTCGTCAGCCCGATCCCGGCGTGGACCAGCGGCGCGTTCGCCCTGAGCAGGCCCATGTGGCGATCCGGAATGCGCCCCTTGGTCAGCACCGCCACGCCGATTCCCCGCCGAAGCAGGAACGCGAAGACCTCGTACGCCAGATCGAGCACCTCGGGAACGGGCTGGAAGGCATCGCAGGACGGGCTGAAGTAGACCGCCGCCGGCCGCTTGCGCTTGCGGGGAAGCTCCTGGCGCAGTTTCTCCAGCGTGTTGGCGAACAGCACGACCCGGCCCCGCCCCGGGTGCCCGCTGTAGCCGCGCGCGTAGCAATACAGGCACTCGTGCGCGCAGCCGGCCGTCAGGTTGATCGTCGGCACGTGCGACAAGCACGCCAACTGCGACGGCGTGAGGACACTCGCCTTGCGCTCGACCCGGATCACCTGCACCATGGCTGAGAAGGCTCCCGAAGACCGAATGCCCTAACTTATACCTAATACCTGGCGGGCCGTGTGTCAACGGGAATCTTAGGGCAATCGTCACTGTGGGGCTTGCGCAGGACAGTGGCGCGCAGGTGCCGCGCCGCAGGGGCGCCGGGAGCACCGCGCGGCCTCCGCTTCGCACCGGCAAGCGTGCGCATGGCACCGACGCTGAATACGTACTCCCGGATGGCCGCTCGGCCCGGACTCGCGTTTGTCAAACGGACCTGGAGTCGCTATCATGTGGCGTCGCGGCACATATTTGGGAGGATTCCAGCATGGCGCAAGCACTGCGAGTCGTGGTGATCGGCGGCGTGGCCGCCGGGCCGAAGGTTGCCAGCAAGGTGATCCGGCTCCGTCCGGACGCCGAGGTGACCGTGGTGGAGATGGATGCGTTCCTGTCCTACGCCGGGTGCGGCTTGCCCTACTACGTCTCCGGCGTGGTCAAGGAGCAGCGCGAGCTGATGAGCACGCCGGTCGGTGTGCTGCGCGACCCGGTGTTCTTCCAGAAGGTGAAGAACTTCCGGGCGCTGAATCACACGGAAGCCGTCGAGATCGACCGCCCCGGGAAGCGCGTCCGCGTGCGGAACCTGTCGGACGGGAGCGAGTCGTGGCTCCAGTACGACAAGCTGATGCTGGCCACGGGCGCGATGCCCATCGTGCCGCCGCTGCCGGGCATCGACCTGGACAACATCTTCTCGCTTCACGGCGTGCACGACGCCGAGGGCATCCGGTCGATGCTCGCCGAGAAACGGTCGCGCGACGTGACCATCGTCGGCGGCGGGCTCATCGGCATGGAGACGGCCGAGGCCCTGGCCGAACACGGGTGCCGGCTGACCATCGTCGAGATGCTCCCCCAGACGCTCGGCATCCTCGACCCGGAAATCGCCCGGCTGGTCGAGCAGCACCTCGAAACCCACGCCGTGCGCGTGCTCACGGGCACGCGGGTGACCGCCTTCGAGGGCAACGGCCGCGTCGAGCGCGTCGTCACCGACCAGGGCACGTTCCCCGCGCAGATGGCCATCATGGCCATCGGCGTGCGACCCAACGTGCGACTGGCCGAGGCCGCGGGGATCGAGATCGGCCCCACGGGCGCCCTGAAGGTGGACCCGCACATGCGGACGTCCGACCCCGACATCTACGCCGCAGGCGACTGCGCCGAGACGGTCAACCTCCTGACCGGCGACCCGGCCTACGTGCCCCTGGGCTCCACGGCGAACAAGCAGGGCCGCGTTGCGGCCGTCAACGTGTGCGGCGGCGACGACACGTTCCCCGGAATCGTCGGCAGCACCGTCTGCAAGGTGTTCGACTACTGCGTCGCCCGCACGGGCCTGACGGAGACAGCCGCGCGGCAACTGGGGTACGAGGTCGTCACCGCCCTGGCCCCGGCGCCCGACAAGGCCCACTTCATGCCCGAGGCCAAACCCTTGTTTCTGAAGCTGGTCGTCGACGCCGACTCGCGCCGACTCCTGGGGGCCCAGGCCACCGGACCGGGCGACGGCTCCAAGCGGATCGACGTGGCCGCCATGGCCATCACCGCCGGCATGACCGTCGACCAACTCGCCAACGCAGACCTCTGCTACGCCCCGCCCTATTCCCCGGCGATGGACAACATCATCACCGCAGCGAACGTCGCCCGCAACAAACTCGACGGGCACATGGCGGGCATCTCGGCCGAGGAGCTCAAACGGATGCAGGACTCGGGCGAGGATTTCACCCTGCTGGACGTGCGCAGCCCCGGCGAGTACGAGCAGGTCCGCCTGCCGGGCTCCGTGCTGATTCCGCTGGGGGCCCTGCGCGGCCGTCTCGCGGAGCTGCCGAAGGACAAGCCCATCGTCACGTTCTGCAAGATATCGCTGCGCGGGTACGAGGCGGCGCTGATCCTCCGCAGCGCGGGCTTCCAGGGTGTGCGCGTCCTGGACGGCGGCATCGCCATGTGGCCCTACGAGAAGGAGAGCTGAGCAGCCGTTGCTCCCGTTGCTGCGAGAGTTGAGTTGCGCGGGCGGCGGCGTCCCGCATCGCGGGTGACGCGATTGCGTCCCACACGAGGCGACCGGCACCTCGCCCGAGACCAGGCGGTTTGTGCTCGAGACGTTCCGCCGTCTCGACCCGTGGCGGTCTGCGGCTCAAGCGTAGCCATCCGGCACCGGCCGGTGCCGCGACGAGTTCGATGTGCGGGGGCATAGCGACACATCACCGACAGCACGGGCCGTTTCGCCGATACCCGTTCTTCGTCGCGGGTTAACCATCACCGGGGGCGTGAGGCCGCGCGGGACAACACGGGGAGGCAATCGTGGGCAGGCGACGGATGGTGCTGGCGTTTCTCGTGGCGGTGGCGGCATGTGGGGCGGCGTCGGCCGGCGAGATCGATCCGCGGGCGACGAAAGACGGGTGGCGGATCCTCGTCGAGCCTGACCACGCCGGCGGCCTCTACCGCTCGGGAGAGACGATTCGCTTCCTCGTCCGCGTGACGCGGGACGACAGGCCCGTTGCCGGCGCGGCCGTCTCGTACGAGATCGAGCTCAACGGAACCCGGATGCACAAGCGCGGCGACGGCGCCACGGACAAGGCCGGCGCGCTGGCGGTCGAGACGTCGCTCGGCGAACCGGGCTGCCTGGCCATCGTGGCCCGCTGCGCGATCAGCGAAGGCCAATCGATCGCGTCGGAGTCGGGCGTGGCGGTCGACGCGCCGAGCATCAAGCCGGCGCTGCCCGCGCCGGACGATTTCGACGCCTTCTGGGCGGCGCAGAAAAAGCGTCTGGCCGAGATGCCGAGAAATGCGCGCCTGACGCCGGTCGAGGTTCCGCGCGAGGGATGGGAGGCCGACGTCGAGTGCTTCGACGTGCAGATCGATTGCCCGGGCGGGGCGCCGATGTCGGGGTACTTCGGCCGGCCCAAGGGAGCCGCGCCCCGGAGCTGCCCGGCGTGGATCTCGTTTCACGGGGCCGGGGTGCACAGCTCGAACCTGATGGCGGCCGCCGCTCGGGCCAAGACGTGGCACATGCTCGGCATGGACATCAACGCGCACGGCAGCCCGAACGGCAAGCCCGACGCGTACTACAAGGACCTCCAGAACGGCCGCCTCAGGGGCTACGGCCTCAAGGGCATCGACAGCCGCGACACGTGCTACTTCCTCGGCATGTACCTGCGGATCAAGCGGGCGCTCGACTTCCTCTGCGAGCAGCCCGAGTGGGACGGCAAGACGCTGATCGCGGCCGGGAGCAGCCAGGGCGGCGGCCAGGCCATCGTCGCCGCGGGACTCGACGAGCGGGTGTCGATCATCTCGGCGGGGTTGCCGGCGCTGTGCGACCTAGCCGGCTCGGCGGCCGAGCGCGGAGCAGGCTGGCCGTTTGGGACGCGCAAGCTCTCCGACGAGCAGCTCCGGACCGTGCGCTACTTCGACGCGTGCCACTTCGCGGCCCGGACCAGGGCTCGGGCCGTCGTTCGCGTGGGGCTGGTCGATCACACCTGCTGGCCCACGGGCATGCTGGCCATGTGCAACCAGCTCAAGGGGACCAAGGACATTCTGATCTTCCACAACTCGGGGCACGGGTGGACGCCGTCGTCGGCTTACCGCGCCGCCGGCGACAAGTTCAACAACCTGCTGGCCGGGCTGCGGAAGAAGTAGCGTCCAAGGAGGCGCGAGAGGCGGATCGTCCGCGACGACCCGCTCTCCGGTGCGCCGTAGCGAAGTCCATGGTTGTCCGCCTGGGCGGGCGTTGCTAGAATCGTCCGTTTTGCGAAGCGGAGGCAGGGCTCGCGTGAAATGTCGGCTTGGAATCGACGTCGGCGGCACGTTCACCGACCTCTACCTTCTGGACGAGGCCGGCCGTCGCCAACACACGCTGAAGGTGCCGTCGACGCCCGATGATCCGTCGCGGGCCATCGTGAGCGGCGCCGCGACGCTGCTCGCGCGCCACAAGATCCGGCCCGAAGCCATATCATATCTGTCGCACGGCACCACGGTGGCGACCAACACCATCCTCCAGCACGCCGGGGCGCGCGTGGGCATGGTGACCACGGCGGGCTTCCGCGACCTGCTGGAGATCGGCCGCCAGAAGCGGCCCAGCGTGTACGACCTGTTTGCCGACAAGCCCCCGGTGCTGGTCCCGCGTCACCTGCGCCGGGAAGTTGACGAACGGGTCGCCTACGACGGCACGGTCGTGCGGAAGCTGAATGTGAAGTCCTTGAGAAGCCAGCTCCGCGACCTGCTGGCATCCGGCATCGACGCCCTGGCGGTGTGTTTTCTCCATGCCTATGCGAATCCGGCGCACGAGCGCCGGGCCAAGGAGCTGGCGCGGGAACTCGACCCCGACGTGTACCTGTCGGTGTCGCACGAGTTGACGTCGGAGTTCCGCGAATACGAGCGGTTTCTGACCGCGGTGCTCAACGCGTACGTCGGCAGGAACCTGAACGACTATCTCTCACACCTTCAAACCAGCCTGCGGGAGCTCGGCCTGCGGGTCGATCCTCACATCATTCAGTCCAACGGGGGGATCATGTCGATCCGCGCCGCGGCGGAGGCTCCGGTGCGCACGGTGCTCTCGGGCCCCTCGGCAGGCGTCGTGGGGGCCGCATACGTGGCGCGGCAGGCGGGCATTCCCGACATCATCACCCTGGACATGGGCGGCACGAGCACGGACGTGTCGCTCTTGAGGGGCGCCCAGCCCACCATGGAAGCAGGCCAGACGATCGCGGGGTATCCCATCCGCGTGCCGGCGGTCGCCATTCACACCATCGGCGCCGGCGGAGGCAGCATCGCGTGGGTCGACGAGGCGCTGGGATTCCACGTGGGGCCGCGCAGCGCCGGCGCGGTGCCGGGGCCCGCGGCGTACGGACTGGGCGGCGACCAGCCCACGGTCACCGACGCCAACATCCTGCTGGGGCGGCTCAACCCGAAGGCGCTTCTGGGCGGCGAGATGCCCATGTACCCGCTCCTGGCGGACAAGGCGGTGGGATCGGTCGCCAGGCGGGTGGGCCTGTCGAAGGAACGAACGGCGGCGGGGATTCTTCGGATTGTCGTCTCCGCCATGGTCCGGGCCGTGCGCGTCATCTCGGTGGAGAAGGGCGAAGACCCTCGGGATTTCGCGCTGGCGGCCTTTGGCGGCGCGGGGGCCCTGCACGCCGGCGCCGTGGCCAGGCAGCTCGGCATCCGTCGGGTGCTTGTCCCCACCGCGCCGGGGCTCTTGTGTTCGCTGGGCGCGCTGCTGGCGGCGCCGACCATGGAGTACTCCCGGACGAAGGTGCTGGGCGTCAACGAGGTCGCGGAGATCGCCGGGACCTTCTCCGACCTGAAGGCCCAGGCCCGCGAGTGGCTCGTCCACGAGCGGGTGCCCGCGAAGGCCCGCCAGCTGCGGCAGTCGGTCGACATGCGGTACGTCGGGCAGAACCATGAACTCACGGTGCCGCTGCCGGGCGAGCGCATCAGCCGCAGGCAGCTCGCCGACGCAGTGACGCGTTTCCACGAGGAGCACAAGAAGCAGTTCGCCTATGCGTCGCCCGATGACGCGGTCCAGGTCGTGAGCTGCCGCGTGGTGGCCACGGGCGTGGCGACGCAGCTTGAAGCGCGGCCGCAGGCCGCCCGAGCAGACAAGGCCGCGCCGCGGGAGACAAGGCGGGTCTACTTCGAAGGCGGCATCAAGTGGGTGGACTGCCCGGTGTATTGGCGGGACGACCTGTCGCCCGGCGCCGACATCGCGGGCCCGGCCATCATCGAACAGCTCGACGCCACCACGGTCATGTACCCCGACGACACGGCCAGGGTGGACGCGCACGGCAACATCCTGATCACGGTCGCTCTTGAGCGCGTGGAGGCACGGTGACATGCCCGGACCTTCCGTGGATCCCATCACCCTGGAAGTGGTCGGCAACGCCCTGATGGCGGCGTCGGAGGAAGTGGCTGCCGGCCTGATTCGAACCGCGTACTCCAGCAACATCAAGGAGCGGGCCGACTGTTCCGTGGCCGTTTTCGACGGCCGGGGGCGGCTGATCGTCCAGGCCGAGCATATCCCGATCCACCTCGGTTCGATGCTCGGGATCGTCGACAACATCGCGAAGCGCTACAAGCCCGAGGAGATTCATCCCGGGGACGTCTTCATCGCCAACGACCCGTACCACGGCGGCGGGACGCACCTGCCCGACATCACGGTGGCCCAGCCCGTGTTCGTCGGCGGCGAGCTGGCGGCCTATGTCGCCAATATCGCCCACCACAGCGACGTGGGCGGCCGCGTGCCGGGATCCAACTCCGGCGACACCCGGCACATCTTCGAAGAGGGCCTGAGGCTGCCTCCGGTCAAGGTGATGAACGCCGGCGACCTCGACCAGGACATCCTCGGCATCATCATGCTCAACTCCCGCCTGCCGCGCGAGCGCCTCGGCGACCTGAAGGCGCAGATCGCCTCGACGTTCATCGGGCGCAGGAGGATCGAGCAGCTCTACGCGAAATACGGCACGCCCCGGATGGCCGCCTGCCTGGAGGAGATGCTCGATTACGCCGAGCGGCGCATCCGCGCGCGACTCAAGGCCATCCCCGACGGGGTGTACCGGTTCACCGACCACCTGGACGACGACGGCTACACGAGTGAGCCGATCCCGATTTCGGTGGCGCTGACGGTCAGGAAGGATACCCTGTTGCTGGACTTCGCGGGCTCCGGACGGCAGGCCGCCGGGGCGCTCAACGTGGTGGACGCAGCGCTCAGGGCCACCGTGTTCTACGCCGTCAAGGCCCTCCTGGACCCCACGGTGCCGTCCAATGCCGGCTTCCAGCGGGCCCTGAAGATCTCGGCGCCGCCCGGGACCATCGTGAACTGCCGGCCGCCCGCCCCGGTCAGTGCCCGGACCGAGACGTGCCAGAGGATCGTCGACGTCATCTTCGGCGCCATGGCCGGGGCCCTGCCCGACCGCGTGCTGGCCGCCTGCAACAGCACCCTCAACGGCATCAACATCTCGGGCGTCGACCCGCGCTCCGGCGAGTTCTACGTCTACCCCGAGACCATCGCCGGCGGCATGGGCGCCCGGCCGACCAAGGACGGCCTGGACGGCGTGCACGTGCACGTCACCAACAGCTCCAACCTGCCCATCGAGGCGCTCGAAACCGAGTATCCGCTGCGCGTCGAGCGCTACGAGTTGGTTCAGGACTCGGGCGGCCGCGGGACGTACCGCGGCGGCATGGGCATCCGGCGCGACATCCGGATCATCGGCCACGAGGCCGAGCTGTCGACCCACGCGGACCGGCAGAAGTTCGCCCCCTGGGGCCTCCAGGGCGGCCAACCGGCCGCGCCCGGCAGCATCGTCGTCAACCTCGGCCGGAAGACCGAGCGCGTGCTCCTGTCCGGCAAGAATTCCGGTGTCGTGCTGCACGAGGGCGACGTCCTGACGGTCATCACGCCGGGCGGGGGCGGATTCGGCCCGCCCGGGTCGCGCGACAAGGCGGCCGCGCGTCGGGACCTGGAAGAGCAAGTCGTTTCGCGCAGGAGCAACCGGCAGGCCGGCCGCCGTGCCGGCAAAACGCGTCGCCAGGAACGCCGGCAGCACTGACGCACTGGAGACCAGGACGCCATGCAGATTGCCGCCCACGTACTCTCGTTGATCGGCCACACGCCCCTGGTGCGCCTGGGCCGCGTCGCCCGCGACGTCGAGGGCGAGGTCGTCGTGAAGCTCGAGTACCTCAATCCGAGCGGGAGCATCAAGGACCGGATCGCGCTCAGGATGATCGAGGACGCGGAACGCTCGGGCGCGCTGCGCCCCGGGATGGAGATCGTCGAAGCCAGCACCGGCAACACGGCCACGTCCCTGGCCTTTGTCGGCGCCATCAAGGGGTATCGCGTCCGCCTTCTCGTTCCGAGCAGCGCGGCCAGTGAAGAGCGCGTGAGGATCATGAAGGCCTACGGCGCGACGGTGACGCCCGTGGACATCGCCGGCTCCGGCGACGACAGGTCGGCGGGAGGCCTGCACGGCAGCGTCGTGGAGAAGACCCCTCGACGGAGATGCCTGGAGCGGGAACAGTCGGCGCCCGACAAGGTGTGGTGGGCCCGCCAGTTCAGCAACCCGTCAAACGTGGCCGCCCACGCCGAGGGCACCGGCCGCGAGATCCTCGACCAGACGGACGGTCACGTCGATGCATTCGTGGCCGCCATCGGCACGTGCGGCACGCTGATCGGCGTCGCCCAGGCGCTCCGGGCGCACAATCCCGCGGTCCGGATCGTGGCCGTTGAGCCGAGAAGCCAGCCGGCGATCAAGGACGGCAAACTCGCCGCCCCGATTACCGACAGGAGAATCGCGGGCGGGCTCCTGGCCGAAATGGTCGACAGGAAAGTCGCGGGGCAGATCATCCGCGTGGACCAGGGCGAGGCCATCGCGATGGCGCACCGGCTCAGCGAGGAGGAAGGGCTTTTCTGCGGACTGTCGTCCGGCGCCAACGTCGTGGCGGCCCTCCGAGTGGCTCGCGAACTCGGTCGGGGCCGGCGCGTGGTCACCGTTCTGGCCGACAGCAGAGACCGCTACCTGTTCAAGGAGCAGCTCACAACCTGACGTGCGGCCCGCGGTCAATCGGTCTCGCGCGGCGGGCGCATGCACAGAACGCCGACGCACCACGGCGTGACGGCCACCCGGCCGGAGCCGGTCGGACCGAAGTTCTTGCGGACCTGTTGCGGACGCGAAACCATGGACGTCGAGAAACGCATCGAGGCATTTCGCAAGGAATTCCTGCAACTCAAGGGGAAGATCTACTTCAACCACGGCGGCTCATCGGTCATGCCGACGAGCGTCGTGACGGCGTGCATCGAGGGAGTGAAGCTCGGTGCGGACTATTCCGTCAGCAGCGCGCTCAAGGAACGATGGCTCGAAGTCAGGAACGATACCCGCAGGATGGCGGCCGAGCTGATCGGCGCCGCCGAGAAGAACATCGCGTTCGTTTCAAGCACGTCCACGGCACTGTCGCTCGTCAGCCTGGCGATTCCCTGGCAAGCGGGCGACAACGTGGTCACCGCCGAGGTCGAGAATCCCGCAACGGTCGTGCCGTGGCAGAACCTCGGGCATCTGGGCGTCGAGGTGCGCTACCTGCCCGCGGACCGCGACGACCTGATCGACCTCGGCGCGCTGCCCGCCCTTGTCGACGACAGAACACGCCTCGTCGCCCTGAGTCTCGTCGAGTATGCAACCGGCCAGAGACTCGACATCCCTCGGGTGGCCGAGTTCTGCAAGCCGCGCCGCATCCTCGTGTCGGTCGATGCCGTCCAGGCCGCCGGTGCCGTTCCGATCGACGTCGCGTCGCTGGGCGCCGACTTCCTCTCGTTCGGGGCACAGAAGTGGCTGATGGGGCCGAGGCACATCGCCGTGCTCTACGCGGGCGATGCGGCGATCAACAGGGTGCGTTCGCCGATCGTCACGGAGAGCAACGTGCGCGACATCAGGGCGGAGGAGGAAGAGCCGACCACCGGCATTCCGGAACTCAGGATCAACGACGGGGCCCTGAAGCTCGAAGCCGTTCCGTACAACAACTTCGCCGGCGTGTTCGGCCTGCGCCGGGCGTTGGAGAACGTCCGCTCCGTGGGAGCGCCGGCCATCGGCGAGCGGCTGCACGCCATTACGAGCGAACTCGTCGAAGGCCTGGGCGGGTTCGACGGGCGGATCGTCAGCCCCCGGGGCGCCGGTGAATGGTCCGGAATCGTCAGCGTCGCGCCGAACGGTGCACGTGCGAGCGACATCGCCGCAAGGCTGCGTCGCAACGGGGCTTACGTCGCCGTGCGAAAGGGGCGGCTCCGCATCTCGCCGCACTACTACAACACGTCGGCCGAGGTCAGCGAGCTGCTGTCCATGCTGAACGACGCCGGGCTCCCGGCCCGACGACCGTGACGCCACGGAGGCCCCTGGCGGCGCAGACCCCGCCCCTTGAGAACCGTCACGACCGCTGAACCGGGAACCGCGCATGGCCACCCCGGCGCAGGAAATCAGCCACCGCGCTCGCGCCAGGCCTTAGCTGCGCGCAGCAGATCGTCCCTCGGGATAACGCCGCAGCGCGCGGCCCAGTTGTCGTACGCGGCGACGAGTTCGGCGACCAGACCGCGGTGCTCGCCGGCAAGGTCCTTGAGCTCGGTGCGGTCGGCGTCGAGGTCGTACAGCTCCCACGCGCCGCGGCGCCCGGTGTCGTCGAAACCGCCCCGCCCGCTGGTCGCCGCGGTGAAGTTCCTCACGAGCTTCCACTTGCCGCGCCGCACGGCCGCGTTGCCCTCGTGCTCCCAGAAGAGCGTCACGTCGCGGTCGCAGTTCTCCCTGAGTACCGGCACCAGGCTCCGGCCTTCCATCGGCAGGACCGCGTGGCCCTCAAACTCCGTCGGGTACGCCGCCCCGGTGACCTCGACCACCGTGGCCATGATGTCGGTGAGCTGGGCCGGCTGATGCCGCAGCTCGCCCCTCGCGGCAAGGCCGGCCGGCCAGTGCACGATGAACGGCGTGGCGATGCCGCCCTCGTGCGCCCAGTGCTTGTACATGCGGAACGGCGTGTTGGACAGGTTGGCCCACGGCACGCCGTAGGACTGGTAGGTCGTCTCGTCGCCGGGCATGACGCCGGGATCGTTGCCGTATTGAATCGCCCGGCCGTCGGGCCGGTGCGTGCCGCTGCCAATCGAGCCGTCAGCCAGCCGCCGGGCCCACGTGCCGACAATCTCCTCGGCGCAGCCGCCGTTGTCGGCCAGGAACACCACGAGCGTGTTGTCGAGCCGGCCGTGACGCTCGAGCGCGCCGAGGATCCGCCCGATGCCCTGGTCCATGCAGTCGATCTGCGCGGCGTAGACTTCCATTCGCCGCGCTTCCCACGCCTTGTTCTCGGCGTCGCGCCATTCGGGCACGGCCGGGTCGCGCGGCGACAGACGCCACGACGGGTCGATCAGGCCCATCTCGACCATGCGCTCGAGCCGCTCGCGGCGCAGCACGTCCCAGCCGGCGGCGAAGCGGCCTTTGTACCTGGCGATGTCGTCAGGCTTGGCATGCAGCGGCCAGTGCGGCGCTGTGTAGGCCACGTACTGAAAGAGCGGCTGCTCGGGCGACTCCATGACGTGCCGGTCGATGAATCCGACGGCGTGGTCGCTGATCGCGTCGGTGTAGTAGAACGCCGGGTCGTCGCGCACCTGCTGTTCGATAAGCTGGTCGTCGCGCCAGATGGCGCGCGGCGAGAAGTAGTTGCCCGCCCCGCACAGGGTTCCGAAGTAGCGCTCGAAGCCGCGGCGGCGCGGCCGGGCGTCCGCCTCCACGTCGTAAAGGAAGTCGTTGCGGACCAGGTGCCACTTGCCCGACATGGAGGTGCGGTAGCCGTTGGCCCTGAGCAGCTCGGCCATCGTGACGCCGTTGTGGTTGAGGTTGCCCTCGTAGCCGTCCGGGCCGTCGTAGGCCGTCAGGATGCCCAGGCCCACCTGATGCGGATGCAGCCCCGTCATCAGGCTGGCCCTCGACGGGCTGCAGCGCGGCGTGTTGTTCAGCTGCGTGAACCGGACCCCGCCGCGCGCGAGCCGGTCCAGGTTCGGTGTGTCGACCTCGCCGCCATAGCAGCCGAGGTCCGAAAACCCCATGTCGTCATTGAGAATCAGCAGAATGTCGGGGCGCTGCGACATCACGTTTCTCCTGATTGGGCGGCGCGCGTGAAAGCCGGCAGACAAGCGACCCCCCCCGCGGACTGCGGCCGCGCGACCCGCGTCCTGAAAGGATATTGCCCGAGCCGCCGTTGAAGCAAGAAGAAACGCTGCCGCGACGTGCAGGCGTGCGCCATGGAGCGGTCGCGTCGGGCCAGACGGCCGGGGCCCCGGGTAGAACACGGCCTTGCACGGGCCCGGCGACACGATAGAATTGCCTGAAGGTCCCGCCCTGTTCGTCCTCGTGAGCGCAGTATAAGAGGTGGTGTCTTCGCCAACAGGCACGGGCACGCCCCGGTAGCGACCGGCCCCGGCAGGGACGTTCCGACGCGCCGGGACGACCGCGACCGACAGGAAGATGCGATGGCAGAACGGCCGAACATCGTCTTCATCACCACGCACGACACGGGCCGGCACTTCGGCTGCTACGGCATCGAGACGGTCCACACGCCGAACCTCGACCGGCTGGCCGCGGGCGGCGTGCTGCTGGAGAGCTTCTTCTGCACGTCGCCGGTGTGCTCGCCGTCGCGCGGCGCGATGATGACCGGACTCTACCCGCAGCACAACGGCCTGATGGGTCTGGCGCATCCGCCGTCGAGCTGGACGTTCAAGCCGGACGTGCTGCACCTGTCGCAGATCCTCCAGCAGCGGGGCTACCGGACAGCGCTCTTCTACCACCAGCACGAGGTGATGCCGTGGGACGTCGACCGGCTGGGCTTCGACGAGTGGTTCGCCCGTCAGGAAGGCGAGCATCGCCCGGCCGACACGGTGGCGGCGGCATTTGCCGACTTCGCCGCCCGGCGCCGGGCCGGCGACAAGCCGTTCTTCGCCCAGATCGGCTTCGGCGAGACGCACCGCCGCTGGGACGTCGGCGGCGTGGGGCCCGATGCGAGCAAGGGCGTCACCGTCCCGCCGCACCTGGTGGACAACGAGGCGGCCCAACAGGATGCCGCGCAGCTCCAGGGCGCGGTACGCAAGGTCGACGACGCGGTGGGCATCATCCTGCGGGCGCTCGACCGGAGCGGCCTGGCCGACGACACCCTCGTCGTCTTCACGGTGGACCACGGGCTGGAGTTCCCGCGGGCCAAGTGGCACCTGTACGACCCGGGCATCGAGGTGGCCTTCCTGATCCGCTGGCCCGGCGGCGACGTGCAGGGCGGCAGGCGATGCACACAGTTGCTCTCGAACGTGGACGTCACGCCCACGCTCCTTGAGCTGGTCGGCAAGGCGCCGCCGCAATCG
>Ga0272441_10009406_pt1 | contig 15119 bp, 14 predicted proteins | sample SSMProp6N_FD_193582 | JGI IMG/M metagenome (GOLD analysis project Ga0272441, IMG submission 193582) | Marine sediment archaeal communities from Little Sippewissett salt marsh, Falmouth, MA, United States - SSM-Prop-6N | ecosystem: Environmental > Aquatic > Marine > Wetlands > Sediment ... | reverse complement strand
CGCAACCCCTACCGACCCGGACGCTCCGAACCACGCCTCATCAAACGCGACCCCGTCCGCTACAACTACCTCCGGATTCCACGTGACCAGGCACGCCGAAAATGCTTATCTTAATGCCATTGGTGTCGGGCACCTTCATACAGCCAAAGGCGCCAGACACCGTAGGACCACGGCGAGATCCTTCCACTCGCTTCGCTCGGTCGGGATGACATAAAGGCCGTTTCGCACAGGGCGAAGCCCTGCTTTGGCATTTAACATCTATCATTTGACATTGTGAGGCTTGCCCTCGCTACAGGTCCAGCGCGAGGCCGTCCAGCCCGTCCGTGATGCGCTGCATCTGTTCGTCGGTGAGTTCGATCTCGCCCGCCCGGGCGTTGTCCTCCGCCTGCTGCGGGTTCCGGCAGCCCACGAGCGCGCAGGTGATGCCCGGCCGGTGCATCGTCCACGCGATGACGATCTGGGCGATGGTGGCCTCGTGCCGGTCGGCGATGGGGCGGACCGTCTCCTGGAGGAAGTCGAGAATCCGTTTGCGGTTTTCCTGTTTGTAGTACGGCTCGTGGGCGCGGAGGTCGTCGTCCGGAAACGTCCGGTCCATCGTCACCTTGCCGGTCAGGATACCGTTCTGGAGCGGCGAGTAGGCGAGGATGCCGACGTCGTGGGCGCGGCAGTACGGGACGACATCCGTCTCGATGCCCCGCCGCAGCATGGAGTACGGCGGCTGGTCGGAGGCCAAGGGCACGACCTTGCGGGCCTCGTCCATCTGCTCGGGGCTGTAGTTCGATACGCCGACCGCTCGGATTTTCCCCTGCTCAAGCAACTCCCTGCACGCCTCCATCGTTTCGGCGATGGGCGTGTTGGCGTCCGGCCAATGGTGCTGGAAGAGGTCGATCGTGTCGACGCCGAGACGCTGGAGACTGGCCTCGCACTCGGCGACGACGCTTTCCCGGCCGCCGTACTTGACGAGCGTGACCGGGTTGCCCTCCAGGTCGTTGGTGTCGAAGAAGGGCGTGCCCTTGCCCTCGGCGGGGTCGAGGTCCCATCGGATGCCGAACTTCGTGAGGATCTGGACTTGGTCGCGGCGATTCTGGATGGCCTGGCCGACGATGCTCTCGGAGTGGCCGAAGCCGTACGCCGGGGCCGTGTCGATGGTCGTCATGCCGCGGTCGATGGCGGTCTTGATGGCGGCAAGGGCGTCCGAGTCGTCGGTGCCGCCCCACATCCAACCGCCGATGGCCCAGGCTCCGAGGGCCACGGGCGTCACCTGGACGTCGCTCGTGCCGAGTTGGCGGTACTCCATGGTGTCTGCCTTTCCGTGTGGGGATCGCGTGCGTTGCCTGCGGGTCGCGCGGCGGCCCGCGGGAACCCCGAGAATACCACACGCCCCGGTGGCGGTGAAAGAGGCGAGACGGAACGCACGCCCGCCGTTTCGTGCAGCCCGTATGGCCCGCGCAAAGCACCTGCGTCATCCTCGTTGCCTGCATCGGAAGGAGTCGGCGAGGCCCGGCTGTGCCCAAATCGGAAGGCAGGCCGCGTTTACTTTCCTGGCCCGCTCCCCACCCCTGTCGCGAGGGCCTCCAGACCGTCCGGGTTGCGGAAGGTGATGACCTTGCCGTCGACCGCCACGAGGTCCTCGGCGGCGAGTCGCGCCAGCGCCCGGCTCAGGGTTTCCGGGGCGACGCTCAGCATCTGGGCGAGTTCGCCCTTCGGCAGGTCCAGCCGGACGGTCGCCCCCGCCTCCATCGCCACGCCCTTCTTGCGGGCCAGGTCCGTCAGGTACCGAGCCAGCCGGCCGGCGGCATCGTTCAGGGTGATCTGCCCGACGAGACCGGCCATCTGCCGGCAGAGTTTGGCGAGCGAGGCGATCATCCCAATGGCCAGGGCGGGCTGCTCGGCCAGACCCTCGGCGATGCGGTCCCGCGGGAAGAACGCCAGCCGGCTCGCCTCCAGCGTCTCGGCCCACGCCGGGAACGTCTCGCCGGCGAACATGGCGGCCTCGGCCAACGCCTCGCCGGGCCCGAAAACGTGCAGCGTCTGCTGCCGCCCGTCCGGCGAGAGTTTGTAGACCTTGACCTTGCCCTCCAGGACCACGTAAAAGCCGTCGGCCTCGTCATCCTCGCGGAAAATGACTTGGCCGGCCGGCATCCGGCGGACGGTGGCCAGCGCGGCGGCCGCCTCCCGGGCCGAATCGTTCAGGTGGGCGAAGAGGGAAACGTGTCTCAGCGTTTCGGCAATGCTCATGGCAGGGGCGCTCCTCCGGCTTCCACAAGGCGACGCACCGTGTCGGCGAACCAACCGCTGTGCCAGTCGTGCCGACGGTGGGTCCGGTTGTCGTATCGATGCGGAATCCGCAGGGCATCCAACCGGCGGTGCATCTGCTCGGTGGCCGCACCGAAGTTGCCGTGTCCCGTAAGGACGAGCCGCGGCCGTTCGTCCCGCAACAGGTCCGCACGGCGCTGAAGCAGGTCCGTAATGCGATACCGCTCGAAGTGCTCCTGCGTGCCGAAAACGGACGCCATTCCGAACCGCTCCGGCGTCTGTTCCATCAACGGGGCGTCCCAGGCGGCGGCGCTCCCGAAAACCTCCGGGTGCCGGAGCAGCAGGCTCCACGCACCCCATCCCGACTTGCTGAAACCAATCAGCATCCGACCCTCCGGACGGCGAAGGACCGGATGCCGCGCCTCTACCAGGGGTACGACGACCTCCAGCAGGTAGCGTTCCTGCTGTTTCGCCGGGTCGGTCGGGTGGTCGGCGTACCACGGCCAGTGGCTGAAAGCCGGCGCCACGCAGATGAGGTCGAACCGGTTGTGCACGTTCGTCCGCCGGGCCTCGACGATGCCGCTGCCCCACCGCCCGTCGGTTCCCGGCGCCACCGGCAGGACGTACAGCACGGAGTACCGTTTCTGGGGGGAGACGGTGTCCGGCAGAAGCACCTGCACGGCGCACGGTCCGTCCTGAAGCGGGCTGGTTACGGTGTAGACGAGCCGGCCGTCGCGCTCGACGGGACCGTCGACCGCCGTGCCCGCCTCAGTGCCCGACGGCGACGCCGTCAGGGCGATCCCTGCGACGGTGAGTGCGAGGATGGGGGCGGCCGGGTGCATGGGGACATCGTACGGGCTACCCGGGGGGCGTGCAAGACGTGGTGACGGTGCGCCTCACCCCGCCCTCGGATGGGCGGACTCGTAAATCTCTTTCAGGCGGCTGGCCGTCACGTGCGTGTAGATCTGGGTGGTCGAGAGGCTGCGATGGCCGAGCAGTTCCTGGACCGCCCGGAGGTCCGCCCCGCGTTCGAGCATGTGCGTGGCGAACGAGTGCCGCAGCGTGTGCGGGCTGACGCTCGGGTCCAGCCCCGCCACGGCAAGGTACTTGGCGAGTTTGCGGCGGACGCTCCGGGCCGCCAGCCGCCGGCCGTGACGGTTGAGGAAGACGGCGTCGGCATCCTTGACGTCGGCCTCGGCGCGGGCCTCCAGGTATCGGTTGAGCGCCCGCAGGGCGTAGGAGCCGAGCGGGGCGAGCCGTTCCCGTCGCCCCTTGCCGCGCACGCGCACGACCTCGGCGATCGGGTCGATGTCCTCCAGGTCGAGGCCCACGAGTTCGCTCACGCGAACGCCCGTGGAGTAAAGGACTTCGAGCATGGCAGCGTCGCGGAGGGTGAGGAGGTCGTCACCGTCCGGGGCGGCGAGCAGGCGTTCCACCTCGGCGGGGCGAAGGAACTTCGGCAGCCGTTTCTCCTGCCGCGGCGTCCGGATCGCCTTGACGGGATTGTGGTCGGTGACGCCCTCGCGGGCGAGGAACTTGTAGAACGACCGCAGCGTGGCGATCTTGCGGGCGATGGTCGACCGGCTGTACTCCGCCCGCCGCAGAATCGCCAGGAACCGGCGAAGGTCCACCGGCGTCACCTGCCGGAGCCGCTGCGACACGGTGTCCGGATCGGCCCCGGCTGCACCCTCGCCGGCCCCGTCGTGATCAGACGCGGTGGCCGGCACCGCAGGGGGTGCCCCGTCGGCCGTCAGGAACTCGACGAACTGCACGAGGTCCGAGGCGTACGACCGGATCGTGTGCGCGGAGAAGTTGCGCTCGTTCTCCAGGTATGAAAGGAACCGGGATGTCAGCGATCGGCCCATGGGTCGAGACGTTAGTCCTCGTCCGGTTTGCCGACGGTCCGCTCGAACTGCCGGCGCGTGATCTGGCGGGCGAGGACGGCGGCGTCGAACCAGTCGAAATCGAGCCGGTCGTCCTCCGCCCAGGCCATGAGTTGGCTGATGGTCGCTTCCTCGCTGCCCGGCCGGCACCGGACCAGGTACCGGTGCGAGCCCTTGACGAGCGAGAGGCGGTCCACGTTGCACGTGGTTCGCACCAGTGAATGTCCCTTCGGGGGATGGTCGGGTGCGTGGCGCGGGGCTGCCAGGAAGTTTATCGGCAGCCCTGGGGGCCGTCTTTACGCGAATCCGGCAGGGGCCGCGAGCGGCGCACATGAGTTCGCAGATATCCTTCGGCGAAGCGCGATCCTGGCGCGCCGAACTTGCGCCGCCACTCGAACGTACCCCGCTGCTTACGCAGCGGGCTCGAAGGGCTTCGCCACGCCCACTTTCACGTTGACGCCACCGCCGGGCCCGCCTACACTCGCCGGCGCCGCGGCAGCGGTGGTATGCTAGTGTGCTGTCGGGCTTGATTCTGTGGGGTGCCACTGGCGGCTCGCCCGCCAGTGCGCCTTCATATTCCGGGAACACTGGCTGACAAGCAGCCAGTGCCACCCGCCGATTGACACGTGACCGACCCCCGGACCTCTCGGAGGCGACCTATGACGGACTTGGCGGCCCGATTCACGGAGATCTTCGGCCCGGCGGACGGCCTGCGCCACGTCCGGGCGCCGGGGCGCGTCAACCTCATCGGCGAGCACACGGACTACAACGACGGGTTCGTCATGCCGATGGCGCTGGAGCGGGCGGTCCGCATCGTCCTGGCGCCGCACGAAAACGGCGTGGTCCGCCTGTGGAGCGAGCAGTTCGCCGAGCGGGCCGAGTTCGTCCTCGGCCAGGCGACGCCGGACGAGGCGCCGCACTGGCTCCAGTATCCGATGGCCGTCGCCGCCGTCCTCGCCGAGGAAGGGTTCGACCTCCGCGGCTTCCGCGGCGTCATCGACGGCGACGTGCCCGTCGGGGCGGGGCTCTCCTCGAGCGCGGCGTGCGAGGTGGCGTCGGCCCTGGCGCTGCTGGTCGCCGCCCGGCCCGAGACTGAGCCCGGCCCTGCCGCCGCGGTCGCCGAGGCCCACGGCCTGACGGGCGAGCGCCTCGCCCTCCTGTGCCAAGCCGCCGAGCACCGCGTCGGCGTCCGCTGCGGCATCATGGACCAATTCATCAGCGTGCACGGCCGGGCGGGCCACGCCGTCGTGCTCGACTGCCGCGACCTCTCGCACCGGCCCGTCCCGCTACCGGCTGAGGAGGCCGCCGTCGTCGTCATCGATTCCGGCGTCCAGCGAAAACTGACGGCCGGGGCGTACAACGAGCGGCGGAGCCAGTGCGAGGACGGCGCCGCCCGGCTCGGCGAGTTCGACCCGGCCGTCGAGAGCCTGCGCGACGTTTCGCTCGACCTGTTCCAGGCCCACGCCGACGCCCTGCCCGAGACCGTCCGCCGCCGGTGCCGACACGTGGTGACCGAGAACGCGCGGGTCGTCGAGTCCGTCGAGGCCCTGGAGGCGGGCGAGGTGGAGCGGTTCGGCGAACTCGTCAATGCCAGCCACGATTCGCTCCGCGACGATTACGAGGTGAGCGGGCCGGAACTGGACCTGCTCGTCACGATCGCGCGGGAGGTGGACGGCGTGCTCGGTTCCCGCCTGACGGGGGCGGGGTTCGGCGGATGCACCGTCTCGCTCGTCCGCCCGGACGCCGTCGAGACGCTGCGGCAGGCGGTCCTGGCGCGGTACCCGGCTGAGACGAGCCTCCAGCCCCGCGTCTGGACCAGCCCCGCCGCCGATGGCGCGGCCGTGGAAGCGTGATCTGTCGAAAACGTCAGGCGGATGCGAAAACCGTTCGGTTCGCCGCGGCGCTTGCGCCGCGCGGGCCGTTCGACGGTCAAATGAGCCCATGATCGACGCCATCCAGAAACTCGCCGCCGGCGACGACCTCTCGCTCGAGGCCTCGCGCGAGGCCGTCCGCCGCATCATGGACGGCGAGGCGACCCCGGCCCAAATCGGGGCGTTCCTCACGGCCCTGTCGGTCAAAGGGCCCACGCCGGACGAGATCGCCGGTGCGGCGATGGTCATGCGCGAAAAGGCCACCCGCGTCGACGTCGGCGACCTGCCCGTCGTCGACACTTGCGGCACGGGCGGGACGGGGAAAAAACCGTTCAATATCTCGACCTGTGCCGCCCTCGTGGCGGCGGGCGGCGGGGCGTACGTGGCGAAACACGGCAACCGCGGGGCCACCAGCAAATGCGGGTCCAGCGACGTCCTGGAGGCCCTCGGCGTGCATATCGAGGCCTCGCCGGCCGTCGTCGCCCGCTGCATCCGCGAGGCCCACATGGGGTTCCTCTACGCCCGCCTCCTGCACGGGGCGATGAAGCACGCCGCCCCCGTCCGCAAGGAGATCGGCATCCGCACGATCTTCAACGCGCTCGGGCCGCTGACGAACCCCGCTGGCGCCCGCCGGCAGGTCATGGGCGTGTACGCGATGGACATGGTGCGGCCGATCGCCGAGGTCATGGTCCGCCTCCAGGCCGAGCACGCCCTCATCGTCCACAGCCACGACGGCCTGGACGAGATCGTCCTCTCCGCCCCCACGCACGTGGCGGAGGTGCGCGGTGGGGAGATCGCCGAGTACGACATCTCGCCCGAGGTCCTCGGTCTGCCCGAGGGACGGCTCGATGCCGTCCGGGCCGACACGGTGGAGGAGTACGTCGCGGCCGTGCGGTCGGTCCTGGACGGGGCACCGGGCCCGCGCCGCGAGGCGGTCCTCGCCAATGCCGCCGCCGCGCTCTACGTGGCCGGGGTGGCGGACGACTGGCACGATGGGGTGGCCCGGGCGGCCGAGTCCATCGACAGCGGCGCGGCGGCGGGGGTGCTGGTGGACCTCGTGCGGCTCTCGCACGGGGCGGCGTGAGTGTACAAACGTCCGTGGGGTTGTACCCCCGCGGTGCGGTCCGTGTTCGCGGCCGCGCTTGCGCGGCGCGCTCCCGTTCGGCGCGGCGGGTGCGGAGAGCCGCCGCGCAACCCGGCGGATGCGGAAGGCTCCTCCCGCGCTTGCCTCCGCGGCCGACGTGGGGTATAGTTGGATTGGACGGACCGACCCGCCCGCAGGGGCACGCCATGATCCACTTTACCTGCGACATGTGCGGCAAGACGCTGCTGGCCGACGAAGACACGCGGTACGTCGTCCGCATTGAGGTCTATGCCGCCTACGACCCCATGGAGTTGACCAGCCGCGACCTGGACGAGGACCACGAGGACGAGATCCACGACCTCCTGGCGAAGATGGACGAGATGGACGCCGACGACCTCGAAGACCAGGTCTACAAGACGTTCCGGTTCGACCTGTGCCCGGTCTGCCACGCCCGGTACATCCAGGACCCGCTGCTGACAGCCCGGCGGCTTCGGGCGCGGTTCGGGCAGAACTGATCGCCGCCGCCGGATTATTCTCCCGCTGTCCCCGCGAATTCGGTAGGCTGTTGCCCGGTCGGTTTCCGTACCGACCGCGCTTTCACTTAGGCGCGCGGCGGGTGCGGAGACCCGCCGCGCAGCAACTGTCAGAACCTAGCGCCGCCGGTCTCACCCTTTTTCGGGTTGGAGCCCCACGATGCCGATGACGATCACCGAAAAGATTATCGCCGCCCACGCCGGCCGGGATGCCGTCGCCCCCGGCGACTTCGTTTACGCCCGCGTCGACATGGCGCTCGGCAACGACATCACCGCACCCATCGCCATCCGCGAATTGGCCGAGGCCGGCATCGACCGCGTCTGGGACCGGGAGCGCATCGCCCTCGTGCCGGACCACTTCACGCCGAACAAGGACATCGCCAGCGCCGAGCAGGCCAAGACCCTCCGCGAGTTCGCCCGCGCCCACAGCCTCTCCCATTACTGGGAAGTCGGCCGCTGCGGCATCGAGCACGCCCTCCTGCCCGAGCAGGGCGTCGTCGGGCCCGGCGACCTCATCATTGGCGCCGACAGCCACACCTGCACCTACGGCGCCCTCGGCGCGTTCTCCACGGGTGTCGGGTCGACGGACCTGGCGGCCGTCATGGCCACCGGCGACGTCTGGCTCCGCGTGCCGGAGAGCATGCGGTTTGTCTTCACGGGTGAGCGCCCCCGGTGGATCACCGGCAAGGACCTCATCCTGCACACCATCGGCCAGATCGGCGTCTCCGGCGCCCTGTACCGCGCGATGGAGTTCACCGGCCCGGTCATCGAGGCCCTGCCGATGGACGACCGCCTCACGATGTGCAACATGGCCATCGAGGCCGGGGCCAAGAACGGCATCGTCCCGCCGGACGACGTCACGCGCGCCTACGTCGAGGGCCGCCTGGAGCGCGAGCCGGTCTACTACGCCTCCGACTCGGGCGCTGCCTACGCCGAGACGCACGAATGGGACGTCTCCGACCTCGAGCCGGTCGTCGCCTGCCCGAATCTGCCGTCGAACACGCGGCCGGCGTCGGACCTCTCGGACGTGCGGCTCGACCAGGTGGTCATCGGCTCGTGCACGAACGGGCGGACGAGCGACCTGGAGGTGGCGGCCAAGATCCTCGACGGCCGGCAGGTCGCCGACGGGCTCCGGTGCCTCATCTTCCCCGCGACGCCGGCAGTCCAGAAGGAAGCGCTTCGCCGCGGATGGATGGAGACGTTCCTGGAGGCCGGCGCGGTCCTTTCGCCGCCGACGTGCGGCCCGTGCCTGGGCGGACACATGGGCGTCCTGGCCGAGGGCGAGGTCGCCTTGGCCACCACGAACCGTAACTTCACCGGCCGCATGGGCCACCCGAAGAGCCAGGTCTATCTGGCCAGCCCGGCCGTCGCCGCCGCCAGTGCCGTCACCGGCCGCATCACCCATCCGGACGAGGTGGCGGGCTGAGCAGCCGGGTGCCACGGCCGGCGTTGCATGGCCGTGCGCCGCGCAACGGCGCGCGGCCCGCAAGCGGGCTGGCGAACATGGGCCCTGATGCGCCGGCCGACCTGCCCCGAACCTTCGCAGGCGGCGGGTATGCTTTCGCAAAGGCGCGAAAGCGTAGCACCCTGCTTGAGTACCGATTTCCCCGCCCCCTTTCATCGCCGGACCCGTGCCCGGTATCATAAGACGCGTAGGGATAGGTAAGCGTCGCGCCCGGCGCGCGGCCGCAATGAGGGACTCCGTCGGCACGGAAGGAGGCGGGCATGGACGTCATCAAGTATCTTAAATCGAATAAGGTGAAGTTCCAGTTGCGGCACCATCCGGCGCGGTACACGGCCCAGGAGGTGGCGGCCGCCGAGCACGTCACCGGCGAGGAGGTGGCCAAGGTCGTCATCCTCGACACCGACAGCCGGCCCGTCATGGCCGTCCTCCCCGCCACCTGCCACATCGACATGCAGAAGGCGAAGGCGGCCCTCGGCGTCGGCACGGCGCGCCTCGCCGGCGAGGAGGAGATCGGCGAACTCTTCCCGGACTGCGAGGTCGGCGCCATGCCGCCCTTCGGCGCCGAGTACGACCTGGATACCTACGTCGACGAGCGCCTGGCCGAGGACGAGGAGATTCTCATCCCCGCCGGCACGCACGAGGATTCCGTCCTTCTGGCGTGGAAGGACTACGAGCACCTGGCCAACCCGAAGGTCGCCGACATCGCCGTGCACGGCTGAGCCGCGACGGCCTCACGCCAGCCGGCGCCCGACCACCGCCTCGCCCGCCAGGCGGTACGTTGCATACGTTTCCGGGGCAGTCCGCAGGACGACGAGCGTCTCCCGCCGACCGTCCACAAAGTCGCGGGCCAGGTCCAGCCGATATCGCATCTTGTAATCCTGGCGGACGGGTCCGAGCCAAGCGGCCTTCGCCTCCAGGCCGTCCGGCGCCTCCAGCCACCAGGCGAGGGCCGCCTCGACCGCCTCGTCGCGCGACCGGCCGGGCGTAAAGTCCGCCGCCTCCGGCGGGCCGCCATCCGCCCCGGGGTTCCACCGTTCCGTCCGCTCCACAATCGACGGGCTCACCGTCGGCAGTTCGTCCACCAGACGGGCCATCGCCTCCCGGCCGGTCAGGTTGCTCGAGACCACGATGCCCTCGGCGTACACCGCGTCGGCGTGGTCGCCGCACAGGTAGAACGTGCACCGGCGGACGGGCCGGCCCTCGGCGTCGAGCCACTTGGACACCTGGTGCCAGGCCACGTCGGTCTCCGCTTCACCGCAGGCCACGCACACCCGGCGGACGATGGGCTCGTCGTTCTCCACCACGTCGCGGGCAAGCAGATGAACCCGCTCCCGCACGTTCCGGTCGTGCGCCGTCACGCATTGGTCGCAAACGGTGATGAAGACCCACGGCCAGAAACCGATCATCGACCGGTATTCGGGAACCTGGAGCCGGCGATGCAGCCGGCCGCGGGGCACGTCCGTCTCGCACAAGTCGCACTGGGCCATCTCGCACTCCTATTTCGTCAGAAACATCCAGATGCCGATACCAATAAACCCGGTCGCCGCCACGTAATGCAGCACGCGTTCCGGCACAGCGGCCTTGCCGACGTACCCCAGCACGGTGGCGATGAGCGTCGTCGTCACGAGGGCGAGGCAGGCCCCAAGGCACACGTCCCACGGGAACACGCCTTTGCTCCCTTTGCTGGCGAAGAGCAGGACCGCCAGTTGCGTCTTGTCGCCCAACTCGGCCAGGAAAACGATGGCGAACGTGGCCAGGAAGGTCTTCATTTCCATCCCCGATCTCCCTTCCCCACCGCGAAACGTGCCCAGGATAGCCGCCGCCCGGCCGGGCCTCAACACGAAAGTTGCGCCTGTCGCAGCAACGCCCTCATGTCCGGTTCGTGCAAAGTAGAATGGTGCTTTTTCCGGGCGGAGCTTTGGAGGGAGGACGGGGATGGAGCTGTGCATGAGCCGGAACGAGCGGGACCGGCCGAAGGTCATGGCGGCCTTGGCCGAGGGGCGGCGGGCCTGGAGCCCCGCCGCGCGCGATGGGCGGGGGGAAATGCTACTCGGCGGCCGGGGGCGGTTGGCGCGTTCGCAGCGGGGCGCCGGTCATCTGGAGCACCTTGCGCGGCACCGAGAAGATCAGCGCCGTTGCCGCCGTCGCCGACAGACGCGGGGCCGCGTGGTAGTCCTGGGCGTTGTTGTCGCGGTTCGGCTGATAGTAGAACGTGCCGTCCGGGCACTGGGCCAGGCTGAAGCACCAGCGGTTGTGGTCCATCAGCTGGCGGAAACTGGGCGGGTCGATCCCCGCCCCCAGCGCGGTCCAGACCATCCCGAGGATCGGCGACCCGTGCGTGTCCGGGAACGTCTTCGGATGGTCGCCGATGCACCGGGCGGCGCGGAGGGCGTACTCGCGGTACGTCGTCCCGCCCACGGGGCTCAGGTAATGGGCGAGGGCGGCGGCGCCGGTGCGGCCCATATCGGCGTACTTGTTGTTGTTCGCCCCGCCGTCGGCGTACCAGACGTAACCGAAGTGGTTCGTGCCGCGCGCGACGAACTCGTGGGCGGCGCCGTAAATGCGGGGGTCGACGTCCAGGCCGCACCGCATCATCAGCGACATCGCCGTCTTGGCCTGCATCGTGACGACGTTGAACGGCCCGTACCCGTTGCCTTGGGGGATGTCGCTGCCGGGCTCGATCCAGGGCCGATGGCCCCATCCGCCCTTGGGGGCCTGGGCGGCGGCGAGCCAGGTGTTGATTTGCTTCAGTTCCGGCCACACCCAAGCCTCGCCGGTCAGGAGGTAGTACTCCGCCAGCACCGTGCCGTAGAGGGAGTACGGCCAGCAGGTGAGGCCGCCGTACTCGAGTTTGGCGCCGGTCCGTTCGGCCATGAAGCGGACGGCCTTCCGGGCGGCGGGCATGTGGGCGGGGTCGCCGCTCGCCATCAGGGCCAGCGTGGCGAAGGCGTTGATGTGCGGCCGGCCGTGCCATGTGCCGTCCGGACGCTGCTTCTCGAGGAGGTAGGCGTAGAGTTCCTTCAGGATGCGTTCGGTCTTGGGGCAGGCCTGCGGGTACGTCCGGCTGTAGGCGCCATAGGTCGTGGGGAGTCTGAGACGGACGACCGTCGGCTTGCCGTCGCGGACGACGCCCAGGACGAGCCGGCCGGCCATCTGTGGGCGCTGGCTTTGCTCCAGGGCGTTGCCGAAGTCCATCATTGGCCCCTCGTACCCGAACTTCTCCACGCCGTAGCCGAACTTGTGGGGAGTGCTGAAGACGCGGCCGCCCGCACCCCGGATCTTGTCGCCGACCTGGAGCCGACCGTCGGCCGGCGTGCCCTTGAAGACGTAGGTGACCTCCAGGACGGTAGGCTCGTCGTCGGGGATCTTGGCCCGCGCCCCCGTGATGCCGAGGTTGATGTGCCAGCCGGGCACCTGGGCGTCCGGGCCGACCTTGGTGGTGACGTCCCAGGTGGCGCCCTTGCCCTCGCGGAGGGCGCGGGCGGGCCGGCACGAGAAGGCGATGGCCGTGAACGCGAGCAGGACGAGGACGAGGCGACGGCCGACGGGACGGTGGCTCATGCGGTTTCCCCTGCGCGGAAGGACAAAAGGACTCCGGAACTCTGTACGGCCGAGGAGGGCACGGGCGCGGCGGTTATCGTCGTCCCTGGCGCTGGCGGGCCTTCATCTCGGTGGCGTTGCCCTCGTCACCCTGCTGGGCCATCCAGGCGTCGAGGCGGCGGGCAAGGGCGGCTTGGACCTCGGCCAGGTCGGCCCGGCCGGCCAGGTTCTCCAGTTCCCACGGGTCCTTTTCGAGGTCGTAGAGTTCCTCGGCCGGGCGCTGCTGATACATCTCGACCCGTTTTCGGGCGTGGGAATCGGTCTTTGCCTTCTCGACCCACGATGGCCAGTACGCTTTCTCGCGGGCGATGAGGACGTTGTGGAACGCGGCCTCGTGGTTCAGGTTGCGGATGTACTTGTAGCGTCGGTTGCGGGCCGAACGGACGGGGTAACAGTCGCTGCTGGCGATGATGCCCCGCGTGGTATGGGCGCCGAAGACGACGTCGCGGTGCGCCTGGGTCTTGCCGAGCAGCACGCCGAGGAAACTCCGGCCGTCGAAGCCGGTGTCGCCCTGGGCGTCCGGGCAGCCGGTGTCGACCTTTTCCGGGTCGCCGCCGGCGGCCTCAATGAGGGTCGGCACGACGTCCACGTACTGGACCATGGCGCCGGTGACGCTGCCGGCCGCGACGCGCCGGGGCCAGCGGACCACCAGGGCCGTCCGCAGCCCCACGTCGTAACACGTCCATTTGCCGTGCGGGAACTGGGCGCCCTGCTCGCTCGTGTAGAGGAAGATCGTGTCGTCCTCGGCGCCGGCGCCCGCGACGTGCTGCATGCACTCGCCCACTTCGCGGTCGAAGTCCGTGACCTCGGCGTAATACTTGCAGAGGGCCTCACGGGTCTCGGGCGTGTCCACGAGATACGGCGGCAGGGTGAGGGCGGCGGGGTCGTAGGCCGAGGCGTCGCCTTCCTTCCACGGCAGGTGCGGGCTGTGCGAGCAGACGACCAGGCAGAACGGCTTGTCCGCCTCGCGGCGGAGAAACTCAGGAATCTTGTTGCGGCCCACGTTCTCGAACGGGAACGACTCGCGCGGGCCGAAGTGGGTCTTGCCCGAGAGGCCCACCCGGTACCCGAGGGCCCCCAGGTGATGGACCACGCTCCGCGTGCCATCGTAGACGCGGCTGTGGTTCGGGAAGGCGCCGTTGCGGACGGGGAAGAGGCCGGTGTAGAGTTGCTGCCGCGTGGGCGCGCACATCGCCGTCGCGGTGAAGCAGTGGGTGAACCGCATCCCCTGGGCGGCGAGACGGTCAATGTGCGGCGTCTTGACGTCCGGGTTCCCGTAGCAGCCGCTGTCGCGCCACGTCTGGTCGTCGGCGATGATGATGAGGATGTTGGGCGGTTTCGGGCCGGGGCTCTCGGACGCCGCGACTCGGGCGGTGGTCCGGCAGGCGGTCAACGCAGCGGCACCGGCGGCGGTTTTCAGGAATCGGCGGCGGTTCATGGCATCCCCTTCACGCGGCGGCTTATTCCTCGATGTCGATGACGACCGTCTCGACCTTGCCCTTCAGGCGGTTCGGCGCCTCGTAATCGCCCGCGGCCCCCTTGTCGTCGCGGCCGACCTCGAGACCGTCGAGCGGCATCTCGGGGATGGGGCCGGGCGCCTTGGCCCGGGCCACCTCCTTGCCGCCCACCGCCACGGTGATGGCGCCGTCCTTCGCCAGGCGGGCGGACGCCTCCACGCGCCCCTGGCCGAGCGGTTCTGCCGCCTGGGCGACGGTCCGTTTGTCCCGGTGCCGGGTGGCGAAGGCCAGCCGGCCGTCCTTTACATAGAACGACCAGCCGAGGCTGCTCCCGCCCTGGGCCACAAGGACGCCGTCGCCGCGGACGGTGGCGGTGGCGGAGATGCGGACGGCCTTGCCGGCGACCATCGGCGCCCGGAAGCGCTGGAGCCGGTCACCGTGGGCGAGTTCGAAATGGGTCTTCTTGGAGTACTCGGCGTACGCCCCGCCGTACGGCCAGGGGAGCATGTGGGCCTTGCGGGCGAAGGTTTCCCACCGCTCGGCCATGGCCTGGACGCGGTCGGGGTGCTCGGAGGCGAGGTTATGGAGTTCGCTGCGGTCGGCCTCCATATCGTAGAGTTCCCACTCGCCGGCGGCGCCCTTGGCGACGAGTTTCCACTTGCCGTCGCGGATGGCGCGGTTGCCCTCGTGCTCGAAGTAGATGGGCTCGGTGCGGCCGACGTCCTTGCCGCGGAAGGCCGGTGCGAGGCTCACGCCCTGCATCGGCGTGATGTCGTGTCCGTTATGGGTCTTGGGGTAGGTGGCCTCGGCGAGGTCGACGCAGGTGGCCATGATGTCGATGAGGTGGCCCGGCTGGGGCTCGAAGGCGCCGTGTCGGCCGGCCGGGATGCCGGCGGGCCAGTGGGCGATGAGCGGCGTCGAAATGCCGCCCTCGTGCACCCAGTGCTTGTAGAGGCGGAACGGCGTGTTC
>Ga0272441_10009404_pt1 | contig 15121 bp, 9 predicted proteins | sample SSMProp6N_FD_193582 | JGI IMG/M metagenome (GOLD analysis project Ga0272441, IMG submission 193582) | Marine sediment archaeal communities from Little Sippewissett salt marsh, Falmouth, MA, United States - SSM-Prop-6N | ecosystem: Environmental > Aquatic > Marine > Wetlands > Sediment ... | reverse complement strand
ACCAGTCACCAGAACGGAGCCCTTCAGCCACGGCGGCGAAGGGCTCTTTGTAGTTGGGAACGAGGGTTTCGGCAGTGAGCACCGAGTTCGAAACCAGGGTCTGGAGGAGTCTCGCCCGATCCGCGTGTGAACGCTCCTGATACAGACGGGGAGCGTGTGTCAGGAGTTCTAAAGCCGCCTCCACGTTCTCGAGAGGAAACGCCGCCGTCGCGACAAGCTCTCGGCGCTCCGCCGCGAGCTCGTCCGCCTGGCGGCCGAGCCTTGAGTCGATCCGCACCCATCTCTCTTCCCCGATCCGGCCGCGAAGCTTGTCCTCGTAGGCGTCGTCGCGGAGGGTCGCGAGGCGGTCGGCTTCGCGTGTGAGCCGCTTGAGGCGCTCTGCCCTGTCGGCCTCCCAGTGGGACATCTCCTGCCGCGTAACCTCCATGATCTTCTGCGCGATCTCCTCGGACAGGGCGATCCGCTCGATGACCCCGGCGAAGCGCTCGGATACCTCTTCCTCGCGGTGGTAGGGCTGCGGGCAGTCCTTTCCTCGACCGTAGGTGCAGCGGTAGTAGACGTATCTGCCCTTCTTGCGCTCCGCGGTGATCTTGCAGCCGCAGTACCCGCAGGAGAGAAGGCCTCGATAGGGGAACGCCTGATTCGTGCGCTTGCCGGAGCGATCGCGCAGGTGCTCCTGGACGCGCTCGAACGTCTCTCGTGTGGTCAGCGGCGTGTGAACGCCTTCGTAGAGCTTCCCCTTCCAGGGAAGAGCCCCGTAGTAGATGGGGTTGGTGAGGATGCCATGAACGGCGCTGCGCGCAAGGGGATGCCCGTACCGGGATCGAAGGCCTCGAGATCTCGCCCACGTTGTCGCGGTGTCGATCGACATTCCGCCGGCGGCAAACCGCTCGAACAGCTCTCCGATCAGCGGAGCGGCCGTCTCGTCCGGCTCGATGCCGGCTCCTGCGTTGTTGTAGCCGCTCGGCGCGTAGGTCGGCCACAGCCCCTTGCTCGCCTTGGTCTTCAGACCGAGGCTGACGCGTTCGGCGAGCTGTGCGCTGTAGTAGCGGGCCGCCACCGCCTGGACACCGCCGACGAACTCGCCCGTCGCTCCGCTCGGCAGAGACTCCGTGGCGGAGACGATCTCGATGCCCATGAGCTCGGTCAGCGTCGCGTAGTCCTGGAGGTTTCTCGAGATGCGGTCGATCTTGTAGCAGAGCACCGCGCGGACGTCCTCGTGCCGCTTGAGGAACGTGAGCATCTCCCGAAACCCCTGTCGGCCGGGCTTGTAGGCGGACTCAGACTCTACGAACTCGCGCACGATGTGGATCTCGTGGCCGGTGGCGTAGTCACGGAGGACCTGACCCTGTGCTTCGATGGAGTAGCCCTGGCGGGCTTGTTCTTCGGTCGAGACCCTGATGTACGCCACCGCTTGTCGCATGATCTCAAGTCTTACCCGAACCATCGCCTTCTGTGAAGCATCGATCGACAAGCTCCCGGGCTCGTCGCTCCGATGCCCCGAGCTTCGCGTCGCGATCCCACTCCCGAAGGATGGCAAGGAAGCCCAAGAGGTTCTCCGTTTCCGGATCGAGGGATCGAGGCCGATAGCCCGGAGAGAGCTTCTCGTGTCCGGTCGTGCGGCTCATTGCGGTTGCCTGACGCAATCCGCGGGGCTTCGATCCGCTCGTTCGGGCGGCTCCCCATCTGGGCAGGCCAGGGGTAGACGGTGGCGTTCCGCTCCCTGAGAGTGCGCCCCTCGTACGCAATCCGATGCCTGCGTCCCACGGAACCGTCGGGCGAACACCTGGCTCAAGAAGTGCTGCTTCCTCGCGGACCCGATGTGCAGGCAAGCGACGGGGAGCCTTCCCTTGACTCCGACGACGGTCTCCCGGCCCCCCTGCCGCACGATCACGGCAAGCTCAGGGACGAACTCCGGTTGACGCAGCAGACCTCGGATGCACGTCGGATGGCGTGAGTAGACGGTGAACACCTTCTCGCCGCCCAGCAGGTTGAGCGAGGTTTCCTTCTCCAGCGGCTGGAGCCCAAGCTCGGCAGCGATAGGCATGGCGAGGAGCTGCTTCCGCGTCAGGTCTGTCCTCTCAGGCATGGCGCTCCTCGCCGAATACCGCTTGTAGGGCGTCCAGCTCAACCGCTTGGAGCGACTTACCCTTGACGACGGCCGGGTGTTCGATGATCGCCTCGTGGATCTGATGCTGGATCTCTGGGTCGGAGAGGGCACCTGCGTCCAGTAGCTGTTCGAGCTTCGACCAGGCGAGGCCGTCCTCCGGCGGAGACAGCTTGAGGACTCTCGTGGCATAGGCGAACACCAGGTAGATCTCGGCGGAAGAGCTGCCGCATGGCGGGTTTGGACCCCAAAGCATATGCCAGACAGGGGGCGGGCAGACCGAGAGCTTCGCGAGGCGAAGCATCGGGTTGCTCTGGTCTTCGTGAACCTCTTCGGGGTAGAGGTTGTCCCCGTAGTGCGGACCCGGCGCTGTGCCGCCCCCCGGAGCAGCCGACGAGGGGCCCACGGAGGAGCGTAGCTCCTCCCGTGGGGCCCCTCCGTCGTCGCTACTTGACCGGCTGCACGGAAGCGCCCCCGGGTTGGGCCGGGTGTCTGGATTGCCGTCGCGCACTGTTTGGAGCAAATATCGGTTTGGGCGATACGGGCGCGGTTGCGACGCCTGGATCCGCCCGACGGTGCTTGGCTGCTTGAGTGCGCGGTCAACCTGATGGCGCGGCATTCCTGCGCACTTGGACAGATCATCGAGGCTCAGCCCCTCCACTTTGCCGTGGTGTGAGGCGAGCGCAAGCGCGGCGAACACGCGCACGGCAGCGTGCGAGAGCGACGCATCGGCGAGGGCATCGCCGAGCACGCGCGCAACGAGTGAGAGTTCGCTGCTTGTCACAGCTGCGTGTGTCGCCATGGCGCCACTCCCTGCGCAGGGGTCTTCTCGGTTCGCGGGCCAGGCTTGCTTGGCCCGAACAGGTAGTAAGCCACGGCCAACCCGACGATGATGAGCCCAACGACTACCCACGAGACCTTGCCTGGGCCCGTCGCTGCCACGCCGGCTGAGCTGGCCGCTCGCGGCACCATCTGCTCGCCCGGGAGCTTCAGGAAGTCATACGCCATCTTCCCGCTCCTTCACCGAGCACATGGCCGCGAGCCGATCCTGACCCGCCGGCGAGTTCACGAAGCAACGAAGCCCGCAGGCCGGGCAGGTGAAGTACGGCTTCCCGGTCCGGGCAAGCCGTACGTCACACAGTCGACCGCACAGCGGGCAAGGGATCTCGTAAGGTGTGGCAGACGTTGTAGAAGCCATTGCAGCTCAAGCTACTGCATGCGGGGAGCCCTGTCAGAGCGGAACTGACACACGCGCGGAAACCTAGTCAAAGGCAAGCGTTGCCAGCTATTGATCGGTGGCTGTGGCCTTGCGCCGGAGGTGCCTTGCGCGCTCTCGGCATGTGGCGCTGCAGTACCGCTGGTTGGGCTTCCCCTTGGCCTTGATGTACAGCCGATCGCAGCTCTTCTCGTGGCACACGCCGAGGTGGAACACTCTGTGGTAGTGCTCCAGGTAGTCCCGGAACAGGCTGAAGATGATGCCTGAGTGATCCCAGCGACGCTCAGATCTCCTCAGCCCCAGAGAGGGATCTTCGTCTTGCTCAAACAAGCCTGGCCAGAACATCAACCTGGGCATTGGCCTGGTCTCATCTGTGTCATCTTTGTCGAAGCGCGGAAGAGAGCTCCCGGTACGAGGTGAGATGTCGAAGCTGTTTGCGGAGAGGCTCATCGGTCGCCAACTGCAGTACTTCCTGTCCATCCGGAGGATGAATTCCGCGCCGCGAAGGTATCGAAGGGAATCCAGGTCCTCCTCCCCAGCGACCACATCCTTGATCGCCCTTGCGATATCCGGGATCGGGAACTCGGGATCCTCCTGGATGAACTCCGAGTAGGCATTGCCCGTGCGAGTGCTTGACGCGAGTTCGTCAACTCGCGTCTCGCGCAGGTAGAACCACTGCACATCCGTCGGGTGGTTGACCAGGTCGACGACGTTCTTCCGGTAGTACTCCCGCTGGAGAGCCTCTTCTTCTGACAGTCTCCTTGAGCGCATGTCAAGACTACACTACACTACCATCTAGATCAGGGCAACACATGTGAGCCAGCGCGCAGCACTCCGCAGTGTTCGGAGGTGATAGCCAGGACCGATCCGGGAATGGAGTCCCGTGGCAGTGCTCTGACTCGTCCCCCTTTCAGCTCGCCGCGACGATGCTTCCTGGCTTCCCGAACGGCCCTCGGGCGAGAACAGGTTCCATGGACGCTTCCGTTCGGAGGTGCATGCGCTTTGGCGGATCCCTTCTCGAGGTCCTGGTCCGGGCGCTATGCTCTCCGCTAGATCTGAAGTGGTGTAGAGCCATGTATCTGCTCTGTCATCCAGGTGTAGAGCCATTGGGATCAAGGTCTTGCTCGCGATGCGTCCCGTCAAGGACCGTCAGCCTGCGTGCCGACAGAATCACGCGGCTCTTGCAGTTGGTCTGCCAGGCCCAAGTCCCTGTAGTATTGTTCATCCATCACGGTTTCAGAGGGGAATCACGGAAATGCCTGACACGCAATCGCGAAGCACCCCTGGCAGACATGAGGGCTCCGACCTTCCTGAGAGCATCCGGATTGAGCTGGAGGTGAACGATCCAGAGCTCATAGCAGAGCTGTCTCGCTACCCGGATGGTGCAGAGCGTGACGAGTACGCCGCTACCGCGCTACGTGTAGGCATACTCAGTCTGAAACGGGCGGAGGGGCGAATCGACGCCAACGTTGTTCGAAACGAAGGCGAACGCTTGCTGTCTGAATTGGCCTCCAGGCTTGAGACCCACCAGGAAGATGTGGCGAAGAAGGTCGACTCCTCTCTGAGCGAGTACTTCGACCCAAGAGACGGCAGGTTCACGGAGAGAGTCAGCCGGCTTCTGTCAAAGGAAGGTGATCTGGCAACCTTCATGAAGCAGCAGATCGGGGTTGAGGATTCGGTGCTTCAGCGCTCGCTAAGCGTGCACCTGGGGGATAACAGCCCTCTGATGGAGATGCTATCTCCGACCAACACTGAGGGGTTCTTGGCCACGCTCTCGAAACGTGTCGGCGAGCTTCTTGACGAATCCCTTGAAGAAGTCGTTGGCGAGTTCTCCCTAGACAACGAGGAATCCGCCTTGAGTCGACTCGTAGGACGAGTCGAGACATCCCAGAACAGCATTGTGAGTGAGTTCTCGCTTGACATCGAAACGTCAGCGCTTTCGCGATTCAGACGAGAACTCGGTCAATTACTGAAAGAACATCAGACCGAGGCCGAGGAGTTCCGGTCAGAAGTGCTTGAGAAGCTCGCGTCTATGGTCTCACGTCGGGAGGAGGCGATGAGATCGACACGCCACGGAGGCGAGTTCGAGGAGGAGGTCAAGGCCTTCTGCTGCAAAGAGAGCTCGGCACGTGGCGATGTAGCTGAAGACACATCGAAGACCACAGGTCTTATCAAGAACTCGAAAGTCGGGGATCTCGTGATCAAGCTTGGCCCCGACAGCCTGGCGGCAGGTGCGAGAATCACCATCGAAGCGAAGGAGAGCCAATCCTACTCACTTGCGAAGGCACTGGAGGAGCTCGAGACCGCCAGGAAGAACCGCTCTGCCTCGGTAGGCGTGTTCGTCTTCTCCGCAACCACAACCGCTAGGGGAATGGAAAGGCTTGCCAGGTACGGGAGCGACATCGTAGTCGTGTGGGACAAGGATGATCCTTCGACTGATCCGTACTTGAGTGCGGCCCTCATGATTGCCCGGGCGATCTCCGTGCAGAGATCTGCAGCCAGGACTGATCAGCAACTTGACCTGGAGCCTCTCGAGAAAGCGGTAAGGAACATCGAGAAACTCAGCAATGGGCTCGATGAGATCGAGATTTCTGCGAAGACCATCTATAACAGCGGACACAAGATCCAGAACCGCGTCCGCCTGATGCGCGACGAACTTGTGAGGGAAGTGGGAATCCTTGACGAGCATCTGGAGGCCCTCGCTGTGGATGAGGAAGACAGCCCCAAGTGAATGGAGCAGATCGTACAGCAAACGGAACCTTCATCTTGTCTGAAGCTTGGTGACCAAGCCGTCTCCTTGACTGGCTTCGTTCCGCCTTCGACCTCACATCCTCCGAGTTCGATACTTGCGGCCAACCCGTACAACGCTCTGTGAGAAGCACCTTGGGGGATTCTCTGGACCGTCACTCTTGGTCAGCTTGCGGTGTTGCCTTCAGCTCTACAGGTCACGGCCTGGCGTCGAGACCAAGGCTTGGTCGATCAACGCCATCGCCCCTCTACGGTCGAGCTTCGCAGCCACATGCTGGCCCGAGAACTCAAGAATGCAGTCGAGGCATGCCCGCTTACAGCGACTGTCGTGCTGTTCATCCACATAGAGGACGGCCCTAGCAGCGTCAATCCACTCTCTCCCGTAGCTAGTCAATTCCCGTGTATGGCCAGCTCCTCCCGGAGACTCGTCATACACGGCGATCCCAACTCTGTTCGAACTCGTGGGTACTAGAGCCATTCCCAGTTCCCGCACGTCAAGCTCCAGTAGTCGAGCCCCTCCAATCACTAGGGCTCTACCCAAGGAGTAGACGCTGTCTCGATTCGCGGTAGTTGCATTCGGCCAATCAATCAAGACCATGTCAGTGAGTTCGCGAGCTGCCAGAACACGATTCCGTAGAACTGGAGCGTCAGTCAGCCCCTTCTGCCAGCAGAAGTCATTGGCATCCGTGGAGTACACGGATGCATGTGTCTGGAATCCCTTGGGGAGGTTCATCCGACCCGACTGCCCGGATTGCTCTTCGCTTGCAGCGAAACCGCACTTTGTACACACCGCGAATCCGCACCCGTTCTTCCCGGTGTTCCGCACAAGCAATTCGGACTCCTCACGGTAGATGGCTTGCGCCTCGGGAACCCCGGCGAAGCCCTCGATTGAAGTCCCCGCTCCGTGTTCGGCGAAAGCTGTCGGGCACAGGGATTGCTCTCCGACGCGCTCGAGGTCTGTGCCCAATGGAAGCTTCTCCCACGCAGCCGTGGTGTATCCGAAGCGAGGAAACATCAGCCTCTGGGGGGGGCCGACCGGGCGTCCCCCACACCGCGGGCACTCGGCATCAGGGCTTTGCCTGACGAACACGTGGCCTTCCTCGCATGTGAGAGCGATGTACTGGAGTCCCAATGCATCATCGACATTGGCGTCCGTCCAGTGCTTCCTCAGACCGCGAGAAGTCGCTACTCTTCCGCCAACCAGAACTCTCGACTCAGGAACGTATTCGCGCAAGGCGAGCAGGGAACTCCTCTCGAGACGATACCTTTCGTCAGGGATGGAGTAGCTGCGTTCTGCTGTTTCCACAGCCTTGCGAACGGTCAGGCTCTGAAGGTGGATGGGGAAGCCGTAGCGAGGCAAGAAGCGCCGGTCAGCAAGCCATTCGATCACTGTTGTGTCGCAGAGCGCCTTCACCATATACCGGATGGAATTGGCCTTGGCCATCTCACGAGCCCGTCCCTTGGCGGGTCTCAAGGGGATTTCGTCCCAAGCCGTGCGCAGCTGGAGGACGTCCTCAATCCACTCGCCGATGGCATCCTGGAACACGGTAACTGCCTTGTCGAGCAAGACATTCCAGTCAGCGTCGACCTCGACGCTCATCAATGGAAGGCTGCGGCAGAGCTGATCTATCTTGTCTCGAACGTCGGTTCCATTCGTACCCAAGCCATCAAGGAACTCCAAGAACCGGGCGGCAAAGCTCACCTCATCTTCGGGCCAGTTCGGCTTGGCTACTCTCTCCCGCTTCCACTTCTCGGGCACAGAAACGCCGCAGAACCGCCCCATGCGCCCAAAGGCATGCATTGCTCCGGTTCTTGCAGGCTGCTTTCCTCGGATGAACTCGGCAAAGAGGACTGCCTGCAGATGCCTGCGTACAACGCGCTCCTGGTCGAGGAAGATCGTGGGCTTCCTGAGTTCTCGCCCAATGAATTTTCCGAAGCGAAGGAAGACCTCGCGATCGTACAGCGAGTCCCGAGCGTATGTCGCGACGACGCTCGATCCGTCCGCTCGTCTTCCCGCTCTACCACCCCGCTGCCTGTGGTTCGCGGGGCCTGGTGGGGCATTCCCAAGGAGTACTCCGTTCAGGCCGCCAATGTCGATGCCGAGCTCCATGGTGGTTGTGGACGAAAGGATGTTCCTGATCCCTGACTTGAACAGGTCTTGAAGTCGGGAGTTCTCTTGTGGAGAGAGCTGCGCCGAGTGCTCCTCGGCCCACAACCCACTGGAGAACACCTTGGACGATCGAAGCTCCCGTCGTGCCCGGCCCCATCTCGGGTCTTCGTCTAGCTCCTGACCTGTCACTAGGCGCAAGGTCCCCCGACAGCCTCTGATTGGAGCCCAGCCAAGAGCCGAGTGCGTCCATACCGTTCTTGTCGAGTCACACAAGTAGAGCCTGCCAGGTTGCCTAACGCTCAGCGCATCGAACCTGATTCGAAGCCCTACATCATCCTTGTCTGGCGCTGTTTCGTGGTGCTCCTTTCTCTGCAGCCAGCCGAAGCCAGATCCCAAGTTCCCTGCCAAGCCACAGATCTGATCAAACGCAGCACAAAGAAGGACCCAGGAGAGATCCTCTACGCCATCCTCTGGGCATCCAGCAGCCCGAAGCACATTCGCCGCAAACCCGCGTCGCAGCTGCCGCTCAGTGGTTCCTACGAAGCGACGAGCCTTCCACCCGCTCTTGGTGCGGGTAAGCCACCGACCCGCGAGTGGTGACTCGCCAAGCCACTCGCGGTTGCGTGTGTTCTCGGTCCAGTCAACACAGCCATCGCTCCTTGCCGAGTCCAGCAGGAGAGCGATGAGATCGGGCCATACTGTGGCAAGTCGTCCCCGCCCCGCCTTCCCTACGGCAGCTTCAATGTCCGGCGGCATCTCGAGCGAGTCAACTCCGGGGTATACAACTTCCAGGAGGCCGGTTGATTCAACAGATGCTCTCCTGCGAAGCGGTCTCTCCAGCTCGCGTGCAACGAGTCCTTCCATCTGCTCGCGGACAGCACTGGAGTTTCTCTCCCAATCCCTTTGGGAGAACGTTTCAGGGCTGTGCCTGTCTCCGCAGTCACGATGGAGTATCTGCCCGACCTCTTCTCGTCTTGCGACTGCATCAACGAAGGTCTCGAACGGGGTGCCAGAAGAAGCCTGCTGGTGCAGCGCCTTGTTCTCTTCAAGCCGCTTCATGAGGAAGTGGCCGGTCTGCTCATCCAGGTCCTCTTCCTGCAGTTTAGCTTCGAGCCTCCGGATCTCTTCCTTTAGGATTGCTTGGATGTCGGATGATGGCATGCCCTGGGCCGCTCTGGCCATTGCCGCACGCATAACCTGGATCTCGTGCTGCTGCGTAAGCCTTGGACCCAGCCTAGCTGCAGCCCCTCTCGAATCGCTGAAGCACAGGAGCCGTCTTCCGCCACCTGGTTTCCAGTTCTTGGAGGGATGGGCGAGAGGGGGAAGGTCATAGAGCATCGTCTCGGCCAAGACCGAGAGGGCAAACGGGCGCCCTCCAGACAGAGATCTGCAAGGTAGGCGCCAGTCATCCTCTCTGTCATCAACCGAACCGGAGACCCAGGACGTCTGGCAGGTTGGACATCTCGGGGAACCCTTGTCCTCGTCAGTTCTTCGGATTCGCCAGAGTACTGCGCCTGTTGCTCCATGTCCGCCGACCATCTCACCTGACTGCGTATCCACGACTACTTCTTCAAGCTGGAGGTCCTCTCGAGGGGCAAGCAGGAAGAAGTCTCTGCTGTTAAGTGTCCGTGAGAAGTATGAGGGTTCCAGAGTGGCCTCAGCCTGGTTCGTGTGAGCTGCAAGTGCCCAGTCACCGCAGTTGTCGCATCGCAGAACCGGAAGCACGACATGGCCGCAGAAGCGGCAGGTGCTTTCGCCCATGGATTGGAGGCAGCCCGCGCTACTGACCTTCCGGTTCTCAGGGCCGGAACACTCTGGATTCAGGCAGAGCGCTAGCCCTTCCGGGCCGCGTGCTAGGAAGTGCAAGCGATGTGGGACAAGGGGGAAGTCCGTTGACCGACGCCTTGCTGCAGCAGCCAAGCGAAGGAGTACCGCAGCTGCCTGGGTGCTCCGCTCCTCTTCGCCCTCTGGGAACAGCGCGCGGCCAAGTGTGCCGAGCTGGATCAAGGTTCCCTTCTTCCGGATCAACATCTCCGCCAGTCGCCTGATCAGCGGGGACCTTCGGAGAGCGCTGTGAAGGAACTTGGCTGGGCAACCTCCGCAGGTGTCCATGGAGTCCTCGACCGCTGACCTAGAGACAAGGAGGGACACCACCGGCGACAGATCCTGCACTGTTTGATGAGCGCCTGACACGAGATCTCCATCCGCCGTCAACGTCACGAACTCATGGTCTGCGATCTCCGCTAGCTGAGTCGCGGAGGGCGGCGATTCCGGCGGGGACTCGATGCCACCTAGGTCATAGTCAGCCAGCCTTCCCCTGATGATGTGAGTAGCATCAGGCCTGGTGGAGAACAGAGAGGAGGCGAATTGGCGCAAGTCGTCGTCATCTCCGCCTAGGGTTGCCGAAGTGGCGAAGTGGAGCACTTCGCTAGATTGGACGCCGCACTTCTGCTTGACGCGCTGAAGGAGCATCATGATCTCTGCAGCAAGGACCCCGCTGTAGAGGTGCGCCTCGTCCAGGATGATGCACTCGAGGTCTGGCCCGAAGAATCGGGAATCCTGAGGCCGCGAAAGCATGTACTCAAGCATTGAGTAGTTCGTTATCACGATGTCAGGAACGGAGCCGGGCGAGTCCGGGGACAACGGCGCTCCATCATGTGACTCGAACCCTCGTCCCTCTTCTCGCGTTCTGGCACGGCACTCCTCCCACTTCGGCTCTCCTCTTGAGTTGGCCTGTCGGTGATCCTCTGGAGTCGCGCTAGTGAAGTGGAATACTGACAGCTTCCGCTGGCCCGATAGCCACGAGTAGATCCGCTCCACTTGATCCGCAACCAGAGCATTCATCGGATAGAGGATGAGGCATCTCATCCCGCCCTCTTCGCTCCTTTCCCGGCTGGACCATAGGCTAGCCAGCATCGGGAGCAGGAATGCTTCTGTCTTGCCGAGCCCCGTTCCTGCAGTGACCACGATGGCTGGACGGGGTTCGCTGTCGTGCGAGGCAGCTGCAATTCGAATGGCTTGAGACTGATGCTCGTAGAGCAGACGTTGCGCCGGCCACGCCTTGCGTGTGTCTAGGTGACTGCACAAGTCCTCCGGGAAGAGCCCGTCAGCAGACAGAGAGCTGAGCGAGTCATCGGAGAGTTCGCTGGCAAAAGCGCCCTCAACCCACAACTCACTCACAAGCCCGCCACTCAATCCGCTGCCGTGCCAGACAGCTTGTGCCGCAGACGAGAGTTCCATGTCGCGAACGAAGTTCTCCGCGAGCGCAAGATCTGCGAGGCGGCGCCTGGCGTGTTCAACCATTCTCAGTGCGTCAGGACCAGCGATGTGGCATCACCTTCCCGTCTTCCATTCCTGCCAGTATCCCCCGTAGAAGGTGTCCAGAACACCGCGGCCTTCTTCAGTACCGTAGAGACCGCAGATCGCTGTGAGAAGGCGGCGTCCTGCCCGGGTCTCAGCGATTTCCATCATGTCATCGCGATACTCGTCGAGGGGTCTGCCTCTCCTCTCCCTCAGCTGCTGAAGGTGCTCGAAGACCAACTCCTTCACGCGCTCTAGCGACAGGGTCGTTCGTTCCGAGATCTGCTCTTGCAGCCCTGCCAATCGCCCGCGGATGTGTTGCGCACGTGCATCGAGAGGAAGCCTGAGCGTGCGTCCTACCAGAACTTGCATCACGTCTTGGACCCAGTCTCTCCGTTTCTCGCGCAGCATCTCAATCCCCTGTCTGAGAAGCACAGGACTAATCTCACAGAGGGCCTGAAGGGTATAGGCCCAATCCAGAATGGGGGAGTAGTCGCCGCTTTGCGCGCCTTGACGAGCGGAGACCCAACTGATGACGCGGGAGTCGCGAGATGCGCAGTAGTCGTTCCAATACAGACAGCGAACGACCGACTCTGCACCCTCCATGAACCCCCTGGGATGCAGACCTTCAGGCAAGTCTGAGTCTCCAAGCCATACTTCAAGGAACCGTCTAGGAGCACCCCGTACAGCCTGTCTCAGAGATGGCGTAATGGTGGGATGCAGTATCGGCACTCGAAGCCACTTCAAGGTGGCGAGCTCACGAGAGGACAGCTCGTGAATGCATCCCAGGAATCGGCGGATCATTTCGAGATCCCACCAAGCGCCCTGCCAAACCCCTTTCCACGATATGGCAACTGCCATCGGATCTCGTAGATCTCGCAAGCTCCATGAGCGCCGCCTCGATTCCGGAAGCAGATTCTCAGCGGGAACGCGACCAAGAACAGCGTTGCCCTTCTTCCCTCGAATCCACGTATGGACGGCAAAGCCCTCAGGACCAATCTCATCGGCGTCTATTTCGGAGAGCAGAAGAAGCTGAGCGTCACATCCCAGCATTGGCTGGATGAAGCCGCGCACGCACCCCGTGTCAACGCAGGCAATCCCCAACTCGTATCTGGTCTCCTTGGTAGCGGCTGCAAGCATTCCTCCGTGTCCCGGAAGGCTTCGGAGTCTTGCCCGGGCATTCCGGAGTTTGCCGATCCTGCACGTGCCCTCGTAGAGCGAGACATCCGAATCCCGTTCGGGAACCCACACTCTCACAAACGACGTGCGCTCGGACTTGTTTAGTTCGGAGCCCGGCAATAGCGCATCTATGGCGTAGCCTTCCTGTTCGGTCTCCCGAGACTGCCGGAGCATCGCCGCTCCTTGAATCCGGAGATCCAGCCTAGGCCGGCGGGAGTAGCGCCGACCTTCAGCTCCGAATCCCACGTATACCCTTCTTCTGCCTGCGGCTAGCTCAGGTGTGACAACGACGTGTTTGGCAGTCTCCCATTGGTCACCCACTGGCACCAGGGCGTGCGTCTTCCTGTGAACCAAGAGCTTCACATCTGTTGCGCCCTCCGGAAGGCCTTCTACTGCCAGCTTCGCCTTGCCTAGGAGCTCGATTGGTGCGTCATTCTGGGTTCTCAGGGAGAGGGAGACGAGATCCGCGGCTCCAGCGCTTCCCGCCGCTGGCTGCCAAAGCACGAAGTCCTCGTAGGAGACGCAGATGTCCTCGGACACAGGCGCGGCTACGCGAACAGCCTTCTTGGGCACTCCATTGCGTTCATAGACGTCTGCCTGAGCGACCCCTGTAACGTCACACTTGCGATCGCAGAGCAGCGCATACTCCCTTCTTGGATCTAGTCGGACGAAGCCCAACTTGAGCATGCGCCCAGACGCGGAGTCGAATAGGAGTACGTCATCAGCGAGTCCGGAGTCGGCCAAGTCCCACTCGCAGATGACTTCTCCACTTCGAGACACGACTGAGAGCGTCTGCGGAGTCAAGTTGGGTGTATCTTCACCGTCAGGCTCGGCGAACACGGCCCTAGATCCGCTCCAGGTCCCGTCTGCCTGACGTAGCCATCTTGCTGCTCTGCGCCCATCGACGAAGAAATCGACGGCAGTTGAATCACACACCTCAAGAACGTCGGACAAGGAGTCTTCGCTCAGAGCAATCGAGATCCTTGGGTGCCCTCCCGGAGCCCAACGGAGGCTGACTTCTTGGACAGGGCAGACGTCTTCGTGCGTTTGCCTAGCATGTGGAGCATCTGCAGAAGGCATCCAGTCGCCTGTCCCCAGTGTGTCAAGTCTCGCTCTAGCCTCAACAAGAAGATCGTCAATCCACTCGTCGAGAACCCAGGGGCTCTGCTCTAGGACTCCCTTCACCCGATCGAGGTCCACCAAACCTCGTCTGTGCTGAACCAGTGCGTTCCATAGGGAACGGAAGGACTGCGATCCCAGCTTCTGCCGGTCCTCCGTCTCCAGAAGACACTGAACTGCAACGGGCTTCCCCAGTCCTACGAGCCACTTGGAGAGATGGCTGCTGGCTCCCCTGAAGGTGAAGCCGAACTGCAGCTTGATGGTGTCGAACCATTGCTGGGTTCCTTCGGTGTCCATCACGTTGCGGAGGCCAAGGAACTCCACGGCTTCGGAGATCGCATCGCGCAAGACGGCCGCAGGTTGCCCGTCGGACAAGAACAGGCGGCAGTCCGATTCAGAGGATTGCGGTATGACCCTCCGAACCATCGGCCAAACGGATGACTCCGTACCACTTCTTCGACAGACCTCAGCGGTTGCCGAGATGAGAAGGGAGCCGAACATTGTGCGCTCCGCTACGGGCTGCTTGTGATCGGAGCCCTGTGCAACGGGCCAACGGATCCATTCCTCAACCTTGGATGTGGGCGCCGATTGCAGCCAGGACAAGAGCCAGTCGACATCATCCCCCGACAGGCAGAGCTCGGCAATGGACCATGGCCTATCGTAGCCTTGGGCAGCATTCCAGAGCGGAGAGAAGATGCCGCTCAGTGAGGCTGTTCGTGGATTCAGCTTCGCCCAGAGCACGCCACCACCTTCCTGCTGGAGCAGGGCTAGCGACATGCGGAGGCTCGCGACCCTCCAGCTGGAGCACTTCCTCGCCACTAGTCTATAGCGTTGTTGTCTTGGAGGCGAACCTAAACGAGGATCAATCGTGGGCTTGTCCGCTGTGGGCGCTGCAGATGAGAGTTCGCCTACACTAGGCGATCATCAATCCTGCGGCGGAACTCCCGGGGAACCGTTGAGTAGCGGTAGTGGACCGCTCCGGGTTCTTCGGAGGGTACGCCCTTGAGTCCCGCAGCAGCAACCCAGCCACGCCCCCTGGGGCTGATCAGGAAGGGCGGGGTCGCAAGCCCATGTCAAGCTTGGAGATAGCCCTCTGCGGCGAGCCACATGACACGCTGAGCCTTGTCGCAATCATCTCGGGTGTTTCGTAGTTGCCGAGCGACATGCCAAGTCAGCAGGATCGAACGCCAGCGGCGTCGAGCGTCACGGGGCGACAAGTTCTAAACCTGTCCACTACTCCCAACCAGTCTCTGGAACGGCTCCTCTTGAGCCGTTCATGCCGCTCCCCATCGGATGCGCGGTCCAATCTCTTGGGGCTCCAGCACGTTCGCGAACAGCTCTG
>Ga0272441_10009401_pt1 | contig 15125 bp, 15 predicted proteins | sample SSMProp6N_FD_193582 | JGI IMG/M metagenome (GOLD analysis project Ga0272441, IMG submission 193582) | Marine sediment archaeal communities from Little Sippewissett salt marsh, Falmouth, MA, United States - SSM-Prop-6N | ecosystem: Environmental > Aquatic > Marine > Wetlands > Sediment ... | reverse complement strand
ATTTGCCGGACGACTGCCCGGCCTCAAAAGGCATAGAGCAAATATTGAATGCGATTGAAGTTAAAAGTCCCGTTTGACCGTGAATAGTTCATTACTCCCTGAATTTTTAAAGGGAGAAAAAAATCGAACTGCGGATAAACGCAAGTTCAATAGAAAAATGAAGGAGGTGAAGGAAATTGGCGGAAAAGATTGAAAAAGAGTTGTACGACGGTTCGAAAATCGAGATCCTCGGAGAGATCGTCGAACCCGGAAAACCGGAAACACCGGGACATTGGCGCGACAGGTTCACCAATCGCGATGAGATGCTCAGATACCTGGATACCGGAGAAAGGTACTGGTCGGGCCATGAGGGATACGGCAGCGAAAAACGTAAGTCCCCGGCCTAATCAAACTAATCGTTCAAGGAGGATTGAAAATTGGCACTCGAAGTTCCAAAAGTAACTTATAGCGGAAAGGTGCGCGAGATTACGCTGGGTTCCGGTGACAAGTCTTTCACCATCGGCGGTGAATCGGCGTACCCGTTTTACCTTTTCGAAGGTGAAATGCCGCAAAAACCGCGCATCGCTCTCGAAGTACTGGACACGGTATCCGACGATTTCCCCCAGGCCCTCAAAGACGTATTCGGCGATGCCCTCAACGATCCCGTCGAATGGGCCAAAAAATGCGTCGAGTTCGGCGCGGACGCCGTGTGTCTGAGGCTCGTCAGCATCGACCCCAATACGGACGACACATCCGCGGACGACGCGGCCGCTTTGGTTAAAAAAGTCGCGGACGCGGTCGATGTACCACTTATCGTGTGGGGATGCACCAACGAACCAAAAGACGGGGAAGTTCTTAGAAAGGTGGCTGAAACGATCGACGACAAATCGATCATCATCGGGCCCGTGGCCGAAGGCAATTATAAAACCATCGGAGCGGGAGCGATCGCGTACGGCCACACCGTCGTTGCAAGCACGCCCATCGACGTCAACCTGGCCAAGCAGCTCAACATTCTGCTCGAACAACTCGGCGTACCGGACGACAAGATCATCATCGACCCGACCACCGGCTCGCTGGGATACGGTCTTGAGTACTGCTTCTCGGTTATGGAGCGCGACAGGATGGCGGCTCTTACACAGGGCGACGATAAACTCGCATATCCGATCATCAACATGGTCGGTTTCGAAACATGGAAAGTCAAGGAATCGAAAGTCAGCGCCGAAGAAATGCCTGAACTCGGCGATGCGAAAAGCAGAGGTATCCTGATGGAAACCATGACGGCCACCATATGCCTCATGGCGGGATCGGACCTGCTGGTGCTCAGACACCCGGAATCGCTGAAACTGGCTCGGGAAATGATTGACGAACTAACTAACTAATTAATTGTTCGGTTAAATCGATACATGTTTTGGTAAACAAAAAATGATCGACAAGGTAAAACAACAAGCCCGAACATCAAAAACCGGACAAGGAGGAAATAATGTCAGAAGAATCGAAATACAGTTTAGACCCAACTGTAGTTGAATTACTGGAAAAGGCCAGGAAAGACGGTGTCAGCACGATATTCGACCGTGCCGAAAAAATGAAGCCCTGTCCTATCGGTTCCGAAGGTACTTGTTGCCGCATCTGCTCGATGGGGCCGTGCCGTCTACCTTCGATTAAACGCAAACCAGACATGACCGACGAAGAATACGAAGCGAAAGAAGCAGCGCGCCGCGGCCTGTGCGGGGCGACTCCCGACACGATAGCCGCACGCAACTTTATTCGTATGATCGCGGGTGGAGCGTCGGCTCATTCCGACCACGGTCGAGGTGTCGCCGAAGTGTTTCTCGCCGCGGCAAAAGGCGAGATACCCGGTTACGAAGTCAAGGACAAAATGAAACTCTATCGACTCGCTTTGGATTTCGGTATTGAAATCGAAGGTCGCGACGATAAAGATATCGCCATCGACGTCGGCGAAGCGGGCCTGGGGATATTCGGCAGCCAGGAAGGCGAATTGCCCCTCACGCATCGAGCGCCGTTGAAGCGCCAGGAAATCTGGAGAAAGCTGGACGTGGTGCCTCGCGGCGTCGACCGCGAAATCGTCGAGATAATGCACCGCACGCACATGGGCGTGGACCAGGATTACCGAAATCTGATGAACCATGGAACCCGCGCGGCCATAGGAGACGGTTGGGGCGGATCGATGATCGCCACCGAGTTGCAGGACATACTTTTCGGAACTCCCGAACCGATCATCAGCCGCGTAAACCTCGGCGTTCTCGAACCCGAAAACGTGAATATCATCGTTCACGGTCACGAACCGCTGCTTTCCGAAATGATCGTTGCGGCGAGCCGATCATCCGAAATGATAGACGCGGCGAAAAAGGTGGGCGCCAAAGGGATTACTCTTGGAGGCATCTGCTGCACCGCCAACGAAGTCCTCATGAGACACGGTGTTCCGCTGGCCGGAAATTTCCTCCAGCAGGAACTCGCGCTCACCACGGGCGTCGTCGACGGCATGGTGGTGGACGTTCAGTGCATAATGCAGTCCATTGCGGATGTGGCCAGTTGCTACAACTCACTGATCATCACCACCGACAGACGCGCAAAAATACCGGGCGCGACCCACATCGCTTTCGACGAGCACAACGCCATGGAAACCGCCAAGAAAATCGTAAAGGCTGCCATCGATAATTTCCCCAACAGGAAAAAAGACGCCCAATGCATACCGTCGGAGACGACCGACATGGTGGTGGGTTTCAGCCACGAAACAATCAGCTATCTCCTGGGCGGCAGCTTCAGGGCAAGCTACAAACCGCTTAACGACAATATAATCAACGGTCGAATCCGCGGGATCGCCGGAGTTGTTGGTTGCAACAACGCGCGCACCAAGCACGATTCCGACCATGTCCTGATGATGAAGGAACTCATCGCCAACGACGTGATAGTCCTCACCACGGGTTGCGCCGCGATAGCCGCGGGCAAAGTCGGACTTCTCGATCCGGTGGAAGGCGCGAAGATGGCCGGCGCCGGTCTGGCCGAAGTGTGCGAGACCGTCGGTATCCCGCCGGTTCTCCACATGGGAAGCTGCGTCGACAACTCCCGTATCCTGATGGCCGCCGCCGCGGTGGTCAAGGAAGGCGGACTGGGCGACGACATAAGCGATCTGCCGGCCGCCGGAGCCGCTCCCGAATGGATGAGCGAAAAAGCCATCAGCATCGGTCATTACTTCGTCGCAAGCGGCGTATACACGGTTTTCGGAGTGAAGTTCCCCATCAGCGGAAGTAAGAAGATGGAAGACCTTCTCTACAACGAGATGGAAGAGACCCTGGGCGGAAAATGGGGCTTTGAACCGGATCCCGTCAAAGCGGCCCATCTCATGATTGAACACATAGACAAGAAACGTAAAGCCCTCGGTATCGACAAGGCCCGCGACAGGGTCCTGTACGATATGGAAATGCGCCGAGAGCTGGCGTAATTCGCCCCCTAAAAATCCATAAGGAGGAACGTGATTAATGTCTAAACTGATCACAAGCGCAGCCATAAGGGGGGCGCATAAAATCGTCTCCCAAGCTGAAGAAAAATATAAACAGGCAATGGAAAAATACGGCGCCACACACGAAGTGGCGTTCCCCAACACGGGTTACTTCCTGCCGGTAATTTACGGAATGCTCGGCCATAAAGTCGAAAAACTCGAGGATATGGGCCACGTATTCGAGGTGTGCCAACGGCTGTTACCCCCACAGGTGAGGGAAAAAGTTCACCTTCCCTATCTTGCTCCGGCCCTCGACGCCGGTATGGCAACCCTTTTCGCCGAAGAATGTTTCGAAGCGATCAGGTATATCGAAGACCCGGATTTTTACGTCCAAGGTGAAGACCCCACCGACGACAACCTGTGGCTGGGCGCCGCCGACGACGTTATTCTCCGCAAACGCGGCGTCGAGTTCGTGGACGGCACGGCTCCGGGTTTCGCGGCGATTCTCGGATCGGTCCCCGACCCCGAAACCGCCAAAAACATTGCGGAAGAGCTCCAGAAGAAGAACCTTTACATCTTCATGGCCGGCGAATACAACGGCAAACACTTCGCCGAGCAGCTGGTTGAAGCGGGAGTTCAGGTCGGTTGGGGAACAAGGCTCGTGCCTTTCGGTCCCGATGTAAGCTCGGCCGTGTTCGCGATGGGATTCGCGACCCGCGCGGCTATGAGTTTCGGCGGCATCGAACCCGGCGACTACCGCAAAATACTCATCTATAATAAAGACCGCGTGTTCGCGTTCGCCATGCCGCTCGGTTACGTTACCGAAGAATGGTACGCAAACGCGGCCGGCGTCATAAACTGGGGCTTCCCGGTTATCGCCGACACTCCGATCCCGGAAGTTCTGCCCACCGGTATTTGCACATACGAGCATGTCGTGTCGAATATCCCGCACGACCAGATCGTCGCGAAAGCCACCGAAGTGCGGGGTCTCAAAGTCACCGTTACGGAAGTCCCCGTACCGGTTAACTACGGTCCGGCTTTCGAGGGCGAACGCGTCCGCGGCGCCGATATCTATCTGGAGGCTGGAGGCGGCAGGACTCCCTGCGTTGAAATCAGCCATCTTAAAGATATCAGCGAAGTTGAGGACGGCAAGATTACGGTTGATGGTCCGGATGTGGGCGATCTCGAAGCGCCGGCCAAGATACCTCTTGGTGTTGAGGTCTTTATCGCGGGACGAAAAATGCAGGAAGATTTCCTGCCGATCCTCGAACGTCAGATCCATCACCTCTCTAATTACGCGCAGGGACTTATGCATATAGGTCAGCGTGACATTTCGTGGTACAGGCTGGCGAATGCCGCCGTGGAAAAAGGCTTCACTCTCGAACACATCGGCAAAATCCTTCACGCCAAGTTCCACGAGGATTTCGGTACGATCGTCGATAAGGTCCAGGTTCAGATATACACCGAGGAAGCAAGAGTCAAGGAGATGATCGATGAAGCGCGCGCCATATTCCTCAAGCGCGACGAACGCCTCGCCGGTCTGGTCGACGAAGGAGTCGAAACTTTTTACTCTTGTACGCTGTGTCAGAGTTTCGCCCCGAACCACGTGTGCGTCGTCACGCCCGAGCGTACGGGCCTTTGCGGCGCTTACAACTGGCTCGACTGCAAAGCCAGCTACGAAATTAATCCCACCGGTCCGAACCAGCCCATCGAGAAGGGCGAAATGATCGACACGACTTACGGCCAGTGGAAGGGTGTTAACGAATTTCTTTACAAGGCCAGCCGCGGAAACGTGGATTCCTACGACATGTACGGCATCATGCGCAAACCGATGACCAGCTGCGGTTGTTTCGAATGCATCGCGGCGGTTCTCCCGATGTGCAACGGGGTCATGACGGTCGATCGCGACTATTCCGGTATGACGCCTATCGGCATGAAATTCTCAACGCTGGCCGGCAGCGTCGGCGGCGGCGCGATTACTCCCGGTTTCGTCGGACACTCGAAGCACTTCATCCTTTCGAAGAAGTTCGAGGCCGCCGAGGGCGGTTTAAAGCGGCTCGTATGGATGCCGAAAGCTCTTAAGGAGGAACTCAAGGAGAGATTCACCGGAAGAGCCGAAGAAGAAGGAGCCGTGGACCTCCTGGACAAAATAGCGGACGAGACGGTCGGCGTCAATGAAGACGAAGTCCTGGAGTTCCTCACCAAGGTCGGACACCCCGCTTTGGAACTTCCGCCGCTCTTTTAATAATTAAGGAGGATACCTAAAATGGCACTGACTGGAATCGAAATATACAAGAAATTACCCCGTACGAACTGCGGCGACTGTGGTGTGCCTACATGCATGGCTTTTGCGATGAAACTTGCCGCGGGGCAGGCCGAACTGTCCGCCTGTCCCCACGTAAGCGCGGAAACCGCCGCCGAGCTTGACTCCGCGAGCGCTCCTCCCATTCGGCCCGTTACGATCGGCACAGGCGACGAGGCGTTTAAAATCGGAGGCGAGACGGTACTTTTCAGGCATGAGAAAACATTCATCAACGCGCCGGGAATCGGAGTTCTGGTGACCGACGAGATGAGTGACGACGATGTCGATGGAAAGATCGACCGTCTCAACAAGCTCCAGTACGAGCGTGTCGGCCTCATTCTCAAGGGCAATATCGTAATCGCTAAGTCTGTAAAGGGCGACGCGGGGGCGTTCGAGGCGCTGGCCAAAAAGGTCGCGGGCGCCACGTCCAAAGCCATCGCGCTCATCGCGGACGATCCCGCGGTTCTTTCCCAGGCCGCCAAGGCCATAGCGGACAAGAAACCGCTTATCGGGTTCGCGACTGAATCCAACGCCGACGCTATGGCGGAACTTGCCAAGGAACTGGATGTGCCGGTAATCGCGAAAGCGAAGGGGATAGACGCGGCAAGCGAACTTACCAAGAAGTTGACGGACGCCGGATTGAAAGACATCGTCATCGACACCTCGCCCGACAACATCAAGGAAGCACTTTTCGACCAGGTCGCGATGCGCAGGCTGTCCATCCAGAAAGCGGAGCGCACCGTCGGTTTCCCGACCATTCTGTTCCCGTCCGAAATGACGGACAACCCGATAAAAGAGGCTATGTACGCGGGTACGTTCATCACCAAGTACGGCGGCATTATAGCGCTGAGCGACATCCAGGGAGAAACACTTTTCCCGGTAACAGTCGCGCGAATGAACATCTACACCGACCCGCAGCGCCCGATGGCCACGACTCAGGGCATTTACGAGATGAACAACCCCGAAAAGGATTCTCCCATTCTCATCACATCGAACTTCAGCCTTACTTACTTCATTGTCTCGGGAGAATTGGAAGCGAGTCGAGCGCCCGCATGGCTGCTTGTCATCGACACGGAAGGGTTGAGCGTCCTGACCGCTTGGGCGGCGGGCAAATTCGTGGCCGACGCGATCGGCCCGTTCGTCAAGAAAATCGGCATAGAAGAGAAGATCGGCAAAAAGCAGTTGATCATCCCCGGATTCGTTGCGAGCATAAGCGGCGAACTCGAGGAGGAACTCCCCGACTGGGATATTGTCATAGGCCCCAGGGAAGCCGCCTACATATCTTCGTTCTTAAAGCAGCTTAACTAATAACAAGGAGGGGAGAATGCTTTGTATAGCTGAAAGCATCAACATAATGTCCAATACTATCGGTCCCGCCATGAAGGAACGGAATCCCGAGCCGATCCAGAATATGGCGAAAGAAGAGACGGAAAAAGGCGCGGATTACTTGGACTTGAATATTGGGCCCGCCCGCAAGGGCGGAGTTGAAATGATGGAATGGCTGACCAAAACAGTGCAGGAGGTAAGCGACTTGCCTCTCGCGCTCGACACCACAAACCTCGACGCAATGGAAGGCGGACTGAAGGTCCACAAGGGCAGGCCCCTGATGAACTCCGTATCGTTGCAACCCAACCGTCTCGATAAGGGCATCGAAATGGCCGCGAAGTACGAAGCGGACGTCATCGCACTGCTCTGGGGAGCGGACGGAATGCCGCGCGACGAAAACGAACGAGCAATGCACGCGGCGGAATTCTACATGAAGGCCACCGAAGCGGGCATACCTGCCGAGAGGATATGGGTGGACCCTATTGCGTCGCCCATAAGCGTCGAAATCAATCAAGTTAAGGCTTGCGTTACTTTCATGAGTATACTTCAGGATGTCGCCCCGGGCGTCAAAAGCACCGTCGGATTGTCCAACATATCCAACGGAGCGCCCGACGAATTGAGGTGCTGGCTCAACCGCGTGTATGCTTGCATGCTGATGCATCACGGTTTACACTCGGCCATCGTCGATGTTTACGATGAAGTTCTCGTCGATATCGCCAAGGGCAAACGTCCCGACATCATGGACCTGACCGTTTCGGTAATGGAAGGTCGGGAAGTAAACACGGACGATCTGAGCGACGAGCTTATGAAGTATTACAAGACCGCCAAGGTGCTGACGGGCGACGTGCTGTTTTCCAACGCCTGGCTCGAATCGTAAAGGTACCCGCTTAACTTGTAATTTGTAATCGGGATCAGCGGGCGGTCCGGTTTCGGGTTATCGAATCCGACGGGCCGCCCCTTTTAATTCCCCATAAACCGGATTGTGAAATGAATGATAAAAACGACAAACGTGAAATAAGTATTCCTCCTCCGCAGGAAAATTACGAAACCTCACTCGGCATCGTTCGTAAAAACCTCGAAGGATGCGACATGAAAGAGCGCGCCGAAAAAGCGGAAGCGGTTTGGAACGAAAGCACCCGTGAAATACAAGTAACCCTTCTGGGCAGGGACCTTGTGGTTTCAGCGGACGGTCTCGAAGTCTCCGAACCTTCCGGCGGCAAGGTCGATTTGTGGGAAAAAATAATCGTTTTGCACTACCTGCTTACGGCGACGGGCAAGAAAAAAACCGGCAAATACATTACATACAAAGAAATACCTGACGGTAGACTATACTGGCCGAACTTCATCGCGAGAGTACACAAACCCCTGCTGGCCGCTTTCGGTTCCAGGCCGGGCCTGCTGACGGAGATAGCCTCGGGGATGGGTGGTATTCCCTGCGACCAGGGCGATGTGGGTGTTGTTATTCCCGCCCTTCCCATGGTCGATCTGGTGTATCTTATCTGGGAGGGCGATGACGAATTCGAGCCGGAAGCGGGAACTTTGTTCGATGCAACTATTACCGACTACCTCCCGGCGGAGGATATCATCATGATGTCGAGCATGACCGCGATAAAAATGATGAAAATCGCGTTTTCAAAAGGGGGCGACAAATGAAACTGGCGATAGGCGGCAAAGGTGGAGTGGGGAAAACGACGCTCGTTTCCCTCCTGGCGACGAGTTTTCGCGATAACGGAAAGAAAGTCATCGTCGTCGACGCGGACCCCGATCCCAACCTGGCGGGCGCTCTCGGTTTCAAGGAGGCCGGCGATATCGTGCCGGTGGCCGAAATGAGGGAACTGATCGAAGAAAGGACCGGCGCTAAAGTCGGCGCTTTCGGCAGCTTTTTCAAAATGAACCCGACGGTCGAGGATTTGCCCGACCGGCTCAGTATGGAAAAAGACGGGATACGTCTTCTCGTAATGGGTACGGTCAAGGGCGGCGGATCGGGATGCGTATGTCCCGAAAGCGTTCTCCTGAAGAACCTTATAACCCACCTTATCCTCAATCGCGACGAAGTAATCATAATGGACATGGAAGCGGGTGTCGAGCATCTGGGGCGCGGGACGTCTCAATCCGTGAACATGCTTATTATAGTGGTTGAACCCGGGCGCAGGAGTTTTGAAACGGCCGAGCGAATAAAGGAGTTTGGGGATGACATAGGCATAGAAAACTTCGGTATTGTCGGCAACAAAATCCGTAATGAAACGGATAAAGATTTTATTTCCCAAAACGCCGGGGAAATCCCGGTGCTTGGTTTTATGCCGTACAGCGGCGCCGTGATCGAAGCGGACATGAAGGGGATACCCGCTTCGGAAGCCGACGAGGCGATAGCGAAGGCGGCGAGGGAGATAATGGAGAAATTATCCTCGTAATTCGGCCGGGTTGATTTTTTAATCGTCGCGGATAAGTATCCTGTGACTTTCAAAATCCACTTCGGCGACGGAACCGTCGACGACCTTCTCGTCGCCGAGTATGGTTTCGAGCCGCACCTTGCCTTCGGGTAGGGCGGTCAGTTTGCTTACATCGGCCATAAGCAATTCTTCATCCGCGTTTTTTTTCATATAAGCGTTCGATTCGCACATTTTATCCTCTCCATTTCATTGTTCGGTATCACATCAAGAACCCTCGTTTTTTTCCCATTTTCCACCGCTTTCGACCCGGCTTTTTACGCATTTTACGACTTTCGGGAGCGACATTTTCGAGGCTTTTTTCGCCAGGGACGCCGGCGCGGCGATGCCGGAATCTATGTAGGTGGAGTATTTTACGATAGTTCCGGAACCTTCCGGCGCGTCTTCAAGCAACCACGTGGCATTCGTTTCGCGGATGTCGTGCGGCCTGGATTTGTCGAGTTCGACTTCAATCCGTTTATTCAATTCGACGCTATTGAACTTGAGGGTGTATTTTGCTTCGACCCACATTACTTTCGTCACGTAATCGACCCAGTAAATTTCACCTTCCCGTTTTATAACCTTGGTATATCTTACATTCGGGAAAAAGCGATAAAAATTATCGTAATCGTGGAGAACTGTCCAGACTTCTTCTCTCGGCGCGTCTATAAATATTGACGCCATGAACCTGACGTTTTGGCTGCCGTCTGAATTCAATCCGGTTATTTCTTTAACAATCACTTCCCCGTTTTTCAGTTTTTCCCATTCGCCGTCTTCGACCTGCGCGACGACTATCGAGAATGTGGAGATAACTAACAATAACAAAATCAACAGCGATTTTTTCATTTTTCCTCCTTGTCGATTCATTGGATGTGTTTACGGAGATAGTCGCATATCTTGTATTTATAACTGTTTTTTCAAAATTACTCAATACAATTTATGGTAGAGAGAAATCCCGGTTTGATCAAGCATCCCGCTTCGTCAAATAAAAAACGGAAAACACCTTTAAACCGAATAATGTCGGACAATCCGGCATTATTTCGAGGTATTTCCCGTTTTTTCGTTAACCCAAAAAGATGGTTGATTATTTCAAATCGATATTACGATCCTTCCGGTTTTTTCCAGGTACCGCCGCTTTCGATCCTCATGCGGACATTTTTAACGATCTGGGGCAGCGACATTTTGGATACTTTTTTCGTAACGCCCGCGGGCGCGGGAATCCCGGTGTCGATGTTGGATGTGTAGCTGACAACCGTGCCCGAACCGTCCGGCGCGTCTTCGAGAATCCAATAACCGCTGGCGTCGCGGATATCGTTTTCCTTCGATCGGTCCAATTTGTAATCCACTCTTTTATACAGTTCAGTGCCTTTGAGCACGAGATAATAATCCGCCTCCACCCACAACACTTTGGTTTCGTACTTCACCCAATAGGTCTCGCCTTCCCGTTTCAGGATTGTCGCTTTTTTGAGTTTGGGCATGAATTCGTGGAAGTGGTTGTAATCCCGTATATGTTTCCAAATCTCCCGGCGGGTGGCTTTAACATACATTTTCGCCATGAACTGCATTCTTTGGCTTCCGTCCGGGTTTTGAGCGGCTACTTCCGTAACCACAACCTCGCCCGTCTTCATACGCTCCCATTCCGCCTGGGTGAATTCGGCGCGAGCCCCCGAAGCGATAAAAAGGAAAACCGAAACGATAGCAAATACCAGTAATCTCTTCATCAAAACACTCCTGTTTCCTAATGTTTAAAAGACCTTTCCCCCGTGAAGACCATCGTGGCGTCGTTCTCGTTGCATGCTTCAATACTTTCGAAATCCCTTTCGCTGCCGCCCGGCTGGACGACCGCTTTAACACCTTCGTCGAGACCTACTTCGATGCCGTCCCGGAACGGGAAGAAGGCGTCGCTGACCATCGCGGCCCCGATCAATCCACCCTTTTCTTCGGCGACTCGCGCGTCGATCTCCTTCTTTTTATCCTCATCCTTTAGATTGTTGTAAGGTATCTGAAGTTCCTCGTAACAATATTTATCCGCAAGTTTTCGATAAGCTTTGTCGCGCGCGATTTCAGCCACTCCGACCCTGTCCTGCTCGCCGGTTCCGATGCCCACCGTGCAGCGGTCTTTCACGAACAAGACCGAATTCGAAGTAACTCCCGCCTCCACCATCCATCCGAATATAAGGTCGTCTCTTTCTTTCGAGGTGGGTTCTCTTTCGACTTTGTATTCCTTGTCCTTGTATGTGCAAGACGCGAGCACCAGGTCGTCGGCGGATTTGGCCTTGGGTGTGAACGACCATTGGGCTATTATTCCGCCGTCTATAAGGCTTTTAAAGTCCACGAATTTCATGGTCGTGAAATCCGACAGCCTTTTTATATTGTCGATGCGCACGATCCGCAGGTTTTTGCGCCCCGCCAGTATGTCGAAACTGCCTTCCTCGTATTCGGGGGCGGCCACCACTTCCGCATACTGTGCGGCAATGGCTTCCGCCGTGGCTTTGTCCACCGGCCTGTTGAGCGCGATGGCTCCGCCGAACGCGGCAATCCTGTCCGCAACGTAAGCCCGGCTGTAAGCCTTTTCGAGCGTACCGTCCTGGGCGACTCCGCAGGGGTTGTTGTGTTTGACGATAACCGCGCAAGGTTCGTCAGCTAGGTAACGCAGTATATTCAGCGCGTTGTCGATATCCGTAACATTGATTTTGCCGGGATGTTTGCCGCTTTGAAGCAGTTCTATGTCACTCGCCAGATAATTGCCCGGTGCGAGCATTTTAACTTCGCCCAGAACCAGATTGCCGTTCACCAGCTTATATAACGCGGCCTGCTGACTGGGATTCTCGCCGTATCTGAGCCCCTGCCGTTCACCGCCGATGTCCCACATTAACGTTTGACGGCCGTCGTTTTCATCGATAAAACTTACTTCCATCCGAGGCGTAAAATCTTCAGCCACGATGGTTTTATACATTTTTTTAAGGTCTTCCGCCATTTTTTTACTCCACAATTTCCGGGTACGCGTTTTTGATATTATCGAAATTCAGTTTTTGAAGATATTCGGAAATAGCCTTGTCGTAAGTCGCCGTATGCGCGAAGGCTTTTCGAGCGAGTTCGAATCTTGTTTCAAGAGACAACTTCCCGCCCGACGATTTGCATTCGTCCACTATTTTGGAATAGTCGGCCGGGTCCACCACGGGCGCCACGCGAATGTAATTTTTCGCCGATGCCCTTATCATACAGGGTCCGCCGATATCGATGTTGGCCCTGGCGTCTTCCGGAGTCGCATCGGGTTTTGCAACGGTCTCGCTGAACGGGTAAAGGTTTACGACGACCATATCGATATTTTTCGCGCCCGTCCTTTCGAGGTCGGCCACGTGAGCGTCGTTGTATTTTTCACTGAGCAGTCCCAGGTAGATTTTGAAATCGAGCGTTTTCACCAGACCGCCCTGCATTTCCGGTTGCCCGGTGTATTCGCTCACCTGAGTTAAACAGGAAGCGGCTTTGTCGCCGAGTATTTTCTCGATCGCCGCGTAAGTCCCGCCAGTGGAATAAAAACGTATTCCCGGGCAAGCTTCCAGGAGCGCCGGTATCAACCGCTCCAACCCGCTTTTGTCGGACACGCTCACCAGGACATTTTTGACGGCTACGGGGCCGTCGATTTTGGTTACTATGTTTCCAGCCATTTTTCCTCCTATATGTTATCTACTTGATCGGAATAGCTTTCCTGAATGGTTTTAACCAGTCGGGTCAATGTAAGATTCACCGGTACGGACATGCCCAGTTCTTCCGCGCGTCGCACTACCGCACCGTTTATAAAATCGACTTCGGTACTTTTTTTCCGTAATACGTCCTGAAACATACTGGCCACGTTTGCGGCGGTTGCCCGGCAGACATCTTCGACTTTGCCGACCGGATCGTCGAACAATAACTTTACCCCATCTTTCGACGCCACCGCAACCGCCTCTTCAACCGCGTCTCGAAGAACGTCGCGCGTGCCCTCGTATTCCACGAGTTTACCGTTGCGCAACCGCGCTATCGCCGTAAGGGCGTTTATGCCGACATTGATAACGAGTTTACTCCATATCAATCCGTCGAGGTTGTCCGTCAGTTTCGTTGCGATGCCGCATTTTTCGAACAGTGTCCGTAGATTTTTCAGACGGTCCGTCATCGAACCATTTATTTCTCCGATGGTGGTTTCACCATTGCCGGCGTGGCGGATGTGTCCGACACCTAGGAGCGTCGCGCCCTGCGCGGTAGTGCCGCCCAGAGCGTGTTTTTCACCCACCGCTTCGGATATCCGCTCGACGTTTCCGTAACCGTTTTGCAATGTCATTACGACCGTTTCATTGTTTAGTATAGGTTTTACCGATTCCGCAGCGGCATGAGTATCGAAAGCTTTAACGCAAATCAACACCAAGTCGACTTTTCCGATCTCGGCGGTATCCGCAGTCGCGTTAACCGGAATATCGCGTTGACCGCCGATGCCTTCCACGTGAACGCCTTTTTCGGCGATTTGTCGCGCTCTATCGGGGGATTTGTCCAGCAACCATACATCCTCGCCCGCCGAAGCGAAAAACGAGGCGAACAAACACCCGACCGCGCCGGGGCCCACAACAACCGTCTTCATTGCTTTCCCCTTCCTACCCCCCATCCATGTTTACTTCCAAGATACCAGTATACAGGGAAACGTCAAGCATACCCCGCTGGTGCGATTCGTCAATCAATAAAGATTGAAAAAGATTGTTTCGAAATGAAATAAAAACGCGTAAATTGGCTTAAATGCGTTTAATATCGGCTATTTAAGTCTTTTCCCCGTGGTGGTTGCGGCGAGTCTGCCGTGTTTTACGCCTCTGGTGCCTATCAACCGGTCGGCGAGTTTCTGCACTTCTTCGCTCGAACCTTTGACCGCGATCACTTCCAAGCAATTCGCGTGGTCCAGATGTATATGCAAAGTTGAAAGGACCCTGTCGGAATGATCGTGCTGAATGTCCGTCAGCGCTTCGGAAAGTTCCCTGACGTGATGGTTGTACACAAGGGTTATGGTCCCGACTATTTCCTGGCCCCCTTTCCATTCCTGCCTTACCAGATAATCCCGGATAAGGTCTCTTATGGCTTCGCTTCGATTGCCGTAACCTTTCCGTTCAATCAGGTCGTCGAAATGATCCAGTAATTCCGGGTCCATCGAAACACCGAACCTCACCGCGCCTTTTTTCATGATTTATATCCTCCGCAAAATGAATTCGGCTAAAGAGGCGTCGGGGTTGAACTTTTTTTCCCGACGTATTCGAGAAAAACATTTTCATAATGGATTTTCTCGTTTCAGCGTACGTTTATAGTTTAAGAAACAAGCGAAAAAAAGACAAGCCGCACAAATTAAGCTCGATATCGAAATCCATAATCCCAGTTTCCATCCGACGGGCGCATACATAAGATGTATTTCGTTCGCCGCTTTTTGCGCGTTGATTTCAATAAAACCATCGTTCCACGCCGTAACGGGGGTCTCGATCCCATCGGTGTAAGCGATCCACCCCGGCAATCGAGTCGCCCTGAACTTTAAGTTTTTCGCGGACTTGTCGGATTTCCACACCAAATGCCGGCTCCAGCTTTCGTCGGACCACATTGAATCCACGCCATCCGCCGTCAACAGGTT
>Ga0272441_10009398_pt1 | contig 15127 bp, 8 predicted proteins | sample SSMProp6N_FD_193582 | JGI IMG/M metagenome (GOLD analysis project Ga0272441, IMG submission 193582) | Marine sediment archaeal communities from Little Sippewissett salt marsh, Falmouth, MA, United States - SSM-Prop-6N | ecosystem: Environmental > Aquatic > Marine > Wetlands > Sediment ... | reverse complement strand
CGACAGCAGTTCATCCAGGTTTTCCTGAACCATCTTGAGGTAATCTTCGGTCGACAAAGCACCCCTTGTCCGGTGATACCAGTCCTTGGTCTGAGAGTAATACACACCGAACTTGATCCCTTGTTTGGCGCATTCCTCAGAGAGTTCCTTGATAATGTCGCGCTTGAACGGCGTGGCATCCATTACGTTGTAATCCGTGGCGTCGGTATCAAAAAGGCAGAATACGTCGTGGTGCTTGGAAGTGATGACCATATATTTCATACCAGCCTCCTTGGCGATCGCGACCCACTCTTTCGCATCGAAATCGGTCGGGTTAAATTGGGGCGTAAAGGTTTCGCGGTAGACTTCGCGGGAGATGCCGGCTCTGTTCATTATCCACTCCGCGCTGGCACCGCCTTCTTCCTTGCCGTAGTCCTTGCCCTCCCATTCGCCACCGGCAATAGAGTAGAGCCCCCAGTGGATAAACATGCCGAATCGGGCATCCCGCCACCACTCCATGTGGGAATCGTCCGTCGCCGCAGAAATTGCCGACATGGGCACAAGTGCCAGCAGTACCAGTAAGGTGCTAAATAATTTGTTCTTTGTCTTCATTACAGTGTCTCCAGTGTTCCATATCCTTCAGTTATTCCATTCATCTCTTGTTCCTTCCTGCATCCAAAAACACAGACATCTATTAAATTATCCCCGGTCCTATTTTCACAATGGCCCAGAGGTCCAGGTCCGGTACGTTGATCCTGGCACCTCCGGCTGCCTGTTCTACCTCCAGCTCGACAGGTTGGGAACCGGGGGAATAGATCCATGCACTGCCTGCCGGATTGCCCCCGGTAAGTTCCTGGCCGACAAACAGGTCAAAGTTTGTCTTTTTATTCATGCGGTCATTGTCAGGATCATAGTCCTGGTTCAAAAGGTGTATAACCAGCTCAGATCCCTTCTTTGAATTCTTCCGGCGAGGCAAGGTCCAAATCTTCTCTCCGTGGGTCAGTTTGATATGGGGATCAATCCTGGCAACAAGCTCATCTATGCCGGTCCATTCCATCAGTTTTCCCTGTTCACGGGCCGTTTTAACCAGTTCGTTTAAAGGTTCCTCAGTCAAACTGCCCTTAGGCACCAGCAGCAAATCATATTCCTCCAGTTGTTCAGGAGTTATCGAGAACCGGAGTCGTTTGTCTCCCTTTATCACAAGTGCTGTGGGAATATTTGCGTAATGCAGATCCCGGTTTACTTCCCTGACCCACCAGTTGCCATCATTGCAGGCTGCGTTGTCATACAGAAGTCCCACCTGGGCGACGGCCTCATACCCATCGAAGAGATTCTTATTTTCAGTGATGAAACTGCACAGTGGTTCATAAATTGACAAGGGAACCTGGTAAGATATAGTACCGGTTTCCTCCGTAAATCCCCACTGACTGTTGGAATACATGAAATAATGTCCAAAGGAATAGGCGCCGGCAATCCATCTCCGTACACGGGTAACAGATTCATCACGCTGGGCATGTACCCAGCACACACCTGTACCCGTCGCAAATACCGGCTTTCCAAGCGCCGTACCCAGCATATAGGACACCGGCGGAACGAGGTCCTCCTGTTCATAGTGCTGCACCTCATTGCAAAAATAATCGGCATAATGAGATGTTGACAGGTGTTTGGGTGCCAGGTTATAGGCATTGACTCCTATGGGGATGTCTTTTCCGGCAGTACGGTCTGCCGCAGTTCCAAGCTCTTTGACGAATTCAGCAGCGGCCTCCCTTTGGAAATCCAGGAAATCCTCCCACAGAGGAATCTCTTCCTTTGTCCTTGCTTCCAGGAATATGTCCCGGTTTTTGATCCCCCGGGACCTGAGGAAACCTGCATAATCGAATGCCTTTGGATTCTCAATTCCCTTCGCATTCAATTCACTTTCGGAATACCCGTTTGCCAGCCAGTTCCTAAAACCTTTCATACAATAGTCACAGAAACAGCCCGCCATCCCCTCCATAAAGCACGATGCATAGGTCCCCAGATGGTCATCGATATGCTGCATATTGGCCCCTGAACGTATCCCGGCAACCACACGTTCTGTCGCCTGTGCCCGAAATAAGGGATGATTCGTACATCCCCAGTAGTCCGGTACCCCATTGTAGAATACATCTTCCCGCCAGAATGGAACGATAGGTGTCCCCGCTATGTCAACACACACAGCCTTCTGATACCGGGGTTCATCGTGTAATACTTTATTGGTTGCGGTCAGTATCCAGACATTACTTGCATTCAGAATAACACCGTTTTCGGCATATTGCTCCAGTGTGTTCCTGAAAGATTCCAGATCGTCCAACTGCCTGACAGGATCACCGCCCCATGCGATCACCGACGGCTGAAGCAATTGGAACATTTCAGATTGCTGTTCACCACGACCATGCATTAATGCAATATGCGAATGTTTAAGTTCAGCAAGAGAATTGGAGGCCGGAACACCAGTATCCCCGGCGCCCCCACAACCGGACAGCAGCAACAGTGTGCATCCTGAAAAAAACAAGCTGATAGATTTAAATTTAAGATTTTTCATTTTGTTAACTCCTTTATTAACATTCACCATTCAAAACCTTTCCACGGTAATGCCGATGGTTCAGTCCCCGGCCAGGGATATTCAAACGATCCAGCACTCTCCGGGATAAACTCCCTGCCCGGAATGGTCTTGTGCCAGTCCAGAAGCCGGCGGCTCATGCGCTCCAGTATTTCCGGATTTTCATTCGCCAGATTGTCCACCTCACAGGGATTCTTTTTAAGGTTATAGAGTTCTTTCCTGCTGCCATCCGGATTCATCAGCAGTTTCCAGTCCCCATCGCGCATGGCAAGCATCGGGGGGTTCTGGAGATGCCTTCCCCAGGGACTCCAGCGGTATTCCCACATCAATGGCTTTATCCTTTTGACGGTTTTACCCATTAATGCCTTTGACATATCCTGACCATCCAAGTCAAGATCTTCGCTGAGTTCAATTCCCGCAAGACTGCAGAAGGTTGGTAGCAGGTCTACTGCCGAAATGACCGTGTTATCATCCACTTTATCCGAAGGTACTTTTCCCGGCCACCATACAATAAAAGGAACACGAATCCCGCCCTCGTAGAGACTGGCCTTGCAGCCACGCAGGGGACCTACACTGCCTGTCCCACTGTGCAGGGTAGGGATTCCCCAGATAGGGGCCGGACCGTTATCGCTTGAAAAAAGCACCAGGGTATTTTCTGCGATATCCAACTGATCCAGCTTTTCAAACAGCCGGCCTACCTGGCGATCGATATCTGTAATGACTGCGGAATAGACCTGGGGGGCACTTGTAAAGTTCCCGGCACGGGACTTAAGTTCCGGATAGTCAGCCAGTTGCTCTTCGTTTGGGCTAAGGACCGAATGCGGATCATTAAACCAGCAATTGATAAAGAATGGTCTGTCGGCATTGGTTTCAATGAAATCCAGGGTTTGATCCATTATTCTCGTGGAGGAATCGGCTCTCGTGTCGCCTTTCTTTCTAATGATCCCCGGCCCGCTGCTGTTTGTGGTACCGCTCACGTCGATACCGTATTCAGAGGGTGTGGGTCCTGATCCCATATGCCATTTGCCAAAGTGCCCGGTAGAATATCCAGCCGATTTTAAGATTTTTGTCATTGTCGGAGTCTCGGGATCAAGAAAATTCGGCATTCCCCGGGCCTGGTTGACTTCAAGCTTATCCAGGTGGCCGTGAAAGCTGTGCCGGGATGGAAATTGGCCGGTCATAACACCCACCCTTGACGGGGAACATACCGGGGAAGCTACGGTAAAGTTGGTAAACAATAACCCCTCTGAGGCCATTTTATCAAGGTTCGGAGTCTTAATGATCCTGTTACCGTAACAACCTGCGTCCCCCCATCCCATGTCATCGACAAAGACAAATACAATGTTGGGAGGGGAATCTTTTCGTGCGGCAGCCGATAAGACCGACGCTGAGCTCATCACGAACATGACAGTCAGACTCATTGCCAAAAGTTTTTTCATTTTCAGATCCCTTCGTTTTATCCCTTTAATTCTTCAGTTATCCTATTCATTTCTTTTTTCTTCCCGCGTCCAATACGAAAGGCCGGAATCCCAGCTTCAGGGCCGGGGAACCCGGGCGCAGCCTGAAATCTCCTTTCTCAATATCAACGAAAAGAGGATCTTCCTTTATGCTCCCCGCTTCATGGCCGTGTTCCCGAGCCCATGCCAGGTAGTCATCGGCGGCATCGGGATCTGAGGAATTGAAATAGATATTCTTGTCAACCACAAAGGTTCCAACGACATATTCCATACCGTTTCGGAATTCTTCTCCCTGCCGCCTGAACATGAAAGGCTGGTTAGGTTGATTGGCATAGAATATATTCTTTATGATGATGGAGCCTGCCATACCCATTTTGCTAGTTGGCTCCAAATTGAGCATCCCCCGGTTGACGCGATGCGGCGGGCAAGCCACAATGTTGTTAAACATATGATTTCGCCCCTTGGAACAGAGGCCAATGCCATGAGTGCCGAAACGGAAGACGACATTGTTTTCGATCAGGGTTTCATTCTGGTCATTATCGCAGCGAATGGCCTCCCCGGCAGCCATGGATGGGGTATCATGGACAAAATTACCCCTGACAATGTTACCCGTACCGGCTCCGGAGATATAGACACCATTGCCATCATGCATAACGGTCATCACATGGTGCATATCATTGTTTTCGATAATATTATGCCTGCCGTGGAGAAAGCGTTCACGTTCCTCCCAGGTTTCGCTTCCCGTAAATGCCCCCGTTTCATGCCAGCGGACTGTTCTGGAGCACTCCCCTCTACCGGATCGATCCCAACTGGTCCGACCGGTCACCAAGACGGCCGAATAGGGTACGTGGTGGATCGTGTTGCGACTAATCAGGTTATGCCCGCTCTGCCAGGCCCAGACACCAAAGCTGTGCCACCACAGTTTGCCGATATGATGAATATAGTTATTGCTGACGATGTTGTTTCTATTGACATCTTTGGTGCCGGGACCATATCCGGCCAGTAAAACACCGCCTGCACCCAGCTCCGACATTTCATTATTATGGATGCGGATGTGTTGTGCATGCAGGTCCAACCGGATGGCGGTTCCCCCGCTATGAATGAAAATGCAGTCCTCAACACTGCAATGCTCAGCGCCACGGAAGCGGATCAGGGCCGTGGATTCATCAAAACGTTCCCAGTCATGCTGCAGGCCCCGGCCCGTCCTCCCGACGGATTCGTAGCGGTCTCCATGGGTAAAGGTGATCCCCTTAAAATTCAGGCCCAGAACCGGAGTGTCGGTTGGCCCGTCATAGTCGATGTCGCCCTCAACCCTGATCATCTCGATCAGTTGCGGTGCGACAATATCATCGCCGGGCTTTTGATCGTCCTGCGGCCAGTAGTAGAGCAGGTTCTTATCATCATCATACACCCATTCTCCCGGTTCATCCAGACCGGCGAAGGTATTCTCCACCCAGATGACTTCCGGTTCCATATACCACCGGGGGGCAGCCAGTCCATAGGTGGAAGATGCTCCCAGGGTGACCAATCCGGTGTCGTGATCCACCGATTCCACCGGCAGGATACACATGGTCCACGGGCGATCCGGAACGACGACAATCTCAGCATTTCCGGGAATAAACAGTTTATCAGTCGTCCCCTCTTCGAAGGGGATCGTTTTATATACATCACCCGAACCTTGCTGATCGCTGGATTCGCGCAGGTGCTTAAAGACTTTGGTCCTGGCCCTGGACAGCATGCCTGCTGAATTGTAAACCGTTTTCAGACCTCTGGCGGTCTCCGGAACCGGTGCCACCCATACCTTGCCCCTGGCACTCGGGGGCAGTCCTTCAGGAGATTGATCCAGCTTTTTCCATCCGGAAATTGAAACATCGCTGTTGATGACCGGTGTTTCACCGGGCATCGCGCTGTATGCAATACGATGTCCTTTGGCAGCAGCGTCTTTCAATCCAAAGACAAGTGTCTCTGAGAGCCGGTACTGGCCGCCGGACAGCCAGACGGTGATGTCTTCATCTCCGTTGGCCTGTTTCCAGACCCGGACCTGGGATTGTGCGTGTGCAATGGTCTTAAACGGCAACTCCTTTGTTCCCGGACTCGAATCGCTGCCTTGTGGAGAAACATAGAATTCTTTCGCATTGATTGCGCTTGAAAAAACAAGCAATGTAATTCCGAGGACTACAGATAGATTCTTCATTGCGAAAACCTTTCGTAAAAGTATTTATTATTCGTTTAATCATTCGCACCCGGCATGGGATATACATTTGATCCGCCGCCCTGTTGCTGCACTCCCTGGGGAATGGATGCCTTGAACTCACGCAGCATCTTGCTGAAGCGTTTCACCTCGTCAGGATATCGATCGGCAACATTGTCAACTTCCATACATTGGGGATCGGCTTCAAAGTCATATAACTCTTGGCGCGATCCGTCCGGGTTCATCAGAAACTTCCACTTGCCTGAGCGCAGGGCCAAACTGGGGCTCTTGTTGGAGGCATGGCCTGCCTGTATACCGATCCAGTCCCAGAAAAGGGGCCGCTCTCTTTGAACCGGCTTGCCCAAAAAGACCTGGCTCATGTCCTGACCGTCGGGCTTGTAGTCATCCGGCAACTCAATGCCTGCCAGACTGCAAAAGGTAGGCAGCAGATCCACCGCAGAGAATATGCTCTTGTTATCCACCCTGTCGGCAGGTGTATGCCCCTTCCATTGAACGATGAATGGAACCCGCACGCCTCCCTCATAGAGACTCCGCTTACGCCCCCTGAACGGGCCGGCCGTGCCAATCGCGCTATGGCCCGCTCTAATGCCGCTGATGTCTTCCGGGCCGTTATCACTGGAAAATACGATGATGGTCTCTTCGGCCAGTCCCAGGTCCTCAATCGTCCGGATCAAGCGTCCAAGATGATAATCCAGATCCGTTACCGCACCATAATAGATTTGGGCAGGGGTCGAAAACCCCCTTTGTTTGGCTTCACCGTGGGGAGCCCATTGTGCATAAGGCGCCATCTGCTCGTCCGTTGTCACCAGGGTCGTATGCGGCACCAGGGTCCAGAGATTAATATAAAAGGATTGTTCCTTGTTGGCCTTGATGAAGTTGATGGCCTCGTCAACCATGACCTCCGTGGATTGATGCTGTGGGACATTCAATTTCCCGTACCTGGAATTGCTTGTATAGTGCACATCAATCCCATACGCAGCGAAAGGGGGTGCATCTTCTGTCGATCCCAGATGCCATTTTCCAAAATGACCGGTTTTGTATCCTTGCTGATGCATCAGCTTCGTCAGTATGGTAACATTGGGGTCCAAATAATCCGCCATATTTTGAGCCGCATTACGCGCGCCACTACCACCAAGATGCCTGTGGATACGATGCCTTGCCGGGAACTGCCCAGTCATGACCGCAGTCCTGGAGGGCGAGCAGACCGGATTGGCAACATAAAAATTCGTCAGCAGCAGGCCGTCTTCAGCCATCTTATCGAGATAAGGTGTTTTAAGGCGCGGGTGTCCATAGCAGCCAAGATCGCCCCAACCCAGATCGTCAGCGAACATGAAGATAAAATTCGGACGCGCCGATACCAAGGCGGCAGACAATAAAAACAGTACAATAACGGTGGGTAAATGTCTATTTATCATCATTCTTCTCTTTGATTAAACTCACATTTCCACTTGCCCCTTCCAGCAAACCGCCAACACAAACGGTCAGCCCAACGGCTAGCCAAAGAGTTTTCATCCAAGTTAATGCCATGCTTTAAAACCTCCATAAAACTATTTGTTCTGCTTGTTCTGTAGCATAGAAATATCCTTCTGCGCATTCTCATAGCCTTGCTGCCAATCAGCTAATCCCGCTCTGCTCAACAACTGCGATTTGTAGAGTTTCTGTCCGATTTTTGCATATTCCTCCCAGTGTATAAGAGCCTTTTTCAAATGCTCAATTGCCTGGTCCGGATTATTTTCTTTGGTATCTGCGGCACGGATTTTTTCGGCGTAGTAGTTTCCGAGGTGAGCCATGGCTTCTATATCGCCCAAAGTACGCTGCCACGTTTTGTCGCCCTTTATTTTTTGTAATTCAACCAACTCACGTAATACATAGCTTGCATGCTCCTGAATTTCTTCGGCCGCCTTTGTACCGCCGGGTTTCCAGCATTTGTCCGTAATCGCATGATATCCTAGTCGTCCGGAACAGGCCTCTACGGCCCATTGGAAATCCCAATCGTGCCAATGCTCACGGTTCACAGCTGGAATAATCTTCGAGGCCCGCGACCAAACTGATTGTAGTTTCTTTGTAGGCTTGCCAGGAAATTTTAGCTGCAAGGCCTTTTCAAAGAAATCGTTTCCAAGGCTTGGGTCATAGCCAAGCCGACCCCAGAGCATGAATCCGTACCAGTGCTTGTCTATCTCCAGTTGGCGGGGCGTATCGGGGTCTGTACTGACATACTCCCGTCCCCAGACATACCCGTCCGATCCCATATGAAATCCTACGGTCTGTTCAGCCGGTGGAAAATTATTTATGAACTCACGAACATAATCAGGATCACCCCAGCGAAAATAAAAGATGTCGTCGTTGCGTAAATTCCACCACCATTTTGTGTCCTTTGGTGCGCTGCGCAGAATATTATCTACAAACCCCGGATGGGTATTCGAGTACAGTCGCGCCTTTGCATATTTAAAGCTGAAATCAAACTGAATGTCTTCACTAAAACCATCGAAATGTTTCGTTATCTCGGGGATTTTAGACTGCCAATAGCGATGAATAAACCGGATTTTACGATCAGGAAATTTCTTTTTGGCATCCATCACGCCCAATCCATAAGTTTTCCACAGCCATTGTTCCTTCTGGTCGGGGCTCAGGCCTCTCATGTTCTCTCCGGCGGTAACCCCAATACCCGCCAATAGTGGATACGTTTCAAACAGAGACCTTACACTCTTACGCAGATAATCGATCGTCACCTCATTATCAATATTGTTGGTAATCCCGTACTTTCCATCAGCAGCCCATACAAATATGTTCCAGGTAATGACGTGAAATTCAATGCCGCGATCATGGCCGTACTGCATCACCTTACGCCAGAAATCCATCTTGTCCTGGATCGTCATCGTTTTAACAGTCTTTAAATTTCTGAGAATCTCCGGTGTCACCGAACGAACTCCGGCACCTCCTGCATTTTTGGGAAACCAGCTTTGCCAATCGATATCCGCGATTTTCACATCATCCAGTGCCACATCCGGATACTCCGGCACCTTGACCAACGAAGGGAAAGGATGCGGTGACCACAGGGTCAGGGTATTATATCGATACCTGGCCATCCGATCCAGGTGGGCTTTCCAAAAGTCCATATCCCAAACGACTTCAATATTATTCTGGGCCGCATCCCCGCAATCGGCATAGGACGGAGTGCGCGCATCCAGCGGGATATTCATTTTTAGACCTCGCTTGCTAATGGCCGGTTGACAATCCACCTCCTGAATCCCGTCCCATCCATCCTGAGCCAGGGTCTCGGCCAGAGCCAATCCGGCATACATGGTCCCAGCCATGTCGGCTCCAACAGCCCAGACTGTGACAAACTCCTCTGTTCGAGTAAGTCGTATCGCATACCCCTCGGGAGCAAGTGCTTTCAGGTTTGTTCCGCTGGCCGCCTGCAACCGCTGCACAATAAGCTTATCCTGAGCCAACCCCAACACAAGCTGCGTTTGCTCCTGTTTTTCCGACATACTCGAGACAGGCGCAATAACAACACTTTTTCCTTGTCGCTCTAAAACCTGCTGGAGATCATTCGCTGCAAATTGAATAGCCGGGATGTCTGACGGACAATATATGGATACCGAGTCACTAAACACTACCCCAGTCCAGAGCAAGCATACGCTCATCATTACATACTTGAAGCTTATTCTTTTCATATCTCTTTTCTGTTAATGATGATCATAATATACACTTTAGTTAGCAAGAGCTTGTGACGAATTGGAAACGTCAATCACAATCCGTCGATAATCATACAACGAAGCAATCGAATTTTTGTCTTTGATCTCGAGGATTAAATGGATTTGTTTACCGGTCGCCCCGGAGGGCACGGCTAAATATGTTTTATTACTGGAAGGCTGGTCAATATAAACCTGGCCCGAATAGGTCCCTGCTTCCTGGTAAATCCACCAGGAGAATATCAGCTCATCTTTATCCGGATCAGTCGATTTGGATGCGTTCAGTTCAATCTTTTCGCCCGGATCAGCAGATATGAAAATAATATCATCACCCGCATCATCACCCAAGACAGCCTTGGGATGATGATTTGCCTTTTCATATGGCTGCGTGCACCAATCCATGCGGCATTTGAAATCGTTATACATCGCCTGCCGCCAGCGCCAGACCGGGACAAAATCGCCATAATAAGTCTTACCGTCTTTGGGATTAAACCAGACATCACTTATATCAGAATGGGTATAAAACGGTGAATGCTTCTCGTCATCGACACGAACGCTTTGATGGCGGGACCAGACATCACGTACTTTCTGCTCGCTGTACCGGCCACCCCAGCCGCCCCACGACGGATGATTAATATCAAACAGCCCCCGATTGACCAATCCGATCCAGGGAATTGTTCCTCCGCCCTCCATGAAACCAAAACGTTTACCCCAACGGCGTTCAGGATATACAGCCCCTAAGGGGCCATGGTTTTTCATCACATTTTCAATCAACCAATCATTTTGTCCAATATGTGAGTATTCGTATTCGCCCCAAAAGTGAGGGCCTATTTCCAATTCATCACTACCCGCCGGGCTTGTCGGACCACCATAGGCGTAAGTTTGATAGTTGCTGCGAATCCAGTGGATCTCCGGATAACGATTGCAGGTATAGGCCCCGGCATTGTCCTGTGCTCCGTTTTCAAAGACGCGCAGTTTCCGGATGATCTGTCGCAACTCAGTTTCCGAGTGCGTCTTTGCATAATCAAACAGTGCCTGTGCCAGCGTACTCGATCCGGCATTGACTGCTATCCAAATGGGCCGCTCGTCTTTTTCTTCAAATAACTTAACCAGCCGCCTTGACCCTTCGCTGGATTTGCCCTCGCCTACGCCGTCGATTCCATATTCGGGCTGGCCGGCACAGACAATCGAATGCAGGTATTCAGGCGAGTGCCAGCCGGAAGCATGCTTTTGAAGGTTATCATAAACCTTGCTGTATTCATTAATAATCTTAGTAAACAGCTCTGGATGCGTAACCCGACGATATTCGTCCTTCATTCCCGGTCGAATATACTTTCCCGTAACCGCCATCAGCAGTTCCGGCTCAAATTCGTTCGAGCACATCAGCATATGCACCATCTGCTGCATTTCATCGGGTTCACAGCCCATATCAGCCATGACAACCAATCGCGTCCGTTCAGCGGGTTGACCATAAGATATTAAGACGGTACCGATAAGTACTATCAAATAAAAAATCTTAGCCATTGTCTTGTCCATTAAGGGTTTCTATGTATATTGTCGCTATAATGTCTTGTTTAATGGAAAATATCTCAACTGACGGTTTTCATTTAAACGATTAAAGAACATAATTTTCTCCTGACGTTATCGATAATCTTAAAAAGTTCGCTGCCGCAGGGTCAAGAAAAATCCATTTCATGCCCGGTTTTCCTCAAAGTCTCTCTTCAATTTATTGTCAAAATGACTTTCAGGGCATCTTTTGGGCTTCACCCATTGGAGTCTCCGTAACCAAACAGCACCCACAGGCCCTATACTATCAAATCTTTTCTTTTTTGCACGGATTTACCTGGGAAATCCGGGTCCAAACTAATGAAATTTAGATTTCGCAGGAAATACCAACGATTACTTTACATCGGTCGCAGGGGCGATGGGATTCTTGAATCGCGTCTCAAACTTCCTGGCGGTTCCGCTCTCATCACCGGTAAGACAATACCAGGTCATTCCGCAATCCGAAACATCGCTGTGCTTCTGCTCCCTGGAAAACATCCACTCCCAGGCGGACGCCGGAATACAGGTATCATCCGGCATGTCGTTTAAAAAACTCCAGTCACTGTCGTTAGGACCGAGATGAGTATTCTGGCCGGCAATCTTCACAAATTTTACGCCGTCTGATGAAAACGAGGATACCATATCGTTCCATGTATGACTTTTACTTCCATCAGGATTCTTCCAGGTATGATTATTATTCCATCCTGAGTGGGAAATAACGCGTATGAATTTCCTTTTTGACGGAGTGACCGCATTAATACACTGCCAGGGAACGTCCATGGGACCGGCACACATATAACTGAGAATATCCGTTTCAGATCCGGCTTCCGCCTGTTTCTTAAAATTCGCGATCGCCCCTTCTAAATCCCTCCAGTCGTTAAAAACGATGCTTGAATCAAAACCAGGAAAATACTTCCACCCCTCGGCGCTGAGAATCATCTGTTTTTCCCCTCTGGCGGTATTGTCAACCAGATGACAGGAATGGTCAACATGCACCAGTTGATCCTGCATACCGAACGACGCGACGATTCCCCATACAAAGGCCAACGCTCCCCAATCGTCTGTGTCGTGGATGTTGCCGTCATGACTGACAGCAAGTCTTCCGGAATAAATGAGCTTTGCCGGTTCATTTTGAGCGAATTCGGGCACCTTAACCGGATTTGACAGCAGATCCTTCAATTCATTCGGGCCGCCTTTCTGATTCCCGCCGTTGCCACCGCCCGTAATCAGCCAGTACATCATGCCGCTGTCGGAAATATCAAACTTATTGTTAAATTGGTTTCGGCTGTAAAGCCACTGCCAGTTCTCGTTATCCGAATTTTTCAGCCACTGCCATTTACTCAGAGGGCCATTTAAGTCATCGTCGCCATTGCTGCTGTTTTGATCCTTAATTTTGTGTAATGTGGCGCCTAATTTCCCGATATCTTCCCAGCGATGGGTCATCTCCGGAGTATCCCCATGCCTGTCATTCCAGCCCGAATGCGAAATCACATGAATGTGTTTGCGTTTTTCCGGATCAACCGCGTTGACACAACGCCACGCAACTTCCATCGGCCCCGCACAGATATACCACAGGGGATCATCCTCTGACGATTTATTACCTTCCTTTTTAAAGTTAGCAATCGCTTCTTTTAATTGTGTCTGATCATTGAAAAATTTAGATGTGTCAAGACCAAACCGTTTCGCTCCGCCCAGCGCACTTTCGATCATGTGATTTTCCATTTCCTGATTGTTGTTACCCAGGTGATTGGAAAAATCATAATGCACGAGTTTATGGCCCAATCCTGCCGAACTGACCATCGCGACGGATGCCGCGGTTGCCCCGATGTCATCATGGTCGTGCTGGTTTCCATCGGCGCTGTAGGCAATTCGACCCCCCGGAAAATGAATCGTCGCCGCGGTCGCATCCGCAAAAAACATCCCCACAACACACATTAATGCAAATAATACCATTTTACTCTTCATCTCTAATCCTTTCTAAAAATTCGATCGTGTTACCCAATCCAAAAATAACGAATTTCCAGATCGTGAGTAATTTCCTGAAAATTCCGTGTATCGGGAATTCAGGAAATAATAACACAAGTCTATTCATCTTATTCATTCCTTTCGATGTCCCCCATCACTATTCATACAAGGTAACATTAATTCAATCACTTGATCAGTTTTAGAATGGCGATATCATCCTGCCCGGAATACTTCTTGTATACCCGAGTGTTTTCGCTCCACCTCCTTTGCTCCACTTCACTATAGTCACCTGTTAGGGGATTAAACCAGGTAATATTAATACTATCAGCCTCGGGAAGGTTTTGAACATAAATGGAGTGATTGTCTTGCGAAATATAAAAGACATAAACGCCCTTCTCCTTGTTTCTCAAACACACTCCGCTGGTGCAATTGCCTTGGGTTGCTGTTAATTCATTGAACTTAATGCGATCAAGAAATTCCGACAAATGCTTGTAGTAATACAGTTTCGGTTTGGGGGTCAGGTCGTTTTCAAAGATATCGTGAATGACCGTATACCAAGCGGCATCCTGCCAGTAATGGGTCGAGTAAACCCCGGCAAAGACACAGGCATAGTTTCTCCGCAGACAGGCAACAGAATCATCCAAGTCACCGGGAAAGACGCGATACGGCCCCGCCTCATAACCACCGTGCTCAATGTTGAAGATGGGTTTCTCGGGAAACTTGGCAGCCATGTTCATCATGATGCCGTGCAGGTAGGTCTTCCAGCTTTGCACGGAGATAAAATCGACCTTATCCGGAAATCGAGAACAATAACCGTAGTCGTGAACCGTGACTAAACGATCATGCCCGTCCAGGGCATTGAGTCGGTCAATGCGATTGGAGATATAATGAATATCCGTGTGGCCATACCCCAAGGCCTCCTTGGAAATGTCCCAGATAATATTCGGGTAGGCCTGATATCTCTTGACGACATAATCAAAATAACGGTTGTCCGCCTCAGAATTCGTTTCCGGCCAACTCACCTTTTTATTCCAAACATAAATCATCAAGTGAGCCACAATCTGTTTCTCTGCCAACAATTCGATCACGCCATCAAGATGTTTGAAAAAATCAATGTTCAAGGCGGAGTAGTCAGGGGTTTCGTTGTTCCCCAGGAAGGGGAAAATATCTAAACGCCCCCCATAATTGTATTCCGGCAGGAGATCCGGATCTTTGGGCCATGAGGCATCAAAGGCATAGACGTTCATGACGATTTGGTTGAAACCATTTTCTGCGAGCGTATTGATCAACTGTTTGGTCTTGGGCAGTTCCGGGTTCCCATAGTCCAAGGCAAACAGCCAGTCCGTTTCGAAGGCCAACAAATGATAGGGGGTTCCATCTTCGTAACATAAGGTCCTGGGATCATCTTCGCAGATTTGAATGGCACCATGATTATTCAAATCATTACCTACCACCTCGATTGTGCTTGAAATGCCATCCATTTCGACAATCGATGAACGGCTGGTATATTTCCAAGTCCCTTCGCTATTCGGCGTAAATCTCACTAACCATTCGTTATGACCATTGTAAAACCCTGGCACAACGATAGAGTCACCCTTAGTATGGGTAAAGCGGCATTGTAACTCAACATCAAATGGATTGAGATCGTCAGCCATCTCATCTGTGCCTGTCCCTGAGCCGTCGAAACTGATAG
>Ga0272441_10009397_pt1 | contig 15127 bp, 11 predicted proteins | sample SSMProp6N_FD_193582 | JGI IMG/M metagenome (GOLD analysis project Ga0272441, IMG submission 193582) | Marine sediment archaeal communities from Little Sippewissett salt marsh, Falmouth, MA, United States - SSM-Prop-6N | ecosystem: Environmental > Aquatic > Marine > Wetlands > Sediment ... | reverse complement strand
CTGCTGTTCAACCGCCTGAACTGGCGGCTCATCGGCGGCGGCAGCCTGTGGCTCTTCGCGTTCTTCTGCCGGTGGCGCTTCCTCGGCGGCCTCCGCCTGTTCCGGGACGGTCGGCGGTTCGGCAGCGTGCGTTTTGGCTTCGCCGGTCGGTGGCTGGATCGCCGGCGGAGGAGCGGAGCCCTTGGCGATCGCCTTCAGCTCCGCCGCGTCGATCACCCCGTCGCCATTGCCATCCACGCGATCGAAGAGGCGCATCATCCGCGGGCCGACTTCATCCTTCTGGATCATCCCATCGCCGTTGGCATCGCGTTCCATGAGGGCCTGGATCATTCGTGCGGCCCGCGCCGGCGAAAGTCTGGTCGGCGCCGGCTCGGCGGCGGGCTCGACCGGCGGTTGCGCCGGCTCCGCCGCCGCCTCCTCGCCTTCGGCCGCGGACGGCTCGGCCGGCCGCTCGACGCCCAGAAGTCTGGTCCATTCGTGCCCGCCGTCGCGCGTCCGCCAGAGCGCTCCATCGTCGGTCCCGACGTAGAGCACATCGGCATCAAATGGGCATTCGGCCAGGGCGGTGGCGCTTCCCTCATCGGTGCTGGTGATTTCAGGCGAGATCGCCTTCAGGCCCTCGCCTTTCTTCAGCGAGCGGAAGACGAAGTTGCCGGCGGTGTAGTAGATGCCGGAATTGTGGCGGGAGAGAATGTAGGGCGTCTTCCAGTTAAAGCGGTAGCGGGTGCCGCGCGGCGCGCGGGGTCGCATGGAGCCGCGCTCGCCGGTGCGAAGGTTATAGCGGCCGAGGCCGCCGTTCTGGCCGGCGAAGTAGACCTGGTCGGGATCGTCGGGATCGACACGGCAGATGAAGCCGTCACCTCCGCCGATGAATCGCCAGTCGGCGTTGACGGGCCCCGATCCGCTGCGGACGAGGTTCGGCCCGCCCCAGCAGCCGTTGTCCTGGAGACCGCCGTAGACCATGTAGTTGCGCTGCGGGGAGACGCCGACGTGGTAGAACTGGCCGATGGCCACGTGATTGAGATGATCCCAGTTCTCCATGCGGTCAAACGTGGCGTAGATGCCGCCGTCGTTGCCCAGAATGATGTGCCGGCCGTCGGCGGGATCGATCCACATGGCGTGATGGTCGACGTGCGTGCCGCGGCCGCCGTCAGCGGTGAAGGTTTGACCGCCGTCTTCTGATCGGTAGAGCGCGATGCCGAGGACGTAGATATGGTCTGCGTCGCTCGGATCGATGCGGATCTGGCTGAAATACATCGGGCGGGGATTGACGGAGTTGATGCGGGTCCACGTTTCTCCGCCGTCGGAGGATCGGTAGACGCCTCCGAACTGGTGGCCCTCCGGCCCCTGCTGGTCCTGGAGGTTCTCGCGTTGGCCGCCGAGGCCGGAGCTGAACGGGTTGCGGCGCTGTCGCGATCGTTCTCGTTGACCGCGCGGCGATTCCTCCTGGGCATCCTCCTCCTCGCCGGGTCGCTTGGCGAAGGTCAGCTCGATAAGCACGCTCTTGCGATCGCGCGAGACTTCCAACTGCACGGTGTCGCCGGCGAGGTGGCGGCGAATCGCCTTCAGCAGGTCCTCGTAGGAATGGACGGTCGTCTCTTCGAGGCCGATGATGATGTCGCCGACCTGGAGCCCGGCCTCGGCCGCCGGACCGCCTTCGGTGATCTCCGTCAGACGGGCGCCGACATCGGCATCTTCGCCGCGCAGGCCGGTGTAGGGCGCGTTCTCCGGCTCCTGGCCCGTCTTCTCCGATTCGATTACCGCGAAGACGATGGCGGGATCCTTGCGATAGTAGTCCAGGCCGATGCGCCCGAGATTGCCCTCGGGCAGGCCCGCGGTGATGCGCGTGAACGTCTCCCCGCCGTCAGTCGTGCGGTAAACACCGCTGCCCGGACCGTTCTTCTTCTTCGGGTCGTTGGAGTCGAAGCCATCGCGCTGGCGCTCCCATGTCGCCACGAGCAGCGTCTGCGGATCCTGGGGATGCATTGCCACATCGATGACGCCGGTCAGCTCATCAGCGTAGAGGATGCGCTGCCAGGTTTCGCCTCCATCGGTCGTCCTGTAAAGGCCGCGTTGCTCGTTTTCGCCCCAGAGGCGGCCGAGCGCGCCGACGTACACGGTGTTCGGGTCCTGGGGGTGAATGACGATGCGGCCGATCTGGAACGATTCCTTCAGACCCATGTGCGTCCAGGTCTTGCCGCCGTCGGTCGACTTGTAGACGCCATCGCCCCAGGAGACGCTGTTGCGCGGGTTGTTCTCGCCGGTGCCGACCCAGACGATGTCGGGATCGGATTGGGCGACGGCGATGTCGCCGATGGACACGGTGTTCTCGTGGTCGAATTGATGTTCGAACGTGACGCCGTTGTTGGTGGTTTTCAACAGGCCTCCGGATGCGGTAGCCGCCCACCAGATGTTCGCATCGGCCTCGTGGACGGCGAGATCGGTGATGCGTCCGCCCATGTTGGCCGGGCCGATGCAGCGCCAGTGCAGGGCGTCAATCCACGCGGCGGGGAGCGCGGGTTTGTCGACCTCCGCCGCCGCCGGTTTGGCCGCCGTCTGCTGGCTGAACGAGGTCATACCTGCGGCAAAGACCGACAGGACAGCGAGCCGCTGGATCCGCCTCTTTCCCATGATGTCCAGTCCTTTTCCGGGCCGCCGACCGGTCGCGCCGCGTCCGGGGCGCGTCGGGTCTGCCCGTTCCTATCAAAACACGAACGCCTCTCGCCGACATCGGCGATCCCTACCGCGTGCTTAAACGGAATGAAGCCGCCGCGGCTGCACATCGGGCGGGTTTTCGAGACCGCCGCCCGCCGTCTGAGCGTTGATCAGTTACACGCTGCGGGGCTCGCGACGGTTAGCGCTTCTTCTCTGCGGCTACCACCGAGTTCATCGATGGATCATCCCTCAGGAGCGTTACGGCCGTGAAGCCGGCCGCTTCGAGATCCTCGCGCAGCTCGGCGAAGGTGAACGTTCCGCCCGCCTCGGTGTTGACCAGCATGTTGATGGCGAAGAGCGCGCCGACGACCGGAGCAACCCGCGATTCATTCATGACGATGTCGCGGATGAGGATGCGCCCGCCGTCATCGAGGGATTGATGAATGGACGCAAAGAGCCGGCGATTCTGCTCGCGCGAATTCTGATGGACGATGGCACTGACCCAGGCCAGATCCGCCCCGCGTGGCAGCGGATCGACGTAGAAATCGCCCGCGACGAGCTTGACCCGGTCGCTGAACTCCGTCTTCGCGACTCTGGCCTTGGCGAGTTCGATGGCATGCGGCAGATCGAAGATGGTGGCCTGCGCGTCGGGCCGGGCGCGCAGCCAGGCAAAGGTCCAGGTGCCGGAGGCGCCGCCCACATCCAGCAGGTGGCGGAAGGGGATGGGCTGGATCTCCGCGACCACCTGATCGGCGATGGCGACATTGACGTTGTCCATCGCCTCGATGAACGATTCGCGATCGGCCGCTTCGCGGCGGATGCTCGGTTCGCGCTCGACGCGCGTTCCGCTTCTGACCGACCAGGCGAGGCGGGCCCAGCTTCGCAGGCAGTTGGCCTGATGGCGGGCGATCGCCAGCGCGCTGCGCGATCCGGTCTCGCTCAGCGCATCGGCCACGCTGGAAGAGATCGTGTATCGCCCGCCGGCTTTCTCGATCAGTTCGATCGCGGCGAGGGCGTCGAGGAGAATCATCGTGCCGCGCTCGTCGGCCCGGATGTGCGCGGCGACCTGGCCGGCGCTGCACGGCCCGTCGGCCAGAGCGGTGAAGACGTCCAGATCCGCCGCTGCCGCCAGGACGCAGGCGCCCTGGTAGGCGCGCCCCAGCGCCATGATCTCCTCGGCCGACCACTGCCTGCTCATGTGGGTCCTCCTTATGTGCCATCACTGTGACGGGGCAGGGGAGCCTACCCGGCCCGGAGATCAGGGGCAAGATGGGCGAGGATCATCGGTGGTGGCACGACGCTCCGCGTCGTGCGAACATCTGCTTCGACAACGTCCCGGGCAGAAGGGTGACCGCACGACGCGGAGCGTCGTGCCACCGCGATTCGCACGACGCAGAGCGTCGTGCCACCACCTATAGCCCGGCCGCGATCAGCCGCCAGACCTGCGCGACGATGAACGTGACGAGAAAGGCGATGGCCAGCGGCATCAGCGCGCCCAGCAGCGTCCATTTCAGGCGCTTCGTCTCCTTCCACATCGTGAAGATCGTGGTCGGGCATGGGTTGTGCAGGAGAGAAAAGAGCATGAGATTGACCGCCGTCAGCAGCGTCCACTGGTGATCGCCGACGAAGAGGCTTCGCCAATCCTCGGCGGAAGTCAGCTCGTCGGTCATCGTGTTCTCGCCCATGTAGAGCATGAGGATGGTGGGAACGACGATCTCGTTGGCGGGGATGGCGATGACGTAGGCCAGCAGGATCACGCCGTCCAGGCCAATGGCCGATCCGATCGGTTCCAGCGCCTCCGTGCAGTACTGGGCCAGCGGTTGCCCGCCGGCGGTGATGTTGGCGAGCAGCCAGATGACGGCCCCGGCGGGGGTGGCGCAGATGATCGCACGCCACAGCACGAAGATCGTCCGGTCGATCAGCGATGTGTAGAGGATGCGCACAATGCCGGGCCGCCGGTAGGGGGGCAGCTCGAGCGTGAACGCCGACGGCTCGCCCTTCAGCACCGTCCGCGAGAGCAGCGCGGAGACGATGAGGGTGAAGAGCACGCCGATGACCACGACCATGACGATCGAGCCGGCGGCGACGACGGACGCCACGCCGGGCGGCGCCGCCGCGGCCACGAACACCGTCGCCAGAAGAATCAGCGTCGGCCAGCGCCCGTTGCACGGCACGAAGTTGTTGGTCAGAATCGCGATGAGCCGCTCACGTGGCGAGTCGATCGTGCGACAGGCGATGACGCCCGCGGCGTTGCAGCCGAAGCCCATGCTCATGGTCAGCACCTGCTTGCCGTGCGCGCCGGCCTTCTTGAAGAGCCGATCGAGGTTGAACGCGACGCGCGGCAGGTAGCCCAGGTCCTCCAGGACGGTGAACATGGGGAAGAAGATGGCCATAGGGGGCAGCATCACCGCGACCACCCACGCCAGGGCCCGGTACACGCCGTGCCAGAGGAAGCCCGTCAACCACCACGGCGCGCCCCACGACTCGAACAGGCCGGACGCAGCGTCCTCGATCCAGAACAAGCCCCTGGCCAGATAGGCCGAGGGATAGTTGGCGCCGGTGATGGTGATCCAGAAGATGACGGCAAGCAGGGCGAGCATGAGGGGCAGGCCGAGCGCGGGGGAGGTGATGAGACGATCGATCTTCTGATCCCAGTCCCAGCGCCGGGCGCCCGGCAGTTTCACGGCGCGCTGGGCGATGGCGTGGGCATCGTTGTAGAGCGCCTCGACGAGCTGGTCACGGAAATTGCCGGCCAGGTTGCGCCGGAGCAAGTCGGCCTTGGCCAGCAGCGTTTCGCCGGCCGGCAGTTGCGGATGGCCGGGCGTGTGGTTCATTGCCGGCCCTCCCGCGAGATAGAGAGGGGGATGCGCTCCTGCGGCTGGCTCTGCCGCGCCGCCGCTTGGGCCAGCTCGCCGCTGAGCAGGGCCTGCTGCACCCGCAGATCGCCGTCGAGCAATCGCATGGCGACCCATCGCGGGTTGGGCAGCCCCGGGGCGGCCGCCTCCACCAGCGGCACGAGCTCCGCGACGGCCTGCTGGAAGGCCCCATCGCCGGTGACGCGATGGGGTGAGGGCCTGATCCGCCCGCTCACGACTTCGGCCACCGTGCTCAACAACTGGCCCAATCCTTCCCCGGTCCGGGCGCTGGTGCCCACCACGGGCACGCCCAAGTCGCGCCCCAGCGCGCGAAGATCGATTTCCAGTCCCTTGCGGCGCGCTTCATCCATGAGATTGACGCACACCACGACCTTCTCGCTGATCTCCAGCACCTGGAGCACGAGATTGAGGTTGCGCTCCAGGCAGGTGGCATCGGTGATGACGACCGTGCAGTCCGGCCGGCCGAACAGAATGAAATCGCGGGCGATCTCCTCGTCCTGGGCCGCCGAGAGCAGCGAATACGTGCCGGGCAGGTCGACCAGCTTGTAGCGCTTGCCGTTGAAACGGTAGCCCCCCTCGGCGCGGCTGACGGTCTTGCCCGGCCAGTTGCCGGTGTGCTGCCGCAGGCCGGTGACGGCATTGAAGACGCTGCTCTTGCCCGTGTTGGGATTGCCCGCCAGGGCCACCACGTAATCGTGCTTGCCGATGTCCAGCCCCATCCGGGCCAGATCAGCCGCCGAAGCGCAGGATGAGCAGCTTGCGCAGTCAGCCATCGCCGTTGCCTCCGGTCGTCCCGTCTGTGCGAACCAGAACCTGCGCCGCCTGGTCTCGCCGCAGGGCCACCAGCGAGCCGCGGATCCGGAACGCGGTGGGGTCGCCGAGGAAGGCGGAGTATTCGGCGGCGATCTCAGCGCCGGGGGTCAGCCCCAGATCGAGCAGTCGCCGACGCGTGTAACCCCGCAGGGCGTCATCAAGCCGATGAACGATGGCTTTCTGGCCTAGTCTGAGGGCCGTCAGCGGGCAGATCGCCTCTTCGACCACGACCGGCTCGGCGGCGACGACGAAGATGTTGGCCGCTATCACCGGGGCCAGGATGTAGGTGTCCGTCTCATCGGTGAAGACCAGTCGCCTGGCGTCGGCCTCAATGAGGCGGACCGGCTGTCCCGGCCGCAGACCCTCAGCGGCAATCTGGCTGAAGACCGCCGCCGGTTCATCCTCGAGGTGGACGATGGTCGCCGGCTTGCCGAGGGGCCATTCCGTCAACCGGCGCGAGATGCGCTGCGGCAGCGCGCCGGCGGCGGTGGGGATCGGGTCGCCGTGCGGGTCCGTGAGCGGATGCCCCATCGCCGCATCCAGCGCCTGGATCGTGGCCTCGTCGCGCCGATGCTCGCGGCGGTCGGCGATCGCGTGCAGCTTGGCCAGCGGCAGCCTGGCCTCGTCGGCGAGATAGCGCTCCCAGAGCCGGTGGGCTCGAATCACCTCCAGGGCCAGCTCCTGGCCTTCCGTCGTCAGGCAGAGCCCGCGCTCCGTGAGGCGGACCCAACCCCGCTCCTGCATGCCCCGACACAGCTCGATGACCCGGCGCGGGGACCACTGCAGCGCGCCGGCCAGGGAATCGGTCGTGGCCGAACGCCCCTGGCGCTCGCAGGCGTGCAGGTGCTTGAGGGCATCCTCCACCTGCACCCGCCGGCGCACCCGGCGCATTCTCTTCCAAAGCGAGAGAAGCCCCATCAGCGTTCTCCCGGCTGATGCGTATCGAGGTAGGCGGCCATGCGCTTCAGCGTGGCCGGACCGACGTGATGCTCGATGCCCTCCGTGTCGCGCCGCGCCTCGTCCTCCGGTACGCCCAGGGCCAGGAGAAAAGCCAGGACGGTCCGGTGCCGCCGGCGACTTTCCGCCGCCAGCCGTTCGCCCTCGGCGGTAAGGCGGATGGGCCGGTAGGGCGCCGTCTCCACGAGCCCCGCCTGCTCCAGCCGGGAGACGATGCGGGTGACGGTCACGTGGGAGACGCCCATGTGCTCGGCGAGGTTCTTCACGCGGCAGATGCCGTGTCGATGCAGGATGTCGCTGACCGCTTCCACGTAATCCTCGGCGGTTTCGGTGGCGTGGTCCCGGCGGACCTTCTCGAACGGGACCGATCTTCGACGCGGGAGGGGCATGGTCTCTCCATACGGGGGCAGGGGGCGTGTCAATATTGTATCACATGCTACACAAAGGGCAAGTCCGCCCCTGCTCCGCGCCGGCCCGAATCGTCCGGATGTGCCCCCAAGCGCCGTGAATCGCGGTCTGGAAGTCGTCAGCAAGGCCCGCTTTGCCCCGTGCCGGGAGTGGCGGGGGGGTGGCTGAGGCTGATATCTGTAGCTCAAACTACGGATTGGGTGCCCCGTTCCCCGAACCGCCGGGACCGGCCGAGCTGTGGCAGGTCCCGGCGGGTGTCCCCGGTCCCGGGCCGATGGTCCAGATCACGCTCTGCCGCGTGTGCTCAGGCTCCGACCTTCCGCGCGGCGAAGGCCTCGGCATCAAAATGGACATCCATCTGCGGGAAGGGAATACCGATCCCGGCCCCATCCAGGGCCACCTTGACGGCCCGCGTCAGGGCGTCCTTCACCGGCCAGTAGTTGGCCGCTTCCACCCACACCCGCACGGACCAGTTGATCGAAGAGCCGCCCAGCTCGGTGAGCACGACCGCCGGCGCGGGGTCCGCCAGGACATTCTCGACCGCCGCCGCCGCCTTCAGCAGCACCTGCCGGGTCTGGTCAAGGTCGGCGGCATACTCGCTGCCGACGGCGACGTCCACGCGGCGCGTGGCGTGATGGGAGACGTTCTCGATCACCGCGCCAAACACCGCGCCGTTGGGCAGGATCAGCCGTCGATTGTCCGGTGTGTCCATCGTGGTCGTGAACATGCCGATCTCGTTGATCTTCCCGGTCTGCCCGGCCACGGTGACCACATCACCGACCTTGAACGGGCGGAAGACGAGCAGCATCACGCCGGCCGCGAAGTTCGACAGGCTCCCCTGGAAGGCGAGGCCCACGGCCAGAGCCGAGGCACCGATCACCGCCGCGAACCCCGTCACCGGCACTCCGAACCCGGCCAGGCAGCTCAGCACCGCCAGGAGCAGGATGAGCCATCGCGTCATCTTCGCCACGAACTTGGTGAGCGTCACCTCGATCTTCGCCCGGTCCATGCCGCGCCGGACGAGACGGCTCACCCAGCCGGCGATGATCCACGCCACGATCAGAACCACGATCACGCCGATCACCTTCACGCCGTACTGCGTGATAAGCGGCGCGATGTCTTTGAAGAACTCTTCCATAGTTGGATCTCCGTAGAGGTTACGCGAGTGCGGTTCCGAACCTGCCGATCAGAAATCGAACTGCAAACCGGCCACGATGCGGAAGTCGTTCTTCTTGATGCCCGGGTCGGTTTGCGATTGATACTCGTGTTCGAGGCCGACGATCAGACTCATGTTGCTCTCCTCGTCGACGAGGACGGACCAGCCGGCCCCGGAGACGGCGCGGTATTCACCGATCTCGCTCAGGTCGGGATAGACGGTGGTGGCGGCGGTGAGACTCTGGCGCTTGGAGATCTGCCAGGCCAGTTCCGCGCCGAGCAGGCCCTCTGGGCGAAGGTCCTCGTTTTGCGAGCCGAACTCCTTGACCACGCCGCCGCCGCCCCGCAGCGTCAGCTTCAGGTCTTCGTCGTCGATCAGCCGGTAGCCCACGCCGCCGTGCGCGCCGAGACGGTGCTCCCAGGACTGGAACTCGTCAAAGTCATACCGGCCCTGGGCGAAGTACAGCCAGCGGGAGTCGGGAACCAACCAATCCTGCAGCACGCCGGCGGTGAGCTTGTTCGTGTCGCGATCGCCATTGCTGGCCCCGTAATAGTAATGGGCGTCGAGCGCCGTCTTATCCAACTCGCTTTCGCGCACCGACCTGATGCCGGCGTGGAAGCTCTGCGCATCGGTGTTGCCCGCCGAGGCGCTCAGTCCGAGCTGGAACTGTGACTTCCACTCTTTCTCGTCCTCCGGCGCTTCGTCGGCGAGCATGGCCGGGGCGACCGGCTCCCATGCGGCCGCGTCCGCTTCACCGTCAATGGACAGCACCTGGTTGAGAGCGATCTCCAGTCGGCCGAGCGCGCTGTGATCGATGACGATCCGCTCGGCGTCCTTTTGGACGACGGTGCCGGTGAGGTGGTCGCCGCCGCTCAGCTCGATCTCCTCGCCCGACGCCGGCCAGGCCAGAAGCAGGGCCGGGGCAAGCATCAGCCCGAGGGCGGATGGAACCACCCCCGCGCGGCGGTGGGATCGGACCGATCGGCGGAGGACCGTGTCGGGGGTTTGAGCGGGCATGATCGCAAGCATGGCAGAGTCTCCTACATCAGCCGAATAGTGGTCGAATTGATCCGGATTATTACCGTGAATGGATCGGGGCCGTATCGTAGTCCAGGCGACCGGCTTTTCCAGCGCGCCTTCCGCTCGCTTCGTACGTCGCGTCTGTATGCGCCGTCGTCCAAGGCTCTGGCTGATGCCCGTGTCGGCATCGGCGCCGAGGCGCCTGCGCCCGGCTCGCTTGCGGCTTGTGCCTGGCGAAGAGGGCGGCTTCCGCGCAGCGGCAGCGCATTTCCCGCCGTTGTATCATGCCCCGGAGGAAGCCTGCGTCCGGCGAGGTGGATGTGACAGAGACCAGCGGGCAGCATCAGGGCGGAGTGGTGCTCACCATCGAGCAGGCCGTGGCCGCCCTGCGCAGCGCCCGCGAAGCGGGCGAAGTCGTGGTCATGTGCCACGGCTGCTTCGACATCATTCATCCCGGTCACATCCGCCATCTGCAGTTCGCCGCCACGCTCGGCGATCGGCTGCTGGTCACCATCACCGGTGATGACGCCATGCGCAAGGGGAAGGGCCGACCACTGATTTCCGAGCAGCAGCGCGCGGCGAATCTCGCCGCTCTGAACGGCGTGGACTTCGTCGCCATCGATCCGAATCCCACAGCCGTGGCCAACCTCCGGCGCCTCCGCCCGGACATCTACGTCAAGGGCCGCGAGTACGAGCACAATCGCGATCCGGCGTTTCTCGCCGAGAAGAACGTGGTGGAGGGCTACGGCGGGCGCGTGGTCCTGAGCCCCGGCGATGTGGTCTTCAGCTCGACGCAGATCATCGAGGCGATGCGTCGCCAGCCCGCCGTGCGGGAAGATGCTGCACCGCACACCATCGCCCCACTTCTGCCAGGCGCGCCCGCCGGGCGCATGGAAAACGGGAGTGGATGGGAATCGAACCCACCTGGGACCTGATTTCCAAGCCCCACAACGGGTTTGAAGCCCGCGGCCGCCACCAGGCGTGCTGACACTCCCGAGCCTGCCGCAATCGCGGCAGAAGAATCTTCAAGCTGGAAATCCGCCCTGAGCTTAGCCGGCTCAGCGCCGACCTACAACTCACTTCAGGGCCGATTCGATCGCATCCAGGAGCTGGTCGTCCTGCTTGGCGAAGATCGTCCGCAGATCGAACCAGACCGCGCCGCCTTTCACCCGCGGGACCACCGCCGGCGAGCCGGTACGGAGGCGCGCGGCGAACTCCTCATCGGAGACCGTTGCGGGCACGACCGCCACGGCAACGCTGGGCACGGCTTGGGCGGGCAGCGACCCGCCGCCGAGATACGCCTCCGCTTCCTCGAATCGCGTTTCTTTCACTCCGTCGAGTCCGCGCACGTGCTGCACGATCCGTTCGGCTCGCTTCTTCAGTTCATCCATCGGTGCCGCGACGGCGGCGAGAATCGGAAACGCCCGCGCCGCCTGATCGGGATCGCGATGAAGCTGCAGCGTCACGCCCAGGGCCGCCAGCGTGAGCTTGTCCACGCGCACCGCGCGCATCAGCGGGTGCTTCTCGATGCGGTCGATCAGCGCCTTCCGGCCGACGATGATTCCCGCCTGCGGGCCGCCCAGCAGCTTGTCGCCGCTGAAGAGCACCAGATCGGCGCCCGCGGCGATCGATGCGCTCGCATCGGGCTCGTCCGTCGGCAGACCATACTTGGATGCCTCGATGAGCACGCCGGAGCCGATGTCGTGAATGACCGGCAGGGCGTGTCGATGACCCAACTCCGCCAGCTCGCCGATCGATACCTGTTCCGTGAAGCCTTCGATCCGATAGTTGGAGGAGTGAATCTTGATGATTGCCGCGGCGTGATCGTCGATGGCCCGTTCGTAATCGCTCAGCTTGGTCTTGTTGGTCGTGCCGACCTCGCGCAGGATCGCGCCGCCGGACTGGATCACCTCCGGCAGGCGGAAGCTGCCGCCGATCTCGATCAGCTCGCCGCGCGAGACGATGACGTTGCGGTCTTTGGCGATCGTGGAGAGCACGATGACGAGGGCGGCGGTGTTGTTGTTCACCACCGTCGCCGACTCGGCGCCGGTGAGACGGCAGAGCAGCTCGCGCACGATCGTCGCTCGCTTGCCGCGCTCGCCCGTGGACAGGACCAACTCGACGGGTGCGTAATGGCGCGCCACGTCGGCCATCGCCTCGACTGCCGCCTCCGCCATCGGCGCACGCCCGAGGCCGGTGTGCAGGATGATGCCCGTGGCGTTGATGGCGGAACTCAGCGGCGGGCGCTCCTCGCGGGCGAGGATTGCCGCGGCGCGGTCGGCGAGCGATTGCGCGGAGAGCGGCTCCGTGCCGGGGCCTTCCCGGGGGCTGGCCAGGGAGGCGCGATGCTCATCGAGGACCGCCCGGGCCGCATCCGTGATGACCGAGCGGGGCAGGCGATCCGCCCAGCCGGCCTCGATGAGCAGCTCGATGAGCCGGTTGACGGACGGGATCTGCCGATATGCGGCCGAGGCATCATCGCCTTCGGCAGCCTCGGTCTTTGCGGTTTTCGGATCTTCGCTGGCCATGCGTGCATCCTGCGGGGGCGATGTGCCTGAGGATTCTACCTTTCTCGGCGGATTGACCGCGGGAGATGATGGAGTCTGCCTCGGATGGGCTGCTTTGATCGCGCCCTTCCGGGGGTCCTGAGCGAGCCGGGCCGTCCTCGGCCCCGGGTACGCTGAAACCAGATAACGCTCTCATCCGCGCGAAGCTGCAAGCCGGGCCGCCCTCGGCCCCGGGTGCGCGGGGATTCCCTGACGCCTCCGATCGCGCGATGGGAGCAAGTTCAGATCGGACGCACCCGGGCTCGAGGACGAGCCGGCTCGCTCGTGTTGCAGCGTCTGCTCGCCATCCTCTGCGGTTCTTCATCTGCCTGCGTCTGCGCGTGCGCGGCAGGTTCGCGTCCCCACCCGCATTCGGGACACCCGGCCGCCCCCGGAAGTTGACCACGCAGGTCATATCCGCACTTCGGGCACCGGCCGCGCTTGATGCGGATACGGCGGCGGAGGACGAACGAGCCGGGAATGAGAAGCCAAAGGACGGCGGCGTAGAAGAGCGTGTTGATGACAAAGCCGGGCCAGAGCGCGCCCAGCGGCAGGACGCAGCCGGGGGCTTGGCTGGCAAGCTCGTTCTCACCGTCCAGGTGCCAGCCGGTACGGATTCGGATGTTCTGCCATGCTCCGTGAGTCTCATAGGAATGAAGCTGGACGTTGAAAAGCGACTTGACCGGCCACCCGTATCGGTCTTCCCTGACCCCGATGCGAACATCCTCCGAGCCGTCGGCCGGGACTCTGAACACCACACGGATCAGCCGGCCGGCGCCGAACTCCTCGTACCCGCCTCCGCCCGTCGCGGAGCGCCAGTCATCCGGAGCATGATGCTCCCACAGGTCCGCCGCCAGCGCCGAATCGCCATGGATCAGGCGGTGATGGCTATCTTCGCTGCTCTGGGTGACGGGTATTGGCGGCGCCCATCGCACGATCGACCACGCCACGGCGATGTTCACGATAGCGCCGAGGACGAGGAAGAGGAGGATGGTGAATGTCCAACGCTTCATCCGTGACTACGCCTCCTTGGAAGCTCCAGGCCGCACTTCTCGCAGATCTGCGAATCACCCATCGGTCGGCCACACGCGGGGCAGCGATGTGCTCGCAGCCGGGCCTTTCTCCGAAGGGCTAGAGGCCAGTGCATCGCGACCCTCAGCAGGACCGCATAGAACACAGCGTTGATGATGAGGCCGCGCCACAGCGGCCGGATCGGCAGCCAGCCTTCGCGCACAGACGGACCGGGCACTGCGATTACGCCGGTGTAGATCGTGGGGCCAAGCGGCGGTTGATCCCACACGCAGCCTTCGAGCGCGCGCAACGGCCAGCCCGAGCGAATGCGTATCATGTGCTCGTCAGGCGGCATGTATTCCGAACTTCCGGGCCCAAAGACCATTCCGCTGGCGATCGACACGCCAAGGCCGTCTCGGAAAACATACATCCGCCCTGGGTTCTTGCTGAACCCGGCGGGCGCATGGTCTCTCCACCACGCAAGCGCCTCGTCTCTGTTGGTGATCTCAAAGTCGTTGCGTTGCCAGGAACGTTTCTGATCCATGGACCAGGCGCACACCCACGCGAGGGCGATGCTGAGAGCGAGTCCCAAGCTCAGATAGAGCAGAACCGTCCGGCCCGATGTACGCCAGCGCCTCGGTGGCGCAGGCACACTGTGGCGCTTCCATCCGCACTCGGGGCATCCTTCATCGAGTCGCTCACCTAGGATGTAGCCACAAGCAGGGCAACGTCCCTCGGCTACTCGTCGCCGTCGCTTCAACGAAAAGGGAGCCATTCGCCAGAGGCCCAAGGCGCAGGCGAACACCAGACCATATACGAGCGAGTTCCCCAGGAGGCCAGGCAGTATCGGAATCAACGGGAGGGCGATCGTCTCGGGCTCTGTCTTGAACCTCGGTCTTCGGACCACAATGCCGCCGTGCACCTCGTGAGTCTCCATCCCTGGCTGGGGGTGCGAGAGGCGTTCCGTATGGAACCGGAGGGCTGGCCATGGCCAGCCGAATGCCCTCTCACTTCTGACCGCCCAGAACCACACGCTCCCCATGTCGATCGCCTTAGAGGACGGCATCTCGTCCGGGTCCGGTGTGGTGATGGACGACCACGTGGGGAGCAAAGGCTGTGGGAGAGGACCACTTCTCCACTGTGGTCGATCGCCTGTGTCCATGACCGCAACGTGAGAGCCGATCTTCACGCGGCCTCGCGTGCGATACACGTGGACGACCCACAGTTGGTTGTCACTTAGCTGCGCATCACCAGATCTGTACGTGGGGCAGAAGCCCTCTCCCAGATTGAGGCCAAGGGCAAACCCCCACGCGACGGCGACGTTGATGATCGCCCCGAGGAGGAGGAACAGGAGGATGGTGAACACCCGGCGTTTCATGAGTGCATTGTAACGCACCGCGCGGGCGTGCACCCGTCCCCTCTCCCCTGAGGGAGAGCGTCAGGGTGAATCGCGCGATGGGCTGATCGTGATCGATGAGCGGCGACCCACCCCCTCGCCCCATCCCTGAGAAGAGGGGGAAAGCACGCGCCGCTTCCTCAGCGATCTCGTTCACGCCAGGATGCGGTAGTCGCCCTTGCGCTTCGTCAGGCCGATGCGATCGAGATACTCGCAGATGGGCACGGCGTGCCGGCGGGTGATGGCCAGCATGTCCTTGATCTGGCTGACCGTCATCCCGTCACTGCCG
>Ga0272441_10009396_pt1 | contig 15129 bp, 14 predicted proteins | sample SSMProp6N_FD_193582 | JGI IMG/M metagenome (GOLD analysis project Ga0272441, IMG submission 193582) | Marine sediment archaeal communities from Little Sippewissett salt marsh, Falmouth, MA, United States - SSM-Prop-6N | ecosystem: Environmental > Aquatic > Marine > Wetlands > Sediment ... | reverse complement strand
AACTGGTTTATCGACTTCTAGGTACCGCCGCAGATCGGTGGGCGTCCCCATGAGCACGAGGTCGCAGGGAACTGCGTTTATGATCTCCTCCAGCTCCTTCATCTGGTGGGGGCTGTACCCGACGGCGGGAAGCAGCTTGCCCAGGTGGGGCCAGAGCGTGTAGACCTTCTTTATGGTTCCCTTGGTGTAGGGCCGTGGGTCCACGATCTCGGCTCCCTTCTCCATGGCCTTGATGGTGGCTGCTCCGTACTTCATCTCGCCGTGGGTGAGGGTGGGTCCGTCCTCGATGACCAGCACCCGTTTCCCTCTGAGGCTGTCCTCGTTCTCGGCGGTGATGACTATGTTGGCGTCCACTATCTTGGCGTCCGGGTTGATCTTGCGCACGTTCTCCTTCACCCTCTGGACGTTGGACGGGTCTGCCGTGTTCACCTTGCTCACGACCACGACGTCGGCCATCCTCACGTTGGTCTCCCCGGGGTAGTACCTGAGCTCGTGGCCCACCCTGTGCGGGTCCACGATGACTATCTGGAGGAGAGGCTCGTAGAACGGGAAGTCGTTGTTCCCGCCGTCCCACACGACCACGTCTGCCTCCTCCTCGGCCGCCATAAGTATGTCCGCGTAGTCGACGCCGCTGTAGACGACGGCGCCCATGTCCAGGTGGGGCTCGTAGTCCTCGCGCTCCTCGATGGTGCAGTCGTGGCGGTCAAGGTCCTCGTAGGTCTCGAACCGTTGGACCCGCTGCTTCACCAGGTCACCGTAGGGCATGGGGTGGCGTATTACCACGACACTGTACCCTTTCTCCCGGAGCAGTGAGACCAGCCACCTTGAGGTGGGGCTCTTACCGCTGCCCGTGCGGGAGGCGCATACGCTGATGAGGGGCTTACTAGGCTTGATCATGGTGTCTTTCGGCCCCAGCAGGACGAAGCTGGCGCCCGCGGCCTGGACCTCGGCCGCCTTGTCGTGGAGGTACGTCGCCGAGACGTCGCTGTAGGAGAAGAAGACCTCGTCGACCCCATGATCCTTTATGAGCGCGGTGAGCCTGGCTTCGGGGTATATCCTTACGCCGTCAGGGTACCTTGGGCCTGAAAGCTCCGAGGGGTATACGCGTTTCTCTACTCCGGCCTCCGTGTCGAGCTCGGATATCTGGGCGGCGGTGAAGGCGACGACCTCGTATCCGGGGTTGTCCCTGAAGAACGTGTTGAAGTTATGGAAATCCCTTCCCGCGGCCCCCATGATTATGGCTTTGCGTTTCATTAAGATTCATGTAAGGCTTTGGCGGCGACCCATAAAACAGTATCCTTTATGACAAAACACGTCTATATTGTCTCATACAGGACACGATCCGGGTGTTTATGAGCCGTCACTCATCTGATGGTGCCTAGTATAGATTCTCCGTTCACTTACCCTATATTCTCTGAAAGAGAACATGTAATAGACCGTTAACAAGGATGGAGGGCAGCCTTATTTTACCCATATATGGTAAGGGGCTAGGTATGCCGCCCTCCGTCGGTAAATTCAAGTTCACGGTATAAGGATTATGAAACATTAAGAGGGTATAGAGGCGCACCAGTAGGCGCGCCCTCCCTCGGTGAATCCCATCACCAGAGATGAATGAAAACATCCTACAATAAATGACGTCGGGGGTCAGGTAGTGCATCAGGTTCGAGCCGATATACCATCTCCACCTGTGACCAAGATCCTCACCTTAGTATCAACACTAAACCTACGAGAATAAGGGCCACTCCATAGTATAGTACATAATTCGTCTTCTTTTTCAGCGGCCTTCCGCATCCACAGCTTATTGTCTAACCTCATTAAGTAGTATTCCAATCATGATTAATATAATGTATAGGCAGGTTAACCTTATTCGCGAGTGCATGGGTAAGGGTGTATAGACCCCTGTATAATGGTGGTGTGTAACAGTTGGCAGACATTCTCATAAAGAACGGAACAGTCATCACGATGGACCCGGGCCGCCGCATGTACATGGACGGCGCCGTCGCCATCGAGAAGGACATGATACTCGACGTCGGCGAGACCGCTGAGCTAGTTAAAAGCCATGACGCCGACAGAGTGATCGACGCCGACAATATGGTGGTGATGCCGGGACTCATGGACGGCCACAGCCACGCAGGCCACAGCCTCCTCAGGAGCCTGGGCATGCACACCGAGACCTGGTATCAGGCCTGCAACGTGGTATACGCGGAGGGCTCGACAGAGGAGTTCTGGGAGGCCGACGCCCTCCTCCTCAACCTGGAGCGCCTAAAGTTCGGCACCACCTGCGGCGTCACCTTCCTCGGCGGCGGCGACAGCATAATGCGCAGCGACGACCCCGTGTACGCGGCCAAGCACTGCGGAGCCGTGGAGAAGGTGGGGATCAGGACGTTCCTCGCCGTAGGGCCCAGGAGGCCGCCGTTCCCGTCAAGGTACACGTCGTGGAAAGGCGGCGAGAAGACGGTGCATATGGTCGGCTTCGAGGAACAGATGGACACATGCAGGAAGATCATAGAGGCCAACCACGGCGGTGCCGGCGGCAGGGTGAACATAGCCACCATGCTGCCCACCCCCCACCCCGAGAGGAAGCCCATCGAGGGAGCCGAGCTGGAGAGCCTAAGGAAGAGAGCCGAGGCCGCGTACGGGCTGGCCGAGGAGCACGACCTCATGTTCACCATGGACGGCCACACCCGGGGAACCATCAAGTTCTGCCACGAGGAACTCGGAATAACGGGGCCCCGTTCGCTGTTCAGCCACAGCACCGACCTCACCGACGAGGAGATCAGGATATGCGCCGAGACCGGCACCAAGATCGCCCACAACCCCAGCGCCGTGGCCTCCATGGTGGCCAGGTGCCCGGTCCCAGAGCTTCTGGACGCAGGCGTCACCGTCGCCCTGGGGAGCGACGCAGGCGCCCCAGACAGGAGCTTCGACATGTTCCGCCACATGTTCGTGGCCATGAGGTACCACCGCCGCCACTTCAGGGACAGCAGGGTACTGCCCCCCGGTAAGACCCTGGAGATGGCCACCATAGACGGCGCCCAGGCGTTCAGGCTCGAAGACAGGGTCGGGAGCCTGGAGCCCGGTAAGAAGGCCGACATCATCCTCGTGGACATGAGGAAGCCCCACCTCTACCCGCTAAACATGCCCGTGGACAGGGTGACCTACTTCGCCAACGGCGGCGACGTGGACACCGTGATCGTGGACGGCGAGGTCCTCATGGAGGCCAGGATGGTCAAGACCGTGGACGAGGCAGAGGTGCTGGAGAAGGCGCAGACGGAGATAGAGGCCACCATAGACCGCAGCGGCCTGAAGAACCTATACAACACCACCGACAGGTACTGGGGGCACAGCAGATACTAGAACCCTATATACCGCTGCATCAAAAGTGAGGGAGAGGCTACCACCGTGGAGGAAACCATAGAATCCAAGACGCTGCACAGGGGCAGGAACTTCAGCTTCAAGACAGACAGGGTAAAGCTCGAAAACGGCAGGGAGACCGTGAGGGACGTCGTGGACCACCCCGGCGCGGTGGCCATAGTAGCGGTTGACGGGGACGAGCTTGTGCTGGTACGCCAGTACAGGTACGCCGCCGGGAGGACGCTTCTAGAGATACCAGCGGGCACGCTGGAGCCGGGCGAGGACCCCTACAGGTGCGCCGTCAGGGAGCTCCAGGAGGAGACTGGGTACGCCGCCAGCACATGGGACAGGCTCCTCAGCTGCTACATGGCGCCCGGGTACAGCAGCGAGATAATCCACTTCTACGTCGCCGAGGGCCTGAGCCAGGTAGGCATGAGCCCCGAGGAGGACGAGAGCATCGCCGTGGAGCGCCACGGCTTCGACGAGGTTGTCGATATGATCGAGGGGAACGAGATAATGGACGCCAAGACCATAACCGGTGTGCTATCCTTCCTCACGAGATCAACGGGTTAACCTCGCGGCGCCTTCAACGTTCCCCGATTCTCACCGTCTCTATGGGCAGACCATCGAACTCCTGATCTCGTCCTATGACTAGCTTCGAGCCCGTCGTCTGTGCCGTCGCCGCCGCGTAGGCGTCTGCGAGGCTCATCGGGCGGCTGCTCTTAATCTCTGCCGCCAGCCTCCATAACGTGTCGTCCACGAGGGGCACCACCCTCAAACCGTAGGCTCTGAGGTTCCGGGTCTTTTCATCCGCCGCCTCGGGGCTATACCTGTGCAGTATGTAGTAAAGCTCGGTGAGGTTGACTATGTTTATGTAGCCCTCGACGCTGCCGTCTATCACTCGGTTCAGCGTCTCCTCTACGTCTGAGGCTCCAGGCTCCCCCAAGTAGAAGGATAGAAGCGGCTCCGTGTCGAAGACGACGCTCAGATCATTCACCCGTCTCGCCGCGTCTCTCGTGTTCCCTAGCTTCCTGTACGAGTTCTTTCGCGGTCTTGTCTTTCAGGAGGGCTCTAAGGGAGCCTTTCTCGCTGCTTGGGGGAGGCAACGGCTTGAACAGGATTCCCTCGGTGGTCTCTATGACGATGGCCTTGTCTTTCATGCCGTATTTTTCTCTTAGTTCCTTGGGTATCGTCGCCTGACCTTTACTGGTAATACTAACTATTTGTGACATACTTAGTATCTAAGTATTAACAGAATATATGGTATTAATAGACGTATCGGTAATTCCATACGCGTTATCGAGGAAAATTTCAGCGATCAGCTACGTTGTCGCTTATCTTGAGGTATATGAGAATGCTCACCGCCAGCAGCGCGGCCCCCACACCGGCGTTCAGCCAGAACGCCGCCGTCAGGCTATACCTGTCGGCTAGGTAACCCGTCACCGTCGTGGACATGCTGCCGACGCCGAAAGCCGAGAAGAACATCACCCCATACGACAGGCCCATCATGTGCCGCGGCGAGAGCCTGCTTACCATGCTGGTGACCGTGGGCTGGTGCCCGAACATGGAGACACCGTACAACACTATGAACAGCGCTACGCCCAGCGTACCCGTGGGCAACACCATGAGCAGCACAAGGCTCAAGGCAATACCAGTGGACGCCACCAGCAGCGTCCTCGTCTGCCCCAGCCTGTCCGAGCCCAAGCCCCCCATGAGCTGCCCCGCCGTTCCCAGCAGCAGTATGGCGCTGTTGGCGACGGCTGCTAGGCCGCCCGTGTAACCCCTCTCAACGCTGAGGAAGCTGGGGAAGAAGAGGTCCACAGACCTGAACAGGAAGCCCACGAGGACGTTGTATAGTAGTATCACCCAGAGCCCCGGCGTCTTGACGTACTCAAGGTAAGACAGGCTCTCGCCGGAGACGTCTCCCTCGTCCACGTCTATGCGGCTCAGAAAAACCGCGGTGACCACCGACAACACCCCGAAGAAGACGAAGCTCAGGCGCCAGTTGAAAGTCACCCCCAGAAGGTAGGCGATGGTCGGCGTGAGCACCTGTCCGAGGTTGCCCGCGGCGTTGTGGGTGCCCATGGCGCCCCCGGTGTTCTCCGTGAACGCCTTGGCTATGAGACCGTTGGCCGTGGGATGGTAGAAGCTCGCCCACAGCGCCATGAGGAACATGCCGACCCCGAAGACCAGGACGCTGTCGGCGAACAGGAAGAGAGCCGTCATGACGCCGCCCAGCCCTATGCTCACCCTCGCCACCTTGAGGCTGCCCAGCCTGTCGCTGAGGGGGCCGCCGATGAGGGCGCCGGAGCCGTAGGTGAGGAACGTTATGGTGCCGATGAGGCCCATGGTGGCGAAGCTGGCGCCCAGGTCAGCCGTTATGTGGTCGAGGAGGGGCGGCAGCACCAGGAAGAGGCTGTGGTTCAGCGAGTGGGCGACCCCGAGGAGCACCAGGTCGAGGGTATCCTTGTTCACAGCACAGGATGAATTATACCTGTGTTTAGATGTTTTGATCAGACAGGGAGTCCAGGACAATGAAAACTATGAAGCTGAAAAGGATCGCGGCGATGACGGCGGGGTTAGCCGCCGTTGATCTCGTCAGAAAGTTGTCGTCGGGGGAAAGCCTATCCATGAGTCAGCTGATTTTCTTGGGACTCGGTTACCTGTTCCTATCAATATACCTCGTGTGGGTTCAAGGAGAGATGAGGCTAGGCTTCCCCGGGCTGGCCTCCGTCCTGTGGCTCAACTTATTCGTAGTCGGCAGCTTCAGCAACATGATCGAAGGCTACTTCTTCACGAGCGTCTTCGAGTCAGACACCGTGTTCCTCATGGGCGCCTTCGCCATGCTGTTCTTCTCGGGGGTTCAGGCGGGGCTCGCCTCCATCATCCTTGAGAGGGGCAAGAAGGGTCTGAGGGGGAGCCTCGCCGAGTATTTAGCGGACACAAACGCGTTGAGCTGGTTTAAACGCGTAACGATGGGGACTCTGAGCTACTTCCCGGTCTACTTCTTCTTCGGGATGCTGGTGAGCCCCTTCGTGATACCCTACTACAGCGACCCCTCGTTGGGGCTCATCGTGCCGCCATTCACTGTGATAATCACCGTGGAGATACTGAGGGGCTTCCTCTACGTCGCCGCGCTGCTGCCCATGGCCGCGTCCCTCGGGGCCGACAAGAGAACCAACGCCGTGGCCTTCGCCGGGATGCTGTTCACCGTCGGCGCGTTCATACCCCTGCTGGGCGACCAGGGGCTGCCTCCTCAGATAATCCCGTATCACCTTGCAGAGATATTCGCCGACTCGGTCGTCTACGGCTACGTGTTAGCACGGGTCTTGACAAGGAAGGAAAACTAGGTGAAGCAACAATCATCATCCTTGAAGCCGTCTTTCAACGGATTCCATGGGTCACTGTGTGTCTGTCGCCCATACATAGATTCATTGAATTAGAAAAATGGAAAATCCTTCCTTTGAGATGGCTCTGAAGGTTGAGAGGGATGACCCAGAGCTCGACGAGCCCATGCTAGAGTTCTTCAACTGGCTGGAGGAACTCAAGAGGCTGAGGAACGAGTTCGACGCCCTCCTCTGCCAGTACGAGGAGAAGCGGGCGAGGCTCATCGATTCCCTTCAAGAGTAGACCAACTCCATGAACCTGTTTTTAAACCCCAAAATAAGATAAAGAAACATGGACACACGAAGCATACTAGCGGGGCTAGTCATAGGATTAGTTTTCGGTGGAGGAGTCACCTACGCGTTCCTCCCATCCATGGGGGAGCCGGGGCCACCCGGGCCGCAGGGAGAGCAGGGGCCGCCTGGACCAGAAGGCCCTCAGGGGGCGCCGGGGCCGCAGGGCCCCCAGGGAGAGCAGGGACCCCAAGGGGAAACAGGCCCACAGGGACCCGCGGGGCCTCAAGGGGAGCAGGGCCCCAAAGGAGAGAAGGGCGACCCGAGCTTCCATATAACGCCGCATGTGAAGGTCTACTGGGAGCAGCAGGGTAAATGGGACGGCGAGAAAGGCGAGCTCGACTTCTCCTGGGGCCTGAACTCGGGCCCCAGCGACCTCACCTGCTACCCCGAGAGCGCTGAGCCGGGGGAGTACGTGGTTCTCCTGGGGGGAGAGGCGACCCCCTTCGCGCTGGAGATAGAGATACCCGACACGGGAGACGGAACCCACGTTATAATCGTTCATAACCTGGAGACAGGCGGGTTCGATACGACCCTGGTCACCGTTACCTAACTTCCCTTTTTTCAGGCTCTGAGTTTTAATAGTCGATGACTACTATTATCCAACTCATTAAAGGAGAGATGAAAGATGTCTGACGAATACGATTTAATCATAAAGGACGCCCACATCGTCGACGGCTCAGGCAAGGCCCCCTACAAGGGCTCCGTCGGCGTGAAGGACGACAAGATAGCCGCCCTGGGAGCGGTGAAGGGGGACGCGAAGAAGGTTGTGGACGCCAAGGGGCTCTACGCGTCGCCGGGCTGGATAGACGCCCACAGCCACGGAGACTCCACCCTCCTCTTCTTCCCGAAGGCCGAGAGCTACGTGTTGCAGGGGGTAACCACCTTCGTAGGCGGCGAGTGCGGCGGCAGCCAGGGGCCCTTCGGCGAGATGATGGGGCTGCCGGGTATAGCAGGCGAGCACATAGACGAGCTGGAGCCCCACAAGTACTACCCCAAGAACCAAGTCTTCCCCCGCGAGGAGGTGAACGAGCTGATGAAGAGGCACTACGGGTGGGAGGTGGACTGGAGCACACTTGGGGAGTGGATGGACAAGGTGGAGAAGATGGGCGTCAGCATGAACGCCGCGCCCCTAGTGGGCCAGGGGACCTGCAGGATCAACGTCATGGGCAACGACTACAAGCGCCACAGCACCCCGGAGGAACTTGAGGCGATCAAGGCGCTCATCCACCAGTCCATGCGGGAGGGAGCCATCGGCATGAGCACGGGCCTCGACTACGACCCCGGCGTCTGGGCCAGCATGGACGAGATAAACGCGTGCGTCGCCATAATGAAGGAGTACGGCGGCGTCTACTGCCCCCACTGGAGGCGGACGGGCCGCAGACGCGACGTCAAGTTCGGGGACACCCGCAGCAACAAGGTCGACGGCCTGCTGGAGAGCATCGACACGTGCCGCGTCACAGGCGTCAAGACCAACATCGCCCACCTCACACCCGGTTGGAGGCTGGTGCCGGAGGGCCACGACTACATGGAGGAGCACAACATCAGGGCCACCCTCCAGTACTTCGACGACGCCCTCGAGGAGGGCCTGGACATCAGCTTCGACAGCATGCCCTGGTTCATGAGGGGCGGCTTCGACGTCATGCCCTACCTGAGCAGCTTACTCACGCCCTGGCTCAAGGAGGCCGACAGCCGTGAGAGGTTCGCCGAGCTCCTCAAGGTGCCCGACTACCGCGACGAGATCGTGGACGCCCTCAAGAACGGTAAGTGGTTCATCAGGCTGGCGTACAGCCCCAACACCAACCCCCAGTGGGCCGAGAACATCTGGATCAGCAAGCACAAGGAAGGTAAGCTGGCCGGCAAGAACATCGCCCAGGTCGCTGCTGAACGGGACAAGCCGCAGCTTGAAACCTGGTTCGACCTCATCTGCGAGGACCCTGACGCCATGGGCTACGCCGCCGGGACCGCCGACACGGGCAACTTCCCGTGGAGGCCGTACAGGGCGCTCATGTTCAGGCACAGGTGCGGAAGCCTCAGCCTAGACCAGTCAGTCTACGACTACGAGTACAGGATGGCCAAGCCGCCGTACAGGAGGCCCGGCAGGAACGCGTACAGCGCCTTCCCCGCCTTCATCGACAAGATGGTGAAGGAGCTTGAGATATTCACCCTTGAGGAGTGCATATACAAGATAAGCACCGCCGCCGCGGAGCACCACAACCTCGAGGGACGCGGCACCATAACGCCGGGCAGCTACGCGGACATAACGGTGTTCAGCCTCGACAAGCTGAAGGTGGTGAGCACGCCCGTCGAGCCCAACAAGCAGCCCAAGGGCGTGGAGTACGTGTTCGTCAACGGCGAGGCCGTGGTCGAGAAAAGCAAACACACAGGGGCGACCCCAGGCCGCGTGCTTAGGAGAACCTAAGCCCATCCCTATTTTTCTTTGAAGAAACCAAGCAGTTCGTCTACGAAGCGCCCAGTCTCTTCTTTTGGCACTATGGCGCCAAGCACGTCGCTCTTGCCGCCGGCGTTGAACCCCAGCTCCCTTGCTCTCTCTATCATGGGCTGCATGTCCCTGCGGCTGCTCCTGCTGTATAGCTGGTCGTGGCGGGGGAAGAAGCCGGTGTTCACCACTATGGTGTCCCGGCCGGTTCCCCACGCGATCCTGCGCGTTACCGCCGAGATGACGGCGTACCCCGTGTTCAGGTTTTTCATGAGGACGCCGTCCCTGTCCTCAGGCGGCTCCTCTAGTATCTCTGTGAGCTTATCCTGGAAGAGCCTCAGGTTCCTGCGCCACCTACCGTTGTTCCTGATGTCGTCCGGCTTCGTGTAGCCCATGAGGAGCCTGGGCGCCTCCTCCACCCCTTTCTTGTCTCCAACCTTGTAGCTGCTGTCGATGAGCCCCACCAGCTTCAGCGCCTCGTCAAAAGAGATATCTTCGTCGGCCAGGTATTCTTCGGTAATCTCCTTGAAGCGTGGGTTCTCCATGATCCTGTGCTCCCTGTCGCCTATGAATCCCAGCGCGACGTGCATGCCGAGGGAGAGCCCCAGCCTCTCCCTGATCACCCATGTACACGAGGGATAGAGTGCCGCGTCTGCGCCGCGGGCGACGGGGTTGAAGTGCTCGACGCCTGTGATGGGCTCCTGGTGGTGGTGGTCGAAGATCACCACCCTGGTCTCCTCGCTCAGCCTCCGCACGTCGGCCTCGGGGAGAGCCATGTCGACTATGATGATGTAGTCGAACCCCCCGGCGTACTCGATCTCCTCGTCTGACAGGTAGAAGGCGCCGATGGTGGGGCACATGTTGGCGAGGCGCCTCGGCTTGAGGTATCCGAGTAGTATGGCGGCCGAGCACAGCCCGTCCGCGTCCCAGTGGTGTATTATCAGTCCGTCTCCCTGGAGGTCGCCGAGCATGGCTTCAATGACTCCGCCAGGGTATAAGAGGTTGACCCGGGCGCCGTAATGCCTCAATAAAATGATATCTTTGATAGAATAAACCTCAACTCACGGCATGAAAAAATTTCTAAATTAAAGAATATGCACACGAAAAGATTGGATTATGGTCCGCGAGCCGCGTAGCTTGAGAAGCCGATTATCGTGTCACATTTCTTGCATCTATACGCGTAGTGGCGGTGGACTGTTCCCTTGAACTGGATATCGTCAACGTCTGAGTCGTCGAGCTCTGCCTTACATTCCGGGCATTTACCGAGTTTCACCATTTTCGTTCACCGCAAGATCATCTGGGTGGCTATTAATCAGTTCTAATGAATAATCTAGGAAATCTAGTATTAATAATAAAGGATCATACCCATTTTTTGGGGGCGTAATACGGGATACTGGTTTTCCTAAACCCATTCTGAACAACCGTTAAATTGAAAAAACCAAACCTCAAGCCCATGGAGTACACGATCATAATCCTGATTCTAGGGGCATTAACGCTTGGTCTAGGAATAGGCATAGTGCTCTGGAGGAACCGTTGGAACCTGAACCAGGGTGAACCCAACTATAAGGCGTTCTTCATCATGGGGATCACTTTTCTATCGCTGGGAATCACATTAAGCGCCGCCACAGAAAACCCTGGGCTGATAGGAATAAGCGGTCTAGGCGTCGCCTATCTGGTGCTCGGGTTAAAAAACAGGGATAAATGGTAACAGTCGCGAGCATGCGTGTCGCGGCAAGTATCTTAACTGTGTTCACCTCTTCCATATCGGTGAGTTCTTGGATCAGAAAGAGTCCCTTAAACGGAGACGCGAGTCCATCATAGGGGAGGCGGAGCGTCGGGGCTTCGAGGCCGTTGTGTTCTTCAACGAGGTGGTGGGGCAGAACCCGAGCAACACCGTTTACGTGCTGCCCATGGCGCTGGGCGACGAGCACCAGACCTTCGTCATGGATACGGGGGGAGACGCCACGCTCGTCACGCCCCACTGGGGGGCGCCGAGGGTGGAGGCATCGGGCGAGTTCAGCAAGGTCATAGCAATCAAGCAGGAGAAGGGCCACCACATCGCCGGCACCAGGGAGGCATTGAAGCCCTACAGCCCCGAGAAGATATGCTTCGACCTCAGCACCCTGGGCGCCCAGATGGCCTACAGGATGACCGAGGAGCTTGGAGTACCCGTTACGCCTGAACGGGACATCAGCGACCACGTCTTCAGGCTCAGGAGCATAAAAGACGAGTACGAGGTGGCCGAGATGAGGCGCGCCATAGAGATCACCGAGGCGGGGGTCCAGATCATGATCGAGGAGACCAGCCCCGGCCGCAGCGTCGAAGACCTCAAACGGGAGCTGGACGCCAACCTCATAGAGCTGGGCGCCTACGAGTACAGCTTCGAGAGCAGCATAGGCTTCATAAAGCAGAACAAGACGGCCTACCTGAAACACGGCGACGCCCTCAGCGTAGACGTGGGAGTAAAACTCAAAACGGGCTACTGCAGCGACATGGGCCGCAACTGGCACGTGACCTGGGAGAAGGAGACCGAGGACTACATGGACCGAGCAATGCAGGCCCAGATCATGGGCATCAAGAACATCAGGGAAGGCGCAACGGGAAACGAGGTGCTGGAAAAGGCCAACGAGATAAACAGGGAGCTGGGCTTCCAGCCGACGCCCAGGACGGGCCACCAGGTAGGGCTGGACGTCCACGACTACACCATGCCTTATGCTCCCAGCTTCGGGCCCATCGAGACGGATAACCAGCCATTGAAGGCGGGCATGACACTGACCTACGAGCCTGGGCGCAGGGACGCAGAGAACGGCTACAGGGGCCACATCGAGGACATCGTGCTGGTGACAAAGAACGGAGCCGTCTGCCTCAACGAGATGCCCTACCGGGTCTCATGGTAGGCTACCCTTTTTCTTTATGGATTTCAAGTATCTCCTAATTTCACCGAGATTTTCAAGATGCTCGGCGAACTGTTCATCCGTCATGTCGATGAGGGCCGCCATGTGAAGCACCCTGTTGAGGAGCACGTTGTTCATGGGGCCGAACTTCATGAAGAAACCGGAGAAGCTGCACACCCCGCAGACGTCGTCACGAGGCACGTCGCTCACAGCACCCCTGAGGTACTCCGTGTATAGCACCTCCAGCCGGCTAGCAGCGTCGAGGCCGACGCCCAGTCCGTGCCCAAGCTCGTTGAGCCCGTTGAGCACGTCCAAGTAGCTCTGGGTGGCGCTCTCGGGTATCCTGTCCTCGCTGTACACGAAGTTGTCCGCAGACGTTGAGTAGTAGCTCTCTATGATGTGCCCTTCCCTCCTCTCGTAGCTGAGCCCCACTATACCGGCGTCCTGCAGCTTGTTCATGTGGTGGTAGATGTTCTGGGGCGTAAGACTCAGTCTCCCGGCTATGTCCTTCACCGTGAGAGCCTCGTCTCTGAGCATGGAGACGATATGTCGCCGTGTCTCGTCCTCGAGCAGCTTGAAGGCCTTCCTCTTGATGGGCTGAACAATCGTCTTTTGCTCACTCATTCAACACACCTATATTAAAATTGTTATTTGAATATAAAAACATGGTTTTACTATTAAAACGAGATAGTTATAAACTGTGTCACGGAGATCCATACAAGGTTCCTTGAGGGTCAACTCAAGGTAACCCAGAAGGGACGACACATGGACTCACAAAAAGAGTCATATCTTATAGTCGACATCGACAGCAGGAACACGAAAGCCATCCTCGTCGAGAGGGCGGCGGCCGGCTACAGGCTCGGGGGAGTCTCGGAGACCATGACGACGATGGAGGCCCCTGTCCTCGACGTCGCCGTCGGTGTGAAGACCGCCCTTGCCGAGCTTGAGAGCAGCACAGGGAAAAAGGTCCTGGAAGGCGACAGGCCCTCCGCCGCTCACCACTTCATGGCCTCAAGCAGCACAGGCGGCGGCCTGCACATGGTCGTGGGAGGAGTAATGAGCATCATCAGCGGCGAGAGCGCCCAGAGGGCCGCGCTAGGAGCTGGGGCGCTTCTCATGGACCAGTTCTCCAAGGACGACGCTAGACCCAACTTCGAGAAGATAGCGAGGCTGAGGTCCATAAAACCTGACATAATGTTGATGGCAGGCGGCACCGACGGCGGCGCAGTGGCCCAGGTTCTTGAGATGGCGGAGCTCGTCAACAAGGCCGACGTGAAGCCCAGGTTCGGCGAGGAGTACCAGCTTCCCTTCATCTACGCAGGTAACGTCGAGATACGGGACAGGGTGAAGAAGATGCTGGGAGAAGAGCACTACGCCACTAAAATGGTGGAGAATGTCCGACCAGTCATCAGTAAGGAGAACCTTGGGCCCGCCAGGGAGGGCATCTACGACGCCTACATGAAGCACGTCATAGTGCACTCGCCCGGCTACAACGAGCTGTTAAGCTGGACGGAGGAGCCGTTGCTCCCCACTCAAGCAGCCGTAGGCAGACTACTATACACGTACGCCGAGGCCAGGGCCGTCAACCTGATAGGAGTCGACGTGGGCGGTGAGACCACGGACGTCTACTCGGTCTTCAACGGCGTATTCAACAGGTCGCTCAACGCCGACATAGGCATCACCTACGGCATCCTGAACATAGTCAAGGAGACGGGCCTCGGGAACCTCGTGAGGTGGCTGCCTCCCGAGATGAACGAGCGGGAGATCAGGAACGTCCTAGGGAACATGATGCTGCACGAGCACGAGACCCTTTCACAGAAACAGAGGACGATACAGGCGGCGGTGGCGAGGGAGGCCATGAGGCTCGGCTTGAAGAAGCATAAAGAAATAGCGTCGAGGTTGAAAGGCACCATCGTGGAGCGCACCCTGGGCGATATATTCGAACAGGTGATGGAGAAGACCATCATCAACCTGTTAGACACCCAAGTCATCATCGGTAAAGGAAGGGTCTTCAGAGACCAGCCGGCCCTCGAGTCCGCCATGATCCTCATCGACTCCCTGGAGCCCATGGGGGTGACCGAGATCATGGTGGACCGGTCTAGCATAATGCCTCACCTGGGAAGCCTCATGGGCGTCAACCCGGATGCTGCTCTGGAGATACTGGTCGAGGAATCCCTGAATAGCCTAGCCACTTGCGCTGCGCCCATGGGGAAGGCCAGAGAGGGCGAAGAGGCTGTGACGGTGCAGCTGACGGTGGGCGGCTCAGAGGTGGTCGAGTCTGTCAAGCTGGGCGAGATACGGATCGTTCCCTTAAGCGAGGGCGAGGTAGCCGAGGCTACCTTCACGCCTCATGGGCGACTGGACCTGGGAGCCGGGAGAGGCAAACAGGTTAGAAAGCAGGTAGGTGGAGGCGAGGTCGGCTTGATTCTAGACGCGAGGGGTAGGCCGCTGGAGAGGTTCAGGAAGACGCCGGAGGCGTCTGCTTAGAGGTGGTTTCTATGCAGAGCCATCGGTTGCTTGAGGACGACGTGCTACGGAAGGAGCGGAGGCTCCCAACCAGGGGCGATGTGCTGGTAGAGCTTGGCGACAGGGTTGAGCCGGAGACGGTGGTCGCCCGGGGCGTGGTGGAGAACCCCGACATCCGCGAGCTGAAGGTCTTCTCGTCGCTGGGTACGAGCCCGGACATTGTGGAGAACCACATGTTGAAGACGGAGGGTGACGAGGTCAAGAAAGACGAGGTCATAGCCATCCGCAGATCATTCTT
>Ga0272441_10009395_pt1 | contig 15129 bp, 13 predicted proteins | sample SSMProp6N_FD_193582 | JGI IMG/M metagenome (GOLD analysis project Ga0272441, IMG submission 193582) | Marine sediment archaeal communities from Little Sippewissett salt marsh, Falmouth, MA, United States - SSM-Prop-6N | ecosystem: Environmental > Aquatic > Marine > Wetlands > Sediment ... | reverse complement strand
CCGTGCCGCTGGTATTGCTGTGTGGTTTATCACGATCACAGTTGCGGTTCTTGACTTTGTCAGTGCTGCCATCCGGAAAAGATTTGTATAATACAGTAATAAAAAAGCCCTGGCCGAATACTTGCCAGGGCTTTTTTCTTAACAGCTGTTAATTTGTCTTAGCTCTGTCAAATGTTATAATGCGCATCGTGGGTGGATGCCTATGTTGAATGAACCGGTACTGCTCCTTAATGCCAACTTCGAACCACTGAATGTCTGCAGCACACGACGGGCTGTCGGACTTGTTCAGACTGGCAAGGCAGAAATGCTGCTGAACGGCCGCGGCTTAATACGTACAGTACAGACACACTTCCCGCGCCCGTCTGTTATCCGCCTTGTATATATGATCAAAAGACCACGTGTACGTGTCCCTCTATCCAAACGAGAGATCTTCCGGCGTGACCACTACCGCTGCCAGTATTGTGGTGCAAGAAAAGACACGTTAACAATCGATCACATTATTCCCAGACGCCTCGGAGGGGAATACAGCTGGACAAACCTGGTTACAGCTTGCCAGGAATGTAATCTCAAAAAGGGGGGACGCACACTTAAAGAGGCCGGGCTGCGTCTATTACAAAAACCTGTTGAACCGCGGCCTACAGCCCGCTATGTCTTCGGCCGACACCTTTCCAATGGACAGAATGAGGATTGGGAGCAGTTCCTTCGTGGATGGTAACCAACTTCGCTTTATATCGCTCCCCCACTCATAAAAATGCCAATCCCCACAATTTTTCAAATCATTCTCTGAAGTAATAAAAGTATCAGGGTATTTGTATAATATCGAATTCAGGAATCAGCTGAGGATATACCGATTCCAATAGAGCTAACAGCCCACCAGAGACGACCCCGTGTCCTCCAGAGAGTATTGGAACAGCACTTTTCCGGATAGCGTTACACCATTGCCCCATTTCATCATTACTGAGCATGTCAGTTCGGCCAAGATCGAATGCAAAACGATCCGAAGCCGACGGCCAGCCAAACAATTGAGCCATCACGACTCTTGTATCCCATAGAACTCCATCAGCCAGCTGCTCAAGTTCCTCAACAAACCGGGAAGCCCCCCAGGATAACATAACTTTACCTGCGAGGCTGGTAACCTCACCGCGCGACAGCCTGCCGCTTGCCGCCATTCCGCGTTCCTCAGAAAATACCCGTGTCCATATCTGTGTCGCCTTCTCCAGCCTTCGGCTTGATACTGATGATACTCGTCCAATAAGTGCGAGTGTCTTAGCTGGAGTGGAAATCAGCGATTTTATTTCGGAGGCCTGTTTTCCGCTAAAGAAATTGCTTTCATTGATAATTGCTGCAAGCTGGCTGCCCAAATCGGCATGCCCTTCCATCATTAGTAAGTCGGTGGGGGTATCCAGATCTGCACGAGATGCAGCTGAGACAGGCACTGAAACTAAATTAAATCCACAGATATTCCTGGCAACCCATCCCAGTGAATTATCTGCTGGAAGGTGTTGATCTGCCGCCGAAAGAAGTGAGGAAAAATTAAAGAAAGCCCAGTCAGTTGAATGAAAATTGTTTACACAAGCCCATGGATTTTCTGCAAGCACCAGCTGCTCTACAATGGCTCGAATCCACTTTGCTGAAAGTAATGGAGCGCTCGCTGCCCCGAAGTAAGCAAAGCATTCACTGGATATGTCATCAACACAGATATGGAGTTGTCTTCCAAAGTTAAAATCCCCTGCAGAACTCTTTCTCAATACAGCTCCTGCATTCTTTAGCGGTTCAGCGAATTCCAGATCAGGGGTATAAACATATACAGTCTCGATATTTCCTGCCGCATTCATTCTCTGAACAAGATCAAGCGCAGCAGCGCGTTTAGCGAGGGATATCCAATGTTCGATCTCGGATTCACCTGGAGGGCCAAGTAATAATAAGGCAGGAATTTTCATGGAAGAGTACCACTGCACCAGGCGATTTTCCTGGTGCAGTTCTTATTGGATATTTCAGCCTATTTCCGGTTCAATGATACCAAGGCTCCCGTCATGACGCCGGTACAGCACATTTACGCTGTTTGAGTCTCCGTTCAAAAAGATAAAAAAGTTTTCATGCCCGAGAAGCGTCATTTGCTCAACAGCTTCCTGTTCATTCATAGGTGCAAGAAGAAATTTTTTCCTGCGTACAATTTGAAGGTCCTGCAACTCATCATCAGTAAGATCTACTGGTGCTGCCACCATATCAGACAAAGAACGGCCATCCCCTCGTGATTTTCTACGCTTGCCTTTATACCGTTCGATCTGGCGATACATCTTATCCAGTACTGCATCTATGGAACTGAAAATATCATCTGTTCTGACTTCAGCTCGTAATAATAACCCGCGTCCTCGTACTGTTAATTGCGCAACCTGCCGGTCATTTGCATTCCTTGCATTCTTGTCGTATTTCAAATCCATAAAAGCTTCTTCGATCGAATTCAGATAATGGTCGAGTTTGGAAACTTTCTTTACAGCATAGTCCTCAAGTTTTTCATTAATCTCTACGTTATGCCCATTCAACACTACTCTGACTGTCATCGTACCTCCTTTACAGGTTTTATAGAGATAAAGATTTAGCCCGGGCAATTGTTAACCCGGTTACTTCTTGTGCTCCTGCAGTAAAAAGCGCCTGTGCGCATGAAAACAGGGTAGCTCCGGTAGTTAGAACATCATCCAACAACAGAATTCGTTTACCGCACACAAGGTATTTTTCCGCTCGAAAGGCTTCCCGGACATTTTCCTGACGCTCAACAAAATCCAGGCCTACCTGAGTACGGGTTTCACGCACCCGGTTTACAGCATCGGAGCAGTAAGGCAGATGGATCATTTTTGCCAGAGGGCGGCCAACAAGCTCAACCTGGTTATATCCACGCTGCCTGAGACGTTTTGAGCCCAATGGGACCACAGCGACAAGATCTGCCTTGATATGCTCCTTGAAATACAAGGCCGATAAACGCCTGGCGAGAATTCCCGCCAGCTGTCTATTCGGGCGATATTTCAGGCTTACCAGGACACCATTAACCGGTGGATGATACCATACATCTGACCATACAAGTACCTTTTGGTATGGTACTTCTGTTGATTGTTCTATATTCTGACTGATGGAATCCAGAAGCTGGGAGATATTCGTTTCGATGAATTGATTCTGACAATTCTGGCAAATAACGGAACCGTGTACACCACAGCCTGCACAGTATGGGGGAAAAAGCAGATTAATCCCAAATTGTACAAGCCTGTTTAACGGTTTAACGATGCTGGTTCGCCACATCAAACTCACGCAGCGATCCTTCCTTTCTTAGAAAGGCAGGAGAACCCCGGTTACATAAAATCACCCATTGGTGATTTCAGGAAAATCAAAATCGCCGGACCTAACAGGATGATTAGGATCGAAGGGAAAATAAGCAAACCAATCGGGAATACCATTTTTACAGGAGCACGATGTGCTTCTTCTTCAGCCATCTGGCGTCGCCGTATTCGCATCTGATCAGACTGGATACGCAAGACTTTTGCCATGCTAACACCCAACTGCTCGGATTGGATAACAGCAGCGACAAAACTTGTCATCTCATTAACGCCCAGACGGTCAGACATATCACGAAGCGCTTCGCGGCGAAGTTTTCCCAGTCGGATTTCCTGGATCACCCGTCCAAATTCAAGCGCAAGATCGTTATCCCATTTTTCATGCACTTTGGCCATCGCTGCATCAAAACCGAGACCTGCCTCAACACAGATCGTTAAAAGGTCGAGGGCATCAGGCATGGCCTTGAAAATATCCCGCTGTCGCTTTTTTATTCTTCCCTCGAGCCAGAGTTGGGGGAAGAAGAATCCCACCAACAGGAAAAGCACCATGATCAGCAGACCTTTTAATATTTCCCGGCCGCTGATCAAATATGCAACGATAAAGATACCACTGAAGACAAATGCAACAACAAACCTCATCGCTAGAAAGAAGGCCGGATCCATCCGCATGGGATTGCCAGCCATTTCAAGCTTCTGGCGTGTTGATTCCAGTGTTGCCTGAGGGGTAAAACGGGATGCGAAGCGCCCAATACTATTGAAAAATGGCAAAATGATTCGTTCATAGAATCGCTGAGAAAGCTCGATTTCCTCAAGAGTCAGGGGTTCTTCTCTGGCACTGAATTCAGCCAGACGTGTCTGAATGGGATCTCTTGCTTCCGGCATTCTTCTGCCCACAAGCACAAGAATAACAGCTATCGCAATCAGACCTAAGAGTACATAAAGAAGTGCTTCCATCTCTTAATCCACCTTCCCGGTTATTCCCGGGCGACCCATTCTTAAATATCTATTCTTACGATCTTCTGTGTAATAGCAAAACCAAGGATAATCATCAACGCAGCAGAAACAAGCATTACTATACCGCACACACGTGTTTCAGGCGCAAGAAATTCCATTATGTATTCCCTGTTAATCAGGAACAACAGAACCATCAACAATACGGGCAAAAGAGAAATAACCCATGCTGTCATCTGACCCTGGGCAGTAAGAGCTGCAATTTCGCCTTTAATGCGAACACGTTCACGAATCGTGTATGAAATGGTATCGAGGATAACAGCCAGGTTGCCGCCGACCTCGCGCTGAACATTGATCGCAGTAATAACAAGATCCAGGTCATCACTATCAATTCGCCGCAGCAGGTGAAACAAGGCTTCTTCCATAGGAATGCCGAGCTGGATTTCCTGAACAACCCGATGGAACTCAACTGATATTGGAGCAGGCAGTTCCCGGCTAACAGCTTCCATAGCCTGAAGTGTTGAAAAACCGGCACGCAGTCCGTTCACCATCAGATTGAGCATATCACCGAGCTGCTGATCAAACAATTTTCGACGGCGTCTCTGCATCTGCATCACATACAGAGGCGGCACAAATATGCCGAAAATGCCGCTAATGATTCCGAAGCCTACAGACCGTCCAATAATGGCGCCCAGAATACCTATTAACAATGAACTCGCAGCAATCAGGATAAAATACTCGCCTGGTCGAAACTTCAAATCCGCCCGGACAAGGTGTCGGGATACCGATTCATAAAAATCTGTTCCCTCTGCCAGGCGGTTGATGAAATCTATAATCGCGCTGGTTCTGCTTCGTTTTTCCCCATCTTCTTCACCAGCTACTGCAACGATACCCCCGCTTTCTGCATATCGCCCCAATCGCTCATCAACAACAGAACCGCGGTCTGTCAGCAGACTGACGAGCCCCACGAGGAACAGAACCAGACCAAGTCCGCCTCCAACAAGGAAGAGAGTATTCGACTCCAACATAACTAATATCTCATCCTCTCTCCAACACCAAATATGGAAGCTGGAAGATGGATGCCTGAAGCCTCAATCTTGTCGATGAACCGGGGTCTTAGTCCAGTTGGGCGAAGCCGACCAATAACACGCCCATCTTCAAGACCGGTCTGCTCAAACACGAAGATGTCAGCCATAACGATAACATCACCCTCCATGCCCTGCACTTCAGATATATGCGTGACCTTTCGAGTGCCATCTCGGAGACGTTCAAGGTGCACAACCAGTTCTATCGCGGAGGAAACCTGTTCACGGATCGCCCGTACGGGAAGATCCATACCAGCCATCAACGTCATCGTTTCAATACGAGCTAATGTGTCTCTTGGGCTGTTTGAGTGGCAGGTTGTCAGAGAACCCTCATGACCGGTGTTCATTGCCTGGAGCATGTCCAGTGCTTCTTCAGAACGAATCTCACCAACAACAATACGGTCAGGCCGCATTCGGAGGCAGTTCACAACCAGATTCTGAATCGTAACTTCGCCGCGTCCTTCGATATTTGGTGGGCGGGATTCCAGGGTGACAACATGCTCCTGCCTTAGCTGAAGCTCTGCGGCATTCTCAATAGTGATAATGCGTTCATCCGAAGGTATATACTGCGATAGAACATTCAGCAGCGTTGTTTTTCCAGAGCCGGTACCACCGGAAATGATCGTATTAATTCGTGCAAGCACCGAAGATTTCAGGAATTCTACAGCTTCAGCTGTTACAGTACCGTACTCAATAAGCTGATCGACAGTAATAGGGTTCCTGGAAAATTTTCGGATTGTCAAGGTAGGCCCTACGAGTGAAATCGGAGGGATAACCGCGTTAACACGAGATCCATCAGGAAGACGGGCATCTACATATGGACTGGACTCGTCAATCCGCCGGCCAAGGGGAGCAACGATCCTGTCTATGATGCGCATCAGATGATCATCGTTTTCAAATGATGCCGGATGCCTGTGTATCTTGCCAGAACGCTCAACATAGATATTTTTCGAGCCGTTGACCATGATTTCTGTAATCTGGTCATCAGCCAGAAGGGGTTCAATTGGTCCAAGGCCCAAAATCTCAGCAACAATCTGCTCATACAGCCTGCGACGTTCCGGGCGTGAGAGAACGATACGTTCTTCAGCCAGAATGTTTTCAAAGAGTTCCTCAATCGTACGTCGTACTTCAGCAGTCTGGCTGATATCCATGGAAGGATCCAATTCAGCCAGGAGCTTATTCTGCACACGTGTCTTAAGATCCCGATAGGTATCACGTTGAGCCGTTCCAGGCGGAGGTGTACGCTGTCGAAGATTGCTCATTCGTGATGCATTTGCCATATCAGTAGATGAAGCCTGAGATTCCGTTGGCTTCGGGCGCTGGTCCTGCCCTTGTTCAATACGTTTAAGTAAAGACAAGTTCAACCTCCCTTACAAACCGCTACATTAACTGTACTGTATTTCCTACCTGTTAAAGATATGAGGACGTTCACCTTCTACCTCTTCAACCTCTGCATCTCCAGTTTCAAGCAGGTGTTCCTTCACTTCAGATAACAAATCAAGCATTGCTTTCGCAATCGGGCTTGTTTTGTCACTGAGCAGTAAAGGAATCCCTTTGTTTACAGATAAGAGCATGGCACGATCATCAATAGGTATGTCTCCATGCACCGGGTGTTTCAAATTCTCCGAGACCATTTTTGCAGTAATGCCAATTCGACGATCTGTCCGGTTCAGGACAAACATTAAACGGCTGGTTGGAAATTCAAGTGCGGTAAGTAGATCGAACAGCAGGCGTGCATCCTTGATTGCCGGGATTTCCGGTGTAGCTACCGCAAGTAAAATATCAGTGACATCCAGCACGGCAAGGGTAATATCGTCCATCGTGGAACTTGTATCGACAATAACGTATGCAAAATTCTTGCGCAGGTAAAGCAGAATTTTCCGGACCTGATCGGCTTGCACCTCATCTGCCATTTCTGGACGAGATGGTGCGGCAAGAACGCTCAGACCAGACTCATGTCTCATTAATACTTCCTGTACAATTTCATCTTCAAGCTCATTAACCCTTAAGGCAAGATCTGCCAGACTATTTTTCACCTGAAGGTTCAAAAAAGCGGAGACATCTCCAAACTGCAGACTTGCATCGACCAGGACCACTGGTGTCTCTTCAGAGTTCAGGCCAATTGCGAGGTTGGTTGCAATGGTAGTACATCCCACCCCACCCTTGGCACTATATACAGACAGGACTTTTCCTTCAGGCCGGGATGGAATACCAAAGCCCTGACCCGTCCCCGGCATATCAAGCTGGGGTAATGGAGCACTCATCTTTTTCCGGGTTTCTTTTGCTCGTTCGGAAACAGTCCGGATTGTAGAAATCAGCTCATCACCTGAAGGAGGTTTACTAATAAAATCGCGAGCGCCAGCAAGCATAGCCCGGCGCATGTAATCAGTTTCGTTCTGTACCGATAGAATTACAATTTGTGCAAAGGGAACATCTTCCAACAGCGCTTCTGTAGCAGAGATACCATCCATTCCCGGCATGTTGATATCCATGAGGACAACATCAGGCTGGGTTTCCTTGGCAATTTCAAGCGCTTCTTCTCCAGATCGAGCAGTACCTACAACTTCGATGTCCTGCTCGAACTGGAGCAATTTTCGGATATTCTCCCGCGTAGGTGGATGATCATCTACGATCAGAAGACGGATCTTGTCTTCCGAATTTTCTGTCATTCAATACTCCATCAACCAGTAAGTTCCATTTTACTGCGCAGGTGCCGGGCTGCCTGAATCATTTGGGAGCACAGGATCAGGAATTGTATCCTCTCTCGGCTCCAGCCCATAAGGCAGTTTCGACGGTACAGCGATATTGTAGTTGTCGATCAGGTATTGCAGCGTAACGCTGGTTGTTTCATATTCAGAAACATCATCTGGTGATCTGAGTGTAAGGGTCATATCTACATTGGCCTTTACCGCCCAGTTCAATACCAGCGCATCCTGGTGAGTGACGATCAATGTAATAACATCCGGAGCTACCGTGGATGGTGCAGAAACTCCTTCCTCGCCACCTTCCTCAGCTACAACAGTCCTCACTTCATTTTCCAGCTGGAATGATCCCAATTTCAGCACAGTAGCCTGTTCAACAAGGCGCTGGGAAACAAGCCGCGGTCTCTGAGATTCGCTTGGTTGTACGTAGCGGAGTTCGCCGCTTTCATCAGTTTCAATACGGCCTACGGTCACCGGCTCCTCTCCGGTAGAGATGTTCAGCTCTCCCTCGGATGAATACGTAAACGTGGTTACAGGCCCGGAGCTTAGAACTGAGTCCGGCAAAAGGTACCAGCCTGCATAATTCGGAAGCTTTGACTGGAAATCAGAATCCAGGTCGACCATCAGCAATGTAGCCAGGATATCGACTGCATCTCCAGGACGCACAGCATATGAAACACTGGACAGACGCGATATTGGAATTGAGATTGCGGTGTATCCAGGTTCGATAGCCATAGCCGCATCAGAACCAATACTGGTAAGATCTCCTGGTTCTACGGTAATCATGTTTGACGTAATCGGTGAGCCGCGCGGGATATCCATCCGAGCTCTCTTTCCTATTACTTCATTTATATCCGTCAGCATTGTTTCTACAACATAATCTGAGGGGAATGGCGAAATGATGACACCATCAGCCGGAATAATCGCACCTCGTGCAATATCCTGAGCCGAAAAAACGATATTCGCCGTATAGATAGGTGCTTCATCCTCACCAGCTCCCTCGGAGCCCATCAGGCGGGTGAAGACAAAGACAGCAGCTACACCAGCGAGTAATATGATTGCAACTATTATGAGCAGGCGGCCACGACGCATACTGCCTCCTTGTTTGTACAGATTTTTAGAGCCTGTATTGAAGTTATCATACCTTTTCCCAATTCAAAGTCAAGTCGTTGAATTTTGCCTTGATTTTACATTTTTTTTCGATTCCTTGCTTCACAACACTCCAGAAATATTGCTTAATAGCTCATCCGGTAATCATAATTGATATTGCAATTCTTATTCCAGTATGACGAATGCCTAGAATCAGCATATCAGCCAGTTATTCAGCCTGGCTGCGCGTTTCGATTGCTCGATCTCCAAAGAACACTGCACGGATCTTTCTCATCATACAGGAGCGGGCATTTCTATCCAAGTATAGAACATAGTCCTTCCCCCATCCAATAGGAGGATTTTCTCAATCCTCTCGAGCAGGCTCTATTGTGTCGGAATGGTAAAACTGACTCTGGAACCGCCTTCTGCCGGACATTCCATATCCATTTTACCCCCTACCTGGTTCAATCGCTCCCTTAAGGTATATAAACCGCCTTCCTTAACCGTTTCCTTCTGATAGGCTTCTACATCAAAACCTTTTCCATTATCCTCTACTGTTGATACAACCGTTTCTTCATCGAGGAAAATTGTGACCTTTCCCTGTGTTGCCTGGGCGTGATCCCGAACATTGGCCAATAATTCCTGGATTGCACGAAAGACCAGAACTTCACGATGAGATTCCAGACGTCTTTCTTTACCTGTCACCACACAAGTCACATCAATACCGGTTTTATCCTTAAAAGCCTCAACATACCTTTTTACCGTCGGGACTAATCCGAGGTCATCCAGCATCATCGGGCGAAGGTCAAAAATGAAATCCCGTACATTACTGAACGTTTCAGTAGCACTGGTTTTCAGATTCTGGAGTTCCTGACGAGCTTTTTCGATATCCGTATCGAACAAACGTAGAGCGATCTCTGTCTGGAGGATAAAATTGGAAAGGGATTGTGCGGGTCCATCATGAACCTGTCTGGAAATCTTCCTGCGTTCATCTTCCTGAGCTTGAATGATTTGTTCAATATCCGACTCGATAATCGGTGATTCCTCTTCTATCGGCTTTAATGAACCGCCTTCAAGAAAAGCAAGAGACTTTCGGATGTAGTCAGCGTATTGCCTCAAATGAGTTTGGTCACTCTGAAGCTTCTCAAGCTGTCCTCGCATAGTAAACAACCGCTGCTGGGTGTCCTGCGCATTCTCATAGATATTTCGAATATCCTCACGAGGAACTGTTTCAAATTGCGCCTGGATCTGGTGGAGTCTGGATGTTATGCCAGCATTCCGCTGCGCGAGTTTGTCGACTTCCCCCTGGCTCTGTTCAACCAGCAGGTCGATTTCCTTCAAACTCGTTTGCGCACTTTCCAGCTCAGATTTGCTGAACTCAATAAATTCAACAAGAGGGTCGTTTGCTTTTATATCTTTATCGCTCATAGAAGCTCTCAGATTTAATGTTTATGTGTGTCTTGCAGACGCACCCACCCATGCCGTAGTGCATAGACAGCTGCCTGTGTACGGTCCTCAACATCCAGCTTGTGAAGGATTGCAGTCATATGGTTCTTCACTGTCTGATGACTGATACCCAACTTGACTGCGATTTCTTTGTTGCTCAAACCACGTGTTACATATTGCAGAATTTCCATCTCTCTTGGTGAAAGTGGAGTGAACGCATCAACATCTCCATCCAGATGAGGTCGGCGGACGGCTTCCACACCAGAAGACAGCCATTCCTGCAAACCATCACGATCATACACCTGATCCCCTACTACATAAAAACCTCTTGCAGCATGGCGGATTACATCAACGAGTTTTCCCGCCTCAACATCTTTAGAGCAATAAGCAGACGCTCCAGCTCTGAATGCATGCAGAACTTGTTCAACATCATCATATGCTGTTAGTAATACAATCGCTGTCCGCAGGCGATCAGCAAATATCTGGCGCGTTACCTGGATTCCATTCATATTGGGCAGGTTTACATCGATCAACGCAACCCGAGGTTTCAGGGCATGAACCATTTCGAAAGCCTCATCCCCACTGGTTGCCTCGCCAATCACATCCATGTCATCTTCCAGATCCAGGATGTTTCGCACGCCCTCCCTGAAGAGTGGGTGATCATCTACAACGATTACACTAATTTTTTCCATAGCCCAACCTTCCCCCGCAGGATGCGGGCAGTATATCATACTAAAACCTTAAGGAGCAAACCCGACAGTGGGCCAGATATAAACAGCCATATTCTCACCGCCAGCTTTTATGCTGAAATCTGTATCTGTCTGATAGAACGGTTCGGCATCAGCAGTCAGATCAGGATACCAATCAGGGAACGTAACAAGGTAATCGACACCTCTTTCATTCATATACCCTGCCAGTTCCTGCTCATTGCGAAGAATCGGTATCACTTCCGGTGATATCAGCCCTGCCAGGTCAATTAGCCTTCGGTCGCTGAAGTACCCGATTGCACCAATATCGTGTGCTGCAACAAGATCACCTGTACCTGTATTTTCCGAAATCCAGCTTGCTGTTTCTACCATTTCCGATTCAATAATTGCTACATCCTGTGCAAAGGCACTAGCACCTTTCAACATAAAAATCAGCAGTACCAGCATACTTGAAATAGACCACACTCGTGATGCTGCTCTCAAGCAGAACCGGTCCGCGTTCCATTTTACAACTCTCAACAACCCTTCCACTCCCAAGACCAGAACGATGGGAATTACAGGCATCGCATAACGACCGTGTTGATAGGTTACCGGCAGCCGAACTGCAAAAAGAGTGAGATAGGTTGCTATCCACAGGTGTGGAGCCAGGTCAGACCATTTTTTCCTTCTTAGAGTATAGCCTACATTAATAATGATGCCAGGGAGGAGTATCCCCCCTGCCCCAATAAGCGGTTGTATAAACTGGCGAAGTATTCTTCCTGCCAGCGGCAGAGACCTCCGTACAGCATATTCGGCTTGTTTGGCATAGAATGTCGAAGGCCACCACGCACCGGAAAGCGCTTTATTCAACCATAAGTATGGCACAACGAAAATGCAGAGTCCAGCACCGACTGACAAAAAATAAGTAAAAAGCTTTTTTACACCACTTTTCCAGTTCAGTACAATTGCGATTCCCAGCGGTAACCCAAGCGTGATAAGATCCGGACGAATCCAGACGCCCACGCCCAATATCACACCTAACAGGAATGATTTCTGTGGAAAACGCTCAAGTATGTAGAAGAAGATAACAACAAGACAGCAGGCTGCCATGGTCTCCATTCCCGAGACTGCCGCCCACAGTAGATGCCAATCCAGCAAGATGACGATTCCACCCACCAAATAGATAACTGTCCCCGGTCTTATCCGGATCTCAAGCAAGGAGCCTGCTGTCAGGGCAGTTGTGATCAGCAAAACAGTTCCCAGTGCCCCAGACCAGATTACCGGCGAAAGATTTAAAAAATAGCCGGGAACCAGCAAGACTGTCCAGAGTGGAGCTGTTGAACCTGTACTTGGTGCACCGTCCTGGAAAAACCATATCCCGGTCGTGGCTAGATTCCTGGCATAAGTCTGATGTATCCATGCGTCATCCAATGGGAAGCCGATAGAAAATAATTGTGCGCTGTTATACGTATAGAAGCTGACACACCCAATTCCTGCAGCGGTGAACAACAGAAGGAACCATGGGCGAAGCCTCTTCCAGTTCATTCGACACTCCCATTCCTGGAAACAAGCAGAAGGTATACATCGTTCCCGGCAGCATCGCTCAAAGTAGAATGCAGTTGGAGCCAGTCTACGAGAGGTGGGTTGTTATACAGCGGATCCAGTGCGACAGGGTGGTCAATATCGATCAATACCCACTTCACGGAATAGCGGTTTACAACCTCGAGTAGAATTCGCACATCCCCATCGGGGATGACTACAGCAGGAATACCACTTGCTGCGTGGAAAGATGGAGGGTCCTTCACTGCTGTCACACTATCTGCTCCCCCATACTGATCTATCAACTGACCAGCTTCCTGGTACAAAGCACTGCTTTGCTCCCATATCGGAAATTCAGCTTCTGAACCCAGAACTTTTTCATAATAGTTCCAACCGGTCAGGCCAAAAGCAAGGAAAGTTACAACACTCCCAAACATGAAAGCAGATCGTTTATACTCCCAATTTCTATTCCGTACACCCCAATGTATCATTCTTTCAAATCCAACAGGAGCAAGCGCCCACGCAATCGGCATCAATGCAGCACTGGAATGGAAGAAACCTCCCCGGTAACCAGCCAGGGGAAACACAAAACTCATCACTCCATAAAGTATAAACAGGTACACACCGGCAGCCTGTACCAGCTGTTGTTTTTTATGCTCCACAACACCGAGAATAATAAATGGTGTGAGGATGATCAGGCCATTTACAACTATCAGGCTGGTCAGGTTTGACCATGCTGATTCCAGCCGTATTCTTATCACTTCTATAAAACCCGCAGATCGCAAGGCGGATATCGTAAGAGGATCACCGGGATAGCGAAATAGCTCGTTATAATCCATCATAAACGCCATTCCAGTGCCAGCTCCGCCCAGTATCGAACCTGAAACAGACAGGTTTCTCACCCACCAGGGTGTAATCACTACCAGATAACCCATAAGAAGGCATAGAACATGCCTTATTTTACGGGGAGATCGAGCTAATAAGAATAAAGCTGGAACAAGGAAAAGCAGTCCATCTGTTCGGGCAAGATTGCATGATCCGACAACCAATCCTGTGATTACCCACATCCTCGCAGATCCCCGCCCGGCAGCTTCAGCCATAAGCCATAGTGCAGTTGAGCCTGCGAGCGCAAATAGAACGAAATTATCTGTTGTCACTAAATAAGGAAGAAAGAAGCCAGGAGCCAATGCAAGTACCCCTGCTCTTTTAGCAGTTGTTTCGGATCTGGAAATTTTGAAGGAGATGAGGCTTGTTAGCACAGGTATAAAGGCAGCCAGAAGAATGAATATCGCCTGTGCAGTCCTGAAACCGGGTGGTCCGATAAATAATGGAATACTTGCGACGATTGTAGCCAATGGCATCCAATATGAATGTGAGGGATGTGGAATACCTTGTGGATCTGCCAGATAATTCCAGATAAAGGGTTCCGTGAATCCCTCACCGCGTGCAAGCTGAACGGAAGTAGTGAAATAATAGGAAGCATCCATATATCCTGGCACTTTGATCCAAATAGAAGCCAATACACCAAGAAGAAGGCTTGAGAAGAATAGAACAATTAAAAATGTCGACGTTTTTCTTGTTCCCATACCTTTTTACTTTCACTTGCCTCCCAGGATACAGCTATGTAAAAACAATCGATACGAAAAACTATTGGCATAAAGCTGCATCTGGGGAAAATTATTCTTCCGGAATCTGAATATAATCCATCGGTAGAGAAAAACCGCCGCGAATTTTCCACCAGCGGATCCACCACATACCAGCTGCAAGTAAAATAACAGGGCCATAGATAAGTGCGAATGAGTTTTCGATATTCCCACCAAGATACAATAATCCCCAGGAGCCTGCCAGCAGGAAAATCAGCATCGCCGCTGATAACCATGCAGATGACTTGCCCCAACGGGCCGAACCAGCCGAGAGAATCATACATACCACTGGAATAAGCAGAATGTGCAGGCTTGTGTTTGGAAAAACAGCCAGGAGCTGGGACAGTAACAAAGTCATTACCGCTGTCCATTGAAACCAGGATGCCTCTTTTCCAAGTGACAGTCTCCATTCCGTAAACAGATACACCAGAACCAGAGCTGCCACGGCTATACTGGCTGCAGCAGGGAGCGGGAATGGATTGAAAATACCCAGATCTGCTGATAATGAACTAAACCCCTTTTCTTCATACAACCATCGTAAGGTTTCACGCAGCCAGAAAGCTGGCCACCTTGGCAGAATGAGAAGGGAAATGCCTGTTATCGCCGCAGCTACGGAAAGCCAGCCTGAGAAGAAGGAATACCGTTTTTCCTTTACTGCCCAGATT
>Ga0272441_10009394_pt1 | contig 15132 bp, 18 predicted proteins | sample SSMProp6N_FD_193582 | JGI IMG/M metagenome (GOLD analysis project Ga0272441, IMG submission 193582) | Marine sediment archaeal communities from Little Sippewissett salt marsh, Falmouth, MA, United States - SSM-Prop-6N | ecosystem: Environmental > Aquatic > Marine > Wetlands > Sediment ... | reverse complement strand
TCTTGTGGGTGGTTATTCACCGATGTAGGGGTCTCTACAAATCTTGCATCTGAATACTCTTACCTTTCCCATTCTCTTCACCTAATTGATTCTTACTTCAGATATCGTAAAAAGTAGGAGATAATTCTTTCTCTGATTGTTGAATTTATATAAAACATATAAAAAAAGGATGGTGCGGGTGATGTCTCCATTTTCGTTGGGGTTCGAATCCCACCCTGCCCCTTGAGGTGTGAAGGCAGTCACATATTCCAGTTTCCAACGAACTAAACAGGGCAAAATTTTTGGGGAGAAATCGCCTTTCAGTTTTGATGTGGAAAAGCTGTAGTTACCTTGATTGAATTGGGAATCCTAAATGCTTTTAGTTTGATTAGCTAATTAGTTCAATGATGTGTGTGCCTCGAGGGACGATGTGCTTGACGGGAAGGAAGTGTTTTGTGGTTTGCGTTGCGATTCTGTTAGTGTCCGTAGTTTCAACTGCGCTGTTTTTCGGTGCTTTCAGGGGCAGGAGCATACGTGTTGCTTGCGTGGGCGACAGCATCACAGAGTTAAGCACTTACCCCACTGACTTGCAGGAACTGCTTGGCTCCAACTATTACGTGAGGGAATTTGGTGTTGCAGGCGCAACAGTGCTATCTGACACTTATATGCCGTATATTGGTCAGCACAGGTTTCACGCGTCCAAAGATTTTCTGCCTGATTTTGTTGTTTTTCTGCTTGGAACCAATGACGCTCGAGTGGACAACTACCAGTCTATCGCCAATTTCGTGGACGACTACAAACTGCTGGTCAATGTGATGAAGGAGCTTGAAAGCAACCCGCGAATTATCCTTGTGGTGCCGCCTCCGCTTTTCGAGAACGACCTTAACTTGCGCAACGAGAACCTGCTGGAAGGCATAATTCCCGGCATTGAACAGGTGGCGGACGAGTTAGGGTTGACTTTGGTTGATGCTTATGCGCCTTTAGCTGGTTGCCCCGAATGTTTTGTGGATGGTGTTCACCCCAACTATGACGGTGCAGCTATCATTGCAGGCGAAGTTTACAAGGCGTTTTAACCGATAAGCGTTTTTAGGACTGGGATTTTTTTCATGATGAGAACTAGCCCAACCGTGATTAGAAAGGTGACTGTGGCGATTAGGGGGACTCCTATTATTGGGTTAATTGTTGTAAGGCTTAGGGTGACCCCGAAGAATCCTCTTTGAAGCGACATAAGAATGATTACGTGAAACAGGTAAATGGGCAAAGTGTTCTTGCTGATTGCTTGGACAACCTTGCGGAGGCGGGGATGGTCGTTTCCTGGCCAGTCTGGTTTGAACCTGCTTAAAATCATGTATAAGGCAACTGAAGTTATGATTACGTTTGCAGACAGGTAGTCAAAGAAGAAGTAGTATTGTTCCAAGGCTGGAAAAACGAAATGCATTGCCCACGTGCTGGATACAGTCCAAATGAAACCTATGAAGAGAAAACCATACAAAACTGCTGGTCGCGCCCGTACTCTTTTCAGGTATTCGCCTAGTACAAAGTAGCCTATGCATCCGCCCCATATGAAGACGCCGCTGTTTAAAGTGTAGCCCGTGGCCAAGTTTACGAGGGGCACAACCGCTTCACCTATGAACCACAAGATGATGAGGTACCTGAGAAGCTTGTGGTCTTTGTTAGCTACTACCGCACGTAAAACTGGCGTAATCAAGTAAAGACCCGCTATCAAATAGAGAAACCAGAAGTGGTACCAAGGACCAGTGAAAACACCCCATAGTACTCCATGAAACACGTTGTCAAAAGTCAATGGAATCTCGTAAATGACAAAGCCCCAAACAAGGTAAATCACGCTCCAAAACGCGAATGCCCAGCCAAGGCGTTTAGCTCTTTTCTTGAGGAAAACTTTGATGGGTTCCTTACTCTTGGAGGACTGAAGCAGTAAAGCCCCGCTTAACATGATGAATATGGGAACACATGACAAAGTGAAGAACTTGTAAACTGTAGCGGTCCACCAGTACGCGGCTACTGCTGGCTCAAGGACGACATGAGGTTGATAAATAGCCGTGTAGTACTCGTTGGACGCGTGAAGCATAACCACCATAAAAATTCCGACGGTGCGAATCAAATCTACTGGGAGAGAAACAACTTCTTTTTTTTGGGCGGTTTCAGCTTCTTCTTCAAAGATTGTTCAGCACGCGCCGACTGTAAGTTAATGGGCAAGAACCACGGTTTTTCCATTTATTAACATTGTTCCCTACTTCCGACGTTTTCGTCTTGTATTAAATGCAAAGTCTGGGTGTGTGGTTCATCTTTGAGTCGCCGAGGCGTGGGCGTGTTCTTGCCTTTTTCAGGTTTTTCAGCAGGAACAAGCGCTGGCAGATTTTGAATGTGTACCGAGCCAAGATTGGGTTTCTGGAATGAACTTTGGCAAGGACGTTTTATCAACAAGTTACCCGGAGTAAACGGCTCGGCGCGCACAGCAATTTGGTAGTCTTCTACTTAGCGGCAAAGTCTCTTGCGTTTCTCAATAAAACATGGGGTTTTAAAGAAGCATAGTTTGGACATTAGCCAATACGTCTCTAAGGTTCACCTGCTCAGCATGTATTAGGGTGCATCCGCCTAACTCGTTGAGCATTACACCCAATTTTATGCGTAAAGCTTAAGCTACACGAAACGTTAAAAATAACCGTTAACATGGAAAACGGTGGAGTGAACGTCGGATTAGTCCTAGAAAGAAAAGCCCGAGAAACGCCAAGAACAAAGGCGGCAGAGGAAGTTGCCCAGTCACAGTAGGCAAAGAATATGACGTGCGCATCCAACAGATGAGCCCGAACGGGAAAGGCATTGCCCGCGTCAAAGGCGTCCTAGTCTTCATAAACAACGCTAAACGTGGAGACCACGTGAAAGTCAAAATAACAAACATGGACTCAGTCAGCGCATACGCAGAAATAACCAGCTACGTCTAGGACGCGCGCTAAACCATTAAATTTTTTCTCAAGAACTATTGTTTTACATTGGTGGACTGTTATAGATTAACTTAATCCAGAGAGTAACTTTAAACCGTGGAGCAGATAATAGTAATATGGTTGTTGAGTATGGTTCGGTGTATATGCGGAACAGATAACATGGAGCAGAAATACTGCACGAATTGTGGCACGCAATTACTGTACGAATGCGAAAAATGTAAGAAAACTGTAAACGTAACGGAGAAATTCTGCGGAAACTGCGGGGCTAAAAACCCCCATTATGCTAAGGAATATAATACGCACCCGCGCTAAGCAGATTTGCGTGCGCTTAATGGAAAGTCTGTGTAGCGTGCGCGATAGCTAATCAAAATGTGAAGTATAATGTTCCAAAAAATTGTGCTGCTGATAGGAATAATTCTGATAGTGATAGCGGCAGTTTTGCTTATAGGAAACTTCTCGAGTGCTAACACTTCAGTAGTCTTAGGATTGCTGGGAATATTCGTCATAGGCGTTTTTTTCCTAAGCAAGAAGAAAAAATGGTTAGTATCGAACAGATAACAGAAGCTACAGTACAGGCTGTTTTTGTTAGAGCGCACACTACAAACACATGTTATTGGAAGCATTTTAGAGGGTCAACAAAGAACCCTCAGCTTTCAAAAATGGGGGCTCACAAACTAAAATAAAATAACGTGCAAACAGTGTTTTCACTGTGGCTATCCTAATATAGTCGGCTACGTACTACATGTTGGATATTAGAGTTCTTTAGAGGAAGAGTCGGATCGGTTAAACGCATAAATCGAGTGTGCTTAAGCTTTCCTTTTTCTCCAGATTGGTCTAATTGGTAACCATTCATAATGGACAGATACGCAAAATGTTGTTGGGTTCTCGAGCTTCAAAAAAAGTATGTTATCTTAGCACCTACCCTCCGAGGAAGTGTGGAATAGGCGTCTTTACTAAAGATTTGGTCGATGCTATGGATCTTTATAGTGATTCTGTTTCATCCACCGTGATTGCTGTAAATGAAAACAGCTCTTCTCACAGGTATGATGAACGAGTTAACTGGCAGATAAGGCATGATGACGAAGAGGATTACCTTAAGGTAGCTGAAGAAGTGAATTCTTCAGATGTTGATGTAGTTAATATTCAACATGAGTTCGGCATTTTTGGCGGAGAATGGGGTAGTCATGTTCTCTCTTTTCTTGAGGCTCTGAGGAAACCAGTGGTAACAACTCTGCATACGTTACAGCCGGACCTTGCGCCGAAGGGGCAAAGAGTCCTGAAGGAAATTCTATCTCGAAGCAACGCAATCGTAGTCATGAATAACATAGCTATAGGGCTTTTAGCACAACTCGGAACTAGTTTTGAAAAAATAAATGTCATACCACACGGTTGCCCAAACATTCCCTTCGTTTCCAGCAACGGCGTCAAACCCTCAATAGGTTTGAAGGACCGAACGGTATTGTGCACTTTTGGGTTAATAAGCAGAGGTAAAGGAATCGAGTATGCAATTCAAGCTCTTCCTTCAGTTGTAGCCAAGCATCCAGAAGTTATTTACTTGATTATCGGGGAAACTCATCCCATGGTGAAGAGGGTTGAAGGTGAGAAATATCGTAGGATGCTCTTTGAGCAGGTTAAAGAGTTGGGGCTCAAAAATCACGTTGCATTCCAGAATCGCTTTCTAAGCAAAATGGAGTTAATTAGATACCTTCAGGCCACAGACATTTACATAACTCCCTACCCTGGCGCGAATCAGATAAGCAGTGGAACACTGATTAATGCCCTCGCAGCCGGAAGGGCTGTAATATCTACTCCCTATCTTCACGCAAAAGAGGTTTTGAACAACGGGCGAGGGGTTTTATGTGATTTCAAGAATTCAGCTTCAATAGCTGATTCGATGGAAACCCTCCTATCCAATGAAAGCTTGAAGAAGGCGACTGAGACAAAAGCCTATGAATACAGTCGGAGTTTCATTTGGTCCAGAGTTGCCAAAAAATACGCAGATTTGTTTAATATAATTTCAAAGCATAAAGCAGAGGAATATCCAATTGCAGTTGCCACCCGTTAAGCTTGACTTTATCCGTTCTCTAACGGATGATACAGGTCTACTTCAGCATGCAAAATTCGGGACCCCACGACGAGAAGAGGGTTACACAACAGATGACAATGCGCGGGCTCTTATCGCTTTAGCAAAGTATTCTCAGGCAAAGGGTAGTTCTGAAATCGTTGATAGATTGATAGATACCTATCTGAGTTTTGTTTTTCACATGCAAAAAAAGGATGGGAAAATGCACAACTTTCTCAGTTATGACCGACGGTTCATGGATTATGAAGCCTCAGAAGACTGCATGGGACGAACCCTCTGGTCCTGCGGCTTTGTTATAGCCAGCAATCTATCCTCCGAGAAACGTCTAATTGGAAAAGAGATTTTTGACAAATTACTTCCATGGGCTTTCTTCTTTAAATCGCCAAGGTCAAACGCCTTAGCAGTAATGGGGCTAAAATATTACCAAAAGGCTTACCCTGAAGACCTAAACTTGAAGAAAAGCATCCGGGAATTTGTGGAAAAGCTTCTAGGATATTACAAAGCTGAACACTCCAAAGATTGGCGTTGGTTTGAATCTTATCTCACCTACTCGAACGGTAGATTACCTCAAGCCCTATTTGAGGCACATCAAGAACTGGCAAACTCCCGTTTATTACAGACTGCCAAAGAGTCACTAGATTTCCTGCTGGAAGTGCAAATGATCAATGGTGTGTTCGTGCCAATCGGCAATCGTGGATGGTACAAAAAAGGCGAGAAGAGAGCAATGTATGATCAGCAATCGGTAGAAGCCGCCGTTATGACGGAAGCATCTGTATCAGCTTTTCGTGAAACAGGCGACACCAATTACAGATTGGCAGCTCTATCAATTTTCAATTGGTTTCTTGGAAAAAACACTCTAAACCTAGCGGTCTATAATTCAGACACTGGTGGCTGCTATGACGGGATAACCCCCACGGGCTTAAATCTTAACATGGGTGCGGAAGCTATCGTTTGTTACTTGTCAGCTGCACTAGAAGTCCAGTCGATGAAACAACACCCCGTAACTGCATTGGCTTCACACGTGTAGACGTTCCACCAGAGTTGATGATTTCTGGAAATGTGGGTACCAAACTTATTTGAGGGTTTGCAAGCCACTTGTTGAAGAACTTGTTGAAGATTACTTCACAAAGCCTAAATACGTTGCCAAGTAGACACACACGCAGGTTAAGTGACACTTTATGAAGTTTGAGTGGAGGAGATAAAAACGTGCTTATGGTAAAACATGTGATGCTCAGAACCGTCGTCACGACAGACCCTAAAACTTCTTTAAGGGCAGCAATAGCGACGTTGCACAAGAAACACATAGGTTCGTTGGTAATAATTGATAGCGATCAGAAATGCATTGGTATATTTACTGAGCGGGATGTGCTTAGAGTAGTGGCTCAGGGCGTTAATTTTGATATTCCAATCGAGGAAGTAATGACAAGCAACGTTATTACAATCGGCGAAGAAGCTTCGCTTGAAGAAGCTAGGCGGTTGATAGTAGATCATGCGGTTAGGCACTTGCCCGTTGTTAACAGCCAGGGGGACTTGGTTGGTTTGCTTTCAGTCAGAAAATTACTAGATGAATTATTTGGATTACAGTCTTCGAAATACTGCTAGGAAACGCTGCTAATGAAACGTTATGCTGGTAATCCTATTCTTCAGCCGAGAGTTGAAAACCCGTGGGAGTCAAAACTGGTTTTTAACGCTGCAGCTGTTCTCCTTGATAAACAGATTCATATCCTCTACAGGGCGGTTGGAAATGATGGTGTTTCTAGGATAGGATATGCCGCAACATCAGACGGATACACAATCACAGACCGTTCATCAACTCCGATTTTTGAACCCAATAGTGAAGCAGAACACAGCGGGTGTGAGGACCCGAGGGTTTCCGTTTTCGGAGAAAATTTGGTCATGGCTTATACCGCTCTATCAGAACATGACCATGGGCAACTTTACCAAATCTCTTTAACTTCTATAGCAGTCGAAAACTTTCTAAACAAATCTTGGAAATGGAATGGACGCTTGCTGCCTTTTAGGGGCATAAGAAACAAGGACGCTGTGCTTTTTCCTAGAAAAATTAACGGTAAATATGTAATGCTTCATCGGTTTGAACCTGATCTTTGCGTGGCTTATTCAGACGACTTGGAAAGATGGTATGACATCAAATCTGTTTTCAGACCTAGACTTAAGAGTTGGGACAGCTGGAAAGTCGGTGCAGCCGGTCCGCCAATCGAAGTTAATGAAGGGTGGCTAATGATTTATCATGGGGTGAGTTTCGAGAAAGTTTATTCTCTTGGTGTAGCTTTGCTTGACAAGAACGATCCCGAAACGGTTTTGTATCGCTCTGAAATGCCCATCCTGTTTCCAGTTAAGGATTATGAACGCTTCGGGAAAGTGCCGAACGTCGTATTTAGCTGCGGTAATGTTGTCCTCGATGACAAAGTACTAGTGTACTATGGGGCTTGCGATAGCGTTTTGTGTGTGGCGAATTACGATTTGGCTGAATTGCTGCCTAAAAAATAGGTGGTAAGTGCAAATTTTGTTTTTCTAAGGTTTTTTGGAAGTTGATAGGTTTTTGGTAGCTTTTTCCATCAAATAGCCGTTCATAAAATTTTATGCTCCCTATTTTTTCCTGTTTCAGAGAATACTGTTTTTATACGTGGGTAGCTTTGCTTAACGGGAAAAGGGAGCTTAACGTTGACTGTTATTGTTGATGACGCGGGCAGCGGTGACTTGCTTTTCGGCGTAGTCATAGGTGCCTACCGACCGGAAACCGACGAGTTCACGTATGACCTCATAGACGTGCAGTTCTACCAAGACGTTTTCTCAGAGAAAAAATACTTGCAGGAGGCTTCGCGGGTTACAGCTCGGCTTCTGGAGAAGCTGAAGGTGAAGCCTGACGAGGACATTCAAGTTTGCCAAGGCAACATTTTCGACGTGGCAGTGGCGGACCTGCAGGAGGCTCGTGGGGAAGACAAGGTTACCCGTGTGAGGGTTATTGGCGAGGCGCAGCGGCTTGTGGAGGTTGCTTACCTTGACGAGATTAGGAATTTGGGTTATGAGCCTTTGGCTGAACGCGAAGAGAAACGTGCGAAAAGCTTTTTTAACATGATGCGTTGGCTCCGAGCACACCCAGACATGCTAAGGTACGCCAAGACGGGTTGGCCCCGCCTGAAACGGTATAATCTTTTCAAGCAGGAGCCTGAAGAAATTCATGAAGCCGTGTGCAGCGAATGCGGCAGCAATTGTACGGTGCCTTTTAAGCCTGAACCCGACCGCCCCGTATACTGCCCCGCGTGCTGGAAGAAACGGAAGCCTCGCCCCAGAAAAAACAGTAAGAGCCGCAGAACGAGGACTGTGCGTTAGGGCGAAACTGTTTTAAGTGTTTAGGGGTTCATGGTTGCGTTAAGGCTGGTTTGACTGTTGAGTAAGGTTGATGCTCCGAGGCGACTTGGTAAGGGAGAGTTGTATAAGTGTCCGTTTCCGCATGTGCATCCGAAGCATAAGCAGGCGTTTTTCAAGGATTTCGATAAGCACTTCAGGGTTTTTGGTGACCGGGATGACCATTTTGAGGTTATGCAGTTACATGAGCAGCTTGCTTGGGACATGCGGCGCAAAGCGTCAGAGAAGCACCAGTTGACGGATGTGGATTTGGAGAATATTTCGTTGAAGGCTTGGCTGGACGCCATAAAGGAGTGTACAGGTAGGCCTATTCAGATTGTGGTTTCTAAGGGCAAAAAGTAGAAAGATAAAAAGTGAAAAAGCGAAGCTGTTTATTGGACTGCTTCTACGCTTTTGATTTCTGGGACTCTTTGTTTGATTACGCGTTCTACGCCTTGCTTTAGGGTTAGGGCGGACATGGGGCAGCCTACGCATGCTCCGCGGAGTTTGACTTTCACTATGCCGTTTTCGATGGCTACGAGGTCTATGTCTCCGCCGTCTGCTTGGATTTGTGGTTTGATTTCTGCAAGGGCAGCTTTCACTCGGGTTTCAACTGTTTCACTCATACCTGTTTTCACCACACTTGAAGTTTAGATCCTAAACCAATACACGCGAATAGTCATAAAAACGTTCCCTTGCTTTCTGGTGCCTGTTGACGGTGTTGTTCAAAAAGTTGAACAATGGTGTTCAAAAATGCTGTATTAAATAAACCTTTGACTTTTACAGTCGGGTGCAGCAGAACTGTCCATCTCGTGAAAAAAGGAACGGTTTTGGTCTGCGTGTATGTGAGTGTGGTTAACGGGTGAATCGTTCAAAGTTTGAGATTATGGCGGGTATCTTGCAGGCGTGTTGTTTGCCGCGGGGTAAAACGCGTATAATGTGTAAGGTTAAGTTGAATTTTACGCAGGCGAACGACTATTTAGCTCAGCTTACTTCGATAGGACTGCTTTCCAAAGAGAACGGAAAGTACGTGACTACAGGTAAAGGACGCGAGTTCATAGCTGCTTACAACAGGCTCGGCGAAATCATGGGTGTTCCTAACCTGTCGCTGACGGGAATGAAGTTCCTGATGCCCCTAGCCCAAGGTAAACGTTAACTTCTCCGAAAAAATGCTGCGTTTGCTGCAGCCTTTTTCTACGTATTGTTTTTCACGGCAAAATAGTTATAAGTGACCCCCGATTTCCTTGGGGGATATTCAGAAGGCGCAGTAAACGAAGTCGGAACTTGTCTGTCTAATCTCATCTGGCGTTGACAGCTTCATTGTTGGAGGCATGTAGTTTTGGATTATGTTTTTCTTTTGATAGCTGTGACTTTCGCGTTTTCGTTGGGTTTGGGTTTCTTGTTGGAGAAGTATCTTCGGATGCCCTGGATGTTCTCAGCTTTGTTTTTAGGCATTATTTTTTCTTCGCTGAGTGTTTTCCAGTTGACGCTTCACGACTCCACCTTTAACGTGTTGTCCACCATGGGCATGTTATTTCTGCTGTTTATGATTGGTTTTAACTTGGAGATTGGGCAGATGAAGCGTTTCGGGTCGCATATTCTGAAGGGTGCGATTTTGATTGTGGGTCTTGAGGCCGCGGTTGTGGGGGCGCTTCTGTTTTTCCTGTTTCCTGCGCAGATTGGCTATTCCCCGTTGGTGGCGATTGTGGTGGCTCTTTCCTTCGCAACGGTAGGCGAAGCGGTTCTCTTGCCTATCCTCGCAAAGTTTAATTTGCTTAAAACCCGTTTCGGTCAGCTCACTTTGGGCATCGGCACTTTGGACGATATCTTGGAGGTTTTAACTTTGATTATGATTCCGTTTTTGCCTATTCTTCTTCCAACGCTTAACATTCAAGGTTTCCCTGACCCCGTGTTTGTGGTGCTGGATTTGATTGGAATCTTCATTGTCACTGGTATCTTAGTGAAGATCGCTTCGAAAGTGAAGTATCACTTGATTAATAATGTGCACTTGAGTTTTATTCGTCCCTTGCTGATTATGCTGATTTTCTTCTCGTTCGTGGTGCTGGGCGGTTTCGTTTTTGAGAGTTTGGCGGCTATCAGCGCGATTTTCGGCGGCATCGTCGCAAGAAGCTTGTTGCCCACGGAGAACTTTAGGAGCGACGAGAAAGTTGTCAACTTTCTGGGTTACATCGTGTTGTCGCCCATGTTCTTCTTGAGTGTGGGCGCTAGCATGTCGTTTGAGTCAATTTTCGTTTACCCGCTTCTCATAATCGTGATTTTGGTTTCGACGCTTGGCGCAAAAATCGCGGGTTCCTTCATGCTGTTCCGCAAGATGCTTGGAAGGAAACACTCGCTGTTGTTGGGTTTGGGTCTCAGCGTCAGGTTCAGCACGGGTTTGATTGTGCAGTACGTTTTGCTTCTTTCAGGGTTAATTACGTTGGACCTGTATTCGGGGCTTATTGCTTCGGCGGTGGTTATGACGCCGATAATTCTTGTTGTGCTACCTTGGGCTTTATGCAGAGAAAAAGACGCGTTGTGCAGCACCAGCGACCCCGCTGAAATGGAGGAGCAGATTTAGAATGGGACAGTTCGCGATGCTTGGGCTCCTGATTATCGTGTTGGATTTTATTCCCCTAGCCGTGGGTTTAGCTAAGTCTCAGGGGAACTTTCAATCAAAATTCATCAAAATCGCGTTGCCCGTGTGGCTTGTAATGCTGTTTATCGGTGTCATTCTGTTTTTGCTTCCGTAGCCCTTCGCGTTTTTTTGTGGGTTACTGTTTTTTGGTTCCCGCTGCATTGTTTTTGTGTGTTTCTTGTTTTGTGAGTAGGTGTGCGCCGTATGCGGTGAGCCATGTTAGTGCTGGGTAGACGATCATGCTTTCCATTCCGCCGGGGCCTAGGCTTAGGTAGAAGGCGCTGTTGTAGGCGGTGGTGCTGGTTATTGAGCCGCTTGTGAGCATGCCTGCTGTGAAGAGGGCTAATGCTGTGAGCGTCATGGCTCCGAGCATGATGCTTATTTGGGCGAGGGTTTTTGGGAGGATTTTGTGGCTGGTTATGGCGGATAGGGCGGCGAAGAAGGAGGCTGCTGAGGAGACGGCGCCGTGGGCTAGGGTGTAGTCTTTGGTGAAGATGCCGACGCCCATTGCGCTTACTGCCATTAGAATTAGTAGGATGTTTAGGGTTTTCTGGTTTTGGTTGCGTCTTTGGAGATATGTGGCGGCGAGTATGAGTAGTCCTAGTGTGAAGACGGATGCGTTGAAGATTATGGCGGAGGGTCCGACGCCGAGGTCGCTTATGTAGTTGGCGGATACGCTGTAGCTTGGGTACGTGGCTTCTGCGATTATGAGGCATAGGGTGAACTGGGCGGCTGCGATGATGAAGAGTGCTCCTGTTGTGGGTTTTGGGATAGGCATGTGTGATGTATCGCTTTTTTTGGGAAGATAAAACTTTCCGCTTGTTTTGTGTCTGTTTTTTTGGGCGTTTTGAGTTAAGGTGAACGTGCTTGGGTTAAGTTGTGGTGTGGCGGCGCGTTGGTGTGCTTGTTAAGTTTTATAGGTGACTGTAGTATAGTCTTATTGGACGCTTGGGTTCAGGGGGTTTTTGTGTGCCTTCGTTGGCGAAAAAGAACAAGAATAAGAAGAAGAAACATGACAAGAAGACGGCGAGTTAACGCGAATCTAGTTTGATTTCGTGTTAAGTTAGTTTTTTTGTTTTGCTTGAGCGGTGTCTATCGAAGCGAGGTTTTTTTTGGGCACAGTTTGCCGCGTGTTTTTTGGTGGGTGTTTGTGGTGGGTTTAGGTTTATATTTTGGTTTGAGTGTATTGTTTTGGTGATTTTTTGTCTAGTTTTATTGTGTTTGGGAACTGGACGGAGCAGGGCATCAAGAAGGTCACTGAGACGCCTGAGAGGATCAAGAAGACTCGTGGGATGATTGAGAAGGCTGGCGGGAAAATGCAGTTGTATTACACGGCTGGGAAATGGGATTTCGTTATGGTTATAGAGATCCCCAAGGATGAGGATTTGATGGCTATCCTTTTGTGCATTGGCAGCATGGGGTATATTCGCACTACTACTATGAAGGCGTGGACTGAAGCTGAAGGCGCCAAGATACTGACGGCTCCGCACCCGTGAACTCGTTAATGTTGCTTCTCTGCAACTCCACTTTTTTTTGTGGTTTAGGTGGGTGGTGCTTTGGAGTGGGTGGTGTGTGTTTCTTGGAGTTGTGGGTTGTGCTTTGTTTTGTTTTTTGGTGTTTTTAGTTGGAAAAATGAATAAATTCTTATATTGATTATGTTAAAGTTAGATTGAAATTGTTGCGGGTGTTATTTCATGTTTCAGGATGCTGAATGTGTGGATGTTTTGGTGGGTTTGGGTTTGACTGTTTTGCAGGCGGAGGCGTATTTGGCGGTTGTTAAGGTTGGGTCTGCTGGTGTGGAGGATGTTTCGAGGGTTTGTGGTGTTTCTGTGGGGGATGCTGCTAGTGTGATGGGTGAGCTTGAAGAGTTGGGTTTAGCGGAGAAGGATGTTTTGTCGCGGGGTGTGTATGTGGCGGTTCCTTTGAGGGAGGGTCTTTTGGGTTTGCTTCAGCGGAAGGCGGAGGCGAATTCTGTGTTGCAGGCGAAGACGCGTAGGTTGATTGATGGTTTAGAGGAGGGTTTTGGTGGTTTGGCGTTTGGGGCTGTGCAGTCTCAGTTTGAGGTTACTTCTGAGAAGCCAGTTTTCCTTCAGAAAGCGTCGGCGTCAACTCATGCGGCTGTGAAGAGTCAGGATGCGATTCTTTGGTCGGCGGGTTTCAACGTTATGTTTTCTTATGGTGCGCAAGACGTTAAGGGTGCGCTTAGCAGGGGTGTACGCGTTCGGGTTATAACTGAGGAGCCTGAAAACCCTGAGGAGGCACGGGAGATGTTGCGCGGTTTTGAGCATCCAAATTTAACAGTTAAATACGTTCCCGCTCCCGTTCCCATCTGCCTGATGATATTTGACGATAAAGAAGTGCACCTGCGCATCACTGAAGACCTCGTTCCCAGCTTCTGGTCAAACAACCCCCACATCATAAACCTGTCAAGAACATACTTCGACGAAATGTGGAACAAACTATCAAACCGTAAGAAAAAGTAACTGCCGTTTTCAAGTTGCTTATGCTTTCTGTCAGTTGCAAAGACGCCATGGAGACGTGTTGTTGTTATTTTCTTTTAATAAGGTAAATTAGTAGCCCTAAGCCAGCACTTATCACTGCTACTGTGATGGCTGCGCCTATGATTGTTTCTTGGTTTTCTGTGGGTTGTTGGCTGGGTGTTGGGGTCAGTTGCTGTTTGGGGTTTGTTGTTGGCGTTGTTGAAGGTGAAGAGGTTTGCAGTTGGTCTTCTGGAACGGTTAATGTTTGTGTTTTGCTCCAGCCAGTTGTTTTGCCTACGAAAACGTTGTTTTCCTCGTAGTATCCTATGGATGCTTGTATTTGAAAGTCAATTTGGCTCTCAGGGACATAATCTAGTATGTCTATGTGCCAGTCGCTGTGGTCAGCGTTTCCTTTGAAGCCGATGTTTATAGCAGTTAAGTAGAAGTCTTTGTTCTGGCTAAAACGAAAAGGCGGTTGAAGGAGAGTTTGCCATGAAGCCTCATTATGAGGTTTCCACCTGATGCTGTAATACAGGTCGATTGGGTTTCCTTCGGAATCGGTGTAAGGCTCGAATGGCTGGTTTGAGATGCTTAAGTGTACATATCTGTTTATTTTGTAGTATCCTTCGTGGGTCATCACGGCTTTCCCAGTCGCAGGGTCTACACTATACGTTGGCGCCACGTAATATTTGTGGGGTTCATACATCAATCCAAAGCCTGGTATAATGGGCGTAGTTACTCCTACTTGCGCACATGCAAACTCAACCATAACTAGACTTGATGCTGCCAAGACTGTTACGAGCAGCAGAGTTGCACATTTCCTCATGACAGTTCCCCTACAATAAAACGGCGCATCCAAACAGTAAAAGCCTTCTTGTAAAGAATCCTTGACACAAACTTTCTTGACAAAACCCGAAACCGAAAGAGCCAAAATACTAACCGCTTCACATCCATAAACCCGCCGAAACCAACTATCTTTTGTTCGTTTTAAATCGTCTTTGTTATCCATTAAACAGTAAATTTTTGAACATTAGCTCACGCTTATGTTGTATCTAGCGAGGCACTGAATCCAAATCCAGAAATAGTTAATTTGAATTTTTTGCCAAAACGTGTCTTGCGAAGTAAGTTCTTCAAGCCCTTTTCTCGTTTTTCCTTGAGCGCTTTTTCTGCTGCCTGAACGTTGTTTTCAATTAGAATTAGGTCGAGGAGTTGCGGTAGCAATTTTGTAAGTTCTCCAATATCCCGAATGAGTTCTTGGTCATCAATTGATAGAATGTACGAGCTATCGGTGATTTCGCTTTTATTTGTAAAAAATAGGAAAGGACGCTTCTTCCACCCTACGGTCTTCATCAAATCTCTAAATTCAGGGGCTCCAATATCCCAATAACAAGCGAGGAGATTTGTTCCCATATTTCGCCCCCAAACCCGAAGGTTCCTTATCAACTCATGTGTAAAGACTTCTTCCATCCCTGAGGGAACATAAACACAATATGCAGGGAAACCAGGTGGTAAATAAGTCACTGGGTGGTCAAATTTTTCACACATATAGAACCTTCAGTCCTATTCTTTCTGTTCTCTCTTTTACTTCCATTGACCTGTTACTTCTTTAAAAGTGCTTGCTTCAAT
>Ga0272441_10009393_pt1 | contig 15136 bp, 11 predicted proteins | sample SSMProp6N_FD_193582 | JGI IMG/M metagenome (GOLD analysis project Ga0272441, IMG submission 193582) | Marine sediment archaeal communities from Little Sippewissett salt marsh, Falmouth, MA, United States - SSM-Prop-6N | ecosystem: Environmental > Aquatic > Marine > Wetlands > Sediment ... | reverse complement strand
ATCGATACTGGACAGATCATCGGATTTATACAGTTCTTCATGTACCAGTGCCATGGAATGGATGCGGGCCTGGCTGTCTGTGAAGACATCCCGTATCTCTTTTTCTGGCAAACGGCGGGACTGCAGGCGGAGAAGGCTCGATATGACCTGAAGGTTGTTTTTGACCCGGTGGTGTATCTCTTTTAACAGGAGTTCTTTTTCATTGAGCTGTGCAGCGATTTTCTGCTCAGCTTCCCGCAGCGGGGTAATGTCGGTCAGAGATACAATGAATTGTTTTGTATTCGGTATTTTACTTGTTGTGGCAAACAGATATCTGGTACCGTTGTGCGGTGTTTCAAGCACTGCTTCAATATTGGCAGCATATGGAAAACGGCGTTTCCGGGGTTTCTGCTGAGGGTCAGGTTTTTCTGTCTGCCCATAGGTATGCAGTAAATTACAGATATTCACCACATGGTCAATATCTGACTGGTCCAGGTTTGTAAGCTGAAGAAATGTGTGATTGCATGTGCATATATCTCCGTTCTGTGAAACAATACACATGGCTGTGCCGGTGTTCTCGAACATGGTTTTATACCGTTTTTCACTGAGTTTCAGTGCCTGGGCTGTATTATGCCATTCAGATACATCAGTAGCGATATGTATTATCTTTAATATGTTGTCGAAGCTGTCGCATACAGGTGTACAGGAGACAAGGTAATACCCGTTGAGCATTTGAATTTTCATTTCGTTTGAAGAAAAATGATGGCTTTTTACGGCACTGACAAGGGGGCAGCCTTTTGGGGCCTCTTTGGTTCCGTGAAATACGGTATAGCATTTTTGCCCCCTAAGCTTTTCGATGGGGATACCGAGAAGTTCGGCTGTTTTCTTATTGCCATCCAGAATAGTGAAAGAGGGATCAAGAATGACTGCCGGCTGTCCAATAGCTTCAAAAATGGTGTCCCGCTCTCTGACCCTATCACTGAGCAGGCTGTTTTTTTCTGATACTGTAGCCAGGTCAAGTATAGAAACGATTTTTCGGCGAATATCATTATTGCAGAAGACAGATGCAATAACCGGTTTTACACATCCATGTTTGTCTCTCAGTGTGGTCTGACAGCGGAAAGGCTGCGAGGCTGGGTTCTCCTCTTCGGGATGGGTGTTCAATACCCGCTGCTGAAATTCTTTCTCATTGAACAGTTCGGACAGATGCCTGCCCTGGAGGTCGGTGGCGGAGAATGCTGTGAGCCCCGCGAATTCATTGTTGGCAGCAAAGATGGTATCGCCCTCATCGACCAGGATGCAGGGTGCCGATATGTTTTCTGTAATAGATTTATAATGTGAAGGCCCTTTTAGCGGTGTGCAGGGCTTCTCCTCCCCGGGTAAAAGTTTTCTGGCAATGATGACAAAACCGGCCGGGATTCCGCTGCAGTCCCGGAGCAGTGAAATAGATGATTCGGCTTTAAAGCGTATCCGGCCCCTGGTGAATATTTCATGGGTAAATGGAGGATGAAAGCCCGAAGCAAATGTTTGTTTTATCCTGGATAAAATGTCATCATGATATTCTGAAGGAGTAAGAGGCAGGGCTTTGGCTCTGTAAAGAGCCTCGGGATTGTCATACTCCAGCATGGCTGATGCAGAAGGTGAAGCATAGGTTATGTTGCCGCTAAGGTCTACAATGAGGACGGCATCGTCGGAATGGCGGAACAGGGTTCTGTAAAATTCAAATGCCGGGAGCAATTCAATAGTGTTTTTCAATGCAGCGGTTTTTTGTGGCCTCGATTGCATGATAAACCTGTTAGTCAGATACTGATTGAAATACTGGGCTTTTTACATGAACTGCATGTGCCGGGAAACCGGATACATGCGGTTCAGATGGTGCCGGCGTGTTACAGCTGCAGAAGCTCCGGCAATAACGGTAAAATAATATAAATGAGCGCCGGTCGGTTTCCAGTTTGATTGCAAAAATAATATATTTAAGGTATTGTAAAATTGTTATAATGTCAAGAGAAAATAATGCGTGGTGCCGTATAGAATATACAGGGTAATTTTTACCTATGCGTTTTCCTGTTGACAAATTACCGATTTACTTGTAAGTTGATATTTACACAATATAGATTACGAGGACTATAAAACAGCATAACAGAAACCGGGGGCGCACCGGCATTGTCTGAATTCCCGCTGTCTTTTCCTGTTGAAGCTGTTGAATACTGTACGGTTTTTAATGATTGATTGTTCAGATGACACAAGCTTCGTGTTTAAAACGGAGAAAACATATGACACTATTTGTTCGGAAAGTAAAAATGACAGCAACTGAAGCGTTGCTTATTGTGATTCTGGCAGGCGTTAACAGAGGAATATGCAGCACACCTCCTGCTGGTATCCGCCTGCTTTTTTATGCTGAATGGGACAGTGTCTCAATGGGAACAGCCCTGAATAATCCGTCAGGCATATCAGCAGGGCCTGACGGGTCTGTTTATATAGCTGATACGGGCAACAACCGTGTTGTCAAACTGAGCCCCGGCGGAAAGTTCGTGAGGGACCAGGGCGGTTTCGGCTGGGAAGAAAAAGAGTTCGACTCGCCGGTTTGCGTGTGCGCTGTTAACGGCCTGGATGTATTTGTGTCGGATTATTACAACAACAGAATACAGCGTTTTGATAAAGACCTCAATTATATCGCGACACTGTCATCTGCAGCTGATACTGATGAAGGGATGCATTTCGGTTTTCCCCGGGGCCTTGATTTGTCCAGTCAAGGAGAGCTGTTTTGTGTTGACGGAGAGAATAAACGGGTCATTAAATTCGATGTTGCAGGCCGCCCCCTCCTCGAATTCGGCGGGTTTTCCGCCGGTGACGGACGGCTCAGCAGTCCCTGGCATATCCTGGTATCATCCCGGAACCATGTGCTGGTGTCTGATGAGGACATGACAGGGATACGTGTATTCGATATACACGGAAATTTCATCTGTATACTGGGCGACACATTCCTGGCCGGGCCGGCAGGTTTGGCACAGACAAAAGAGGGTGCAATCGCCGTTATAGGCAGGCAGTCAAAAACGCTGGCCCTCATCTCTCCCGATTATGCGGAGCGCAAGATTGCCGCACTTTCGGAATATACAGATCATGCTTCATGCGACCCGGTGGATATCGCATGCCGAGGAAACCGTCTGTTTATACTGGATTCAGGCAGATCTGTTGTATATGTTTTTACCTATACCCGTTGAGCCCTGCCAGTGTTATTCCGTCAATATATACTCTTTTGTTCAGTTGTTCTCATGTGGGGCTCAGCCTTCACCCAGCATGCCGTTACCGCGGCTTTGCAGCAGACAGACAGGTTTACAGCCGACGGTAAAACAACGATTTTCCGTACCCGAAGGCAGTTTCTTATGGCGGGTTCGGTTCAGGTGTATGCCGATTCAGAGTCAGTAGATACAGAAAGGGAGACACGTATCGATTATATCCGGGGTGTGCTTATGTTCAGAACTCCGCCTGATTCAGGCAGAACAGTCAGCATATCGTACCAGTATATTCCTCTTCATATCAAACCCGCGTACCGGCTGTGGGAGCCCGCGCAGGAACGGCAGGCAGCCGACGCGCGGAAATACGGCAGAAAAGAACCGGTCATAAAAACCGGGAATGCTGAGCAGTACCAGTCTCAGCTTACCAAGTCAGGATCCATATTCCGGGGTATAGAGATAGGCACCAATCAGGGTATGCGGCTTCAGTCGGGGCTGCGTCTCCAGGTTTCCGGAGCCATTATGGAAGGCGTTGATATTATTGCATCGCTGACTGACCAGAATACGCCGATTCAGCCTGAAGGAAACACTCAGACTCTCCGGGAGATTGACAAGGTCTTTATTACTGTGAAGACCAGGAACATACAGACTACATTCGGTGATTATGTATATAATGCGCCGGGCAGCGCGTTTGGGTCATACTCAAGAAAACTTCAGGGCGCTACAGGTACTGTCTCTCATGCCAGGGGCAGTGTATCCATGTTCGCTGCGGCTTCACGGGGCGTGTTTACGACAAACCACTTTACCGGGCAGGAGGGCAACCAGGGGCCGTACCAATTGTACGGCGCCAAAGGCGAACGGCAGATCATTGTTCTGGCTGGTACAGAAAAAGTATGGATTGATGGCGAACCTGTTACCAGGGGAGAAGACAATGACTATACTATTGAATACAGCAACGGCCAGATAATTTTTACCCGTAACCGGCTTATAACCAGTGATTCCCGCATAACCGTGGATTTTGAATATTCAGCGCAGAATTTTCAAAAACAGATCTACGGGGTTACCAGTAATACCAATGTACTGGATAATGCGTTAACGGTCAAAGCATCGATTATACGGGAGCAGGACGACCGGGACAATCCCGTTGATTTTGCCATGACCGATGAGTATAAACGTATTCTTGCTTCAGCCGGCGACAATCCCGATTCAGCCCTGGCGCCGGGAGCGCGCTTTGCAGGACAGGACAGCGGCGCATACCGGCAGGAGGAGATCAACGGGAAAACAGTGTACCGCTACGCCGGCGCTGGTAATGGTGATTATTCAGTCCGCTTCTCATATGTAGGGCCCGGCAGGGGCGACTATTCGTTCAAGGGGTACGGTATATATATGTATGAAGGGGAGAACAGCGGCTCGTATCTTCCTGTTGTATTTCTTCCCCTTGCAAAGAGCCATACTGTGGCCGATGTATCGGTTTCGGCTAATATAACAGACTGGGCTGCCGCCGGCGGAGAAATAGCAGCTTCTCATCGTGATGAAAATCTTTTTTCTTCTGATGATGATGGAGATAACGGAGGTGTGGCGTATACCGCATATCTCAATGTGCCGGCAAAAGAGCTGCGTATATTTCAGAAGGGACTGGGAGCATTAAGCATGTCCGGTTCGGTCCGTGATGTGGGAAGGCAGTTTATGTCCCTCGGCCGCATGACGGAAATCGAGCATGGAAGGGTGTGGGGGCAGGAGGAGGGCCAGGTGTCGGGAGAGAATATACAGCACCTTTCGCTATTGTACAGTCCGGTCAAGTCTCTGAATATCTCAGGGGAGACCGGCTCAATGAAGCGGTTTGATTCATTCAAGTCAAAACGAAGTGTGCTGACAGCAGAGCTGAAACATAGGGGTCTGCCGTCTTTCAGATATCAAAAGGAGGATATCCGCACCAGTCAGCATAATAAGAGTACAGGGTCCTGGGTTAGGGAGAATGCTTTTATTACGTGGAAAAAACTGGGGTTTTCTCCAGGCCTGTTCTATACAGGTGAACATAAGAGTGATACTGCCGCTGATACAGTCCGGGACGGATTCAAATATAATGAATGGGAAGCACGGATAGGATTTGCAAAAAAAAGGTTCTCGCTGAGGGCCGGGCATACTATGCGTGATGAAAGCAGATATACAGACAATGCCCTGCAGAAAAATTCTCTGGCCCGTACAACACAAGTAAGCGGTGACTACAGCAGGGGCAGAACATTTTCGGCGTCAGCCCGGTATACTCACAGGAGCCGCACCTATGCAGTCAGTGATATGCAGGACCAGAAATCTGACCTGGCCGACTGTAAGCTGCGTATAGCGCCGGAACGGGGGTTCATGCGGACAAATATACACTACAAATTCACTTCAACCAGTTTGTCGGAAATGGTTCAGGATACCATACAGGTAGACCCCGGACTGGGAAATTACCGTTTTGACGACATCAATCAGGAGTACGTGCCTGATCCTGACGGAGATATCCTTTTCAGGACAATACAGACCGGCGATTTTGTGCCGGTCAATGAAGTCCGGGTCGGCGGTGATATGGTGTGGAACCTGAAGAAACTGCTTAAAAAGCCGCCCAGGGCTCTTGCATTCCTGACAGGCGCAACAACCAGGTCACGCGTACGCATCGAAAGGGCCGGAAGGTCGAGAAATTTCAGGCAAGTCAACCGTGCAGCATTCTGTCCCGCATGGAACGCTGACAGCCTGACTGTATCAGCATCTGTTTCACAGCAGCATGATCTTGATTACCGGTTTCCCGAATCATATACCCATGCGCGCGTGCGGTATAAAAGCAGCAGCATCGAGAATAACAGGCTGGTTGGCCGTCACTTTATCAATCATATAAAAGAAAAGAGTGTACGGGTAAAAGGCACTATAATAAAAAAACTGGGGTATTCAGCCGAATATGTTTCGACTTCAACATTCAAAGAGTACACAAGCGGTTCATCAACAGACCGTGATATTCACGGGTCGGAATTTTCGGCTGAGTTTTCATACCGGCCCCGGCAGAAGATGGAATTTGCGCTAAAGGGACGTGTATCGTCTGCCATTGACCAAAGGCCGGAACCCGTTACAAAAGCGGCAGCTCTTTTTATCGTGCCGAGTTTTTCATATGCCATTCAGAACCGGGGCCATATCAGGGCCGAGCTGGAAGCCGGCACTATAAAGGCTGACCCTGCCGGCAGAGGCCTTCCCTATGAGATGTTCAATGGAGATCAGCCCGGTACAACCCTGCGGTGGCGTGTCCTGGTAACATACCAGGTGTCCGATCATGTGCAGGCAACAGTAAATTACCGGGGGAGGAGAGAACCCTGGAGAAAAAGCACTTATCAAACCGGACAGGTTGAAGTGCGGGCGTTTTTCTAATGATGAGGAATGTATATATAGCTGCTGCATTGATACTGTGGTGCCATGTGCAGGCACATGCGCAGAACACCACTGTGCAGGTGGAAGCTCACGGCGCAGGGGAAAAAGCATCAGCATACCTGGAAAGATTGATACGCAGGCAGGGCGCCCCAGACGAAGATTCTCTTGAAGCTGTGTCCGACAGTATTAAGGCCTATTATGAGAAACAGGGATTTTTCCACGCTGAAGTAGACTCAATTGTTCTGCAGGAAAACCGGGCCCATGTGTTTGTCACAGAAGGGCCGCGGGCACGGTTCGGCCGTGTATCGCTTTCTATGTACGGTTCCGGCACAGTCCCCCGGTTTTCAGAAATGTTCGCGGAACTGGACGGCGGGCCATACAGCGCAGCAGCTGTCGAATCCCGTATCAATGACGTGCTGAATGAAATGGAATATTCCGGGTTCCCTCTGGCCAGGATAGACCTGGTGCAGGCCGATGCGGATACCGGCAGAGGAAGCATAACCATTGATTTGGCATTCAGCCTGTCAACAGGCAGCCCGGTACGTTTCTCCAACCAGTATACATCAGGCAACACAGTGACAAAAAAGGCTGTCATATTAAGGGAAACCAGGATAAAGCAGGGCCAGCTTTTTTCTCCGGCCAGGGTTGCGGAGGCCCGCAGAAATCTTGTCAGGCTTGGATTCTTCGACCGTGTCGATGAGCCTGAAATTGTCCTGTATACTGACAGTGCTGCAGTGTACTGGAAGGTCAAGGAGGGTAAAACCAGTGTTATTGACGGTGTTATCGGATTTAATCCTCCGGACAATGAGCGGGATACAGGTTATGTAACAGGAAAGCTTCAGTTCACATTCAACAATTTCCTGGGAACAGGCCGGTATATCGATGTCCGGTGGGAAAAACTCGATGAGCTGTCACAGAAGATGGATCTGGCATTCCGGGAACCGTGGATAGCCCGATTGCCGGTGCATGCCGGTGCGGGTTTTACACAGGAAATCCGCGATTCAACCTACATTGAACGGGCATTCGACATTCAGGTCTCATATGCTCCGTCACGCCTGTTTTCGCTGGCTGTATCAGGCGGTACCAGGGATGTGTTCCCCGACTCGGCCGGAGTGCTGTATCATGATATCCCCGAAACCCGCACTGTATTTGCTTCTGCCGGCATTGAGTACAACACATTGGATGTCATAAACAATCCGTCAAAGGGTGTCAGGTATGCAGCACAGTATAAAACAGGCAGCAGGTATATAGCCGGTCCCGGATTCATTGCTGATACCGCGTCCATAGGCACCAGAACGGTGTACAGAAATTTTTCGGCTGATGTTGAGATAGCCTGGCCTTTTGCCGGGAACCATGTGCTGTATCTCGGGCTTCACCACCGTGATGTTTCTTTGGGAGGCTCCTTTGTGCCGCTGAGTGATCAGATACGGTTCGGAGGTACAACGACTCTGCGGGGATATGACGAGGACAGTTTTCGGGGCACTTCTGTTGCATGGCTCAATGCCGAGTACCGTCTGGTCACCGGATTTCGGTCCAGGATCTTTCTGTTTGCCGATGCCGGAATATATCAGAGGCAGGAAAAGGACGAAACACAGGTCAGAAAATTCAAGGCCGGGTTCGGCGCCGGCCTGCGGTTTGATACTCCCCTGGGTGTTGTAGGTATTGACTACGGAGTGGCAAAGGGAAACTCATTTTCCCGGGGAAAGATTCACATCCGCGTGATCAATACTTTTTAATGCAGCGGGAAATCGGGTATACTGCGCGGGCTATATTCAGTGTTGCGCTTTTTTATAAATAGAAGTATCTTGTATATGATGAACGTAAAACCTTATATATCTCTTGCCAGGCCGGCAAATGTCCTGATTGCGTTTATTTCCATACTGGTCGGGGGTTTTGTGTCAGGGCCGGTAGACCAGACATGTATGCTGGTTATAGCAGCTGTTTCCGGGGCTCTGATTGCTGCAGGCGGAAACGCAGTCAACGATTATTATGATATTGAAATAGACCGTATCAATAAGCCTGCCAGGCCCCTGCCGTCTAAAACCGTACAGCCGGAGCGGGCGCTGATATACGCGTTGTCGCTCCTGTGCGCAGGTGCGGGACTGGGCGCGGTCATATCCGCCGAGGCCCTTGTCATTGCAGTATGCGCGGCCGCTGCAGTATTTGTGTACAGCCGGTCTCTGAAACAAATGGCCCTGTGGGGGAATGTATGCGTTTCCGCGGTATCGGGCATGGCCTTTGTATACGGCGGTATTGCTGCCGGAAACACGGGAAGGTCGCTTATAGCAGGGCTTTTCGCATTTCTGTTCCATCTTGCCCGGGAGATAATTAAAGACTGTGAAGACATGGAGGGCGACAAGGCCCTCGGCGCGGCAACTCTTCCTATTTCCCTTGGGCTCAGGCCGGCCGTCAGTATTGCCCAGGCTGTTCTCGCTGTGCTGATTGCGGTAACCCTGGTCATGTACAAACCGGGAATGTTCTCTTCAGCGTATCTGTATGTAGTGGTGCCCGGAGTAGATGCAGTGCTTTTAGGAATAATACTGGTGCTCTTTTTCAGGCAGGACCGGGTATTACTGGGAAGGTTGAGTGTTATTATGAAAATCGATATGTTAATCGGGCTGGCAGCCCTGTATTTGGGGAGATGACATGCGGGCGGTAATTCAAAGGGTTTCACGTGCGAAAGTGACAGTCGGCCGGGAGCAGACCGGAGCTATTGACAAGGGGCTTCTCATTCTCCTGGGTGTAAAAACAGGCGATACCGGGCAGGATGCGGAGTGGGTTGCAGAAAAATGCGTTAACCTGCGGATATTTGAAGACAGCAATGGCAAGTTCGAGCATTCTCTCATTGATACCGGGGGAAGCGTCCTGGTGGTTTCGCAGTTCACCCTGTACGGCAACTGCAGAAAGGGGAGACGGCCCAGTTTTTCCAGCGCGGCCGGGCCCGGTCAGGCCGAAGCCCTGTATGAAACATTTGTGGCCTGCCTGCGTCAAAGAGGCGTTGATGTGCAGACCGGCGTGTTCGGAGCACATATGCATGTCGAGCTTGTCAATGACGGGCCTGTTACCCTTATTGTTGATAAAAACGGTTCGGAGGAGTAAATTCTATGTCTTACGGGGTCCCGGACATTGTCCTCGCGTCAGCATCACCGCGACGTGCGGATATCCTGACACAGATAGGAGTCAGGTACACTACAGTGGTGTCAGATATACCTGAAGACCACGAAGAATTTGCAGGCCCCGAACAGGCAGTACTGAGCCTGTCCAGGCGCAAAGCTGAGGATGTTGCTGCCCGCGCTGACGGGGGGCTGGTAATCGGCGCCGATACTCTGGTGGTTCTCGAAGACAGGATGCTGGGAAAACCAGCCGATGCCCGTGAGGCCGGGGAAATGCTCAGCGCATTGTCAGGCAGGGATCATACCGTATATACAGGCCTTACTCTTGTACAGGACAGCGGGCGTGTGATTTCCGAAGCCGAAAAAACTGTTGTTACATTCAGGGAACTGGAGCCGGCCGCTATTGACGCGTATATAAGCACCGGCGCGCCTTTTGATAAAGCCGGGGCCTACGGTATTCAGGACAAGAGCGCTGTATTTATAAAAAAAATTGACGGCTGTTTTTACAGTGTCGTGGGTTTTCCTGTAGCTCTTTTTTATTCTATGCTGCGTATTCTGTACCCTCTTGCAGTCGTTGAATCAATTTTGGGGTGGGGGATATGAAGACCGCCGGTAATGTCATACGCCATGCCAGGCTTGCTAAGAACATGACCCTGAAAGAGCTCCACCGCACGACCAGGATAACACTTCCCATTTTAAAAGCCATTGAGAACGGTGATGAAACAGGCCTTCCCGCAGCAACTATCAGGGGGTTTGTGCGCTCAATTTGTTCGGAGCTGGGTATTGACGTTCAAAAGGTTCTGCCCTATCTGCCTGATGCCGGCCAGCCGCTGAAACGCCCGGCAGGGCCAATGGGGCCTGTCACCGCGGCGAAACCTCTGCTTCGATGGCTGTTGCGGCCGGGAACTGTCATATTTGCCGTTGTACTGTGTATAACTGCGGCGATATATGTGTGGTATGCTCCGGGAGGATCGCCCGGGCCGCCGGATATGCCGCTATTCTCTGTTTCTATGCCCGATACAGTACAGGCAGCCGGGCCGGCAGTTCTTGCTGATTCTGCCAAGTATTATGCGCCGGATATGCATGTAACTCCTCCGGCAGTCACAGGGCCTGATACCTCTTTGCCCGTCACAGCACGTACTGCCCAGAACGATACAGCTGTTATTGTAACAGGCCGTATTCCTCTGGATGAGATCAATTCCATACTGCCGGGGTTTAACAGTTTAAAAGAACAGGCCCGCATTGACAGCAGCATTGTTGAAAAGCTGGAACAGCTCAATCCCAGGATCTCGATACTGGTCTTTTTCGGAACATGGGACCGGCTGTCTGTACAGGCTGCTGCCAGAATCGCGGCTGTTGCTGAACGGGCGTTTCTGCCCGGCGTGACAGTCTCGACTGTCGGTGTGGACAGGGATATGCATGATCCCGGCGGCCTTTCCGATCTGCATGCTGTCAGTGAAATTCCGTGCATACTCTTTGTTGTGCGCGGCGCTGAACAGGGGAGGGTCAGCGGGCTTGCAGGTGAAACAGATCTTTACTCCATTGAAAATGAACTGGTACGTATTGCCAGGGATACAGAAATATTTATTAAGGCGGAATATGATGAAATCCCTTGAGTTTACCAAGATGTCGGGAACAGGCAACGACTTTATTATGATTGACAACAGAGAACGCCTGTTTTCAGGAGCCGAGCATAAGTTTTTCAAGACCATTTGTAAAAGAAGAACCTCTATAGGAGCCGATGGTGTTATTCTTGTGCAGCACGGTAACAATACTCCTGTGGAAATGGTGTATATGAACAGTGACGGGCGTAAAGCTGCCATGTGCGGTAATGGCGCCAGGTGTGCAGCCCGTTTCGCGTTTGACCTGGGAATGGCACAAAGCACAGAATTTGACCTTGAAGTATACGGCAGTATCTACCCGGCTTCTGTAAAAGATGCGGGTGTTTCTATTCAGTTCAATTCAGTTGTCTATGCAGCCCCGGACCTGAATATCAGCCTGAAACCGGCATGGAAGGCCGGGGGCCTTGTACAGGTGGGTGTGCCTCATTACATGGTTTTTGTCGATTCCCTGGAGAGTGTGCCGGTGGCTGAATACGGCGCCAGGTACAGGAATGACAGGGCGTTTCCCGACGGCGCGAATATTAATTTTGTCGAAATCCGCGGAGAAGATGCAATTTCGGTACGGACGTATGAACGGGGTGTGGAAGGAGAGACGCTGTCGTGCGGTACGGGAAGCATTGCAGCTTCCTGCGCGTCGTGCAGGCTCATGGGAGTTCACACTCCAGTTCGCGTGACAACCAGAGGCGGTATACTCACAGTGGACGCACCTGAAGACTGGACCAGCGCAGTACTGACAGGCCCTGCTGTAACGGTCTATAAGGGCGTTTTTGCCGATTTACCGTAGAAGATGCTAATTGTTTAGCAGTTCATCCTGCAGCCTTTGAATATGCGGCGCTGTATCTGATAGAAAAATACTTGACAATTATTGGATAATTCCTTAACATAAGTCATAGCAAATCAACAAGCAAACAACCCCCTGTAATAATTTTTAAGGAGTCCAGTATGAAAAAAGCTATAATTGCGGTAGTGCTGATTTTCGGTATCGCCCTTGTGCCGTCACTGGTATCGGCCCAGACATATGGTATCAATGCTGGCGTGAATATCGCCAATTGCGGCGGTGATGACGCTGACAACACAGATTCAAAGACAGGCTTTATGTTTGGTGCTTTAATGAATTATCCTCTTTCTGCCAATGGCGTAGGGCTCAGAATTGAAGCCAACTTCACACAAAAAGGATTTAAGCAGGATTATGGCGTTGATATTGAAGATGTCCTTAAGCTTAGTTATCTTGAGATACCTGTTCTGCTTCAGTACAAGGCCGCTTCATCAGGCAGTATAGCGCCGATATTCTTTGCAGGACCTGCTGCAGCATTGAAATTAAGCGCCAAGCTCACAGAGAAAGTCGGTTCACAGGAGGATACTGAAACCGCTGACTTAGTAAAGGGGTTTGACCTGGGACTGATGATCGGTGGAGGTATTTGTGTCAACAATATGTTCAATATCTACGTTCGGTACACTATGGGCCTGACAACAATCTCCGACAGAGCAAATACCGACATTAAGAACAATGTCATAACAATCGGCGGATCATATATCCTTTAATTGCAGATAAACAGAGCAGGATTCTTAAAAACGAGTTTCTCCTGTTAATAGAGCATATGTTACAGCCCGCCCGGATGATATACCGGGCGGGTTTTATTTTTACTGTATAATCTTAATTCAGGCCGCCGCCCCGAAACAGGCTCAACATACAGCACCGGAGGGGACAAGTGTGATACAGCCTCAGTTTTTTTTAGAAATTTACAGGATAATTCGGGTATCTGTTGCTGAACTAGCAATGTTTTACATTTGTTAATTATTAAATACATGCTCTCAGGCACTTCTTGTTTAACGGGATTGATTTTTATCAACAGATCTTTATAGTACTGCCGGCCTGGTTCTGTCCGCAGCAGCAGGATTCTTCTCTATGTACTATCTTGATTTTACAGTAATTATTTAGTATATTGACAGGATATCATACTTTTACTGATACCAGGCGTTTCAGCAGCAGTTGAGCCCTGAGATGGTTCGAACTGTGCTGTTTAATAGATACTGGCAGGTAAAAAATACAGGTAGTGTATGGCTGAGAAAAAAAGGATATACAGAAAATTCCAGGGTGAACCGGTTATAAAGGCAAAAATAACCCAGCATCCAGGCCATATAGATTTTATGGTTGACGGCGTGTTCTCGGCAGTTGATGATTTCGGCAATGTTGTGTTTGACACCATTCATTCATCTAATCTGTGGCGGGTAAAACTCCTGTCACGTGAAGAGTCGACATCGACATATGCCATATTGATATATGCCAGCCGGGAGATCAGTCAAATAGAGGAGCTCACTGCACAGATGGATAAGAGGGGGATTCCGGTACACTGCGATGTGCGCGGCGGTGCGATCCTCCTTGATGATATGCCTATCACAGATAATACATACTATCTGCTTCACACAGGCGAGTTCAATTCTGTCAAAGATGCAGTAACATATCAAAAGCTTCATTTTTACGATATGCATACCCGTGTTGTTAAAGAAAAGATACGGGAATCGAAAACAGTTCTGGAGATGTTCGATACGGAATACCAGAATGCGGCAAAAGCTGTAAATTCGCTGCGTATTCTGCCCCAGGACGATAAGACAACCATCACTATCAAGGATGTTAAACTGGGCCGGGGCTATGACTGGTGTTTTTCCCTGAAGGAACGTCTTCACAATTCCGTGTTTTTCCGTACCGACAATACTGGAAATATGATATGTGTCGCAGAATTAGGTCTTGAGGAGTATCTGCGGGGAGTACTGCCTCTTGAGATGCGGTGTGATTCGCCTGCAGAAGCCCTTAAAGCCCAGGCAGTACTGAGCAGGGGATTCGCAATATCGAGGCTTGGGGTCGCCCATACCAGGGAGATGTACGACCTGTGTATTGATACCCACTGTCAGCTGTTCGGCGGCGCGGGAGTCTATGACTCGCGCTGTGATAAGGCTGTACGGGAGACTGCGGGCCAGGTGCTGTATTCAGGATCCAAACTTTGTGATTCCCTGTTCTCACCGGTATGCGGCGGTTTTACCAATGACGGATCCATGAAACGGCTGTATCCATACAATAATTCACTTACAGGAGCAATTGATACTGAACAGCGCAGCGCTGAAAACCCCGATCTGCAGATAGAGCAGGAGCTTGCCGATTGGGTGAGTACAAAACCGGATGTGCTGTGCAGCCACGGCAGCCAGAAGGGACTCAGAGTTCAGCAGGGACATAATCACCACTCTTTCCGCTGGTCTATTACTGTCAACAGGAAGGATATTGAAACCCATCTGTCTGACGAACTGGGAGTGGACATCGGCACCCTGTATGATATTATTCCGGTAAAACGACACACATCGGGCCATATATATGAGATAGAAATAGTGGGCAGCAGAAAGAATATACGTATTTTCGGGAACGAGAACATAAGAAAAGCTTTTTCCGAGGCAGGGCTTTACAGCACCTGTTTTTCTGTTGAGCGGGAGACAGGGCCCGGAGGCCACGCTGCATTCTTCGTATTTACCGGAGCCGGCGAGGGCGAAGGAATCGGCATGTGCCAGTCGGGCGCAGTTGCCATGGCGCAGCAGGGGAAAGAATTCAGAGATATATTAAAGCATTATTTTGGTACAGATACAATCAAGAGGCTTTATTAAGCCGGAAAACTAAGGAGAATTGATGTACGACGAACTGGTGCACAGGCTGGAACCTGTGAAAAAACGGCTTGATGAGCTAAGGGGGCATCTTTGACATTGATGCCAGAAACGAAAGAATAGCAGAACTGGAGAAACTCAGTGCTGATCC
>Ga0272441_10009392_pt1 | contig 15136 bp, 17 predicted proteins | sample SSMProp6N_FD_193582 | JGI IMG/M metagenome (GOLD analysis project Ga0272441, IMG submission 193582) | Marine sediment archaeal communities from Little Sippewissett salt marsh, Falmouth, MA, United States - SSM-Prop-6N | ecosystem: Environmental > Aquatic > Marine > Wetlands > Sediment ... | reverse complement strand
ATCTCGGCGTGATCATCTCGCCCCCTGGTGAGACAGGCGGGCTGGTGTTCGTAAGCGCCGCTCTGGAGCGAAAAGCGTAGCCATAGCTACGGTTTGAGTGAAGAGACCGTAGGGTGCGCCATGCGCACCGCGCATCTTCAGTTCGGTGGCCGGTTCCGGTGCGCACGGCGCACCCTACGATCCTGGGCAGGCGAAGACCAGCCTGAACCGTGATAGGCATGCTTGAAAAACACGCTGTATTTTCGGTCAGGCGAGTTTTCTCAAAAGAGCCAATGCCTTATCAGTACTCTACGCCGCCTGGTGAGAAATGCGGGCTAGCCATTGACCTGGTAAGCTCCACGCAGCGCTGCTCTTTTCTGGGGCTCCGAGCTATCCGCGACGGGACGATGGCTCGCAGATCCAATCAGCGATCGGCCAGGTGGTGGGAAATGCGGGGTAGATGTAAAATATGAAACGACAAAATTACAGGCTACATCAATGATACAGTTCCGGGCCCACTACAGCCGTTCAATACTGATTCAACTTGTCTCGCTTTCGCTCCTGTTGCTCTTCATCATTCTGATAAATCTCGATTTTATTGGCGATATCTACTTCAAAAATCAGGCGACGCGCACCGGCTATATTGTTAACGGCAGCATACTGATCTTGTTTGCGACCGGACTGTTTCGAATTATCTCCTTGTTGATGCGATATTCACTCGAAGAGTCAGCACTCGACAAATTTTTACAGAATGTTGACAATACAGAGCTGCGCCCGACCGATAAAGTCAGCAAGAACTCACTTATCGCGCGCCGCTATAGATCTGTGGTGGAAATCAGCAAACATAACGTCGCCGTCAACCACAGTGCCTTGGCTTCGACGCTGCTTGCCACCGAAAGTACTCGTTTGAGTCTGCCGAGGTTCATCAGCAATATCTTGATCCTGACCGGCGTTTTCGGAACCATCGTTTCGCTTTCGATCGCTTTACTCGGTGCCTCCAACATCATCGATTCAGTCGATGGACTGGGTAACATGGGCATGGTCATCCATGGTATGTCGACTGCTTTGTCGACAACAACAACGGCTATCGTTTGCTACCTGTTCTTCGGTTACTTCTACATAAAAGTGACTGATGTTCAGACACAGTTGCTCAGCGGAATCGAGCAAGCAACAGCACTTTACATTATGCCGCGCTTCACCTACCAAACCGACACCATGTTGCACGAAATCGGCAACCTGGTGCGCGCACTGCGTGAAGCGGCACATAACATGGGCGAGGTCGAAGCTGATTTTACCGAAGCGGGCAGGAACATGAACGCATTGTTAGGCGCCTATGCGGACAGCGTCGGCAATATCGACGAGGACATCAACGAAATAAAGCGGCTGTTGCGGACTGGGTTCAGACTGCCCGAGTAAACTGATGAACGAAGATTTCATTGATTTGCGTAGCGGTAATATCGGTACCGAAAGCTTCTGGCCGTCGTTCACCGACATCATGACCGTAGTCGTGATGATCTTCTTGATCACCTCGGTGGTGCTGATGGTCAGGAACTGGGAGCTGATCGACCGTTTGCGCACCAGCTTGCTGGCTGAACAGCGCGCTTCGGAAATGATCCGTTCGACGACTGAAGTCAATGCAACGCTTGAAGAACAACTCGCTCAGGCGCAGCATGAGATGTCCGTGCTGCGGATGCAGCTGATGCAATCCACTGAGGACAACGATATGCTGAACCAGGCGCTGGCCGATAAGGAACAGCAGATTGTTCTGATCCTGTCTGACAAACAACAGATCGAAGCCGAACTCCAAAGCAGCAAGCAGCAGGTCAACGATCTTGACCAGCAGCTGCGGCAGGTTACGGTAAATCTGGACGAACTCAACAAGAGCTATCAGGACCAAAGTACCGAACTGAAATCCGCAGTCGATAAGCTATTGATTTTGAATGAAGAGAACGAGGCGCAGTCCAGGCAGCTGGCAGCACTGGAAACAGACTACGGCAATCTCAAGGTCAAATATGACAAGCTGTTCAAACCAGCCCGCACCGCCAAGGGCAAGTACGTTGTCGAGGTCAACTATCAACGAATAAAAGGCAAAGAGCGTATTCGCTTCAAAGATGCTGGCGACGATGCCTACACCACACTGTCCTCAAGGGAACTTCACAACAGACTGTCAGCGTTGAAGAAGAGGCACCCCGAGACGCTCTATCTTAAAATCATTATCCCTGAGAACAGCGGGCTCTCTTACTCAGAGGCCTGGGAATTCATGAAGAGCACGTTGCACAGGTACGATTATTATTACCAGGATTCGTGATGGGCGGTCAACCAGGATGTTAAAGACGACTACCAAAAACGCAACAGCGCTGCTGCTTGGGATCATGCTGGACGCGACGGGCATCGCAATCGCGGTCGAAAAAGCTTATCCGATGATAAAGGTCGAGTGCGACCGGCAAGCCGACGTTCTCACGATTACGAATACACTTTTAAAAGGCGAGACCGGCGCTAATTTCAAGTTTTCGGCCGCTGATGGCACTTACTCGGTCTGGGACATGGTGGAGGTCGCACACCAAACGGACACGACCAGAATTATCAAATCGAGCAAAACCAGCACCACTTGTGTACTGAGCAGCGGCGAATACAATGTGCTCCTTGAGCCACAGATTTTCAGCAATGATGTCGACAGTCGTTGTCGCGAAACAATCTCGGGCGCTGTGACTGTGCGACGTGACGGGCTTGAAGTGCTCGGGCGTACCGCCTTCGAGGAGTACTGCCATGGCGATCGCCCAATCATCACCCGTATCACTGTGTTTGGCGAGACCGGCGACTACAAAATCAAACACATCGCAAAAGACCTGTTCTACTGATAAACTGGCGCTTCAGCGAAGCTGAACTCAACGTTGAGTTCGCCAACCACCCAGACATCGATATCAGCGGTTTTGAAATTAAGTTTGGTATGCACCAGAGCCTTCACCGGGCTCGAACTGACCAAACGCAGATAGTCCGGATAGGAGACCTCAACACGGACGTGCATCGGGTAATAGCCGTCCAGGAAACGACGAATGAACGGTCCGAGACGCAGGTAGTACACGCCATTCTCGAACTCGAGCGCGCGCCTTTCCGCTGAAATACAGATTTCAGACTCCGCCGCAATGCCCCTCATTTGTACGGTGTGCTCTTCGACCCAGGCCGCGTCAATATTGCGCGATGACATCACCCGGATATTGTCGATCCGCTTCGGCGGATAAACGATCTGTGAGGAAGAAACCTTGTCAAGGTCACTGTGGCACTGGTACATCGTTAGCCAGCCATCGCGCAGGCTCTGCGTATCGATGATCAGGCGGGTGTGATGAAAATGCGAAGCGACTTGTGGCGGATGCTCGAGCAGGCGCAGCTCGCCCTCATTGGCCTCAAGTGCCTTCTGTTCCAGGACCATTTCCTGCTCCAGCTGCGACCAGTCATCCTGGGCCATAGCCAACCCCAGCGCCCCCAAGGAAGCTCCAAAAAAGCACAGCGCAGCCACATGGCGCAGTATTTTCGCTCCAGCTCTTGAAGAAACCCCTGTTTGCACGTTATTCTTAGCCCTCATTTGCCCGTATTCTAATAATAAAAGAGATCCAACATGAAGAAATTCCTCTTACCATTGACCACCGTGTTTCTAGTGTTTAGCTTGAATGTCTCCCTGGCCTACAGCGATTATCCGAGACAATACGGTGACACGAGCCAACGCTACGCTGGCGAAGACAGTCGTTATGCCCAGATCCCGGACCCAGTGACCGAGCTCAGGCAGGCCGTTGCGGACCTGGAGAAATTCATCAAAGGAAAGGATGCCGCCCACCCAGGCCTGTTGCGTACTTTTCTGGAGAACAAGATCTTTCCACATTTTGACTTCGACGCAATGTCCGAGTGGATCACGGGCCCTTACGCGCGTTATATGAGCACAGAGGACAAGATCAAGTTTCAAGCCAAGCTGCAGGAGACCTTCTTGACCGCGCTGGTCAAGCACATGGGTGGTTTCGACCCGGAAAACACGTCCTTACGTTACGACAGAACCCGATTCAGAGGACGGGGTGACGAGGCCGTCGTCCGCATCATGGTGCTGCACAAAGACCAGCGGCCGACGCGCCTTGAATTCGGCATGCAGTACAATGACGGCAAGTGGAGGATCGTCGATGTCAAAGCCAATGGCACCAGTGCCGTGCTGTATTACCGCAGACATTTCATTGCCGAGCTGCGAGGCTACGGTGATCGAGATTATGAACAAAAAAGGCGCGAGTACATGCGCTAAGTCCCTGATCTAATCGGAACAAAACCAACACCTGGAAGTCATAAAGACTTCCAGGTGTTTTTTTTGGCCATGCAAGACAACGACGATCGACGGAGTCAACCACAAGCCAAACGCTCGCGCAAAATCAACGGCTTGGTTGTTCTAATGCTCACGGTGGCTGCGCTGGTGGTCTTGACTTACAGACCGTCGATCGAGCGGGTCTATTGCGACGAAGCCGCACTCGAGCAAGCCCCCGACGTCATCATGCTCGGCACCTGGTGGTGTCGGTATTGCTATCAGGCCCGTCGCTATTTAACTGATAACGACATCGACTACTGCGAATATGACATCGAAAAGTCTGCGCAGGGAGAGAAACTCTTCAAAGACGTGAATGGACGGGGCATACCCGTCCTGTTGATCGGCGACGCGGTCGTCAGGGGTTTTGATGAAGGCAAGTTGGACCAGCTTCTAAGTACTATCAGGCAGGAATCATGATCATCAAGTTACGGCAGTTTTTTGATCAGTACATTTTCATCGAGGATCAGGTCAATGAGCAGGTGACAGACCACCACTTGCAGGTCGCTTGTGCCGCGCTGATGATTGAGGTGCTATACGCTGACCATGAGTTTGAACAGGATGAGCTGGAGGTACTGCGCACGGCATTGCAGGACGCCTTCGAACTCACAGGATCCGAAGCCGACGAGCTGATTCGGCTGGCTGAGGCGGAGATTGAGCAGGCCACGGATTATTACCAGTTCACGGCACTGATCAACGAATTTTACACTCAGCAGCAGAAACGTGAGTTGGTGACACGTCTCTGGCAAATGGCCTATGCCGACTTCAAAATCCATAAATTCGAGGAACATCTCGTCCGACGACTGGCCGACTTACTTCATGTGCCACACTCGGCTTTCATTCAAAGCAAGCATCGAGCATCCGCAGACTCACGGACTCGTGACTAACCCGCATGTTGCACGAAGGCGGACAAATGATCTTACGAATCCTTGAAATATTCACTTCTCACTACCTGCCAATGTAACATAAGCACTGGTCATATTGAAAAGGTGAACAAAAACGTGCGGTTGCTCCATACCATGCTACGTGTCGGCGACCTTGAAAAGTCGATTCGTTTCTATACCGACACCCTAGGAATGAAATTGTTACGGCAAAAGGACTACCCGGCAGGTAAGTTCACGCTCGCATTTGTCGGCTACGGCAGCGAGCGAGAGAACACCGTGATCGAGCTGACCCATAACTGGGACACCGATGCCTACGATCGCGGTACCGGCTTCGGTCATCTGGCGATCGAGGTCGATGACGTCTACGAGGCCGCTGCAAGAATCCGCGAACGCGGCGGGAAAGTAACGCGCGAGCCGGGCCCGATGAATGCCGGCACGACGATCATCGCCTTCGTCGAGGATCCCGACGGTTATGCGATTGAGTTGATCGGTAAAAAATAATCTCGATGACGCCAGAGCTCATCGAAACGCCGGCGGCGTTGGCATCGCTCTGTGATGCGATGGCTGGGCAACCCCTGCTTGCGGTTGATACCGAGTTCGCGCGAGAACGAACTTATTTTCCGCAAATCGGCTTGATTCAAATTGCAAGTGACAGGCACGTCGCCTGTATTGATCCGCTCGCGCTCGAAGTCAGACCGCACCTGACCGAGTTGCTCTCCGACCCAGGTATTACCAAGGTGTTCCACGCCTGCCCTCAAGATCTTGAGGTGCTTGAACTGACGCTGGGCAAAGCAGCGTGCCCGGTCTTTGATACCCAGCTGGCACACGCGCTGATGCATACCGAGCATCAAGTCAGCTATGCCAGGCTCGTCAACCAGGCCTTAAGCGTTGATTTGGCCAAATCCCAAACACGCACCGACTGGTTACGCCGACCGCTGACCCCAGCGCAACTTGCGTACGCGGCTGACGACGTACGCTATCTGCTGCCGCTCAGGCAGCGACAACTGGCCGAACTGGAGACTCTGGGACGCTTGAGCTGGATCAACGAGGAGAACGCACGCGTGTGTGCCAGGCCAGCCACCACTGAGGCCGACGTTTCCCAGAGCTGGTTGCGCGTCAGGGGGAAGGAGCGTCTACGGGGCCAGGAACTCGCGGTACTGCAGGCGGCCGCTGGCTGGCGCGAACAGCAGGCCATCGTCAGGGATAGACCACGCAGAAAGATCCTGACGGACGCGACGCTTATCCAGATTGCCTTAGTCAAACCAAGAAATATCACTGCGTTACGAAAAATCGACCGGATTGAAAAATCTCTGCGCCTGCCCGAACTCGATGCCTTGGTCGAAAGTCTTTGCACGGCTTACGATAAGGCCGGATCGGAATGGCCAAATCTCAGGCGCCAGCAACTGACGCGGACCCAGTCGGACGCGCTGACCAAGATACTGGAGTTGCTGCGCAGCAAGGCCGCTGAGCTTGGTATTGCCGCAGGTGTGCTGTGTAATCGCAAGGAGGCCGAAAAACTGGTGCTTGGGAAACGTGATTTGACAGTATTGAGCGGCTGGCGCCTGCACTGTGTCGGATCGGAACTTCTGCAAAGCTTGCCTGCCGCATACCGCACTTGAGAAAAGAGCCCGAATATTGCACGGAGGCCGACGGGCAAGCGGGCCCTCATTTGTCACCAGGCCGAACAAAATATCATACGGCATCGGCTCATCGGCGATTTGCTCGGATAGCCATGAATCCAGAGTGTTTTTTTGGCGTTGAAAGTGTCATATTGGCACAATAATGGTACTCTATAGCCATTTTCTGAGACGTATCAGTTGGAGATATCAGTATGCGTGGACAATCCACTCTTCCCAAAACAATGAAGTTCCTGATAGCCAGCCTGCTCACGCTGGGGCTTTTGGGCTTTGGCGGCGGCGCCAGTGCCGAAAGCTCACGTGTATTTGGCGATTATGTTGTCCACTACAATGCATTCAGAAGCGATACGCTCTCTCCTGAGATTGCCAAGGCTTACCAGCTAACCCGACGCAACAACCGAATTATCGTCAACATAACCGTACTGAAGAAGGTCATGGGCACGACAGGTAAACCGGTTTCGGCCACCATTTCAGGGAATGCCAGCAACCTGACCGGACAGTTGAAAAACGTTGATTTCCGCGAGATCAAAGAGGATACGGCGATCTATTACATTGCTGAATTGAAAGTCAGCGACGGGGAGTTCCTCAAATTCAGACTCAATATCACGCCTGACGGTGAAGAAGGGCCTGCGCGGCTGCAATTCAGCAAACGCTTCTTCACTTATTGATTGCTGAGCGGGCTAGCCCGCGTCAATCAGATCTCGAGGCCGATGTTGCTGCGTTGGCGAGATCGATTTTGCTTTCGACGACCTGGTGCCCTAGCAAGACAATGTAGCCATACTGGCGGTTTTGATTGTCCGTGCTATATTCGAACGTGTACAAACGACATATCTGTATACCGCTGTGCGGATGGCGGCGTAACCAGACGCGCTGTCGGGATACGGTCGCATCCAGCAGCTGTACGCCCGCAGATTCACAGGAACGGCGGCAGCTTTGAATAGCAATCTCATTGGTGCGGGTTGTATCCCACCAGTAAGCAATAATCGCGAGCAGAATGGTGATCAGCAAAATTTCTTGCATGCTTACTAGCTCGCGCGAAGCCAGAATGAAAGCAAGGGGAGTGCTTGTGAGTCAGATACCATCATCAGCCAATTTCCGATAAGATTAGCGCTTTTTAGCCAGACTCCAATGCTTGCAGACAACGATTCCGCAAACAAAAAAGAACCCATTTCGATGACCCGCCAAAGCTCATACACCTATGATGAACTGATTAAATGCGGCTATGGCGAGCTTTTCGGGGCAGGTAACGCGCAACTTCCGCTGCCAAATATGCTCATGCTTGATCGTATCACAAGCATCACGGACAATTCCGGCGATTACAGCAAGGGCGAGATCAAAGCCGAACTTGACATCAATCCGGACCTCTGGTTCTTTGCCTGTCATTTTGACGGTGATCCAGTTATGCCGGGTTGTCTTGGCCTCGATGCGATGTGGCAGCTGGTTGGCTTCTATCTCGGCTGGCTTGGCTATCCCGGACGGGGGCGAGCGCTGGGTGTCGGTGAAGTAAAATTCACCGGCCAGATACTGCCTTCCGCCGGAACGGTACGCTACCAGATTCACATCAGACGGGTGATCGCGCGGGACCTCGTCCTGGGCATCGCAGACGGCGAAGTCTTCGTTGACGACCGCGTGATTTACACCGCGAAAAATCTACGTGTAGGATTATTTACCTCGACAGACAATTTCTAGAGAAATTTATGAAACGTGTTGTTGTTACTGGTTATGGCATTGTTTCCTGCCTTGGGAACGACAGGTCAACTGTTCTCGATTCACTGAAGCAAGGACGTTCAGGCATTACATTCCAACAGACCTACGTCGACATGGGCATGCGCAGCCATGTGGCCGGCAGCGTCGACATCGAGCTGGGCGATTTCATCGACCGAAAGGTAAAACGCTTCATGGGCGATTCCGCCGCCTTTGCTTATATTTCGATGCAGCAGGCGATAGAGCACGCCGGCCTCGATGCCCAGCAGGTCTCTAACCCGCGCACGGGCATCATCATGGGATCGGGTGGTGGCTCATCGGCGAATCAGGTGGCAGCCGCTGATATTTTGCGGAGCAAGGGCCTGCGCCGTGTTGGTCCGTACATGGTTCCACGAACCATGAGCAGTACGGTTTCAGCCTGCCTGGCCACTCCGTTTCGAATAAAGGGCGTGAATTACTCGATCAGCTCAGCCTGCGCGACCAGCACGCATTGTATCGGCAATGCCTACGAATTGGTTCAAATGGGTAAACAGGACATCGTATTCGCCGGCGGCGGCGAGGAGGAACACTGGTCACTGAGCATGATGTTCGATGCGATGGGCGCATTATCGACCGGCTACAACGACACGCCTGAGAAGGCATCGCGTACCTATGATGCCGATCGTGATGGCTTCGTCATCGCAGGCGGCGGCGGCACGCTGGTCGTTGAAGAACTGGAACACGCATTGAGGCGTGACGCCAATATCATCGCGGAGATCGTAGGTTACGGTGCTACCTCCGATGGGGCAGACATGGTTGCCCCATCAGGCGAAGGCGCTGTGCGCTGCATGAAAATGGCGACCGCAGATCTAGACCGTCCGCTCGACTATATCAATACTCATGGTACCAGCACACCGGTCGGCGATATCAAGGAACTCGAAGCCATTCGCGAAACCCTCGGTAGCGAGATTCCCCCGATCAGCTCCAGCAAATCTCTGGCCGGACATTCACTCGGCGCCTCCGGTGTGCACGAGGCCATTTACAGCTTGTTGATGATGGAAAACCACTTCATACAGGCGTCGGCAAACATAGAAAATTTAGACGAAGCCGCCAAAGACATGCCGGTCGTGACCGAGACACAGCACAACGTCGAGTTGGATACGGTAATGTCCAACAATTTCGGTTTTGGCGGTACCAATGCCTGTCTGGTCCTACAGCGGTATAAAGGCTGATGCAGATCAACCTTTGAAGCTCCAGCCACAAAGCCCGCCAAGGGCTTGAAAGTGGCCTGTGTCGGCCTTCGCAATATCCGAGCTCACCGCATTTTCCCTGGACAGCTGCTACAATCTAACTAGCTGTACGCCGATTTGCGACGAGGGAGTTATGCTAAGAACAATCACAATTTTCATCGGGCTCATGGCACCGGTCCTCGCTCTGGCCGAGCGTCCGTCGATAGCGGAGCGGTATGACGAAGCCACCGACTCACCACAAATGGTGACCAATGAACCCGCGCAGAGCGAAGCTGTCCCAGAGGCAGTAATGGTCGAACAGGTTAGGGGTGATGTTCTGGAATTGCAGCCGGGCGATACGATTACCATCAGTCCGATCGATTTCCCCAAGCGCGGCATGTCGATGGATAAAGTCGAAAACGAGCTCGGACGCCCGATCGAGATCCAACCTGCGGTGGGCGAGCCGCCCATCACCCGCTGGTCTTACGCTGATCGAGTCGTCTTCTTTGAACACAGCCGCGTTATCCATGTCGTAGAACGGCGCTGACACCGGTTCCGATCTCAGCCCCCACACCCCTGCAGCCACTCCAATCCCCTGTGCTCGATCGCGCAGGCGTGGCGTTGCACGTCAAACGCGAAGACCTGGCCGACGCCCTTATCGGTGGAAACAAATGGCGCAAACTCAAATACAACCTGCAAAGAGCCCGCGCCATCAATCAGTCCACGCTGCTGACTTTTGGTGGCGCCTGGTCCAATCACATCGCGGCCACAGCAGCAGCCGGCGAGCGATTCGGCTTTGAGACCATCGGCATTATCAGGGGCGAAGCCAGCACGCAGCGCAACCCGACTCTTCAATTCGCCCGTGATTGCGGCATGCACCTGGCGTTTATCGACCGAGCGACCTATCGCAACAAGGTCTCGCCGGCTTTCATCGACGAACTGCATCGGCGCTACGGTGATTTCTATTTGTTACCGGAAGGTGGCAGCAACCAACTGGCGTTGAAAGGCTGCGCCGAGATCGTCCCCGACCTGGACCTTGATTTCGATCTCGTTGCGGTCGCTTGCGGCACTGGCGCCACGCTGGCCGGGATCGTCACTGCAATCAAGCCCGAACAGCACGCGATCGGTTTTGCGGTGTTGAAAGGTGCGGATTTCTTGAACGCGGCTATCTGCCGAATGTTGGTTGACGCTGGCCACCGCTCATCGACCAACTGGCATATTGAAACCAACTATCACTTCGGTGGCTACGCCCGAACCTCGACCGAGTTGTTCACATTCATCAAGCGCTTCCATTCAGATTCCGGTATTCGGCTGGATGCGGTCTACACCGGCAAGATGTTTTTCGGTCTGTTTGACCTGATCAGCAAAGGAGCATTCAGCCGCGGAACCCGCATCATCGCGATTCACACCGGTGGTTTGCAGGGCAACGCGGGTTTCCCTGAATTGACATTTGACTGAAGGTCATGCCTGAGGCCTTTTCAGTGGATTTATTCACCGCAAAGGCGCAAAGGGCGCAAGGCTGTTTTTTGGTCAATCACCGAATGGTACCCGCATGAAGCTGCCGGTACGACTTGAGGCCGGGCCCTGACAGATTCAACAATTCTTCCTTTGCGTGCTTTGCGTCTTTGCGGTGAGATTCTATTCATTGACGGCTGGCTGGTTTTTGATCGACTCCTGGTGGTGCGTTGCCTGTTCGCGGAATTCTTCCAGCCACTCACCGGCAATGGCTTCGAACTGCTCGAAGTCGGACTGGACGCGGTCATCGATGATTGCCTCCTCGACGCGATTACCGTCAAAACGGACGATATGGCTTGGATAGAGCTTGAAACTGAGCTTGTAATCGACGAATTCACGGTTTAAGCCCTGCCTGTAATCATCAAACTCTCGCTGAGCGGCCTGTTGCTGCTGCCTCGCCTGTCGTTTGAATTTTTCGAAGCGATGATTTTGCTGCTGTCGGTACAGCTCAAATGCAGGTCCCGGAGTGTCGATGTCGAGCAGGCCCTCGGTTAAAGCCACTGCTCGACCACGGGCATCGTCATAAACGATAAAGGTCGTACCGCGTATACCCAGCGTAGCAAATCGTGTTTTGACACGGCGAGGCTCGCCGAAGATCTTACGGTATGTGAAATAGATCTTGCCACCAAGATGCGATAGCCAGCCCGCCTCCTCGACTTGTAAACGGCTGTTTTGATCGACGACAGACAGCACGGCATCGCTAAAGCTGACCACCGCATGCCCGTTTTCATCAGTCACGATCGTCTCCGACGCGTTGATGACCGCACCCGCTTCCTCGATGCCGCGACGCTCGCCATCGACAGACACGATGTAGACCTCGCCACTGGTTTCGACTATTTTTCCTCGATCATCATCCGCGTTGATGGGCAACGAAACAAGGACCAGTGCCAATACTATCAGTAACCTTGGCGACACATGCATTATCCTCTGAGCGTTCGAGCCGGCATTTCAGTATAGTTGAAACATCACGCAGCGGATTTGATGTAGTTCACACTAATTTGAGTTTTCGACGGCCCGCGTTCGCGCTCAGAACTCGGCTGATTCGAGCTCCTGCCAACGTTGGTAACAGGCCTCCAGCTCGGCATTCCTGCTTTTGAGATCCTGCTGCAGCTGTACGATGGCCGCCCTTTCCCGCTGAAAAAACTCAGGTTGACTCATCGTATCTGTCAGCTCCTGGATTTCAGTTTCCAACATTTCGATCTTTTCCGGCAGGTTCTCCAGCTCGCGCTGATCCTTGTAGCTGAGCTTTTTCGGTCTTTTTGGTTTTTGCACCCTGGATTTCTTGGGCAGACTCGTCTCCACCGCGGCCTCGCTAAAAGGGTCGATGCTGCGCTGCCTTATCCAGTCGTCATAACCCCCAACGAATTCGACCACCCGGCCTTCACCTTCGAACACCAAAGTGCTGGTGACCACATTGTTCAGAAATTCGCGGTCATGGCTGACCAGCAATACCGTGCCTCTGAACTCCAGCAATAACTCCTCGAGCAATTCGAGCGTCTCAATATCCAGATCATTGGTCGGCTCATCGAGCACCAACACATTTGCTGGCTGTGAAAACAGCTTGGCCAGCAGCAAACGGCTGCGCTCGCCACCCGACAGCGCTCTGACCGGGGAACGGGCACGTTCCGGTGAGAATAAGAACGCCTGTAAATAACCGATGACGTGTTGTGACTTGCCATTGATTTCGATACGGTCGCGCCCGTTGGAAACATTGTCGACGACCGTTGCGTGCTGATCGAGCTGGGCTTTCATCTGATCGAAGTAGGCCACGGCAAGGCCGGTACCTATTTTCACATTACCGTAATCGGGCTCGAGCGCGCCCAGCAGGAGCTGCAGCAAGGTCGTCTTGCCAACCCCATTCGGGCCGATCACGCCGATACGATCGCCACGCAAGATCTGGGCGCTGAGATCTTTTACCAACGGCCTGCCCTGATAACTGAAACCGATATTTTCAGCCTTGACCACCAGTTTACCCGAACGCTCCGCGTCGGCGATCTTCATCCACGCCTTGCCGGTCAGGTCACGACGTTGCCGGCGTTCGTTGCGCATTTTTCGTAGCGCGCGCACCCTACCCTCATTGCGGGTGCGCCTTGCCTTAATACCCTGACGAATCCAGATCTCCTCCTGAGCCAGCTTTTTGTCAAAACGGGCATTTGCTTCTGCCTCGGCGTGCAACAAAGCTTCCTTGCGTCGCAGGAAGGTCTGGTAATCCCCCGGATAGCTTCTGAGACCGCCGCGATCAAGGTCGATGATGCGTGTCGCCAGGCTGCGCAAAAAAGCCCTGTCGTGGGTAACGAAAACTAGCGCGCCGTTGAAGGACAAGAGCTGCTGCTCCAACCAGGCGATTGCAGCGATATCGAGGTGATTCGTTGGCTCATCCAACAGCAGCAGCTCAGGCATCTGCACCAGGGCCTTAGCCAACAACACGCGTCTTTTCATACCACCGGACATCAACGCCACTTCGGCGTCACCGTCGAGTTGCATGCGGCTGAGCATCGCATCGACGCGCTGGTTCAGCTGCCAGGCGCCTGCGGCTTCGACCGCCTGCTGCGCTTTCTCCAGTTCAGCCTCGGCCTTCGGGCTGTGAGCGCCGGCCAGTCCGTGTACAGCTCGGTGATAGGACTGCAACAGCTTCGCGTTATCACCCAGGCCAGCGGCCACACTATCGAATACCGATCCACCCTCGTCGAAGACAACCTGCTGGTCCAGTCTTGCCGTGATCAGCCCTTGTTGTCGCTCGATCTCGCCGCTATCGGGCTTGATATCGCCGGCAATCACCTTCAGCAAGGTCGACTTGCCCATGCCATTTCTGCCCAGCAGGCAGACACGCTCTCCAGCGTCAACCGACAAACTGACTTCCTCCAGAATCGCAGGACCGCCGAAACTGACACTAACGTTGCGCAGACGGATGATAGACACGGGCTCAGTCGATGGAAAAACGCAGATTATAACCCGGGGCAGCCAAAACTGATCGCACCAGCCGGTAAGTTCCTGATCTGGCGCCGGTTGTACACAGGCAAAAGCCGCCGGCTATTCGGCCGACGCCGGCAGGACCGCAACTTTCGCCAGTGTCAATACAAACGCTGCAAAAGTTTACAATTAACTGTTTTGACAATAGATTTCCAGGTGCCCTTTGGCGGGTACTACGCGGATAGCCACATTGTCAAGTCATAACAGGTAACAGAATGTAGCCGTGATCGGAAATTCTTTCCACAAAGTTATCCACAGGAATCGAGCAACCGCACTAGGCGCCAATCTTGGCACTCAGGCTCGATCTTGCGCGATCACCGAATGTGACACCTGTTAAAAAAAGCCGGTACTGATGTACCGGCAAAAAGGTGAGAGAGTCTTAACATCTAACCCTGCGATTCCATTCACGGATGATGAAACAGAGCAATACCTTAAAAGAACTCTGCAGTTCTCGTGCCAATTCTTTATGCTTTTGATTTTTATCATGAAACACAAATTATTACTCCCCGCGGATCGGCCTGTGTGTAAGCGATAACGACAGCTGCTTCAGACTGCAGTCGACAGGGCCTCGTTATGAGCATGGATTTTCGAGTATATTCAGTGAGTTGCTATTGCTGCGCGAGCGTCAGAGATTTCGACAATCAGACCTGATAACCGAGCACGGGCGCCAGCCATTTTTCCACTTCTTCGGTCGTCAGGTTCTTGCGTTTGGCATAATCCTCGACCTGGTCGCGCTGGATTTTTCCGGTGCCAAAGTACTGCGATTGCGGATGCGAAAAATACCATCCGGAAACCGAGGCTGCCGGCATCATCGCATAGCTCTCGGTGATTTCGATACCGGCATTCTTGTCTGGCTGAAGCAGTTCCCAGAGCGTCTGCTTCTCGGTATGGTCGGGGCAGTGGGAT
>Ga0272441_10009391_pt1 | contig 15137 bp, 14 predicted proteins | sample SSMProp6N_FD_193582 | JGI IMG/M metagenome (GOLD analysis project Ga0272441, IMG submission 193582) | Marine sediment archaeal communities from Little Sippewissett salt marsh, Falmouth, MA, United States - SSM-Prop-6N | ecosystem: Environmental > Aquatic > Marine > Wetlands > Sediment ... | reverse complement strand
CAGGCTGGCCCGGCTCGGCGCTGGCGCGTAGGACAGCCGCCCGGCGTGGAAGCCAGGCGGCTGCGATTATCGAGTTACCCTCGAGTCAGGTGCGGCGGCGGAACAGTGCGGCGAGACCCGCCAGGCCCAGCATGGCCAGGCCGCCGGGGCCGGGAATCGGGACAGGAACGAGTTTCGTGTCCTGGAGGCCCGCACCGGAAGCCGTGGCGGGCCCGAGCTCCCACCAGGTCGCGTCCGATACGTAATACACCAGCGACCATTCGTCCGGGTCAAGCGTCGAGAACGGATCGAACGGATCGCCGGCATAGGTGTACACGGTCGCCTGAGCCGGGCCGCTGTAGGTGTACAGGTACGGTGCCTGGTACAGGTCGATGTCGAACCCCGCCGGGACGATGTTGTCCTCGTAGAGGACGCCGAAGATCGGCATGTCGTTGGGGTTGCCGACCGAGAAGGTGTCCACGGATACGTCCAGGTTTTCGTCTCCATCCAGGAAGTATGCGAAGAGCATCTCCCCGGACTGGAGCTCATAGCCGAGCTCGTCCGGCTCGTTCCCTTCCGTGAACACGTACGAGGAAACGTGCATGCCCCAGGGGCCGCCGCTGAAATAGTCGATCTGCGTCCAGATCGGCGTGCCGCCAATGTCCGGCTGCGCCCAAGCGGAGCCAACCAGCGCGCAGACACCGACCACCGCCAGCATGAAGCGATTCATTGTTGTTTTCATATGACGAATACCTTTCTTCTTCTCTTCCCGGCCCTATCGCGTAGGGTGCACGAACAGCGCAAACAGGCCGCGCCGAGCCGTCGGCGCAACTTAGGTTCTCCTCACTTTCAAAGTAGCCTGCACGAAGTCATTGAGCAACATGAATGTTCGCACTTTACGCACAAGTTACTTTGGGTAAAGACGCGCGCTGTCGACACCGAAGCGCGCTGGTTGTTTCATCCGGGAATGACGTTTCCTCCTGTCTTCGTAAAACCTTTGTACACAAGAACTTACACACTCGCCCCTCGACGCGTCCCGCCTCCGGACCGCCCGCCTGCCGGCGCGATGAGCCCGTCATTGACGGCGCCCTCGACTGCCGCCCACCAGCGCGGCAAACACGAGCAGGCACAGCGCGCCCGGTGCGGGAAGGGGCACCGGCACCGACTGATTGTCACTGACGCCGCCGCCCGTTCCGGTTCCCGGACCCGGCGTCCAGTCCGTCGCCTCCGCGATGTACCAGACGAGTGACCACTCGTCCGGCTCCAGGACCGCGAACGGATCGTTCATGTCAAAGTAAGTGAATACGGTCTGCAGGCTCGGATGGTTGTACCCGTACTGCGCTGGAGACTGAAACAGCGCCAAGTCGTATCCAGCCGGTTCGATGTCGTCCTCAACCCCGACGATCCCGATCACCGCCTCGTGCGGATTGCCCACGGAGAACGACGAGACGGACACACTCATCCAGTCGTCGCCGTCCAGCAGGTATGCGAACAACAACTCGCCTTCACTGAGGACCTGCCCGAATTCCACGGGCGGGGCGTAGACATCGCTGAAGATGTAGGAATAGACCATCATGCCCCATTGGTCGGCGGTGAACGCATCCTCCTCCGAGTACAGGGGCGTGGCGCCGAGATCCGGCGGGTCCGCCCACGCCGACCCAACGAAAGCGCATGCACCCAACAGGGCAACGAACAACCCATCCATCTTGGCTTTCATGTGATGTAACCTCTCTCTCTTCTTCTCGCATCCGCGCGGCGGGTGCTTCTCATGCCGCCAACCCCGGCGTTCCATCCGGGGCCGGTCGACTCTCTTCTCTCGCGGTCACGGTACCGCCGCCCGGCCGCTTCATCAAGCCAAAAATCGCGGCTTTTATCGACCTTTTCACCCGGGCCGCCGAGGGCTGTCGACCGCTCCTCAGCCCCCGACAGGCCCGGTTCGGTCCGCTCCGGGCCCCTCCGGGCGCCCGGAGCTGAGTTCCGAGAGCCGCTCGTCGAGCCGCCAGGGCCCCGCCGCGGCCAGGTCCGCCGGCGGCACCAGGCGATCCCGCACCGCCGCCGCCAGGGCCCCGACGCCCTCGTCCCGCGGGGTGCAGATCGCCAGATCTCCATCGTCGCGGTGCCCCAGATCGGCCCGGCCGGCCACCCGAAGATCAGCCGGCCGCGGCAGCCGCGGCCAATCATGCTCCGCGTCGGTCATCGCGATGAGCAGGGCCGCCTGCTCCATGAGCCGTCCGGCGAGGGCGATGGCCTTCCGCTCGATCGCGTCGTCGGTCCGGCGCAGCCCCGGCGTGTCGTACCAGCGCACGACCAGGCCGCCCAGGTCGATCAGGCCTGCCGTGTAATCCCGTGTCGTCGCCGGCGCATCCAGGGCGATGGACATCGTTCGCCCGAGCAGAGCGTTGCTGAGCGTGCTCTTGCCGACGTTGGACGGCCCGGCGAGAACCACCACCGGCGGTTCGATCAGCCGGTTCAGTCGGCGTGACCGCGCTTCATCCTCCTCTGTCAACGTCGACCGCGACCGCCAGCGCCGGGGCTGCTCAAGCAGCAGGTCAATCGCCAGCGGACTGCGGGCGCGGGCCAGCGCGGCCAACATCAGGGCCTCCACCTCATCGCGCGCTTCCGGGTAGAGTTCCCGTTCATCCGTCTCGGCCGGCCCGGCCGGTTCGCCCCCCAGCTCGATCAGCCGGCTCATGAGCCGCTGCACGATGCGCCGCCCGCCATGCGGCATCAGTTCGGCGACATCCTCTGCCAGCCGGCAGGCGAAACCCTCGCCCACCGCGCCGAAGTCGGCCAGACGCAGCCGGCCGATCGGCCACTCGTCGCGACCGGTAAGCCGCGCCAGGATCGGAATGACATCGCCGGTCAACTGGATGATGGCAATCGGGCCGGGGGCGCTGCCTGTGGCCAGGACACATCGGCAGCGACCGCGGCTCTTCGTGCAAGACGTCGCCGCACTTCTCCGGTCCGCCGGTCCGCCTGAGCCGTTGGGATGTTCCTTCACCGCCTCACATCCGCATCGGCATCGTTCACGGCCAGGGCATGCCGCGCTGCGGCGGCGATCCCCAGCAGTGTCAGGTCCGGCACGATCCGATCAACCAGCTCCTCTCGCTCGAAGAGGACTGCAGCATCGCCGCCGGTGGCAATCACCATCGGATAGGCCCCGTAGGATTCGGCGTACTGCTCGACCAGCCGCCAGATCATCCCGCGGATACCCTGATACACGCCCTTGAGCATCGCCTGGGCGGTCGATCGGCCGAAGGCCTCATCATTCGGCGCGTGGAACTTCAACTCCGGCAGGGCGGCGGCGTGCTCGTGCAGGGCCTTCAGTTGAATCGACCCGCCGGGGGCGATTGCCCCGCCGTGGAACGTGCCCTCGCCATCCACGAAGTCCACCGTCACCGCAGTGCCCGCGTCAACGATAATGCACGCCTGTTGCACCGCTTCGAAGGCAGCGGCCGCATTGAGCAGGCGGTCCACGCCGGTGATCGTCTCCGGGTCCAATTGAGTGGCGATCGGAATCGGCAGGTCCCGGTCGATGCGATAGACATCGACCGAAAGCTGATCCTCCAGGGTCAACGCGATGCGCTCGGTCAGTGAATCATTGACCGACGCGAGGGCCAGCGCGGCGCGGGGACTGCCGGCGATCTCCTGCCACCAGGCCGTGATCCGCTCGATGATCTGCGGAACGTCGGTGTTGGCGAAGCGCTCCGACCGCTTCAGCTCGCCGTCGGCGAACTGGCCGGCGGCGGTTCGCGTGTTGCCCACGCTGATGGCGATGAGGTTCGGGCCCTTGGCCATGTCATTGGTAGTGTAGCCGGATCAGGCCGTTTCCGGACGGACTTTCCTCCTCCCGGGCGAGGGGAAGCCGAAGGACACCGCCGGGAGCGGGGCGGTGAGGAAGCGATCGGGGCCCGCCGCCACTGATTCGGCTATCCTTCGTTCATGACGACCACCAGCAAGGCAACGCTCATGGACGGCAAATCACTGGCCGCACGCGTCCTTGAAGAGGCCGCGGCCAGGGTCGAGAAGATCCGCAGCGCCACGGGCATCACGCCCGCCCTCGCCACCGTCCTCGTCGGCGACGACCCCGGCTCGGCGACCTATGTGCGGATGAAACGCAAGCGCTGCGAGACCGCCGGGATGCAGTCCGTGCGCATCGAGATGCCGCAGGAGACGACGACCGAGGAGCTTGTTGCGAAGATCATCGAACTCGGCGCCGATCCCGCTATTCACGGCATCCTGCTCCAGCATCCCGTTCCGGAGGCCGTTGATGAGCGAGCCGCGTTCGAGGCGATCCCCGTCGAGAAGGATGTGGATGGTGTGACCGCGGGCACGCTCGGCCGCGTCGCCCTGGGCATGCCCGCCTACGGCTCGTGCACGCCGGCCGGCATCATGACCCTCCTCGCCGAATACAACGTCGCGCTGAAGGGACTGGAGGCGGTCGTGATCGGCCGCAGCCCGATCCTCGGCAAGCCGATGGCGGCGATGCTTCTCAACGAGCATGCGACGGTGACGGTCTGTCATTCGCGCACGCGCGACCTTCCGGGGGTGGCGCGCCGGGCTGATCTGGTGGTGGCGGCCGTGGGCAAGCCGAAGTTCGTCAAGGGCGACTGGATCAAGCCGGGCGCTGTGGTGATCGATGCCGGCTACAACGAGGGCAACATCGGCGATGTGGATTTCGACGAGGCGGTGCAGGTTGCGTCGATGATCACCCCCGTCCCGGGCGGCGTGGGTCCGATGACCATCGCCACCTTGATCCACCAGACCGCCCAGGCCGCGGCAAGGCAGTTGGGGATAGAGGTCTACAATACGCAGGGTACTGCGACGTAGCAGGCCCCTGACAGTCGATGATCAGTTGGCGACCCCGTTGACGCAGCGGTTGGATGGGGGTGCTCATGGCGAAGCAGAAGCCTTGGGAAGACCGGTGGACAATCGATGACGAACTCGACAAGGGGGGGCAGGGCACAACCTACCTCGTGCGCGAGGCGTCAACCGGCACTCCCGCTGTTCTCAAAGTCCTCCGGAACTGGCGGAAGCCCCAACCGCGGCGTCGAATGTATCAGGAAGTGGCGAATCTGAAGGTCCTGCATGCCGCGGGTTGCAAGGTGCCCGCAGTCCTGGACGATAACACTGATGAATTCGAGTCAGCGCAAGGACCGCTGTACTTTGTCATGGAGAAGATCGATGGTCGTGTTCTCTCTGACTTGATTTCAACGTCTGGCCCGATGAATGTCGAGCAGGCTGTCGCTCTTGTCACGGACATCGGGAAGACCCTGGATCTGGGTCTGAATCAGGATGTGCTGCACAGAGATCTGAAGCCGGAGAACTTGATGGTTCGTGAGATTGAGCCGCCAGACGTCGTGCTCCTTGACTACGGGCTCTCCTTCAACCGCGCCGAAGCTCCGGATACGACACGAGCGAGTGAGTCATTGGATAATGATTTCCTGAGTCTCCCTGAGCGCCGCGTGCCCGGAGGAAATCGGCGTGATCCCCGGTCTGACATCACGTCCCTATGCGGAATCTTCTACTTCTGCCTGACGGCTCAGCGCCCCATCGATCTGCGCTGCGCTGAGGATTTACCGCCGCATCGTCGCGCTGGCCAGGTGTTGCGTCAGAGAGTAGGCGATTCGGCGATTGCGACGGGTTTGGATGCTTTGTTTGACCGAGGTTTTGCCACGTTCATTGACCACCGTTACCAGTCGGTTGAGGAGTTCTTGAAGCGCCTTACGCTTGTGTCGCGAGCGGAACCAGCTAGGCCATGCGAAGATCCGATTGAATTGGCGAAAGCCGTGGACCAGCGGATCCTCAGGGTCGATCGGAGATCACAACTGGCGAAGTACTCAGAAAGCTCACAAGTGATCCACAAGGTCTTCGAACAGGCCTTCCTTCAGTTGCGCGGAAAGCTCAAGCCATTCGATGTCAACTGGAAAATGCTGAACGACGGAGTTAGACTGCCGCCTCCTCCTGAAGGAGTTGAGCCTGTTGCTGTGAAGGCGATGCGGATCGAGCTAAGGCATCGGGATCACGCATTTGTAATGGCATTTGGCTATTCTGTGTGTGCGAGAGGGAATGAATGCGGGATTTACCGGCTGCGCCTCCAGGGAACGCAGGCGCAGCAGCATCGCGAGGTGGTGGAATCTTGGACGCCTGTCCAGTGGTTTGGTGGGCTGATGGCCCCTGACACCGAGGCTTTTCTCGAAGATGTGAGAGCGAGCGTCGATGAGGCCATGCTGGCTATTGAGCAGTGGATTCTCCGGTGATCCTCTGATGATCGGAGGTGGCGAGTAGAGGCTTGGATGAAGCGACCGTAAGCGCGGGAGGGGACGGACTTGGCGCTGCGATAGACTCGCTGGGCGGTTTATCTGGACCGTGCCCGTGCCGAGGACAAGGAGGGCGATCAGGGCGGCCAGAACCAGCCCGGTACCGGCCGAAGAAGGCCGGGCCGTGCGGGTTGAGGCAGCCCACCAGCCACCTGATAGCCCGGGCCGCGGTCGGTTGGTCTCACAGAGAATGCCGCGGCGAAATCGCATCTTCTGCTGGCAATGCCTCGAACATCTGATAGCCTGCAGTTGAAATCCCCCCAGGATGACGACGGCAGGATTGTCTCAACAGCTTCCACCGGTTGAGGCCGGCGGGGGGCAACGGGATTCGCCCCCTGTCGGCCGTCTGGGGCCGATGCCGTTCCTCGGCGCCGCTGGCAGCGACTCAGCCGGTCAGCGCTCTTGTCGAAGACGGCCGCAAAAAGACAGCGACGAAGGAGGTCAGGATATGCATTGGCGTAAGATGATGGCCGGGGTGACCGCGACTCTCTCGGCGTTGGCGATCTCATCAGCCTCGACCGCCCAGATCACCGTGTTCGACAATTTCGGGCTCGGCTGGGACTACCAGTGGAACATGGGCTGGTCGGTCTCCGGCGCCGAGAGCGGCAATCTCTTCGGCATCGAACAGATGATGGGCTTCGTTCCGGCACGCGGCGGCGTGGTTTCGGATATCTGGGTGGCAATGTCGTACGCCGCCTCCGATCCCGGCTACGACGCGGTCACCCTGCGACTCGTCACCGACAACGACGGCCGGCCCGGAGCGGTTCTCGAGGAGTGGGTGATCACCGAGTTCGAAGACTGGTATCAGTGGAATGAGCCGATTCACCTTCAAGCCTCCGGCCTGACGTACCTGCATGCCGACCAGCAGTATTGGCTGTGGGCCCAGGCCGACCCGCCGACGTGGGTGATGTGGGCGTTCAATACCATCATGGACGTCGGGCCGATCGCGTGGCGCATCGAGGGTCAGTATTGGGCTCCCGTCTTCTGGGATATGCACAGCGCCTTCCGCGTGGATGTGGAGATTGAACCGGAACCGCTGGAATGTCCGGGTGATGTCAACAGCGACGGCGTGGTGAACACCTCCGATCTCCTGGCGCTTCTCGCGGCGTGGGGGCAGACGGGGAACGTGCCGGAGGATGTCAACGGCGACGGCGTCGTGAACACGTCCGATCTCCTGGCCCTCCTCGCGGCCTGGGGCGAGTGCCCGTCCTACCCCCAGGGCGCGTGCTGCCTGTGGGATGGAACCTGCGTCGACGCGACCGAGCACGAGTGCATCGTGATGGGGCCCGGCGTCTGGTTCGAGGGCGAAACCTGCCAGGACATCACCTGCCCAGAGCAGCCCCTGGGCGCATGCTGCTTCTGGCCCTCAGGCGACTGCCTGGATCTGACCGAGTATGAGTGCGTCTCGCAGGCCGGGCTGTGGGAGGGGCAGGGAACGAGTTGCGAGACCGTCGAATGCCCCGCGCAGGCGGAGCCGGATTTCTCTGTCACCGCCCCCTACACATCACCCATGAGGACGACCTGCGGCGCCGGCGACGATTGCGCCCAGGACACCAGTGAAGATCACGTGTACGAGGTCACGATCAACGACGATGGATACTGGGACTTCAGCCTGTGTGACTCGCTCTATGACACGAAACTGTACGTCGGAACCGAGTACTGCATGGGCGATGTCGGCTCGAACGACGACGCGTGCGGCGACGGAACCCAGTCCGAGCTGGTCGTCTACGTCGAGGCCGGAATCTACTACGTGACCATCGAAGGCTACAACGGCGCATGCGGCAACTACATCCTCGACATCTTCCCCGGCGAGCCCCCGACGGGCGCCTGCTGCGTCGACATCGATTGCGTGGCCACCACTTCTGAGGAGGAGTGCGATGCGCTGGACGGTACGTGGTATCAGGGCGAGACATGTCCCGAGTTCAATTGCCCCGAACCCTGCCCGGAGGCGGTCATCACCATCGAGATCTTCACGGACGACTACCCGGAGGAGACGACCTGGGAGATCGTCGAGCACGGCGTCGGCGTGATCGCCTCCGGCGGACCCTACGCCGATCCCGGCACGCTGTACATCGAACGCGTCTGCGTGGGGTTTGACCGGTGCTTCGACTTCACCATTTTCGACGTCTATGGCGACGGGATCTGCTGCTCGTACGGCTACGGCTATTACGCGATCTACTACGAGGATGAGCTTGTCGCGTTCGGCGGCGAGTTCGGCTTGTCGGAGACGGTCCCGGACTTCGGCGGGTACTGCCCTCCGCCTACCGGCGCCTGCTGCGTCGATCTCGAGTGCGTCGCCACGACGGAGGAGGCGGAGTGCGATGCGCTCGGCGGGGCGTGGTACGAAGGTGAGACCTGCCCTGAATTTGACTGCCCCGAGCCGTGCGTGGCCGGGAACGGCCCGGCCGACGGCGACAACGGCACACGTCCCGTCGAGAGCTGGAACCTCGGCATCATGGAAGACGCCGTCCTCGATGCGGAGGCGGTCGTCTCGATGATTCACAGCGAGTTCATCGATCTCACGACGCCCGTCGGCACGCCCAGCGCCCTGACGCAGCAGGAGTTCAGGATTTACGATCTCGCCCAGGGCGATGGGACGATCGAGGGGCTGGATCCGATGACCGCCGTGCCGCTGCTCACCGTCGTCCTGGAGACCGGCATCAACGCCACCAAGACGATCTGCGGCGGCCCGTTCTTTGGCGGCGATGTCGAATGCTGGGACGGCGTGTTTGAAGCCCTCGTGCTTCCTGCCGGCCGGTATGGGCTGTGGTTCCGCTTCCCCGGCGCCGGGGCCGCCGAGTATTACTTCGCCACCGCAGATGATGCACCCAACTCAACCTCGCCCTCGATGTGCCACGTCTGGGGCATGAACGGCAACGAGGAGCCGGTCAACGCGCCCGCGTGGCGTCACGTTTCGTTCTGCCTGCGCTGAGTTCATCGCGCCGGCCCCCGGCGCCGGCGCCCACCTGATGCCATGTCGAGGCAGCGCCCGCGGCGTGCCGGTTCATTCGGCCAGCGCGGCGGGCAACGCGAGTGGCGTTGTCATCTGCTCCGCCGGCGGCTCGATGCGCAGCGTGCCCGTGCCGAAGACGAGGATCGCGATCACGGCGGCGAGGACCAGGCGGTACCAGCCGAAGACGGCGAGGCCGTGCTTGTTGAGGTAGCCCACGAGCCACTTGATGGCGAGGGCGGCGGAGAGCATCGCCACGAGGATGCCGATGATGATCGACATCGCGCCGAGCTGCTCGAACATGTTCGGCCCGTCGCCCATGAGGTTCTTCGCGCCCTTGTAGATGCACGCCCCGCCCAGGGTGGGCAAGCCGAGAAGGAAGCTGAATTCGGCCGCCTGACGCGGGCGCAGGCCGATGAACATCCCGCCCACGATGGTGATCATCGACCGGCTCGTGCCCGGCCACATCGCAATGCACTGCATGAGGCCGATGATCAGCGCGTGCCGCCAGGTGAGATGCTCGATGTCCACGAAGCTGACGGAACCGGCGGGATCGGCATGTTCATCGCCGTGAAAGCGCCTCTTCTGCCACGGACCGATGGCGATCATGAGCACGCCGCCCACGGTGAGGGCGGCGGTGACGGGGATCGGGAAGAACAGCCTGCTCTCGATCCAGTCATCGATGAAAACGCCGATCACGGCGGCGGGCAGGAAGGCGATAATGAGGTTGATCAGCAGCTTCAGGCCGGGCGCATCGCGCCCCAACAGGCCGAGGATCATCTGCCTCACGCGCCTCCAGTACAGGCCGAGGACGGCGAGGATCGCCCCGCCCTGGATGACGATGTTGAACGCATCGACCGCGGCCTTCTTTTCCGCGGGGTCATCCAGACCAAGCAGGGCGGAGACGAGGATCAGATGCCCCGTCGAGCTGATGGGCAGGTATTCGGTGATGCCCTCGACGATGCCGAGGATGACGGCCTGGAGGATGGTGAGCTGATCAGGCACGGCTGCGCCGAGAGAGTGGAGAGGAGAAAGAAGAAGGGAGAGAGGAGGCGGATGGTACAGGGTTTTGGTGGGGAGGATGGGCCGTCTCGTCGTTGCGGGTTCGGTCAGTCTTCGGATGATTGATCCAGCCAGGGCATCCAGGCGCGGACGGCCTCGCCGGCCGGCTCGATGGGGTGTTGGCGGATCCGGTCGCGCTGCTCGTTGAACCACGGGCTTCCCTGCGCGTGATCCTCGCGCAGGGCGTTGGCGAATGAGCCGTCGCGGATGGCGGCGAGTATCGCCTTCATCCGCCTGCGCGTGAGATCATCAATCAGCACCGGCCCGGCGCGGTGGGCGCCGAACTCGGCGGTGTTGCTGATCGCCTGCATCATCCCCGCCAGGCCGCGCTCGTAGACGAGATCGGCGACCTGCTTCACCTCCTGGCAGCATTCCATGTACGCCAGCTCGGGCGGGTAGCCGGCCTCGACGAGCGTCTCGAAGGCGGCGAGGATCAGCTCGGTCATCCCGCCGCACAGGACGGTCTGCTCGCCGAACAGATCGGTCTCGGTTTCGTCGGCGAAGGTGGTGTAGACAATGGCCGCGCGTGCGCAGCCGATGCCCGCCGCCCATGCCAGTCCGATCGCCTCGGCCTCGCCGGCGGGGGAGTCCTGATGGACGGCGAAGAGGCAGGGGATGCCCAGGCCTTGTTCGTATCGCCGGCGCAGTGTTCGACCGGGGCCCTTGGGCGCGACCATGATGACGCCGACGTCCTTCGGTTGCGATATGAGGTCATATCGAACGGTGAAGCCGTGGAGGAAGCCGACGATGGTTCCCGGCCGCAGATGCGGGGCGATGCGCTGTTTCCACACGTCCGGCTGGGCCTCGTCGGGCAGGGCCATGATGACCAGATCGGCCCGTTCCACGGCGTCTTCGATCGCCAGCGGGGCAAAGCCGGCGGCGGCGGCCCGGCGGCCGTTGGCCGAATCCGGCCGGTTGGCCACGATCACCTCCACGCCGCTGTCGCGGAGATTCAGGGCGTGGGCCGCGCCCTGGTTGCCGAAGCCCAGCACCGCCGCCGTCCGCCCCCCAAGCGGCTCAAGGGGCGTCTGATCGGAACCGCGGAGAATCTTGGGAGTCATCAGAGCACCTGCCGTGACATTTCCTGTCGATGATCGGTTCTCGCACTGAGTCGCCGGGAGGTGGTCGCCGGCCTCCGCCGGGCCAATAATGACCTGATGCAAGCCCACGACCGGCCCGAAGCCGTCAGGAGGCCCACGGCACGTGACCGAGACCCGCGCACTCTTCGCCAAGCATAGTCTACGGTGCACGCAGCAGCGGATGGCTGTGTTTGAGTCGCTTCTTGAGAGCAAGAGCCATCCCACGGCGGAAGAGTTGTTTCGCCTGGTCAAGCCCAAGACCGAAAAGCTGAGCCTGGCGACGGTTTATAACGCCCTGGAAGCGCTGTGCCACGCCGGTCTCGTGCAGCGCCTGCCGATGTCCAACGGCTGCTGCCGATACGATGCCGAAACCGCGATGCACCTGCACGTCCGCTTCCCGGAAACGGCGGAGATTGAAGACGTGCCGGAGCACCTGAGCCGCAGGATCATGGAGCAGTTGCCGGAAGGGTTGCTCCGGGAGATCGGCGGGGCGCTGGGAGTGCAGATTGACGGGTTCTGCATCCAACTGCTGGCGACGCGCACAACGCAGCGGACCTGACTGCCGCCCGGCTGTCGTGGTTCGCGACCTTTCGGACCGTCTTCTCGCGGCAGCCCCGGGGCCCCGTAAAGACCGATAGTGATATGCCCGATAGGACATTCAGCCGGGCTGCAGGTGCGGCTCGCCTCAGATTGCCTCAACGGGAGGTCCCCAGCGATGGCCCCACCGTCCCCCTCCGAGAAGCGTCAGCAGGAGCGGTTCCGCCTGGAGCCGATGTACTCGAGCGTCACCGTCCAGCGCGTGGAGGGGATGGCCCTGCAATCCCTGGAGGGGCACGCCTACGACATCAGCGCCTCCGGCGCGCGGATCGAGCTGGACCAGGCTCTCGCGGTCGGTGAGCGGGTGGCGTTGTGCCTGCGCCTGTCGGGCGAGACGGGCAGCATCTTCGTCTCCGGTCGCGTGGTGTGGACCCATGACGATGTGGATGACCCCGCCGCGCGTCGCATGGCCGTGCAATTCACGCGATTCCTCACTTCCGAGGATCGCGCGCGACTCCTTCGTTTCGTTGGCAGCGGAGATCGACGGCGGGCGGCCTGATGGAATTGCCCGTCGGGTCGCGGGCTGCCAGAAGCTATGATCCGTCCTGAGGCCGGCCTGGGAGGGGCCCGGCGCGGGATGCGCACGGCATGAACACGCTGCTCATCGGCCCACGTGGATGTGGCAAGACGACGATCGGTCGGCTCCTTGCCGATCGGTGTCGGATGCGGTTCGTCGACCTTGACGACCGCGTGCTGGACTGCTTCCCGCAGTCGTTGGTGCGCGAGGTCTGGGCCGTGCACGGCGAGGAGGCCTGGCGCTCGGCCGAGCTGGCGGCACTACAGAAAGCGCTGAGCGGCGATGACCAGATCCTCGCCCTGGGCGGGGGGGTGCCGATGATCGAGGCCGCCCGGCGGCTGATCGAGGCCGAGCAGAGAGCCGACCGCGTGCGCGTGATCTACCTCGAATGCAATGTGCCGGAGCTCATCCGCCGGCTGCGCGATGGACCGGGCGACCGGCCGAGTCTCACCGGCCGGGACATGGCCGAGGAGGTTGCGGTGGTGCTCCGCCGCCGCGAGCCGACCTATCGGGCCCTGGCCGATGCCCGGTGTGATGCCTCCGGTTCGGACCGGCAGGTCGTCGTTGATGCGGTGGTGGAAGCGATGGGCCTCACCCGCCCGGGGCGACAGGGCGAGGCAGATCCCGGTGAGAGCGATGGCGATGCCGAGACCGATGCCGGGGGCCGCTGATCGGCCGTCCCTCAGACAGCGCTCAGGCGCCGCCCCATGCGACGCTTGCGGTTGATCATCTTCCGTCCCAGCCTCGTCTTCATGCGGGCGCGGAAGCCGAGCTTGCGGATTCGCTTGATCTTGCTGACCCGACGGGGATAGTGCATGGCTCGTCTCCCGGTTGCGGTTGGGTTAGGGTCCGGCCCCTCCACACGGCAGCGCCAGAGGGCCCGCGGGCGGATGGAGCCCCGTACAGTAGCAGTCATGCGGGGCCCATGCCAGCCGGGGCGAGGACGAAATCGTCCTCCCAGACGGCCCGAGGCAGGTTCGGGAGAGGAGCCCGGCCCCAATGGGGAGGATTCTCCGGCGATGACGCATTCCCCCGGCCCGCCATGCCGATAGAATCGGACGGTGGATGGATATGGCGCCGGGTCCCGGAGGATCCGCCGGTCGAGTTTCCCAGTCGTCTGTCGTCCCCGCCGGGCCTCTGGAAAGCCCGCCCGCCAGCGCGCGATTGTGTCCGCCGGTCGGTGTGAACCGGCCGGCAGGCGGTGTCTTTCCAGATTGCACGGGCTGCCATGAACGAGGAAGAAATTCGGACGGCCGAGCGGCTGTTGGGCCACGAGTTCACCGACCGCGAGTTGCTCAAGCTTGCCTTGACGCACGCCTCGCTGGTCGATTCCCGCCTGGAGAGCAACGAGCGGCTTGAGTTTCTTGGCGACGCCATCCTGGGAATGGTGGTGTGTGAGTATCTCTTCGAGAACTACAACCACCTCATGGAAGGGGAGATGACCAAGATCAAGTCGGCCGTCGTCAGCCGGGCGACTTGCGCGGTGGTGGCTGAAAAAATGGGCCTGGGTGATCTTCTGCGCACGGGCAAGGGGATGAGCACCCGCACGGAACTGCCCCGGTCGGTCATCTCCGCCGTCTACGAGGCGCTGATCGGCGCGCTGTACCTGGACGGCGGTGCGGAGGTGGCCCGCCAGTTCATCCTCAGCCGCATGAAGAGCCGCATCGAGCGTGCCGACCGCTCCGGACACCAGCAGAACTTCAAGTCGGTTCTTCAGCAGGCGGTGCAGCGACAGCTCGAGGCGGCGCCGCAATACATCATTCTCGACGAGAAGGGGCCGGATCACGCCAAGTGCTTCGAGATCTGCGTCGAAATCGGGCCGCGACGGTTCTCGTCCTGCTGGGGGTCTTCCAAGAAGCAGGCCGAGCAGCAGGCCGCCCTGGCTGCCCTCCTGGAGCTGGAGCTCGCCGAACGCCTGGAGACCGGCGAGATCCGTCTCCGGCGGCAGGGGAAGGAAAAGGAAGGGGCCGCGGCCGAATAAGAATGAGCCGCCTCGCGGGGATCGGGCAGGATCCGATCAGGCGTTCCTCAGAGGGCGCATTATTGCCACACCCGTGCCGGCCAAGCTGGGCGGTGAACCTCCACGGGGCCATGCCGGTAGGAATGAACCGGCTGATTCTCGCAAGCCGGCGGGCAGATCGCCGCCGGCGGCGCATCTCAGTTCCCGGTCAGGAGAGTGCATTGCCCGGCGCTTCGGAAATCGTCTCGAACGCCCCGATGGGCGAAGAGCTCGTCGCCGCCGCGATGGCCGGCGACGGGGAGGCCATCGGCGCCTTATGGGAGCTTCATCGGCGGTGGATTGCCGCCGTGCTGCTCGCCCATAAGCCGGCGTTCGAGGATCTGGAGGACCTGCTCCAGGAGGTCGCGGTGACGTTCGTGAGCAAGGTGAACACGCTGCGGGACGAAACCAGCCTGAGGGCCTGGCTGCGGACGATCGCTCTCAACGCCGCGCGGGCCGCCGGCCGCAGCGGCAAATACCGGCCGCGCCCCCATCTGCCGCCGGAGGACCGGCTGCCTTCCTGCGGGAGCGTCGATCACCGTCTGGCCGACGACGAGCACGTTCGACAGATGCTCCGTCGGCTGGCGCGACTTCCGGAGGCGTATCGGGAGCCGCTCCTGCTGCGGGCGGTCAA